>ERZ826396.2899-NODE-2899-length-12712-cov-3.289405_pt1 | contig 12712 bp, 9 predicted proteins | sample MGYA00519926_ERZ826396 | MGnify/ENA primary metagenome ERZ826396 (study PRJEB31778, sample SAMEA3449230) | human gut metagenome | biome: human gut; feature: human-associated habitat; material: faeces | place: United Kingdom | collected 2010/2012 ...
GGTGGCTGGGGATTGGCTGGTGATATGTTGAAGGGACTGTTTGTCGGTGCTGCATGGATACTTTATCCGCCGACGATGTGCTTTTGGAGCGGCTTGCCTCACAGTCGCTTCAAAAGCTGAAAAAAGAAAACGGTTATCAGGCTGCGGAGCTGCTCGCTCAGGATAAAGCCCTGCGCACTAGGGTCATCGCGCAAATTCTGAGGGATGAGGGATGCGCCCAGCCTGCCTACTGCCATATCGCATCGGTGGAGCAATTGTTGGCGCAGGGGAAGGGCTGTGTGCAGGTGGGCGGGGGCGTTACCGCTCGCGTCCGGCGCGGCGTGCTGGAGTTTCCGCAGGAGGATGCTGTGGCGCAAACTCCGCCGCTTGCCGTCCAACCGCTGGAATGGCCTGAAGCACAGGTTTTTGCATGGGCAGGAGGGCGGCTGGCGTTTTCTTTTGTTTACAAAAAAGATTTTGTAAAGATACAAAAAATTCATAAACACCAGTTGGCGAATTGCTTGGATTATGATAGAATACATGGTAACCTGATTTTGCGGCAGCGCATTGCTGGCGACTGCCTGCGCCCAGCCGGAAGGGGCTGCACCAAAACCTTTAAGAATCTGTTTCAGGAGCTGGAGGTTCCACCGGAGAAGCGAAGCGGCATGCCTGTTTTGAGCGATGCTGCCGGCCCGGTGTGGGCCCCGTTTTTTGGTGTGGATGAACGGGTTGCTGTCACGGGTCAAACGAATCAAATATTAATCATCACCAGCGGGGGGATACAATAGTGCGTGACGATATTGAGAAAATCCTGCTTAACGAGGAATCCTTATCGGGCATTGTAAAAGAATTGGGCGCAAAAATCAGCGAGGATTATAGGGGAAAACGCCTGCTGATGATCAGCATCCTCAAAGGCTCCGTCGTATTCATGGCGGATTTGATGCGTGCAATCACCATTCCCTGCCGCATCGATTTTATGGCGGTTTCCAGCTATGGTTCCGGCGTGAAAACGAGCGGCGTCGTCAAAATCGTAAAAGATTTGGATATTAATTTAGAGGGGTACGATCTTTTGATCGTGGAGGATATTCTAGACAGCGGCAAAACGCTCCACTACATACGCGAGATTTTAACCTCCCGCAATCCCAAGAGCATCCGTATCTGCACGCTGCTTGATAAACCGGAGCGCCGTCAGGTTGACCTGGCTGCGGATTATGTGGGCGCGTGTGTGCCGGATGAATTTGTGGTGGGCTACGGCCTCGATTATGATGAAAAATATCGCAATCTTCCGTATGTGGGCGTGCTGAAGCCCTTCGTCTATGGCGGTAAATGATTGTATTGATGAAATCTGCCGTTTTGGGCAAGATAGCTGAAGGAGTGATTCATTAACTTGGATAAGAAAAGGAACTGGTGTGTTTTCCTGCCGTATTTGTTGCTGCCGGTCGTATTGATTCTGGCGCTGTCCTTCTTTACCACAACGCAAAACCGCGTAAAGACGGAATATTATCAGATTGTCCAGTATTTCGATCAGGGTGAGGTAACCGCCTATCGTTTTAATTTAAGCAGCCGTGTGTTGGAATATCAGCTGAAAGGCAGCAATGAGTGGCAGAAATACACGGTTCCCAATGCCAACCTGTTCGTAGAAGATATCCACGAATCGGTGCGCGAATATAATAAAGCGCATCCAAATTCCCCTATCAAATATGATATGGAGGCAGGGAGTGCAAATTCCTGGTGGGTAAGCCTTCTGCCGACGGCGTTGATGATTGTGCTGTTGATCGGCGGCCTGGTCTATATGACGCGCCGCATGAATCAGACGATGACCAACGAGACGAACCGGACGATGAGCTTCGGCAAGGCGCGCGTCAAGCAGGTGAAGGATGAAAAGCGCAAAACCACTTTTGCCGACGTTGCGGGCGCGGATGAAGAGAAGGAAGAGCTCTCTGAAATCGTTGCTTTCCTCAAGGAGCCGCGTAAATTTAACGATTTAGGCGCAAGGATTCCGAAGGGCGTATTGCTCGTCGGCCCTCCCGGCACAGGTAAGACGCTGCTAGCCCGTGCGGTGGCAGGCGAGGCAAACGTGCCGTTTTTCTCGATTTCCGGCTCGGATTTTGTGGAAATGTATGTCGGCGTGGGCGCGTCTCGTGTGCGCGATTTGTTTGAGCAGGCCAAAAAGAATTCCCCGGCTATCATCTTCATTGATGAGATCGACGCGGTCGGCCGCCACCGTGGCGCCGGCATGGGCGGCGGGCATGATGAGCGCGAGCAGACGCTGAACCAGTTGCTCGTGGAGATGGATGGTTTTGGCGCGAACGAAGGCGTTATTATCATTGCGGCCACCAACCGCCCGGATATCCTTGACCCGGCGCTGCTGCGTCCCGGTCGGTTTGACCGCCAGGTGACGGTCGGCTACCCGGATCTCAAGGGCCGCGAGGCGATTTTAAAGGTTCATGCAAAGGGCAAGCCCCTTGCGCCGGATGTAGATTTGAATGTGATTGCGCGCTCTACCGTCGGCTTTACGGGTGCGGATCTTGAAAATCTTCTGAATGAGGCGGCGCTGTTAGCCGCGCGCCGTGATCAGAAGGCGATTACCATGACGGAGATCGAAGAAGCGACGATCAAGGTCGTTGTGGGCACAGAAAAGAAATCCCACAAGATGAGCAGCAAGGAGAAGAAGCTGACCGCTTACCATGAGGCGGGCCATGCGGTTGCAACCTTCTTTTTGGAGAGCCAGGACCCGGTGCATCAGATTTCGATCATCCCGCGTGGCATGGCGGGCGGTTATACGATGTCCATGCCGAAAGAGGATAAGAGCTACACCTCCAAAAACGACATGCTTGATGAGCTTGTCGTCCTGCTCGGCGGTCGGGTGGCGGAGTCGCTGATTCTTGGCGATATTTCCACCGGCGCTTCCAATGACATCGAGCGTGCGACGGAGATCGCGCGCAAGATGGTCACAAAATACGGCATGAGCGAAGCGCTCGGCCCGATTGCTTTCGGCTCCGGGAATGACGAAGTGTTCCTCGGCCGTGACTTTAGCCATACGCGAAATTATTCTGAAAATGTGGCGTCTGAAATTGATGAAGAGATCAACCGCATCATCGTGAACGCCTATAACCGTTGCCGTTCCATTTTGGAGGAGCATCAGGATAAGCTGCATAAGGTTGCCCATTACTTGTATAACCATGAAAAAGTGGATGGCGACCTCTTCAAAGAGCTCATGACGAATGACGCGCTTGAAATAGAGCCGATGGTAGAGGCAGATGCGCTTTCTGAACAGGAAGAAATCCCGGCTGATGAGGCAAACGCGCCGGATCAGATCGGGCAGAATGCAGAATCCGCAGAGGAACAGTCGCCTCAAAACGACTGACGCTCTATCAATCCTGACGACAGAGCCTGAAACCGTCGGTTTTCCCGGCGTGGTTCGGGCTCTTTTTCCACGTTTGGAGGCGTGTGGAACGGTCAGGGAGCAAGCAATGTGATCAACGTGTTCAACCCTGCGCTGTAGCGCGTTCAGCATAATCTATATAGATCATTTTCATCAGGAGTATCACATGTATTACGCTGTTGGACCCTTTTGAGGAATCCTCGCCGGATGAACCTTAAATTCACACAGCCGTTCCGCCCGCAGTCTTGCCCCTTGCCCTTGACACAGACCTAAGATATCGTGTAAAGTAGTATTCTGAAAAAAGGAAATTTTTGTTTTGACTCTCCCGGATGGGAAAGAGAAAGCGAACCTAGGGCTTTGCTATGTGTGTTTCGCCCAAAGAGGAATCGCGAAAGGATGACCAGTTACATGCCCAAAAAGAAAGCCAGCTATGGCAATGAAAATATCACATCGCTCAAAGGCGCGGACCGGGTGCGCAAGCGTCCGGCCGTTATCTTTGGCTCTGACGGGCTGGAGGGCTGCGAGCACTCGATTTTTGAAATCCTCTCCAACTCTATTGACGAGGCGCGCGAGGGGTTTGGCGATCGGATTATGGTAACTCGTTATATAGACGGCTCCATTGAAGTGCAGGATTTTGGCCGCGGTATTCCGATGGATTATAATGAAAATGAAGCGAAGTTTAATTGGGAGCTTGTTTTCTGCGAGCTTTATGCCGGCGGAAAATATAACACCAACGACAGCGACGGCAGCTATGAATACTCCCTCGGCCTGAATGGACTGGGCCTCTGCGCAACGCAGTATTCCTCGGAATATATGGACGCAGAGGTGCATCGGGACGGCTGGTGCTATAAAATGCACTTTGAGCATGGCGAACCCGCCGGAGAGCTCGTCAAGGAGCCATATCAAAAGAAGGATACCGGCTCCACGATTCGCTGGCGGCCCGATCTCAAGGTGTTTACGGATATCAATGTGCCGCTGGAATATTATCAGGAGACAATCATGCGGCAGTCCGTTGTCAATGCCGGAGTACGCTTTATCCTGCGGGATCAGACGGAGAAGGGTTTTGCAACCTACGAGTATTTTTACGAAAACGGTATTTCCGATTATGTGAAGGAATTTGCTGGGGAGGATGCATTCAGCAGCGTGCAGTTCTGGCAGACGGAGCGCAAGGGCCGCGATCGGGCGGACAAGCCTGATTATAAGGTGAAAATTAATGCGGCGCTTTGCTTTTCAAACAAGAAGCAGAGAAAGGAGTATTACCACAACTCCAGCTTCCTGGAGCACGGCGGCGCGCCGGAAAAGGCCGCGCGCAGTGCCTTTGTCTCTCAAATCGACGCTTACCTCAAGCAAAACGGGAAATATCTCAAGAGCGATAGCAAAATAAGCTTTCAGGATGTGGAGGATTGTTTGATCCTCGTCATATCCTCCTTCTCCACGCAGACATCCTATGAAAACCAAACGAAGAAGGCCATTACCAACAAATTCATCCAGGAGGCCATGACGGAGTTCCTGCGCCATCAGTTGGAGGTCTATTTTATTGAAAACCGCCTAGAGGCAGATAAGATCGTCGAGCAGGTGCTCATCAATATGCGCAGCCGTATTAAGGCGGAGACAACAAGGCAAAACCTCAAAAAAACGCTGCAAAGCTCCAACGATATGACCAATCGCGTGGCTAAATTTGTTGACTGCCGCAGCAAGGATGTTGGGCAGCGAGAGCTGTTCATCGTGGAGGGCGATTCGGCGCTCGGCTCCTGTAAGCAGGCGCGCGATCCGGATTTTCAGGCAATCATCCCGTTGCGCGGCAAAATCCTCAACTGCTTAAAATGTGAATACGATAAGATATTTAAAAGCGAGATTATTACGGACCTCATAAAAATCCTCGGCTGCGGCGTAGAGGTGAGAAGCAAGGCGAGCAAGGAGCTTTCTTCCTTCAATCTAGATTTGCTGCGGTGGAATAAAGTGATTATCTGCACGGATGCCGACGTGGATGGCTTTCAGATCCGTACCCTCGTGCTCACAATGATTTACCGCCTGATGCCGACACTCATCGACGAGGGGAAGGTATTCATCGCGGAATCTCCCTTATATGAAATCAATCATAAAGGCCAGACCTGGTTCGCCTATACCGAGAAGGAGAAGGCAGCTGTGCTCGCAGAGCTTGGCGACTGCCGCCCCAAGCCGGATATCCAGCGCTCCAAGGGCCTTGGTGAAAATGACGCGGATATGATGAGCCTCACCACGATGAACCCTGCCACGCGCAGACTCATCCAGATCGAGCCGGATGCGGCGGAAGCAACCTCTCAGATGTTCGATATGCTGCTGGGCAACAATCTGGCGGCACGCAAAACACATATTGCGGATAACGGGCATCTGTATCTTGATTTAACGGATGTTAGCTGATTCGGGAAACGGAACATCCGATTTTCTCAGGCTGTGAAAGGATGGACATTTTATTATGGCTCCCAGAAAAAGCAAAAAGAATCCGGTAAAAAAGAATGAGATCAATTTAAACGCCCATATTCTCGGCGCGGGCGAGGTAGTCAATCAGCGCATTACAGATACGCTGGAAACAAACTATATGCCTTATGCGATGAGCGTGATTTTATCCCGCGCGATCCCGGAGATCGACGGCTTTAAGCCCTCACATCGGAAGATTTTATACACAATGTATAAGATGGGGCTTTTGACCGGTTCCCGTACCAAATCGGCCAATATCGTCGGCAGCACGATGAAGCTCAACCCCCATGGCGACGCGGCGATTTATGATACCATGGTGCGCCTCTCCCGCGGGTATGAGGCGCTTTTGCACCCATATGTTGATTCCAAGGGGAATTTCGGTAAAGCGTATTCCCGTGATATGCAGTGGGCTGCCTCCCGTTATACCGAGGCAAAGCTCGATCCGCTCTGCAATGAGCTGTTCCGTGATATTGATAAAGATACGGTTGATTTCGTGGATAATTACGACGGAAAATTAAAAGAGCCGACGTTGCTTCCGGTTACCTTCCCGTCGATCCTGGTCAACGCAAATACGGGCATCGCCGTCGGTATGGCAAGCTCTATCTGCCCCTTCAATCTTAAAGAAGTCTGCGAAACGGCAATTGCTCTGATGCAGGATGAAGAGCACGATGTGGCCGACACACTCAAAGCGCCGGATTTTACGGGCGGCGGCCGGATCCTCTACGACCGCGCGGAGATGGAAAATATCTACCGCACCGGCCGCGGCGGCATTCGTGTGCGTGCAAAATACGCCTATGATAAGGAAAATAACTGTATCGATGTGACCCAGATCCCGCCGACCACCACAATCGAGGCGATTATCGATAAGATCATCGACCGCGTCAAGGCCGGCGTGATTCGTGAGATCAGCGATGTGCGCGATGAAACCGGCCTTGCCGGTATGAAGCTGACCATTGATCTCAAGCGCGGCGTAGACCCGGAGAAGCTCATGCAGAAGCTTTTCCGTATCACGCCGCTGGAGGATACGTTTTCCTGCAACTTCAATGTGTTGATCGCCGGAGTGCCGCGCGTGCTGGGTGTGAAAGAGCTGCTCAATGAATGGATCGCCTTCCGCGTAGAATGCGTGCGTAGGCGCACTTTTTACGATCTGACCAAGAGCAAGGATAAGCTGCATTTATTGCAGGGCCTTGCGAAAATCCTGCTGGATATCGACAAGGCGATCCGGATCATCCGCCAGACGGAGGAGGAGAGCGAGGTTGTCCCCAACCTGATGATCGGATTCGGCATTGATGAGGTTCAGGCAGAATATGTGGCGGAGATTAGGCTGCGCCATTTAAACCGTGAGTATATTCTCAAGCGGACGGATGAAACTGGCAAGCTAGAGCAGGAGATTGCGGAAATGGAGGATATCCTTGCCCACCGCCGGAAAATCCAGCAGATCATCATCGGCGAATTGCGCGATGTAATTGAAAAATATAGCCAACCCCGCCGCAGCGAGCTGGTCTATGCGGCGGATATCGTCGTGGAGGAGGAAGAGGAGGATACGCCGGATTACCCCGTGCATCTTTTCCTCACGCGCGATGGCTATTTCAAAAAGATTACGCCGCTTTCCCTGCGCATGAGTGGGGAGCAGAAGCTCAAGGATGGTGATGAGATTACACAGACGATGGAATCCACAAACAACCGCGAGCTTTTATTCTTTACAAACCGCTGCCAGGTTTATAAGGCGAAGATCGCGGATTTTGACGATACGAAGGCGAGCGTCCTCGGCGATTTCATCCCCGCAAAGCTGGGAATGGAGGAGGGGGAGAACGTTATCTATATGGCTGTGACGAAGGATTACAGCGGATTTATGCTTTTCTTTTTTGAAAACGGTAAGGTTGCCAAGGTGGAGCTTTCCGCCTATGAAACAAAGACGAACCGCAAAAAGCTTGTGAAGGCCTATTCCAATAAATCCCTGCTGGCAGCCGCCCGGTTCGCTGCGGAGGATTGCGAGCTTGTGCTTCAATCGAGCGCTGGGAGACTATTATTGTTGCATACAGGCGCTATTGCCCCCAAATCGACCAAGGATACCATCGGTGTGGCTGTGATGACGCTCAAGCGCGGCCAGAAGCTCCTGCATGTGCGGGATTACCGCGAAGGGGAGTTTGCAAAGCCCCACCGCTACCGCACGAAAAATTTGCCCGCCGCGGGCGCGCTTCTGAGCGCCGAGGATGAGGGCGAGCAGCTTGCATTAAAATAGGCGCCAAACATAGAAAGAAGGCATTCCTATGGTCATTGATGTACATGCACATATCTTTCCAGAAAAAATTGCGCGCAAGGCAACGGATAATATCGGCCGTTTTTACGGCTGTTCCATGGCGGCGGACGGCACGGTGGAAAACCTTCTGCGCTGGGGCGACCAATATGGGGTGGATCGTTTTGTGGTGCACTCTGTGGCGACCACGGCGAAGCAGGTGGATTCCATCAACGCTTTTCTCGCGGAGCAGGTGCAGTCTAATCCGAGCCGCCTGATCGGCTTTGCCGCTCTGCACCCAGAGAGTAACCGGATTCCTCAGCAGGTGGAAGAGGCGCTTCAGATGGGGCTTACCGGCGTGAAGCTTCATCCGGATTTTCAGGAATTCCACATCGACGACGAAAAAGCTTTCCCGATCTATGAGGCGATTGAGGGGCGCATGCCCCTGCTCGTACACACGGGCGACAGCCGCACGGAGTATTCCAAGCCCTGGAGGCTTGCAAAAATCCTAGACCGGTTCCCAAAGCTCAATGTGATCGCGGCACATTTCGGCGGATATTCTGAGTGGGAAAACGGCGCGTTGAGTCTTGCGCTGAAGAATGTGTATGTGGATACCTCCAGCAGCCAGTTCGCGCTCACACCGCATCAGGTGCGGGAGCTGATCGATATTTTCGGCGCAGATCATGTGCTGTTTGGGACGGATTACCCAATGTGGAATCCGGGCGAGGAGCTAAAGAAGCTCGCGCTTGTGCCGATGACGCAGGAGGAGCGAGAAATGATCCTGCATGGGAATATGGAACGGCTGCTGGCAAGCTATTAGGTGAAAACCATAGAGCGTAATCATAAAAGTAAAAGCCCGCAGGCCTCTATCTGAAAAGGCCTACGGGCTTGTTATTTTTTAAAGCAGTTAATCCACCATCATCTGCTGAATTTTTTCCTTCACCGCTTGGCATACCGCCTCCGGTAAAAGATCCTCTTTGAAGGATTTATCCCTTGCTGAAAATTCAACGATTCCCTTTTTGCAGGTCTTGGGGCTCACCACAAGCCGCAGCGGCACACCCAAAAGATCCGCATCTGAGAACATGACCCCTGCGCTCACCGAGCGGTCGTCGAAGATCACTTCTATGCCTGCCTTGGTCAGCTCGTCATAGAGCTTTTCTGCTGTTTCTTTTACCTGCGCGTCAACAGCTTTCAGCGCACAAAGCTGCACCTGCCAGGGTGCGATCGCCATCGGCCAGATCGGGCCGTAATCGTCGTGCCGCACTTCGCACACAGCGGCTGCAAGCCTCCCTACGCCGATACCATAGCAGCCCATGATCGGGTATTGCAGCTTACCCTCCCGGTCGAGATACTGCATCTCCATGGAACGGGTGTATTTATCGCCAAGCTGGAAGATATTTCCCACCTCAATACCGCGGCTGATGTGCAGATGCGGCTTGCCGCAGGCCGGGCAGACACCGCCCTCTACGGCTTTTGCCACGTCGAAGAATTCCGGCTTCTGTTTGAGGTCGCGCTCCAATGAAACGCCGGTGAGATGGTAGCCATCCTCATTTGCACCGCATACCGTGCACCGGATACCCTCCATGGAGCGGTCAAAGACCGCCTGTATCTTATCGTTCAGGCCCACCGCACCGATGGAGCCAGGTACGAGTCCGCTTTCCTGCGTGATCTGCGCGGCCGGGTGAATCTCCGTTTTTAGGAGATTGCGTAGCTTGGTTTCATTCACTTCCAAATCGCCCCGAATAAACGCGACCACATAGCCATCGTCCTCATTTTTTTGGTACACCACAGCCTTGCAGGTCTGCTCCGGCTCCAAGTGAAGGAAAGCGCACAGGTCTTCAATGGTTTTCACACCGGGGGTGGAGACCTTTTTCAGTTGAGCCTGCTCTGTTACCGGATTCTTGACAATGCACTGTGCGGCTTCCATATTGGAGCGGTAGCCGCAGCTGTCGCACAGGACGATGGAATCCTCGCCGATCTCGGTCAGCAGCATAAATTCGTGGGCGATGCTTCCGCCCATCATACCGGAATCGGATTTGACCGCCACCACCTCCGGTACGCCCGCGCGGGCAAAAATGCGGTGGTAGGCTTCATAGCATTTTTCGTAGTACTCCTCCAAATCTTCCTGTGAGGTGTGAAAGGAGTAGGCGTCCTTCATTGTAAATTCCCGCACCCGAATCAGCCCGCCGCGGCAGCGCGGTTCATCGCGGAATTTCGTTTGGATCTGATAGATCATAAAGGGATAATCCGCATGGGATTTTGCTGCGCCACGCGCGAGCTGCACAGCCGCCTCCTCATGTGTCATGCCAAGCACAACATCGCTCCCGCTGCGATCCTGGAAACGGGCCATTTCGCTGCCGATGCTCTCATAACGGCCGGATTCCCGCCATAGGGAAGCTGGCATGACAACGGGGAACAGCACCTCCTGCCCACCGATCGCATCCATCTCCTCTCGGATAATCTGCTCGATCTTGCGGGTGATCCGGCGCGCGGGCGGATAAAGCGAATAGATGCCGTTGCACAGCTGGCGCATATAGCCGCCGCGCATCATCAAGGCGTGGCTTGCAATCTGGCAGTCGGAGGGCGTTTCCTTAAAACGCTCCCCCAGAAGGTGGCTCATTTTCATCGTTTTGGCTCCTTTATCTTCTTTTAAGGCTCAATTGTTTTTCAGTACCTCGGGGTATCATCAGGCCAACAAAGCATCCCTCTGCGAAAAAAGGCATTGACGCTTCGCGGCAAGAGGTGTTTTTCGCAGATCGTCATTTATCAATGATTCCTATAACTTTGCAATCCGTATAAAATTATTATAGCATGAATTTCAATGTCCCTTCAAGGATCAAAGCCGCTTGGCAACGAAAAAAATGGGTTTTTGTTGAAGGATACCTGCAAGTTTGATACAATACAAGGCAGGGGAGAGGCATGGTGCGAAACACCTCAATCCTTTTTATCTGAATATGGAGAGGATGACTCATATTATGGAAGAACAGAAAAATCTAATTTGGAAAGATCGCAAACGCGTGCTGGGTATGCCGCTCACCTTCACCAAATATTCGTTATCAGAGGATCGCATTTTTTTGCAGACTGGATTTTTAAACCTGGAAGAAGAGGAGATTTTGCTCTATCGCGTGCGGGATTTGAGCGTCAAGCGCTCCTTGGGGCAGCGGATTTTTGGCGTAGGCAGCGTGCTGGTGCATTCTTCGGATAAAAGCATGCCGCATCTGGTAATTAAAAACGTGAAACGCCCAGGGGAGGTAAAGGAGAGGATCCATCAGCAGGTGGAAAAAATGAAGGTAGAGCGCAGAATGCGCTTGGGCGAGCTGATGCATGATGACGATTGCGATGACATGGACTTAGGCCAGGAGGAGTTTTAAAAAGCACGTAGAAAAAGCGCCGCCCGAAGTAGCCGGGCGGCCTTCTATAGATGACTTTTAGGATTTCAGGCCTGATTCCGCACAGGCTGGAGCGGTAGTTGGCGCCTGCTCCTCATCCTTTTTAGGCGGCTCTATATAAACGGTTTTTCTATGTACATCCAGCCGGTCGTAATACTGCTTGAACCGGACGGTATGGCGCAAAAGCCGCTCACAATGCGGGCAAAAGAATTTGGCGCGGAAGGCACGGCAGGTAAAAACCCATTCGCTTTTCTGCTGAGCTTCTCGCCCGCATTGATCGCAAAAGCAGCGCAGCTGCTCAGGATCTACCTTTGGGCTGTGGATATCGCTGATGACATATGCTTTGAAACGGAGCCGCTCATAAAACTCGTCGCCGCATGGCAAGGTGAACTGCTCAACCAGCGCGGGTGAAAAAACGCGGCGCAGGCATTCCGCCGATAAAATGCTGTCATCCAGCGCTCGGTGGAGCGAAAGCCCATCTTCCCCGATGCCCAACATTGCCGCTGCGGCGCTTAGGCCCGTCTGCTGCGCGGTGGATAGCTGAAGCGCGGCTTGAACAATTTTTTGCAGATCGGCATAGTAAGTCAAAAAGGGAAGCGTTTCCAAGCCGTTTAACAACTTAAAGTTTTCAATTAAAACACGAATATCCGTATCGCCCCATGTCAATACCGTAACCGGGCCGTTTCCTACCCATTTTCGGAACTGCGCCATCGTTTGGGTAAAGGGCTCGCCGCTCTGTAAATCCTCATTGGTCAAATGTGTCAGCTCCCGGACGTGCCCGCGCAGCCGCTTGCCAATTTGGGATTTAATCAGATGGGAAAACGCGTCGATTTCACAAAGCTGCTCGTCCAAACGGACGGCGCCGATTTCGATGACTTCGTTCATGAATCCGCCGCGTTTGATACTGTATACGTTATTCCATTCGAGATCCATAACGATGTATTGCATCATCCAAGTGACCTTTCTTGTTTGATCTATCATTTATACGCAACCGAGCAAAGGGTTATTCTGGCCGCTGCCGGTTTTTTACGGTGATCTGAAGGCCTTCCATCACATGGAGCGCCTCTTCATGAAGCGCATGGTCAGCGCCCGCCGTGCAGGCCGCATCCACGATAATCTCCGCTTCCGGCAGGGCAGCCTTCGCCAGCACGGCATTGGAAATCACGCAAATGTAGGAGACAAGGCCTACAAACTCAATCTGATCAAAATTTGCACAACGTAGGTGCTCTGCGAGCGCAAGGGAACCAAAGCCCGGCTTTTCAATCG
>ERZ826396.2902-NODE-2902-length-12695-cov-3.087184_pt1 | contig 12695 bp, 11 predicted proteins | sample MGYA00519926_ERZ826396 | MGnify/ENA primary metagenome ERZ826396 (study PRJEB31778, sample SAMEA3449230) | human gut metagenome | biome: human gut; feature: human-associated habitat; material: faeces | place: United Kingdom | collected 2010/2012 ...
ACATACGGATTCTCACGTGATGATGCTGGTAAGTTCCTTGACGCTTACTATGACGCTAAGATCTTCGAGAACGATCCATTTGCTAAACTTGACCAGACAGGTGTTGGTAAACTTATGAAGATGGCTATCGAACTCGGAAAACCGGTTAATCCGTCACTTCACGTTGGTATCTGTGGAGAACATGGTGGAGATCCAAGCTCTGTAGAATTCTGCAACAGCATTGGTCTTGATTATGTATCTTGCTCACCATTCCGTGTACCGATCGCTCGTCTGGCTGCTGCTCAGGCTGCTATCAGCCAGAAGTAGTACACCGCTGGTGACAGGTATAAGAAATTAATTAGTTTATATAGAAAACCCCTTACGCTATGATTGGCGTAAGGGGTTTTTAAATAATTTTTTTGGACAATGGGAGTATGTATTTAAGAATGTAAAATAAAGGGAAAATTCTATAAAGAAATTTATATTTATAAATATTGGTGTTACAATTACTTATGAAAAGGGGTGTGAGAATGAAGAAAATTAGAGAAATGTCCAAAAATGAAAAGATAAAGTATTTATTTGAGTTACTTCCTCAATATTATGACGAAGATAGTAAAGACGCTTTGTATTTTGAAAGATTAAGAAAAGTGTATTTTTACAAAACACAAAAGGGAAAACCAATACAAATGCAACTAAAAGAAATTAATTTTGATATAACGGAGTATGAAGAACTTGATCAATTTTTATTTATATTATCATATATTGTTCTTACACATGCTGAAAGAAAAATTATTAAAAACCAAAATTCAAAAGCTGAAAAACTTCCGAACAAAAATGTGGTTTATTATATAAAAAAAGTAGATATAGATTCGGATATAAATAATCTGGTAGCATTTTTTTGGATAAATTCGGATACTTATATATTATTAAAAAGGGACATTGTAGAGGATGCTAAAAAGAATGGAATAAAAATTGAAGAAAATAGACTTATTGAAGAGATTAATTTACATTTAAATTTTCAGCATAGAAAATATGAAAGTGATAATAAGCTTAATGTATACAAAAATGAGATAGAGTTAAATAAAAACGATAGCGGTGAACGTTTAAAGGAAATGCTATCTGAAGCTGGAAACGTATATGAAAGAGCATATTTTACTTTTTGGAGTGAAGACGAAAAATGGCTTCATAATTGTATATATAATCTATATAAAATAAATTCGTTGTATAGATTTTTAATGAATATAAAGAAACTCTTGGAAATAGACTTTTTTGAACTTATGAAAAATCAAAAAGAAAGAGATATAGAAGATTCTTTTTTGACATATGTACTTTGTATGAGGTTTTTAATTGAAACCTATAATATATTTATATTTAAGAGTTTAACATCAGAGGAAGGAGATATAAGTGTAGGACAGGATTTATATGAGACATATAAATTAGCATTAGGGCATTTAAAAGTATTTGGAAAGAAAATAATAATGTCTAGGTTCCAAAATGATATTTTTTTACATTTTGGTGCACATATATATTCGATATTTTATAAGAATTATTTTGAGTATATTTATAAGGTTTCGGAGGATAGTCTTGAGAAGTTCATAAAAGAAGAAAAAGATATTATAAGTAAAGATGAGAAAGATGGGATTATTTTTACTGAACAGTATATAGATGAAGTAAAAACAAAAGAACTCTTGGATTATATATTGCCAAATAAAGAAAAGAGAAAACAGAATGACAGGAATGAAATTAAGAAAAGATTAAAGTATATCCTAAAATTGATGGAAAAACTTTCAGAATTTAATCCTGTATTTTATGAATCTAAATATGGTAAAAATATTAAACTGATGTATTTAATTGTATATGGAAACTATACCAGTGAATTTCGTATAAAAAGGACTACTCCCAAGAAATTGTATGATGGGAAATATAAAGAGTTAAAAAGAAGTGAATGCATTATGTTGACTGAAAAGTATATGTATGGAAGATATGCTTGGGAAGGAAAGGTTGAAAAATATCGAGTTCATTTAAAGCGAAGGAATCAGTTGGTGCGTGAGTGCGGAATAAATTTGGATTCTATTGTAAAAATGAAGGATGACTAACCAATATTGGGAGTCATCCTTCATTTTTGCATGAAAAAAAACGATAAACCCTCCTTCTTTCTAATAAAGCTGAGGTGTTTTATACTATCACTATAAGACGTCAATAATTATCACATCATACTCATTCGGAAATTTAAAGAATGAAATAAATAATGTATGTATTAGTTTAAATTATATTTTGCATTGCTTTAGCAGAATTACATGCATATTCTGCTTAAACTATGCACTCGTTCCAAATCAACGGATCAATGTTCAGCTTGTATCGGAATCCACGCTCAGATGAGCCAGAATTTGCAAATTACAAGTATATTAAAAAATTTGGAGGTAAAACCCAATGAAAAAAGATACTAAGAAGAAAGAAAATAGAATCATTCAGTTTAAAGGGTTTAAACTGAGTGCAAATAAAAGCTACTATGGTTCAATTTCGTATGTTGAAGTTGACCATAAAAAGAAAAAAGTTCGGGTATTTGCCGAACTTGAAAAAGTTCCAGAAGTGAATTTTATGAAATCACTTCCATATTCGGAGAATTATCATTCTCCGATGGGAACGTTTTTTAGAAAATTAGGAGCTATAGACGATCATGGAAAGCTCAACCTTGATAATTTGGAAGGACGTCCAGTTGAAGTAACCTTATATAAAGGCAACGATGACAACTGGTACGTAAATGAAATGTTTCTCATCGAAGATGAGTCGGAAGAAGTATCGTTCGACGAAAGTCTAGATGATGGATATGATCCTGATGACGATATCGACTTCGACGAAGAAGAGGAGTAGCTGATGAAGAAATTGTTCAAAGAGGTTGAGACTATGCTCAAATGTGGAGACCTTGAGTTAGCAAGAACATCGGCAGATGAAAAGATGCTTGTAGCAGGGGATGAATATGTTCCCCTGCCACAAGCACAGAAACTTCTCAGAAAACTATTTCTTGAGAAACAGAAAGTGTTTTTAAATGGAGCTCAGATACAGGTACTGATTGAATATCTGGAAATTCATCCAGTTACTAATCAAACAGTATATGAAACAGCTTGTCGTATATATAAATGTAAAGATTATCTGGCGTATGAACTGAATAAAAATACAGGAGAATGTGTTGTGATAACGCCAGAAGAAATTATTATGGGAGAAGTGCCTAATATTCTTTTCAAACATTCTGCTGATTTTCAGAATCAGATTGAGCCAGAATGGGATATTGAAGTAGAAGAAATTTTTTCACTTATACATAAACATTTTAATCTTAAGAACGAACGTCAGGAAAAATTGTTGATTTTGTATCTAATTACTTCGTTTTGGGGGATGCAGATTAATCATCCTCTGTTAATTCTTACGGGTGAAAAATCCTCTTCTAAGAGTACGACAATGCGAAAGTTGGAAAAATTGATTGACCCAAAAACAAGCGATCTCTGTGGGATGCCAAAGGGGTCGGATGGATTAGAATTGCGATTATCCAGTACATATTTTGTGGCTTTAGATAATCTGTCCAATATTAGTAGAAATGTATCAGATACTATAGCACGAGCAGTTACTGGAGGTTCAGTTACCAAAAGAGCTTTATACCATAACACAAAAGAAATTGTTCTGGATATCAAGGCTTTGGTTGCAATTAATGGAGTTTCACTGGTTGCAAGGGAAAGTGATTTGCTTGACCGTTCTCTTATTCTTGAACTTGAGAGAATAACACCCGATAAAATTATGAGTGAGCAAGATTTATGGGAATCGTTTGAGAAGGACAGACCTAGAATACTTGGATGTATTTTTAATGTGCTTTCAGTTGCTTTATATGATGAAGAAGAAATCAAGGTGAAAGAAAAAATTCGCCTTGCTGATTTTCACATAGCATGTATTAAGGCTGGTAGAGTCCTTGGAATGTCTGATGAGGAAGTATCGGATTTGCTATGGGAAAACCAGAAAAATGTTAATCGTCATTCTATTGATGAAGACATTGTAGCATGTTGTTTGTTGGAGCTTATGAGTAGAAAAAGTTGTTATGTAAATTCTATGACAGGATTACTTCATGACTTAGGGGAAATTGCCTATGAGAATAGTATAGTCAGTACGGTATTGCCGAAGACTCCTAATCATTTGAGTATTCGTTTGAGTAAAATCAAAAGCAATTTACAGGCGGAATATGGTATAACATACAACATCGCTAACGTTGGAGCATTTAAAGAAATTACTATTAAAAAAAGCGGAAAAGTTTGCGAAAGTTGCGAAAAACGAACAGGCTTAAAAAAGAAGAAAAAGTGATTGTTCTTTCGGAAACGTCGCAAAAAAAGTGTTATTTTTTTTAAAGAAAGGGCGTGCCCACCGTTTACCAAGAACGGTGGGGCTCAGCCCTGCCAACTACTTACGATAATAAGAAATTTCAAAGATATATTATTATTATGAGTGGTTGAAGCAGGGGAAAGGAGGAACGTGTGCAGAGCAGTCATACAAAAGATTTTGATTCACGAATGAAAGAGCTTTTGTTAAAGATGTTGCTTGTCAACGATGTAATCAATCATTCGACGTATAAAAAGGTGCTGAATCAGCATAAAGGAAAGGAGTCGGTATAGTGGAAAACGTGGCATACGATATACGTTCAAGAATTGTCAGTAATAAATACAGAACCAGCTTGAATGATACAGTACGTGTATGCTTTTATGCAAGAGTATCTACTCAGCATGAGGCACAGATTAACGCATTAAGTAATCAGCTTGAGTGGTATGATTCGGTTTTAAGAGACCATCCTAACTGGGAAAAAGTAGATATCTATGTAGACCAAGGCAGTTCCGGGACACAAGCGGAAAATAGACAGGGATTCATGAGGATGATACATGATGCTGCAAATAATCAATTTGACCTTATCTGTACCCGTGAAGTTTCTAGATTTGCACGGAATACAGTGGATAGCCTGAGTTATACAAGAAAGCTTAGGAACATGGGTGTTGAAGTATACTTTTACAATGATAATATATGGTCATGTGAAACCGATGGTGAATTAAGGCTTACGATCATGTCGGCTATGTCACAGGAAGAATCGAAGCATATCAGTGAAAGAGTATTGGCTGGACAAAAGATTTCTAGGCAGAAAGGGGTATTGTATGGAAATGGCAATATCCTTGGTTACAGGCTTATAAAAGGGAAAACATCCACGGAGAATACATATGAGATTGTGGAGGAAGAAGCTGAAACTGTCCGAATGATTTATGATATGTATTTATCGGGAATGGGCGTTAAGGCAATAGCAAGTAAACTGGTTATGCTGAAGAGAAAGCAAGCATACGGAGGGTACAGATGGGAGAGCTCTTCTGTATTGCGTATACTGAATAATAAGACCTATGCAGGATATATCGGGTATAATAAGTCTTATACTAAGGATTTCCTTGAGCATGAAAGAGTAAATGTATATGATAGAAGCCAGTATGAATATGTAAAAGGAGATTTTCCACCGATTATTCCAGAAGAAAAATGGAACAGGGTGCAAGCACTGAAAAGTAAAAAGGTAGTATGTATCAACGGAGAGAATCGGGGTAAGGCGATACCAAAAGACAAGTGGTGTAGGCATCTTGTATGTGAATGTGGCAGCTCATACAAGAAATACAAATGGAGAACGAATCAAAGCGGAGAGGAGTGTAATGGATATCAATGCCGTCATCAGATACGTTACCGTAAAAAGAGCTTCCGTGAAAAAAATGGATTGGATGGTACAGGTTATTGTGACGTTCCATCTATATGTGAGTGGAAACTTGATTTTATGGCAAAGAATATACTGTATCGGCTATGGCAAGATAAAAAGGCTTCTGTAGAGGAACTGCTTCGGGATGTTCATGATAATTATGTCATTGAAGAGGAAGCAAGAAACAATGAATATCAGGCGGAAAAACTGCAGAGGGAGTTGGAACGATTACGCAACAGGAAAAGTAATCTTATGGACATGAGACTGGACAATATGATAGCAAAGCCAGAATATGAAATGAAGTACAATAGGAATGATGTTGGCATTAGCCTGCATTATGTTCCTGGAAAAGATAGAAGCGGAAAGGAATACAGAATGAAGAAAAGAGACTTATTGAGTGTGTTGGTTGAGGGAATGAAACTTGTGATTTCAATGTATGAGATATGCAGGACAGATAAGAAAAAGCGGAAGTAGGAATGGTTTATATGTGAAAGGAAATAGACCGATGCATAAAATAAAAGAATTGAAAAATCAAGATTCGTATGAATCCATATTATCTGATATTGCTGAATTCCGTATGAGTACTACATTGGAGGAAGAATTACGGAAAAATCCACAATACCAACAATCTTGTGAGAGCATTAGAGACATTCAGACAAAGTTAAATGATATTGGATTGGATAAAAGGCAATGGGATATCATAGATGATGTCCTTTCGGCTCATAACGAAAAAAATTATAGCTATGGAAAAATTGCTTATTGTTGCGGATTCAAGGATGGTTTGAACCTGTTTGTGGAAAGTATTAATACATCTTCTACTTTAACGGATTATATGAATGAATTTGAAAAAATGCATTGCACATAGGAAGTATTAGGGATGCATGGTCAATAATGAGACTGCTTTATCAAAGAAATGACATACCTATGTTATATGTAAAGACAAAAATACATAGTAAAAGGAGAACGTGTTCGTGGTAAACATGTTCTCCTTGTTTCTTTTATTTTTTTTCTGATGGAGGGATGTATTCTAATAAATCGTTTAAATCACAATTTAGTGCATAACATAAACGAGAAAGAACTGCAATATCTAGTCGTTGAATCGAGTTATCGTAATAATGCTTTAATTGTGTTCTTTGCATTTCAGCACGATAAGATAGCTTGCTTAAGGTAATATGGCGGTCTTCCATAACTTCTTTTAAATGCAGTTTTATAGTCCCAAATTCTAAATCGTTCATTAAGTACAATCCTCCTATACATATCATATTTTACTTTTATTGATATTGTAAACAGTGGATATATATGGTATTATTATAGTGTATATATCTACACTACATAGAAGGAGGGGTAGTAGTATGAAAAGGGAATGCGACGATTGTGGTGGTGATGGAGAACGCACATGTTTATCCTGTAATGGAAGAGATTATCATATAGAATCTCCAGACAAAGATGAAGATTAGTAATATATTATAAACAGAAGTTGTGAAAATTATAATAATAAAAGGAAGAGGAAGATTATGCCAATACCAATTGTAAAAACTGGACCAAATAGGAATAAAGAACGAAGTAGAAACAAGGATGGAAGATGGAGAAAGAAAAGGGCGGATGCTGGATATAAAAGAAAACTCTCAGAGCTTACATTGGAAATCCTCAGAATCTTAGAAGAGAAAGAAAAAAATGGAACTTTCGGAATGGGTTCAAAAAGTGATCTGGATGATGATATATTTTAATGAGGTGTGATAAAATGGGATTAGGGAAAAAAACTATAGATCTAATAACGGAAAATCCTTTTGATGTAAAAAAAGAGATAGATGAAAAAAAGAAAGAAAAAAATAAGGAATTATTTGGAACGGTGTTGGAATATGCTTGGAAAATAGCAAAGATTTATCTTTCAAAATAACTAAGCATTGTTTAGAAATAACAGAAGCTACTGATGCAATGAGATACTAAATAAATAATATGAGGGATATTACGGAAAGGAATCTTCATTTTCTAAAATAAGTAAAGGCTTGGGTAGTCTGTTTAAAAAGTAATAATCTATATCACAACGCATTGCTATGCTCTATATAAAACTGGTATAGAACTACAGAATATCAATAAATATAGGAACTCCTTTTACACTTGGTTGCGTAAAAAAGGAGTTCCTTGTTATTAACATTTTTTTGTTAATATGTTATAATTATTACATTATATAGAAGGAGAAATGTGATAATAAGTCACAAGGGGTAATTATGCAGAAATATATATTAGCTTCATTAAAAATTATTAATGATACAACCTGTTATTTATATCCTCAATTTGAGTATGATGGTGAAGGAAAACTTCATAATATTGAAAATAAAAAAAGTGAATTTCCAGAAAGAGGAACTATTTTTTTGCCCAAAAAGCCAAATGAAGATTTAAGTGGATATTTAAATAAACTAATTAAGATTTTATTTGATTCAGATAATGTTGCTACAAATTATAATGCTTATGATACATATTCTAATATGTGCAAATATGTCGCAAAAGCAAGTGATATTGAGGCTTTAGCAAGAGATGAATTAGTTGAAATAATAGATATAAAAGACAAAACAATTGAAGAAATTCTACGAGATAAGCAAGCTAGAATTATAACCTTAAATGACTTGCCGTTAAATAATACATTTTTATTGCAAATAAGCGAGGATTATTATGGACCGTTCAAGTATATTCCTAATGAAGAAGAAACGGAAACAAAGATAAAAATAAAAATTGTTCCAGCTGATGATTTTGTTTATAAATATAATGCTATTGAGTTAAAACCTTACATATATGAGGCACAAGTTACATCAAATAGTAGTGATCCCAAAAAGCATTTTATTAGTAATTTGAGTATTTTAATGGATAAGGTGAGAATCGTAGAAAAATTAGAATTTATAGATGACGAAACACTAATCCAGGAATTACAGAAGGTGTTATCAGAGAGCAAAACACTTGAAAATATAAATGTTAATGCACCTAATGTATTACGAGATTTAAGGAATTTGTTAGAAAAACATCCAGAAATACAAAGTAATCATCCTGTTTTGACTTCTGAAAGAATGGAGAGGGTTTCGGAACTATTATCTAAATTCGATGATTTGGATGAGTATAAAGAACAAATTATAGAAGAATACTTTAAATTGGGAAAGGTGAGTGAAGACGAAAAAATAGTTTTTCTTCAAGAACATCCAGAATATCTAGAAGATGTAATTGCAAAAACTACGGATTACAAGACTAGAATTTCTGAATTAAAATCTAATTTACAGCATGAAACTGCAGAATTAGAAAAAATTCAATTACAAAAAGATGAATTAAACAGGGAGATTCAAAAATTACAAGATGATGAGGAAGGATATAAGAATAGCATCTTAGCTTCTTCGCGTTTAGAATTAGAGTCAACACAGGAAGCTGTTCGAGAATTAGAAAGAGAAAAAGCTAGAATAGAAGATGACAATGATTTGGCAAAAGATGTAAAAAAGGATCTTATTCGTGAATTAAGAGAATTGGATTTGGATATAGAAAAGAAAATCTTAGGGTGGCTTGCAACTAAGCGAGACAATGATATTATTGGATTATTAGTTTCTGAGTTCGGGAAATATAAAGAGCCTAAAGAAGAGAAGATTGAAGAATATAATGTGGGCGAGTATAAAAGCGGAGAAGAAATTATTAGTAAAATATCAGATTTTTTTGAAAGAGCAGGAAGAACAGTAGAGAGAAATGATATTATAAATTATTTGATTACCATATCAGAAAACTTCATGACTGTGTTTGCGGGAAGACCGGGAACTGGGAAAACATCTACTTGTAATTTGTTGGCAAAAGCATTAGGTATATATTCAAATAGATATGCTCCGATTTCTGTAGGACGTGGGTGGACATCATCTAGGGATTTGATGGGGTATTATAATTCATTAACACAAACATATGAACAAACGCAACCTAAATTTACACAGTGTTTAGAAACTTTGACAATGGAATCGAAAACAGAATTAAAAGATTCTTTGTATGTGGTTATGTTGGATGAGGCAAATTTAAGTCAAATAGAGCATTATTGGGCAGATTTTATACAAATTAGTGATGAGTATAATAACGCAACTATTAGAGTTGGAGAGAGTAAAGAATATCAATTAACAGAAGAATTGCGGTTTTTAGCTACAATTAATTATGATCACACAACAGAGATGCTTTCACCTAGATTCCTTGATAGAGCGTGGATTGTGCGGATGGAATATGCAGCCGATAAAGATCTTTTGACTAAAGCAGTGTCAAATGAAGAAATAGAAAATGAAGATAGTATTATTTCTTATAGCAATTTAAAAGAGTATTTTAGCAGTTGTGGACAGGAATTTAAAAGTAAACAGGTATCATCATATTGTAAAGAAATTTTAGGTACATTAATTGATCAGTTTGCTAAAGAAGGATGTGCAATAAGCCCAAGAAGCATTACTTCTATTATAAAATATTGTATTGTTGCTGAAACATATATGGATGATAAGCAAAATGCTGTGGATTATGCGGTTGCACAAAAATTACTACCTCAGATTAATGGAAGTGGTAAACAATATTTAGATTTTTTGGAAAGTATTTCTGTTACATGTAAATACCTGGTAAAGAGCAATGGTATTTTGCAAAGAATTATTGATACTGGTAAAAAAGAACATAATTACTTTAATTTTTTTAATATATAGGATAGGCTTATGGAAATTAAAATAATAGATGAGTATAATCACCAAGAGATATCCGTTGCTCTATCTGCAGATATAAATTCTGAAATTGAATTTTATAAAGATAATATTTTTGTGGAAAATGGTTTATATAGTATTTTTATAAACTTTGAAACAGATAATAATATTTCATATGTTCGTATGTTTTTGGAAGATATTTGTTTAGATGTTCAATTTGATGAGTTTACAAATACTGCGTATTTATACAAAAAGAGGATATTTGAAGATTGTTTTGATGTTGTAAGTATAAGATTTGAGATAGATTATGATGATGGAAGTATCGAAGTTCTTAAAACTCCTAATTTGTATGTGGCAATAAAAAAAACAACGTGTCAATATGTACAAAATATGTTTCAAGATATTGAAGATAATTATCCGGGAGTTATTGATGCTTTTTATTCTGCAGGAAAGAAAAAAGTGGGAATTGCAGATACGGAAACTAGAGGATTTAATGATACTATTTCGTTACTATCAACAATTTATACAATATTGAGGGATGCTTTCCCGATGTTTCAGCAAAGTATAAATAAAACTATAGGTGAGCAGTATAAATATTCTAAAGGAATAAATGTTGGTAATTTGGATAATCAGGCTGTTAATTGGATTTTAACACATCCAGAATGTATTAAACAATCTTCTACTCCTACACCAATTCGTGTAAACCAGAAATACTATTTTGTTGATCGAATTAATTTTCTAGATAAAAAAGAGAGTTGTGAAACATATGAGAATCAAATGATTTTGGGGTTCATTCATTCGATCATATTGTATATTAATGATAAGTGTCTTGAATTAGAGAAGATAATAAAAGAATTTGAAAATGAAATACCATATGATGAAATAAAAAAATTACCAAAAGATTATGATCTTGCTTATAACTCAGTAATCTTTCATTATAAAGAACTATTTAGAATACTAAAGAATTATAGTGAAACATTTGAAAATTTATTTGATGCATATTCTTCTTGTTTACAATGTGATCTAATAACAGTTACAAGTGTACCAAGGTATACATTTATATTTAGGCAGCAATATCATTATCGCAGATGTTTTGAAGCAATGGTTTTGTGGTTTGAAGCAAGCAATTGTAATTTACAATCAATAGGATGTTTCTTGAAATTAAAAAAGCTTAGTAAACTATTTGAGTATTATACTTTGATGAAATTGAAAGAAGCAGTTTTGAAAAATGATTTTAAGCTTTATGATGAACCTCAGCGTTTGGTATATGAAAATGATACAATAGTTGATGTAGATAATTACTATTCATATATATCTAAGAATGGAGAAACAAAATTATCTATATATTATGAGCCACATATTTATAATAACAAAACAGTAAATGGGATTGATTTATATTCGACAGGATATCATTTTTTAAAGATTTTAAAAGAGAATAGGATAAGAAAAAATGAATATTGGACTCCCGATTTTGTTTTAAAATTTGATAATTCGGGAAAGTGTTTATATTTTATTTTGGATTCTAAATTTTCAGCATATTCAAGCGTGTGCAATTATCATATTGCAGAATTAGCAAATAAATATGTACTTAGTATTGCAAGCGAAAATGAGTATTATTCGAAAGTTGCAGGTGTTTGGGCAATATATCCAAGTGATAAATCACAAAGATTAAATCTGAAAAAGAATTTGATCGATTCTTCAAAGATTTCTATACCAATTATTGCAATTGAACCGCTGTTAACTCAGGGAAATTCACTAATAGCGTTAGTTAAGTATATGAATGAATTATATACTGAGGTGTACAAGGATGTTATAGAATGATTGTTATTCTGTAATAGTATAATAAATCAATACACAAAAAGAGGGAATATCTGCTTGAGATTCTTTTTCTTCCGTTGACAAAGGATTGAAGATACAGACTAGTAAAAACATCCCAATTTTTATAGCAAAGTGTACTTCCATTCACATAAAACCCCACAGGCTGCTATCGCACAGAAGAATGCGAAATAAGCATATTGCGTATAGCAAGAAATAAATAATAAGAGGGCGTGTGAAAAAACGAAAGTTTTTTTACACGCCCTCTTATTTTATCTAGTTATAGATTAGAAATATTAAATTATGATTAAAATGAAAATTATACTGTTCTTTTCAGAATATATATGATACACTGAATCCACCAAATCAAAAAATCTTTTATCAAATCATTTTTGCAAAGAGTAAATTGATTGCAAATTATTACAAGCTAAAACAAATCAAGACAGTCTAATTAAATAGGTTGATTA
>ERZ826396.2903-NODE-2903-length-12690-cov-2.697744_pt1 | contig 12690 bp, 14 predicted proteins | sample MGYA00519926_ERZ826396 | MGnify/ENA primary metagenome ERZ826396 (study PRJEB31778, sample SAMEA3449230) | human gut metagenome | biome: human gut; feature: human-associated habitat; material: faeces | place: United Kingdom | collected 2010/2012 ...
AAAATTCCGTCAATACATATCGCGAACCGGCCATAGTTGGCCGCTTCTCCGCATTCAAGTCTGCTACCATATTACGATTTGTGTGATATTCACAGCCCAGATAGACCCGCATCCCACTCCGTGATCTGCGCGTCAGTTTCCATACCTTGTGGAACTGCTTCTCCACCTGCTCCTGCGAGGTTTCGAACATCCCGCTCCGATAATGAGGCGTCAATATAATCGCCTCCACACCATTCTGATATTCCGACTTCAACATCAGCGCTGCCTCATGGATCGTGTGCGCCCCGTCATCTACCCCCGGAATAATATGACAATGAATATCAATCAGCCCTTGCATATACAACCACCTTTCACGGAAATTGTAAAAAAATCCTCTCCTGTATGCTTGATGCAGGAGAGGATCGTCAATCAGCTCTTATGCTCTTTTCTTACTGCTCAGAGCCCATGCACCACCTGCTGCAAGCAGAGCAACCAGTGCAAATCCCATAACAACTGTACTCTCTCCTGTCTTTGGTGATGTAGCGCTTCCTGTAGAAGCTGCTGACCCCATCGTGTTCTGGTCTACAACGAATGCAACCGGTGATAATGAATGGAATGTTGCTTCGATGGTACCGTTACCGGCCTTAGAATCAACCTTCTCCCATACTTTCTTCTCAACGTCATAGTGAAGAACTGCAACCTTTGTTGTCTCCACTACACCCGGAACCTTAAATGTCAATGTAAGCGGCCACTCAATCAGTGACTTATCTCCGATAACCTCGACTTCCTGGATATCCAGAACTTCCATTCCCTCTACAAAGTCAGTGCCAACCAGCTCTTTTACAAAAGCTGCCTCGTCCAGCTGCTGTGCTGCTGTCTTGCCTTCTTCTGTCAGCTCTACAATCTCTACGTCAACTGCGTTGCCGTTTGCATCTGTTGATGCCGTAATCTCCTGAACAATCCCGCCTGTGGAAGGACTTGGAGCTGCAACTGCTGTCATGCCCAATGCAAAACACATCACGCCTGTGGCTACAATACCTAACCATTTTTTCATATTTCTCATAGTAAAATCTCCCTCTTATTCATCTTATAAACACTACTATATACGCATAAACTATAGCATACACAAAAAAAAATGTAAACTATTTCTCCACTTTTTCATAAAATACATCTAGAATCATTTCATACAAAGCCGCATCGTCCACGATATATTCATCGTGTTCTTCCCCTTCCATTGTCTCTCCGGGCACCTTCTGCATCGGCTCCTCCACCTGATATTCGGACAGCTTCTTCATCTCCTCTGCCGTCAGATCCGTTACCATATAAGGGGAAGCGCTGTCCAACAGCTGCTCATATCCTTCTGCCTTCTGCATATATGCTTTCACAGCTCCCAGCAGCGCATCCAGAAACACAATCTGTCGCTCCATTCGGATGTTATTGCTTCCGGTTATCGCAATATCCCTGTATCTTACAAACCGTTCTGCCGCAGCCCCGTCCAGTACAAGCTCCGTTCCTTTTTCATACGCAGGATCCACATAGGTGTAATCCTCTTTCAATATCATCGGAACGCCTCCTATGGCATCTACGATAGAAACAATCCCATCCATATTCAAAGAAATATAGCCGCTGATCGGGATACCATAGAGCAGCTCGGAAACTGCGTCTCTCGCAAGTCGGCAACTTTTCTTCTCTCCATCTCCATAGGCATACTGAAGCGCTAACTGTCCCCGCTTCTCTGTCAAAAGATTTCCATCTGTGTCATAAATCTTCAGATTGACCATCGAATCTCTGGACACCTGCAGCATCTGTGTGGTCTTCTTCTCCTTATCCATCACGAGCAGCAAAATCGCATCCGACTGCCCGCCTCTTCCCGGATACTCCTGCACCTGCACTGCTTCTCTTTTATCAACTCCAAAGAATACGATATTCTTCAGATCCCGATTGTATTTGTACTTTTTGCCCTGATAGGTAACGGTTGTACTATCCTCTACTTCTTGGATATTCCCACCTGACTGCACCGTCGTCTGGTTCTTCTTCCATATTCCATATAACACGCACCCAATCGCCACAATAAGGCAGAGTACAATGACTGTTGTGATCACTTTTTGCTTTTGGTTCCATCTATTTTTCTTTTTCATCAATCAATACCGCTCCTACAATCAAACGCTTATCATCCTGTCCTGTCACACAGGTACTCATTGTCAAAATCCGACTGTCTGTTCCGACCGAGATGTCCTCTTTCACTACATTGCTCATATTCCGGGCTTCATAGATCGAATCCAGAAACCGCTGCCGTTCACTGTCGAATCGAAAATCAAAGGTATTCATAATGTGTCTGTCATCATATACCACTGACGCAAAGATCTGATAGGTCAGCTTCTGCGTCGGCGTATAAATCACGACATACGGATGTTCATCCATATATGCCTCATCCGAATAATTGTGCAGATTCTGAAACATACTTCCATCTGCCATGTCATGTCCATATACCAATGTATTAAAATCAGAGAAATCCTTTTTGTTGCATCGTTCCGTATAAATCGAGCCCGGATATCCATCCTGACGCTCTACCGTCCGCATCAAATAATAGGAATCATCGTCCGGACTCTGCACGATCGGATATTGAATGTTGGTCCCATCAATCTGGATCCACGCGTAGACATCTGGATTGATCTGCTGCAACGCGGCAAAATCTATCGGAATCTCAAACTCCTCTTTCGCCGGTTCCTCTTCCGGCTTCTCTTTCACGACCTCTTCCTGGATCTTCGTATACACTTCCTGATTCTTATGTTCCTTCCAATAATACCCGATCACAACACAGGCACAAACAACCGCAATTCCGGTTAAGACCCAGATTGCGATTTTTCGATGATTTTTCATCTCGGACGATCTCCTTTCTGTCTGCTCCGCTTTCACTTAATCACTCACCACTTCTAGAAGTGGACGTCTTATCGACTGAGATAAACATACAGCAGCGCCGTCTCTAAGACTGCACTGCTGCCATTTTCTCCATATGAAACTCAATTATGCCACACGCTTTCCGCTTTTTCCTCTGCGTCTCTTCTCCATCGGAAGCGCCGCCAAAGTATTCATCTGTAAGTACTTCTTGACATCGTCCTCATCCTTAATCGTATCATCCATCAGATACAATACAATAATCAGACCCGCTGCCAGCACTGCTCCAAGAAGTGCACCCATCATGGTATTCTTCATTGTATTTGGGCTGGTTGGACTTACCGGTACAATTGCTTCTTCCAATGTATTCGGTTCATCTGTTCCCATAACATCCGCAATCTGGGCCCTTGTCACTTCCGCCATTGCATTCGCGATATCTGCCGCCAGCTTTGGATCCGGATTTGTCACTGCTATTTTTAAAATATGAGAATCTGCCGGATTTTCAAACACAATTGTACTTGCGACAGCCTCATACGAAGCATTCAAATCCAGCTGCTTGATTACTTTCTCTACAACCGGTCGGCTCTTACCAATGATCATGAAATCCTGCGCCAGAGAATCTCCAATCTGAATATCTGCCATAGACGTAATCGAAGTGCTCTCCGATAAAATATAGATCATAGAGGTTGCCGTATACTGCGGCGTGATCAAAAGCTTCGTCCCACCAAACGCTGCTGCCGCTCCAATCACAAGACACAGTGCAATCGCCCACCATTTTCTCAACAATGCTCGTCCTAAATCCAGCAGATCAATGACATCTTCATTCTGATGTATCTGTTTTTCCATTCTCTATCCTCTCTCCTCAAATCAAAACACAAAACCACCATTAAATCATAAACATTCTAACATACGATAATGCAAAAGACAAGTAGCTAGCTTCATTATTGTTACACTGTCGAAGTTTAAAGAAATGTGATATAATTTTCATGTTGTCGCACCCAACCTGGCAACAGAAAGGGGGTGTATTGCTTGGATTTGATAATCTCTTTCTTGGTTTCCGTCATGGCAGGTGTAGCCAGCTACTACATTTGCAAATGGTTAGGCGGAAATGACATTGACAACTAACCTAACGGATGCTCAACCGTAAAATGAGAAGAAAGCCCCGGAGCTGCAACTCCGGGGCTTTCACTTTGTGTACCACTTGGATACAATCTCTTTCTTAGCTATCGCCATTATAACATATGCCTTTAGCATTTTCAAGTATTCCCTTTTATAGATTTTTTATCCTTTCTGGGAAAAATACAACGCCCAGGCAGCCAACGTAAATCCATCCTGGATCTTTCCGATGCGGATCCATTCTTCCAGCTCTTCTCTACTTACAAAGTAAATCGTTTCAATCCCCTCATGCCCTGGCTGCTCTTCTATATGAGAGAGCTCACACGCATAGACATCCACCGGATTGCCCGACACTCCACTGTCCGCTACAACGACGCCCAAATGAGAACAGGACTCCACTGTCGCACCGATTTCTTCCCGTAATTCTTTCTTTACATTCTCCTCTGCCACAATTCCCGGTTCTCCAAAGCCTCTCGGAAAGGCATATTGATACTCATGTAAACTGTGACGATATTGTTTCAGCAGTACATACTTCTCTTTGTATCTTGGGAGCGCCACGACTGCTCCACGTTCCACTGCCGGAATCAGTCGCTCATAAGTATACAAACTCCCGTCATCCTTTCGGATCAAATCCACAACCAAAAGATGATATGGACTGGTATATACAACTCCAACCTTCACACCTGTTTCCTGCACATACGTTTCTACCTGCTCCGGCTCCAGTACAATCGGAAAATATGGATTTTCCTGAAACTCTTTCGGACGTTCTTTTTTCAGCCGCAAGTATGCCTTCCATTCTACACTTTCTGTATATCTCCCCATAAACGCCATCATTCTCCTTTCTGATTTCCATGCTCTCCCCGGTGATACGCAATCCTCTGCCGTTTATTCCGAATCGCAACTCCATCTGCAAAATAGATAAAAATATTTCGGATACTTTCCAAGATATCCGGAATCCCAAATTTTGTGCTAACCAAAGAGGCTATAATTCCAAATAAAATCGTATCCACAATCTGCATCACCCATGCTGGAAAATGCAGCTGTAATCCAGCACTTTCAAACTCCCCACCCAGAAAGCCTAAAAACAGATCAAAGACAACAAACGCAACCAAATATCCAAAGGCAATCTGTCCACTTCTCCAGAAGCTTTTCCAAATCATCTTGTTCCACTCTTTTTTTTCTTCCTCATAGTCCGTCTCATACACATCGATTCGAATCTTCTGTTCTTGTTTTCTCTTTTTTCGATATTCTTGATTGGTCTGAATCACCCGAACCGCCTGCTCCCAGTCTTGCTGCTGAATCTGATACTCATTCACCTGTTCTTGGTCCCGGTCGCCAAACAAATGGATGGCCTGCTGATATTGGCGCCAATACTGCTGCAGCCGAATCGAAAAATCTCGTTCAAAAGAAACATCCTTCAGTTCTGTATAATGCCTGCTAATCCCCACCATACTGGATTCTACCGCATAATTATAACAAAGATCCACAATAGCCTCTGCAAGATAAGCATCCGGTGCATGTACTTCGTTTAAGATCCGTATCCAATTGGTACGATTATTTCTTTCATCTCGATTACTTTTTACACTGTTTCTACCTATCGTATCATGTACTTTCGAAAGCCGTTCCCATGCAGCCGGCAAAAGCGCATTAATCAGGATATACGCTTCTTCATCCTCCATATATTCTCTCGCTATCCCTGTTTTCAACATCTGGCAGACTCTCCGATAGCATTCTACAAAAGTAATACGACGCTCATCTTTTCTCGGATTCTTTTTCAAATCCTGGACACTCAACTGTAGGATCAAACGAATATAACGTATCATATAATCCAACTTCTTTTCCTGTTCTCTGAGTGTTTCTACTTCGGCAAGATCTTGTGTCTTTTTCTGCATAGAACGACATTCTTCCAGACTTTCCTGAAGCACAGACAAATCACTAAATCGAAGGGCCCTCTGTATCTCCTCCAACAGTTCTTTTTCTTCACATTTCACCGGAAGGGCTGAAAAAATAAAGTTGTCATTCCCCACTGCTTTTCCTTTTTCAATGGCCCCCTGGATATACTGAGAAGGAGTCCGAATCGTTTCAAATGGTGAAAAGCGCAAAACTTCCATCTCAAAGAGCTCTAAGATCTGCTCATAACTCTTTGGATCTTTTACCGCATAAAGAAATGCCTCCGAATCCGACAACTGATTAAAAGACAGAACAACACTGTTTCCATTCAACACGATTTCTTCATACAGCGCCTGCTGCCCCCGTTCTACCTCCTGCTCCGAATTACGAACAGAATCCAATTCAAATAGATATACTAACCTGTCCATTTAACTTCTTCCTCTTTTGTAACTTTGCCATAGAAACTGCACTCCACAGATGAGCAAAACACCTACACATCCACTGACGATATTGAGCGCTGCTTCATCTGATTGAAAGTGCCGACCTTCAATAAACTGCTTGTGCCACTCATCAAAATATCCATAACCAGAAGTAAATACAAAGGCGATCAGCATACTAAGTCTATGTCTCCAAGAGAACTTGTCCGACAAAATCCCGTAATACACCAATAAATATGAAATCACTCCAAGACCAAAAAATAATCCGATATGTGCAAGCTTCCGAATCTCCATATGGTTCTGCGCAGCTGCTGCCTCTGTTCCATCTCCTATAAATCGAGAAATAAAATCAGAAATGTATAAACTCAACTTCGCTGTCTGCTCTCCGTTTTGAGAAGATAAGATATAAATCAACAACATCCATAAAATTGTAATAATTCCAAAAACATAAAACTTCTTATTTTGAAAAAACTTTTTCACGTATCCTTACTCCTTAAATATTCCAATTATATTGAATGTATCCTTCTTTTTGTAATCTGCCGACTACTATTCCAACATCAATTCCAACTTGATTGGCAAAATTAATCATTGATATCTTGGAAAAATCACCTTCTGCAATAAATTCTTGATATTGTTTCTCTGATATTAATGTGTTTTTAGCATATTCATCTGCGCAATTTTCATCTTCTTCAGTCGTTCCATCTACCTTGCTAATATGACCATATATTATATGTGCCAACTCATGAAATAAACTAAACCAGAATTTGTCAGCATCTTTGCCTCGAACAGTCAAGCCAACCACTATTTTATTGCCATCAAAAAATGTTGCACCATGTAAGAATGATCCACCTATATGTGGTAAAAAAATCATTGCAATACCACAATTCGCAAGTAATTCAATTAATTTAGGACAAAACGCTTCTGGATCCATCATCGTCATTTCTCTTATCTGAGGGATTATTTTAGTAAGCGTTACTATGTCAATTGGCTTTGTAGTTATCTTTCTAGCCTCTATTTTCGCTTTTTGAGCCCAAGCAATAAGTGCATAATCACTTTTCTCTGTTTCAGAAAGCTTTCGACATGCAATTCCTGGAACTAAAGATCCTCGAAGAAAACTCAACTGTGCAATTTCAAAATATTTTCGTAAATTAACAACTCGTTCAGGCCATTTCCCAACGTCCTCTACCCAACCATTTTTAGCCATTTCTTTATATGGCATTTTTTTAGCTATTACAATATCCATGTCCATTGCATTTTCTTCATTTATTTTAGCTATTTTTTCACGATATATTGATTCAAGATTACACCAAAACTGTGCTGGAATCCCCAGTACCATTTCTAATCTTCTTGCTACATCTATAGTAAGCTGAACCTCTCCGTTAATCAATTTGCTAATATGCTTTTCGGACATTCCCATCCTTGCAGCAAATTCTTTCTGGTTCATCCCTCTGTCAACAATCTGCTCCTTTATGGTTGCACCTGGTGGTGTTGCTATAAGGCTACGACTTCTCTCCATTGTACTACCTCCTAAAAAATACTTGCGTATTATTAATGATAATCAACGATTTCCTTTTAACGGATGACATCTTCCGCTATTTCCCTTCCATGTTTTCTTTCAGCTTCACCGGCATTGGTACACACCTTTTCAATTCTACTATTTTTGTATTGAATCTTCAATCTATCACCTCACCTTTCAATTTACCTGTGAGGTTAATTTTATTGTAACATTCCTATATGTATCCGTCAACAATACAATTATCTACTTCTGGAAGTTAAATTTCCGATTTGGTATTGATATATCTTCTTTGAAAAGATATTTTTAAGAACCAGATACCGCAATTCCTCGGCATCTGGTTATTGATTTATTACTGGCAGATTAGAGACTGCCGACATCATTCCTACACATTTTCCGATGTGGATAAAATCCTCTTCGCTTCTCTTTCAAAAACCTCTATAGATGCAGACTTTGCTGCCAACTTAAGGAGCTCCTTCAATTTTCCCACATCACGCAATGCATTGATTTCTCCTTGCAGTCTGTCAGAAATCACTCCTACATCTTCTAAGAGCTCATAGATAGAATCTCTTTTTGCTTCAAGTTCTCCTTCTATACGCCCTACTCTTCTTTCTTCTTCCATCATTTCTTCGAAAATCATATAGCGTTCTCCCATTTCCCGGCTTTCTTTTACAGTGTGAATTGACTTTTGAAGTTGCTCAACATAATCATCTTCAAAATTCTGATCACTCTGTTCAATATCTGCCGCAACAAATTTCAAAAATCTTACAAGGCTCTTCGGTACTTTTTCTTCGTCTTTTCCTTTGGTGCTGAGATATATGGTCCGACATCCATCTTCATATTCTAGCAATGCATCCTCTTCACATTTTGTCCTGCATGTATAATAATATAACCCTTTACCAAAAGGATCATAATCACAGATAAAAATAACAAATGTATCCGGCAATTCTTCATATGAAATACCTGCTGAAAGAAGTTCCATATCCATCTGGCTATGATAATACCGAGCACGCTTTTCAATTGGAATTTCTCGTCTCACCTGCATTTCCACATTATAATGCTTGTTTGCTTCATCTTTTGCATATACATCCAATCGAATGCCTTTGTATTCCGGATGATACACCATGTTCCGTTCATAACTCACATCAATCTTAGCAATTGGGAATCCCAGAACCATCTCCAAAAATCCGATGCAGTTCTCTTCTTCACTCATCACCGCGCAGAACATAAAATTATCTTTAATCGTCAAGTCTTGTAGTCGTCTCTTTGTCTTCATTCTTCCTCCATATCTAACAGAGGAATTCTATGCCAAAATCATAGCATAAAGAAAATCAAAATGCCACTCTTCCAGAGTAAAAACATAATTTTCAGCATGTCTTACAAATGGCTACAAAACATCTGTAGTTCTGAAATTTTTCTTTTTTATGCAAAAATCAAATCGACATTTTACATATAGCCAGCCATAATTAAGGAAAAAGTAAAGGAGAACTCCCATTATGAATCAATTATCAAATTTTATATCCCAGTATCTCAAAACATGTGAAACAATTAAAAAATTAGATTCCAAAACACTCAAAGCATACCGCATAGACTTATCACAATTTCATACATTTATGCTATCCCAAATGAATAATCCGGTGTCCGTGTCCCTGCTGTCCGGTGACTTAAATGGAATATACATCACTGGGTAGAGACATTAATTATGTGTAAGCGCATAGTTTCGGGGTGTCCCCAAAACATATTTCCAGAATCCCATTGCTAGGATTCTGGAAGGCTAACATTTTACTCTATTTAATGCTACATTGCTCCTGCACATCTATGCTCCAAGGAGCTAGATGATCCAGCTCTTCGTCTGTCATATTCTCATTAGGACGATGCTCTAGCAGGAACTTTAAATATTCATACAGATTTAAATCGTATGCTTTTGCCATCTCAACAATTGTAAGATACATCGCATTTGCAGTTGCTCCATCTGAACTATCTGAAAACAACCAGTTTTTTCGACCTACAGTTACTGGACGAATACTGTTTTCACTGAGATTATTGCTAAGACTACAGCGCCCATCTTCAAGATAGGTCATAAGGTAATTCTCTCTATTCAGGATATACGTTTTTGCTTTTTTGAGCTTACCATTACTTCCGGGATCTAACTGTTTTGCCCACAACAAAAAACCCTCAATCACCGGTTTCTGATCTTTGAGGCGACGATTTTGGATCTGTTTAAAGCTTAGGTTCTTTTCTTTGTATGTACGTTCATACTCGAAAAGCTTATCGCAGTAAAGCACTCCCTAAACAGCGGGATTAGTATAATCCTTGTCATGTCCCTTAGGGATTGCTTCTAACAGGTATCTACGAATGTGTGCCCAACAGGTACAGCGGTTCACATTCTTAACCTTGTTGTATCCTTGGAATCCATCTGCCATCAGATAGAATCCAGGTTCTACTCCTCTCAAGAATTCTTCTGCGTTAGTTCCAGCTCTTGTAGGAGTATAGTTATAGAGAACGATAGGATTTAATCCATCTTCTCCAGTTCGGATCAGCCAGAAATAAGATTTCGACTGAGCCTTTCGTCCGTTTTCCTTCAATACTTGAACGGGTGTTTCATCCATCATTAAGAACTTACGCTTTAATAGTTCACGATGGAAATAATCGTACATAGGTTGTATGTACATCTGACTGGATTGAATAATCCAACTCGCCATGGAAGTTCTTCCAATAGGTGCTGCCTGTTGAAGAAAGTCCTTTTCCTGACGATATAAAGGAACATACATCCCATATTTACGATACAAAATATAAGCAAGCAACGACTCCGATACATAACTGTGCGGAATCAATGCTGGTTTTCCATTATCTTTGATGAACTGAGGTTCTTCTGTCTCTTTACATTTAGGACAGGCATACGTTACGGCAAGATATTCTATACGTTCCAGTTTTGGTGGTGTATACACAATCTCGCTTCGGATTTTTTCGGTTCCGATAGCTAGCATTTCACTTCCACATTCTGGGCATATCTTATCTTTATCAGTTAATGTATCTGCAAGAACCTGGCGTGTAGGAATGTCTTTGAACTGCTCTTCCAAAGAGGGTTTCTTCTTGCGAGTATGTTTTTGGATTTCAATGATTTCTGGTTCGATAAGTTCTATTGGTTTATCGAATTCATCCATTTCATCGAACAAAGACAGTTGACCTTCGAAGTCATCTATACGACGTTCACTTGAAGCACCAAACATTTTTTGGCGAAACCATGCTAATTCAGCTTTAAGATTATCGTTCTCTTTTTGCTGGCGATTGATTGTTTCGTTCAGCATTTTGATCGTTGTATTCAGTTGTGAGATCATATCTTTCAGCTCTAAAAGCTGGACTTCTGAACTACTCTTTGCCATGGTTTTGCTCCTTGTTTTGATATAAATATTATACCACAAAAACAGGTGCAAAGCCAGTAAATACGAGGGGTTCAGCTGGTTCGAAGTGCTTTTGGCTGTTCGATTTCGAGGCCTGACATCAGCCAATCAAATTGCTGCCATGTAATACTTTTAACCTCTGATTTATTACGAGGCCACCGGTATTTTCCTTGCAAAACATCGAGTCTTTTGTAGAGGAGAACGTAGCCATCTGGTTCGTGAAATAGGACTTTGATACGATCACAACGTTTTCCACAAAACAAATATACAGAGTGACCTGGAGGCTCTGAGGTAATCTGATCATATACGATAGCACATAATCCATCGATTGATTTTCTCATGTCAGTGTAGCCAGTCACAATAAAGATATTTGTTGCAACTGAAATATCACCAAGCATGATTCATCCCTCCGATACAACGTAGAGTGTTTTGAATCAAATTCTCGTCGGCTCCATTAAAAAGTCGAAGCGTGATATTTCCAATCTGAAGTTCTGCAGCCAGATAACCTTCTCTAGGTTGAGTTTGAAGGCTAACATTTTGCTCTACTTCAGAAACTGAATCGATCAAATCAACTTTGACAACCTCTTGAATTTCAGGTTTCATTTCAGAGTTCTTTTGAGTATCTGGTAATGTATATCCACTTTTCTTGAGTTTACTGACCCAATTGTAGAATGTACCAGGATGAATACCATTCTGTTCACACCATTGGTAATCGGATAAGCCGCTTTGGCGGCATTTCATAATAAGTTTTATTTGATCGTCTTTACAAACACGTTTATTCATAATGATAGGTCTCCTTTGGAAATAGAGTGAAATGCTAGCGTTGTAGCATTTCCTACCAATCATTATAGAATTAATACATGGTGGATGCCATCCACCCTAAAATTAGGCGCTTACGGTATTAAAAACTTTATCTTTCCATATCTCACTTCTTTTTCGGCTTGTTCCTGTGCTTCTTCAAAAGAAAAACCGACGCATGATTGCTCTAAGCTCAATACATCGGTTTCTTCATCTGACCATGGGCATATTCAGTTGTCTAACTCGTGCAATTATATTAAAACATATTCGTAAAAATTCATTCATTTTTGCCCTCCATAATTTCAACTATATAAAAATGATTGTTTGAAATCGAGTATTAAAAACTTCAATTTTTCATATCTCATTATATTTCATCAACCTAAAAAGTGGAAGAAAATTTTCGTGTGCCAGAGTTCCTCTTCAAACTCTATGATGCACATTTCTGCAAAATCCATTGTAGTAGCTTTAGAGTAGCATTTCTCATAGCTGTCTTTGGGGTGCAAAAAATCAAGAGATCTATTTAGATTTCTATATTCTATTTCGGAGTGTGAATATATTGCAGTCTAAACAACGGTTTTTAATTATCCGTTGGGTAGTCTATAGAGATGAACTAACTGACTGAATACCGTAAAATAGTTTTGATTTTGCTTATTTCTATCCG
>ERZ826396.2908-NODE-2908-length-12653-cov-3.576599_pt1 | contig 12653 bp, 10 predicted proteins | sample MGYA00519926_ERZ826396 | MGnify/ENA primary metagenome ERZ826396 (study PRJEB31778, sample SAMEA3449230) | human gut metagenome | biome: human gut; feature: human-associated habitat; material: faeces | place: United Kingdom | collected 2010/2012 ...
GGAGCCATTTCCGCAAAAGCAATGGGAATGAGTCTGTCCATCGGAGTCGCACTCTCTCTGGGACTGGCAATGGTGCGGGTGCTTAACGGTATTTCAATTTTGTGGTTTCTGCTCCCAGGATACGCAGTAGCCCTTGGATTAACATTTTTCGTGCCCAAAATATTCACAGCAATCGCATTTGACTCAGGAGGCGTGGCATCCGGACCGATGACAGCAACATTTTTACTGCCATTTTCAATGGGAGCATGCGAGGCGCTAGGTGGAAATGTTGTGACAGATGCGTTTGGAGTGGTAGCTATGGTAGCAATGACGCCGCTTATAACAATTCAAATCCTTGGACTGATCTATCAGATTCAGGAACAGATGAAAGAAAAACAGGCAGAAAAAGATTACACAAGTATAAAAGTATGCATAGAAAATCTAGACAATGTAGACAATCAAGAAATCATTGAGTTGTAAACAGTCGAGTTGTAAACAGGGATGGAGATTTTTACAAGGCGCATATTAGTGAAGATGGAAAATGTTTAAGAAAATTAGAAAGTTCGGAGATAATTTATGAGTAGATTATATATGATGGTGACGATTACAGACAGGAACCGAAAGAAGAAATTTGAAGAATTTTATAAGAAAAATGAGCATATGGTTTTCTTTACAACATTGGGACGTGGAACCGCAAATAGTGAGATGTTGGACTATTTCGGATTGGAAGAATCAGAAAAGGTCGTAATTCTATCGGTGGTAACAGAAGAAACGTGGAAGAAACTAAGGCGGGAAATGATTGTAAAGATGCAGATCGACGTGCCGGGAACCGGAATTGCATTTATCGTGCCGCTCAGCAGCATCGGCGGAGAAAAAACATTACATTTCCTGATACAAAGCGAGAAATTTGAACGGGAGGAGGAGTCCACTTTGAAAGAAACAGAATATGAATTATTAGTAGCAATTGCCAATCAGGGGTGCATCGACACCGTGATGGACGTGGCGAGAAGTGTAGGAGCCGGAGGTGGAACCGTGATCCATGCGAAAGGAACCGGCATGGAAACAGCAGAAAAATTTCTTGGCGTATCACTGGCGGCAGAAAAAGAAATCATATTGATCGTCACAAGAAAGAAACAGAAAAATGCAATCATGAAAGCCATGATGGAGCAGACAGGACTTGCCAGCAAAGAAAAAACAATTATATTTTCCCTGCCAGTCACAAGCACGGTAGGACTTAGAATGTATATAGATGAAATGGATATGGATGAAATGGACATGGATGAGGAAGAAAAAGACAGATAATTCGTGCGTAATGATATTCAATTTCAGCTATAATGAGAACGAAAATCAATAAGCCGGCTCAAGTGAGCAATAATTATCAATAAGGAAAAAGAAGTGGAAATGCAAAAACAAATGCGTTACAATTTAGTGAATTCAAAGTGATGATATAGTACTGAACCAAAAAGTACATATCACATATACTAACATCATATAAGAACCTAGAAGTAGAAAGAAAGGCAGGAGACAAAAGATGTCAAACATTTTAAAAGGCTTAAAAAAAGTAGATGGAAAGAAGACAGGAATCTTTGCAGCAGGAGTATTATTCGGAACTGCAGGAATCAAAGTTCTGTCCAGCAAGGACGCTAAAAAATTATACACAAACTGTACAGCAGCAGTTTTAAGAGCAAAAGAGTGCGTGCTTAAGACAGCAGCTACAATTCAGGAAAATGCAGAGGACGTATATGCAGAAGCACAGCAGATCAACGAAGACAGAGCAGCAAAAGAAGAGCAGGAGTACGCAGAGGCAGTAGCAGCAGAAGAGGCCAAAGAAGCAGAGGAAGCAGCAGAAGCTGATGAGACAGATTTTGCTGAAGAGACAGCAGAGTAAGAACGCAGATAAGACAACTAAGTCAGACAGGTAAGTAAGACAGGTAAGTAAGACAGCAAAGTCAGACAGCAGGGTAGTTCAAGGAGAACTAGCATAAAAATTATTGTGATAATTATAAAAATGTAAGGAAAAATCAGGACACCTGTGGTTAAGACTGCAGGTGTCTTGACAAGTTGTAAGAGAATCAACAGCAAGCGAACCACAGCAAGCGAACCACAGCAAGCGAATCACTGCGAGCGAATCACTGCGAGGTAAGCTGTAAGAGAATCAACAGCAAGTGAACCACAGCAAGCGAATCACTGTGAGGTAAGCAGGGAAGGAAGAAAGCAGGGAAAGAAGGAAAATATACATGAAATTTGTAATCAAGCATGAGATTAAAGGCAGGATCCGTGCCCATGCTGTACAGTACAGAATGACATTTGAGCAGGCAGACCGGATGCAATATTATCTGGAATCCCAGGATATGATTACATCTGCAAAAGTACAGAACCGCACGGGAGACTTTACGATCTGTTACAAAGGCGACAGAGAGAAAGTAATCAAACTGCTTCAAACATTCCGTTATGAGGAAGTTGACATTCCGGAAAATTATGCACAGAATTCCGGACGCGAACTGAATCAGGAATATTGGGATAAGTTAGTTGAAACTGTAATCTATCATTATGGAAATAAATTATTTTTGCCATATTCGGTCAGAGCATGTATTACAGCAGTAAAATCTGTGAAATATCTTTGGATGGGTGTGCGTACACTGGCAAAAGGCAAGATTGAAGTTCCGGTACTGGATGCGACCGCAATCGGAGTATCTATGTTTCGTGGAGATATCGCAACTGCAGGATCCGTCATGTTCCTGCTTGGAATCGGCGAAATCCTGGAAGAGTGGACACACAAGAAATCCGTTGGTGACCTGGCAAGAAGCATGTCACTGAACATCAGCAAAGTATGGCTTGTCAGCGACGGTCAGGAAGTATTAGTACCATTTTCATCTGTAAAGAGCGGCGATATGGTACGCATCCACATGGGAAATGTAATTCCATTTGACGGAACAGTTGTGGAAGGCGAGGCAATGGTCAACCAGGCGTCTTTGACTGGAGAGTCCGTGGCAGTACGCAAGATAGAAAATGGAGAAGTGTATGCCGGAACGGTTGTAGAAGAAGGCGAGCTTACTATACGTGTAAGAGAGGCAAATGGATCAAGTAAATTTGAGAAGATCGTGACGATGATCGAAGAATCCGAGAAACTCAAATCCGGACTGGAAAGCAAGGCAGAACATTTGGCGGATAAACTCGTTCCATACACATTGGCAGGAACAGGTCTTACCTATCTTCTTACAAGAAATGTAACAAAAGCACTGGCTGTATTGATGGTAGATTTTTCATGCGCACTGAAACTGGCCATGCCGATTTCCGTATTGTCTGCAATCCGTGAGGCAAGCAGCTACAACGTCACAGTCAAAGGCGGAAAATATCTGGAAGCAATGGCAGAAGCAGATACCATCGTATTTGACAAGACAGGAACACTGACAAAAGCACAGCCGACAGTCGTAGATGTCGTACCATTCTGCGATAAGACACCAGACGAATTGCTGAGAATCGGCGCCTGCCTGGAAGAACATTTTCCACACTCCATGGCAAAAGCAGTTGTAAATGCAGCACAGGACAAAGGGCTTATCCATGAAGAGTTCCACTCAAAAGTAGAGTACATCGTGGCACACGGCATTTCCTCAAAAATCAATGACCAAAAAGTCGTCGTTGGAAGCTATCATTTCGTATTCGAAGATGAAGAGAGCCAAATTCCAGAAGGAATGGAAGAAAAATTCCAGGAACTGCCATCCGAATACTCACATTTGTACATGGCAATCGAAGGAAAACTGGCAGCAGTCATCTGCATCGAAGACCCGCTGAGAGAAGAAGCACCACAGATCATCAAAAATCTGAAGGCAGCAGGCATCAGCAAAGTAGTTATGATGACTGGGGACAGCGACCGTACCGCAAAAGCAATCGCCAAACGAGTAGGCGTGGACGTATATTACTCGGAAGTATTGCCGGAAGACAAGGCAAACTTCGTAGAGCAGGAAAAAGCCGCCGGACGAAAAGTCATCATGATCGGAGACGGAATCAACGATTCACCGGCACTATCCGCAGCAGACATCGGAATCGCAATCAGCGACGGCGCAGAGATCGCCCGCGAGATCGCAGACGTGACCATGAGCGGCGACGACTTGAGCGAAATCGTAACACTGAAGCTGATCAGTAATAAATTAATGAAACGAATTCACAAAAATTACCGCAACATCGTAGGATTCAACACCGCCCTCATCATACTTGGCGTCACCGGAATCCTACAGCCAACCGTATCAGCACTACTTCATAACACATCAACCCTGTACATCAGCCTGAAAAGCATGGAGAACCTGCTGGAAGAAGAAACCGAAGTGGAAGAATATATATAGGTAAAAAAGCGTCAGTTCAGAAAGAATTGACGCTTTCTTCTTATGTAAAAAGTGCGTAAAAAAACAAATTGTACAAAAACATTCCACAATTCCAAAAAGGGACAGGTTAGAAAATCCGGAAACCCCCATAAAAAAGGAAAGTAAAAATACACACAATTCAAAAGGGACAGGTAGAAGTCTGTTTGGGGACGGGGTTTTTTCAAAAAAACCCCGTCCCCAAACAGAAATTGACAGCTTTTGTCTATTGCAAATATTGTCAAAACATGGTAGTCTTAATCAGTAATAAAAGGTAGTCAGGAAATAGGACTAATTAAATACTATTTTTGCAGTGCATGAAATAGTGATAACGCAGATTGACAATTTTCCCACCTTGTGTACAAGTCAAAAGTATCAGGTGGCATTTGTGCTGTAAAAAAATAAGTGAAATTTATATACAATACATATACAGGAGTAGAGATGAAAAAGATAGATATGCACTGTCACATACTACCTGGTATAGATGACAGATCTGCAAATCCCAAGGAGACGTTGACTATGCTTCGCATGGCGTTGAAGCAGGATTTTGTTGGAATGATTGTAACTCCGCATGGGTCAGTGCAGAACGCATCGACGGAGCGTGTGGAGGAGATTCGAATCCTGATCAAGAAGTTCAGGATTCAGGCGTATCAGCGGCTTGGAATTCGGCTTCCGGTTTTCCCCGGACAGGAGATTATGTACTCGGTAGATACAAGGCAGTTATTGAAAGAAGGAAAGCTTCTTACATTGGCAGATAGCAGATACATTCTGTTGGAGTTTATGCCGGGAACGCCGTATTCTAAAATTTACAGTGCGGTACGGCAGATGCAGACCACAGGGTATATACCGATATTGGCGCATGTAGAGCGATATCATGTATTACGTGAAGAAGGAAGGATTGATGAGCTGATTGAAGCTGGTGCCAGAATTCAGATGAATTACAGCTCTGTTGGAGGAAGCTGGAACAATAATACAGCGCAGTGGTGCAAGAAGCAATTGAAGAACAGGTGCGTGCATTATTTGGGAACGGATATGCACAACAGTGGCGAGCAAAGTCCGGAGACTGAGCATGCGGAAAAGTGGATGTAAAAGAATCTGGATGAAGAATATATATGGGCATTGGTACAAGGGAATGCGAGGAGAATCCTGGATGACCGCGGCTCGATGAGAAAAAGTAAATAAGAAACAAAGGATAGAATTAAATGGAACGAAAATATGAAAATGATGAGATGCAAATTGACTTGATAGAGATTTTCTACGTGTTGAAGTCGAAGATACTGGCGATTTTAGGAGTCGGACTTTTATTCGGCGTACTATAATTTGTTTTTACAAAGTGGCTGTTTGAAGGAGTGAGTAAGTATAAAAATTTTAATTGATGAAATAAAGCTAAATCTTCTTTTAGAAAAAAGAAACAATTTATAGGGAACAATGTCGTGTGGGACAGTGTCCTTTCAGCAGTCTCATTTTTGATATCCGTTATTTTAGCGTCATACAAAGATTTTTTTGGAATACCGGGAATAGTATTAAAAACGGTATTCGTTGTTTTGGGGATATTGTTTACAGGTAAAAGTTTTATAGATATAGTAGCTAGCAAAAAGAATAATTATACATATGAAGATCTCATTATGGATATCAACAAACTTAACGAAATTGCCCATAATCATTCAATCATATTAATTAAAGATTCATTTCAAAAATTTCCTAATCGATTTCTTGTTTATGATGATAAACGTTGGGGATGTAAGCTGTTTCTTAATTATAAAGATAATTCCAATAATGAGGATTTTATCAAAAAACATTTGTCTGGGGACTTGAAGATTGAGTTAGAGGATATTAAGCTCTCATATTTAGGACAGAGAATCCATGAAAAATATTCTGAAAGTGCAAAAAAGCGAAAGGTGTATTGCCATAAGTTTTACATAGCTGACATAAAAAAGTTCCCAGATAAGATAAAGCAGGATTCGTTTGAAATTGATGGAAAAGAATATCAATGGTTGTCAATGCCTGAACTGGAAACAGATAAAGATGTTCAAAAGAAGAATTATGATATAGTTCGGTTTGTGAAAGAATTAGTTTAAGAGAATGTGAGACAGGAGATAAGGCGGAAGATGAAAAATTTCTGCCTTATTTTGTTATCAGAGCTTAAATTTGGTAAGCACTATGAGGCATTCTTGAACTTTAAAACGAGTCGTAAAAATACTGGAAGTTAACATATATAAAAAATCTCTGGAACAGGAAGGAATCCATAAGATTATAAAGTATGGAATCGCATGTTATAAAAAGAAATGTAAGGTTATGATGAAAATCGAAGAATAAAATATGGAATATAATGAAAAGAATCTGCCGTTGGCAAAATGGTTGATCGATAAGACAAATACAAAGGACTATCGCATAGGAAATCTCTTAGGAATGAAGCACCCAAAGGTGGATGGGGATCTTTTGAAAATAGTGGGTGGCAGAGATGAACTGGTCAGACAGGCAAAAGTTTTAGAAAGAATTCCAGCATTAGGCGGAGAAGAATATCTGCATTTTGACTGGAGAGAAATGAATACGGATATTACGAGGATTGATTATCGGGTAGAAGTAATTCCTGGATTATGTGACCTAATTGGGATCATTGATCCTAGAAAACGCCAGTTACAGGCAATAACAAGAGTGTGCAAACTGCAGGAGGATGTATCCGGAAGCTGTCTGTTCGCTTATTGTAATCATGTGCTGGAACAGTTGAATAAAGGGAATACGAAAGAGTTATCCAAAGCGGAGGATGAAGAATTTCTTAAGTGCCTGAAAGCGTTAGCTGATCTGAAAGAACCGGAATGGAAGCGCGTGTTCAGCTCCAAAGTATTTGAAAAGAAAAATGATATCACGCCATCTAAAGTTTTCGAACGCATTTATCAAAGTGCAGTTATCGAAGCTTTGAAATACTCTCCGCAATATGAAGAAGGCATGTCAGATGATGAGATACTGGCAGCACATGGAATATTAAGTTATTCCCAGACATTAGAATGGAAAGGTGCCGTGGAGTATTGCATGACAGATCGAAATGGCACAGCGATAGAGAAGAAAATCGACACTTCCTTGAATTATTATGGAACGGTACTTAATGCACAGACATTAGAGCATGCCGTACCAAACTTACGAAATAGTGTTGAAAAAATCATTGTGATTGAGAATAAAGCGAATTATGAAAGCATGGAATATAATCCAAAAGTTTTATATATCTTTTGTCATGGCTACTTTTCGCCAAAGGAAGTTCGCTTTTTGCAAATGTTAATGAAGACAGCACCGGAAGAAATCCAGTGTTATCATTGGGGAGATATGGATTACGGTGGAATACAGATTTTTTTGTATAATGAAAAGAATATTTTTCCAAATCTGATTCCATGGAAGATGGACGTTCCCTCCTATAAGGCAGCGTTGGAAAAGGGAAAAGGAATTAAGCTATGCAGCAAAAAGCAGAAAAAGTTAGAAGCATTGAATGCCGGTAAATTAGAAGTACTGAAACAGTGTATATTGGAAAATAAGATGGAAATCGAGCAGGAGATGTTAATATAAAAATGTCTCGATCTCATCGACAGTCATCATATTATATACACTCTGGCAAAGCTCAATTACAAAGATAGTTTGAATCAGCTTCATCTCTTGCGCCAGCGAAGCTTCTATGGTATACTTACACGGATTGTAGAATTGACTATATAATGACAAATAAGAGGAATCTGGTCGCAAAAAAGCTTTTTTAGATACCGGATTTCGTATCGGGGCTCACAAGGGAGTCTTGAAGTGTACATATACAAGAGACACAGTGAAAGGAGTTATAGTATGTGTGGGATTGTAGGATTTACAGGTGATATGCAGGCAGCACCAATTCTGTTGGATGGTCTTTCTAAGCTGGAGTACCGAGGATATGATTCAGCAGGAATCGCAGTAAGAGATGGGGAGAAAGAGACAGAAGTAATTAAAGCAAAAGGCCGTCTGAAAGTTCTGTCTGAGAAGACGAATGGCGGAGAATCCGTACCTGGAACATGTGGTATCGGACATACAAGATGGGCGACTCATGGAGAGCCATCTGAGACAAATGCACATCCGCACGTCAGTGATGATGGCAATGTTGTAGCAGTTCACAATGGTATTATAGAGAACTATCAGGAACTGAAAGATAAGCTGATCCGTAAAGGTTATTCTTTTTACTCAGCAACAGATACAGAAGTTGCTGTAAAATTAGTAGACTATTATTATAAGAAATATCTTGGTACACCGGTTGATGCAATCAATCATGCATTGATTCGTATTCGTGGTTCTTATGCACTGGCAATGATGTTTAAGGATTATCCAGGAGAGATTTATGTGGCAAGAAAAGACAGCCCGATGATACTTGGTGTAGATGGTGAGAATTCTTACATCGCATCTGATGTTCCGGCTATTCTGAAATATACAAGAAATGTGTATTACATCGGAAATCTTGAGATGGCCCGCGTAAGAAAAGGAGAGATTACATTTTACAATCTGGACGGAGACGAGATTCAGAAAGAGTTGAAGACGGTCGAGTGGGATGCAGAAGCAGCTGAAAAGGCAGGATTTGAGCATTTCATGATGAAAGAGATTCATGAGCAGCCAAAAGCAGTTTCTGACACTTTGAATTCTGTCCTGAAAAATGGAGCGATTGATTTATCGGAAGTAGGATTATCCGAAGAGGAGATGAAAGAGATCAGCCAGATTTATATCGTAGCATGCGGATCTGCTTATCACGTAGGTATGGCAGCACAGTATGTCATCGAAGACCTGGCAAGAATTCCGGTACGTGTGGAACTGGCAAGCGAATTCCGTTATCGTAATCCAATCTTAGATCCCGAAGGTCTGGTCATTATCATCAGCCAGTCCGGAGAGACGGCAGACAGCCTTGCAGCACTCCGTGAATCTAAGGAGATGGGAATTAAGACACTTGGTATTGTAAATGTGATCGGATCTTCTATCGCAAGAGAAGCAGACAACGTATTCTATACACTGGCAGGACCGGAGATTTCTGTAGCTACAACAAAAGCTTACAGCACACAGCTGATCGCAACTTATGCACTTGCAATTCAGTTTGCAAAGGTTCGTGGACAGATTACGGAAGAACAGTATACAGGATATATTGAAGAGCTGCAGACAATTCCGGATAAGATCAGTAAGATTATTGCAGATAAAGAGAGAATCCAGTGGTTCGCAGCAAAGCAGGCTAATGCAAAAGACGCATTTTTCGTAGGAAGAGGAATTGATTATGCAATCAGTCTGGAAGGCAGCCTGAAGATGAAAGAAATCAGTTATATCCATTCTGAGGCATATGCAGCAGGAGAGTTGAAACACGGAACCATTTCTCTGATTGAAGATGGAACACTGGTAATCGGAGTGCTGACACAGCCAGATCTCTATGAGAAGACAGTCAGCAATATGGTAGAATGTAAGAGCCGTGGAGCGTACCTTATGGGATTGACTACATTTGGTCATTACAATATTGAGGATACAGCAGATTTCACTGTTTATATTCCAAAGACAGATCCACATTTTGCAACATCACTTGCAGTTATTCCATTACAGTTGATGGGATATTATGTGAGCGTGGCAAAGGGATTAGACGTAGATAAGCCGAGAAACCTTGCAAAGAGTGTAACAGTGGAATAAGAATAATAGAATAAGAATGTTAATTGAGGACATAGTGTTTATTTAAAATGCTATGTCCTCTTTATAAAAAATGAAGCCTCCCACTTAAGGAGCCTTCATTTTTTATGAGTGTCTGACAAATTTCAATTATGATATCTGTTCAGATACAAAATGTTCAATTTGAAAATGATCCGATACTGGGATTACTCAGCCTCTTCACTGTCTTCATCATCAGCAATTGCAATATGTGATTCAGTTACAGTAACAACAGTTGTCTCAGGATCTGTAACCAAGTGGACATCTTTATCCTGTGCAAGTGACAGATCTTTTACTTTAATCGTATCGCCGATACGGAGTTCTGCTACATCAATCTCAACTTTGTCAACAAGTGCAGATGGAAGTGCTTTATAAGAAACTTCCTCTAACTGTTGCTGCAATACACCAGATGCAAGTTTGTCATGGTTTACAAGAACAATCTCTGCAACAGAATGTACAACTTCATCTTTGACAAGAGCCTGGAAATCCATCTCATCTACTCTGCCTTTTAATGGGTTATAATCAACCTCTTTGATCAATACATTGTGGGATTCGCCGTCAATATCCAACATGATCTGGCTTCCTTTATTGCTCGTCTTAAGCAGGCGGTCAACTGCGGCAGCATCCATTTTTACTGGAATGGACTCTTTCATCTCTTTGCCGAATACGTTACCGGTAACATAGCCCTCTCTTCTTAATTTTTTTGCCTTTACGGCAAGTGTTCTTTTTTCAGCTTTTAAAGTATTCATTTATCTTTTCCTCCAAGTCTGAATAATTTTATGAGTTCTATTTGTTACAACTGTAGTATAGCACCTGCACAATATTATGATTAACCAAAAAATATAAAAAACAGAGAAAAAGATTATGCAAAATAGACAAAGCACTAAGACCTGATGTTTCATGTATAACGGATGAAACAGATGAATAATGTTACCAGGTCGTTACCAGGTGACGTTAACGAGCAAGAAAGCATATATTGACAAATATTCATTTTTTAGTATAATTAATACAATGCTCTCAAAAGTGAGAGCGTTCTTTGATTATAGAAAAGGAGAGAGAACATGACAACAACAGTATCTATATTAATTGCATTTGGCGTCTATCTTTTGGGAATGATCGGAATTGGGATCTGGAGCATGAGACAGACGAAGGGGGCAGACGATTTCTTCCTCGGAGGACGAGGACTTTCCGCTCCGGTAGCTGCGATGTCTGCACAGGCATCTGACATGAGCGGCTGGTTGCTGATGGGACTTCCGGGCTCTGTATATGCACTTGGAACCGGGCAGGCATGGATCGCCGTAGGACTAGGACTTGGAACGATTGCTAACTGGCTTATTATCGCAAGACCACTTCGTGCATATACAATTGTAGCGGGAAATTCTATGACGCTTCCGGAATTTTTCGGAAACCGTTATCACGATGAAAAGAAGATTTTACTTGGTATTTCTTCAGTTATTATCGTCATTTTCTTTCTGGTATATACAGCTTCCGCGCTGGCAAGCGGAGGTAAGCTTTTTAACACTGTATTTGGATTGGATTACCATATAGCTTTATTTCTGGGTGCAGCAGTTATTCTGATCTACACATTTATGGGAGGATTTCTTGCAGTGTGTTCTACAGATTTCTTCCAAGGATTACTGATGTTGATTGCAATTCTTGCAGTACCGGTGCTGGCATGGGGATTTGTAGGTGGTGATTTTCATAACATGCTTGCAAATACAGGAGTGAATCCGGACAATTACTTAAGCTTTACATATAATGGAGATCATCCGATCACAGCGGTAGAGATTATTTCTAATATGGCATGGGGACTTGGATATTGTGGTATGCCACATATCCTGATTCGTTTTATGGCAATCCGCAGTGAGAAAGAACTGAAGAAATCTTCAGCAATTGCAATTGTGTGGGTTGTACTTTCCCTTGGATTTACGATTGCGATCGGACTGCTCGGACGTGCTTTTCTCTATCCGGAGATTCTCGGAGTAACAGAGGGGGCACCATCAGCAGAGTCAGTATTTATTGAGATGATCCAGAAGATTTTCGTTGAAAAGATTCCAATTCCATTTATTGCAGGATTGTTTATCTGTGGAATCCTGGCAGCTGTAATGTCAACTGCAGATTCACAGCTTCTGGTATGTTCTTCTTCCGTATCTAAAGACATTTACCAGAACATTCTGAATCCGGAAGCTTCTGATAAGAAGGTATTAAACGTAGCACGTCTGACAACATTTGGCGTAGCTGTAGTAGCATTTTTCATTGCATGGGATCCGAACAGTTCTATCATGGACCTGGTATCTGATGCATGGGCAGGACTTGGAGCAGCATTTGGTCCGCTTGTCGTTATGAGCCTCTTCTGGCGCAGAACGAATCTTCCGGGAGCTGTGGCAGGACTGGTGTCCGGAGCAGTGACTGTGCTGATCTGGGATTATCTTCCAATTGTAAATGGACAGACAATCGGAAATGCAACAGGAATTTATTCTTTGTTAGTCGGATTTGTTATCAGCTTGTGCTTTATCGTAATCGTCAGTATGGTTACAAAAGCACCGGACGAGACAATTCTTGCGCAGTTTGATGAATATAAAAAATACGAAGAAAAAGATATGTAAGAATAGAAGTGTAAATAATAAGAAATGTAAGTATAAGGTC
>ERZ826396.2909-NODE-2909-length-12649-cov-2.720025_pt1 | contig 12649 bp, 13 predicted proteins | sample MGYA00519926_ERZ826396 | MGnify/ENA primary metagenome ERZ826396 (study PRJEB31778, sample SAMEA3449230) | human gut metagenome | biome: human gut; feature: human-associated habitat; material: faeces | place: United Kingdom | collected 2010/2012 ...
GATCCATTTGAAAAAGCATATCCCGGTTGCGGCTGGGATGGCGGGCGGGAGCGCAGACGCTGCCGCAGTGCTCTTTGGCATGAACCGGATGTTCGGGTGGAAGTTAAGTGAAAAAGAACTGATGGAACGGGGCGTGACCCTTGGCGCGGACGTCCCGTACTGCATCATGCGCGGGACTGCGCTTGCGGAAGGGATCGGGGAGAAGCTGACCAGACTCCCTGCCATGCCAAAGTGCCATCTGCTCATCGCAAAGCCGCCGATTTCCGTGTCCACAAAGCTCGTCTATGAGAAACTGGACGCATTGGCGATCGTAGATCATCCGGATATAGACGGGATTATCGAAGGTTTAAAGGACCGGGATCTCATCCGGGTGGCCGGATCCATGGGAAATGTCCTACAGAATGTGACAGAGACAGAGTATCCGGTGATTACACAGATCAAGGAGAAAATGATCAAAGGCGGAGCCATCAATGCGATGATGAGCGGAAGCGGTCCGACCGTATTTGGTCTTTTCAAAGAGCGAAGTATGGCAAAGAAGACGGCGGAACAGATTCGACAGTTGGGACTTGCAAGACAGATTTACACGACAACCATTCACAATGTACGAAAGAACAGGAGGAGCGATGAATGGAAGCAGATTTCGGAGCAGAAATGAATGAGTATCTTCCGCTGCGAGACGTGGTGTTTCAGACACTGCGTCAGGCGATTTTACGTGGCGAACTAAAGCCGGGAGAGCGACTGATGGAAGTGCGCCTTGCAAAAAAGCTCGGCGTCAGCCGGACTCCGATCCGGGAGGCGATCCGGAAGCTGGAGCTGGAGGGGCTGGTGCTGATGATCCCAAGACGGGGAGCGGAGGTCGCGGAGATCACAGAGAAGAGTATGAGGGACGTGCTTGAAGTCAGAAGAGCCCTGGAGGTGCTGGCGGTAAGCTTAAGCTGCGACCGGATTTCCGGGGAGCAGATCGAAGCGCTCAAAGAGGCGGCAGAGGAATTTGACCGGTCCCTGACCTCGGATGATGTGACAAGGACCGCAGAAGCAGATGTCCATTTCCATGATATTATTTACCGCTCGACAGACAATCAGAGGCTGATCCAGCTTCTGAGCAATTTGGGTGAGCAGATGTATCGTTACCGGGTGGAATACTTAAAGCACAGGGAGTTTCACCCGCAGATTTCCAGGGAGCACAAGGAGCTCATCAGCTATCTGGAAGCTGGACAGAAGGGGCAGGCGGAAGAAAAGATCGCCGTCCACATTGACAAGCAGGCCCAGGCCGTCCTGGAGACGATCCGCCGGAACAGAAATCCGGAAAAAACAGAATAAATCCCGGAGATCCGGCAATACTCCTGTTAAATTTCAGATGAAAGTAACGGGAGGAAAGTTTGGATGATGACGGAGAGAAAACGAAAATGGGTGATGGCAGTTTCGGCTGTCATCCTTTCTGCGATGCTGACTGCCTGTGTCTGGCGTACGGAGACGGTCAGTGCTAAGATGGAAACGGCACAGAAGCACATGGCGGAGGAAGTGCTGCGCTTCCATGTGCTTGCAAACAGCGACAGCAAAGAGGATCAGGAGCTGAAGATGACAGTCAAGGATGAGGTTGTATCCTGGCTCGAAGCAAAGATGGACTGTAATAGCCTGGAAGAGACCAAGAACTTTATCCGAAGCCATTTAACCGGGATTGAGGAGGTGGCCGAGGAGACGGTTCGAAGGGAAGGATATTCCTATCCGGTGCAGGCAGCTTTGGAGTGGACAGACTTCCCTGAGAAGAGCTATGGGGACGTCACTTTTCCGGCAGGTTCCTACGAGGCACTCCGAATCCAGATTGGGGAAGCCAAAGGCCACAACTGGTGGTGTGTGCTCTACCCGAATCTTTGTTTTATCGACAGTGTCCGGGCAGTCGTACCCGAAAAAGGGAAAAAGCAGCTCAAGCATGTTCTGACAGACGATGAGTACGATATGGTAACGGCGACCTCAAAATTCAAAGTGAAATGGTTTTTCTTTGGGTCGTAGGAGGGGCTCTAAAGCTTCAGAACAAAAGACGAAAGGGAAAAGGAATGACAGAATTTTTAGTAAGACGGTTTGTCAAAAACTATGAACATACAGAGACAGTAGCAGTACGTACAGCATACGGCGTACTGGCGAGTATGGTGGGGATCTTTTGCAATGTCTTTTTATTCCTTGTGAAAGGAGCTATCGGCATTGTGCTTCACAGTATCTCTGTCACGGCGGACGCCTTCAACAATCTCTCGGACGCAGGCTCGTCGATTATCGGGCTTGTAGGCGTCAAGATGGCGGAAAAGCCAGCCGACGAGGAGCACCCGTTTGGACACGGACGGATCGAGTATATTGCGGCGCTTATTGTGGCTTTCATTGTTCTGGAGGTAGGATTTACCTTTCTAAAAGACGCCATTGGAAAAATCCGGCAGCCGGAGATCCTGAAATTTAACACAGTGTCTGTGGTGATCCTGATGTTTTCCATCGGAGTTAAGATCTGGCTTGCTTTCTTTAACAGGAAGCTGGGCAAAAAGATCAATTCCAAAGTGATGATGGCGACGGCAGCCGACGCAATGGGTGATGTAGCGACGACGACGGCTACGATCCTGTCCGTTTTATTTTTCCGGGTTACGGGAATCAATATTGACGGCTTTGTAGGGATTGGCGTCGCTCTCGTCGTGATGTGGGCGGGCGTTGGTATCGCAAAAGATACTCTGGAACCCCTCATTGGTGAGGCAGTGCCGCAGGAGACATGTGACGAAATTACGAAATTTGTGGAATCCTACGATGGAATTGTAGGGACCCACGATTTGCTGGTACATAATTACGGACCGGGCAGAAGCATGGCGTCTATTCATGCGGAAGTACCAAACGACGTCAATATTGAAGTGTCTCACGAGGTCATCGATAAGATTGAGCGGGATGCCAGAAAATATCTTGGGACCTATCTTCTGATTCATATGGATCCTATAGAGACAAAAGATCAGGATGTAATTAAGGTAAGAAAAAAAGTGGAGCATATCGTAACACAGACAGATCCGGATGCAAGCATCCATGATTTCCGTATGGTCTCAGGAGAACATCGTATCAATCTGATCTTTGACATGGTGCTTCCTCACGGGTATGATAAAGAAGAAGAGAACACATTGCAGCGTCTGGTGACAGAAAAAATTCATCGTCTGGACGAGCGCTATCAATGTGTCATTACAATGGAAAAGAGTTTTGTGGCAGAATCAAAAGAAAAGTAAGAGAGGGATCATATGTACGAGATTAAAACAAGGGTACGGCTTAGCGAAGTATCGGCGGACGGATGCATGACTCTGCCGGGGATCATCAATACATTTCAGGATGCCAGCATCTTCCAGTCGGAGGATCTGGGTGTGGGGACGAAATATCTTGAGGAACACAAAAAGGCATGGGTACTTTCTTCCTGGCAGGTAGAAGTACGACGCTACCCGAAACTGGGGGAAACCGTCAGCACATCTACATGGGCCAGTGGATTTCATGGATTTTTTGGAGACCGGAATTTTATTATGCAGGATAAAGATGGTGAAGTCGTGGCATACGCCAATTCGATCTGGGTCTATATGGATCTGGAGGGCGGCCGGCCGACCAGGCCATCTGAGGAAGAAGTCACCCGCTACGGAATGGAAGAGCCGTATCCAATGGAGTACGCGTCCCGGAAAGTAGCGATGCCCCAAGAAGGAATTAAAGGCATTCCGGTCAAAGTCCGGAAGTACCATATTGACACAAACCATCATGTTAATAATTGTCGGTATGTCCAGATGGCAGTGGAGCTTCTGGAGGAAAACGGCGTGGAGACGGACTTTCAGAGTCTGCGCGTAGAATATAAGAAATCAGCTGTTTACGGAGATATCCTTTATCCTGTGTACACGACAGAAGGCGGCGCGGCAACGGCAGCGTTGTGTGATAGGGATGGGAAACCATATGCGGTGATTGAGCTAAAGCATAAAGGAGAACAAAAGTGATGAAATTGGGTGAAAAACAAGTATTGATGATGGAGAAGGAAGTGGATTTCGGCGTATATCTGGGGACGGAGTCAGAGCATGTCCTCCTACCGAAAAAGCAGGTGCCAAGGGGGCTGGAGCCCGGAGATCCGGTGGAAGTATTTTTATATAAAGATTCCCGGGACCGGCTGATCGCGACAACCAACGAACCGAAGCTCACTCTTGGCGGACTAGCAATACTGGAAGTCATCGACACCGGGAAGAATGGAGCATTCCTCGACTGGGGTCTGGAGAAAGATCTTTTCCTCCCGTTCCGTGAGCAGACGACACCAGTGAAAAAGGGCGACAACATACTCGTAAGTCTCTACATTGACAAGAGTGCGCGTCTCTGTGCGACTATGAAAGTGTATGAGAAACTTTCCTGCGATTCTCCGTATCAGAAAGACGATATGGTAGAGGGAATCGTATATGAACTCAGTGACCGATTCGGTGTGTTTGTGGCTGTGGACGGCAAATATTCCGCACTGATCCCGAAACGCGAAGTTTATCATACATACCGGGTGGGCGAGACGATCCGGGCGAGAGTAGCCGCAGTCAAGGACAATGGAAAACTTGATTTAAGCGTGCGGGAAAAAGCCTTTATCCAGATGGATGTGGATGCGGCAAAACTCGTGGAATACATGGAAAAGAACGGTGGACGTATTCCATTTACAGACAAGGCGTCTCCGGAGACAATCCGCGGCGAATTTGAGATGAGCAAAAACGAATTCAAACGTGCGGTGGGACGGCTCCTCAAGGAGAAAAAAATCGAAATCCGTGAAAAGGATATTGTAATTGCAGGAAAATAAGCTATACTAAAGATAGACAAAATAAAAAAAGGAGATCATCGCTTACGAAAAAGAAGATATCGATAAGCTCGTATCCTTTATGATTTAAGGCTTTGAAATCATGGCGAATTTAGTCTTAGAAGAACAGCAGATCATACTATAAGGCGAAAGGCGAAACTTTCGCCTTTTGTCGTGTATGACGGGCATGCCGTCAGTCTGTGGTGAAAGTCCACAAGGGGCGTAGTTGCCGACGAACCCCATAGCAACTCCCAAGGTTTGCATCGTGAGGTGTAGGCAAGAAGAAAGGATAGCAAAATCGTAGCCTGACGAACAGAAACCTGATATTAAGGCGTTTGCGGCGGATAAGCTGGCTAAAGGCAGCGAAGTCCAAAAGGCAACCGTAACCCGCAGGCGTAAAGCAGGCATTTGACGAATCCAGACAACGCTATGGGGCGGTGAAGATCTGCCGCATCTTGAACCAAAACGGCATCCCATGCAGCTTAAAACGTGTCCAGCACCATATGGCAGGACAGGGTCTGCGTTCCGTTGTTGTAAAGAAATATAATCACCATGCGGACCACGGTTCAGTGCCGGATGACAAGGAAAATATTCTGAAGCGTGATTTTGAGGCAGGTATGGTCAACCGGAAGTGGTGTACCGACATCACCTATATCCATGTGCAGAAAGAAGGGTGGATCTATCTGGCATCTGTAATGGACTTATGTAGCCGCAAGATCATCGGTTATGCCTATGGCACTTCCATGACGGCAGAGCTGGCTGTGGAGGCAGTTAAAAATGCCTGCCTGAATGTAAAGGACACGGCAGGTATTATCCTACACAGCGATCTAGGGAGTCAGTACACCAGCATAGCATTTGAAAGCTGTCTGGCTGAGAGGGAATCCTGCATTCCTTCAGCCGCAAAAGAAATCCTTATGACAATGCCTGCATTGAATCGTTCCATTCAGTGCAAATTTATCTCCATACTTACCAAGACTTTAAGGAAGCCTGGAGGGCAGTCTTTGAATATATTGAAGGCTGGTATAACCGCAAGCGGATCCACAGTGCTATCGGTTATATGGCGCCATAGCAAAAGGAGGATGAGGAGTTAAAAAAATCAGCATAGTCTTTCAACTTTTTTTGTCTAAAGTATTGACATAGATCCAGGTTTTGTGGGAAAGCGGTAATACCGTTAAGACGGTTGTATTGATGTCAAAAGTAAAATAATATAGTGGGCATAAATGGCTTAAAACAAAGGAATTCCAGTAGCTACCCTAAAGATAGGCAGTCTGCAGGGGTTTTTTTGACGCGCTGACAATAGTTCTAATTACAGGAGAAGATATCGGTGTGGCTGAACAACTATTGCTTTGAGGTTTGTGACTATGGAACTACTGTAGGAGAGAAACGAAACCACAAAGTAGTAATAAATAACAATAAATAACAATGAACTGCATTGTAATGGTAATAGCATGGTGCTATAATACGCATTGGGTTTCTTGTAATCTGAGTTTGCAACAATAAAGGAGATCGCATGGAAAAATTTGAAAATGAAAAGTATATCAGTTTAGATGAAGCGGCAGAGTATCTCGGCATCAAACCGGTAACACTTCGCAGCTGGATTCGGAATCCGAAGAATGAAGTTCCGGCACATAAAATTGGACGCTTTTGGAAGTTTAAGTGTTCAGAGATAGATGCTTGGGTACAGAGTGGAAAAAGCGCAATCGATGATGGGACTGGCTTGTGAGATGGATAATTTGGCGTTGAAATCAACTAGAGATAGCCTGTGGAATAGGGAAAATACGAGGAGGTGTTTTGTAGATGCAAATAACGAGTATGTTGTTTCTTTTATTTTTTTGCCTTTAGCGCTTACAATTTATTATATTTCTAATAATACTGCTAAAGAATATGTATTGTTAGGAGCCAGCTTAGTGTTTTATGCACTAGGATCCGTTCAGTATATAATACTATTTGCTATAGTTATAGTTATTACTGTTTTTATAGGTAGATATTTGGATAAATATTCAAACAAAAGCATTAAAATGGTTTTGCTTATCATAGGCATCATAATCAACTCAAGCATACTTATATATTATAAATATACCGATTTTGCTTTGGAAACTTTTGGTAACCTTACATCTACAGAAGTGCAGCTTAAAGGATTAATTCTTCCTCTAGGAATATCGTTTTTTACCTTTAAATCCATCTCTTTGTTGAATTCTGCGGATCTGTGCATGTAACACAGAGCATGAGCAAAGCCGGTTGTCCATATGACAATGCACCAATGGAACGCTATTTTAACACACTAAAAAACAAATGTACCGACCTGCACGAATACGATAAGGAAGAGGCTCTCTATCAGGCTGTAGAGGAGTTTGCATATGTGGAATACAATTATGTACGTCCACATAGCCATAACGATTATGCTACTCCGTATGAAGTCTAATCATTGGGATCTTTTTGGCTTGGATCCCCACGTTCTGTTTCAGTTACTTTAACCCTCTTATAGATATAGGACTGACTGAAACAAGGTTACAGGAACATCGCAGCGGCTTTATCCCAAGCGAAAGAAGCAAGACAATCTGATCTCTCGCATTATTTTCAGTCAGTCTGGTGTGCTCAGCACTGAAAAACTGACTGAAACAGCTCAGGGAAGACTTCCCCGCACCCAATTCCCATAACTCCTCCAAACACATTTCAGTCAGTTCCGGCATCGCATACAGAGCAAACTGACTGAAATCGTTTTCCCGAAGTCTGGAGAAGTCCGGCGGCGTATCGGGGCATCCCATCATAAATTTGACTAAAATGGCGCGAAATGTCGGAAATAGGGCGTGAAATGATATTTAGAAGGAATAGGGGGCATGCTATAATAAAAGTGTAAAGGATAAGATCCTTTACAGAAATCTAAATAATCAAGAAATAAAAAGGAGCATTCTCATCAGATTCTCATTGTTTCCACCGAACCCTGATAAGAAAGACTCCTTTTTATTATTTCACAATGCTCTTATGAAAATGCTCGTAGTCCTTCTTCCACTGCTGTTTCTGTTTCTTGGTCAGGGAAGTCGGATTCATGGTCAGATCGTCTGTCAGCTTTTTCGCCAGATCTTTTGTCACAGCAGAAGCTCCGGCATAGTTCAGATGATTGCCGCCATCCTTCGAATCGGTGGCCCAGTCGAAACCGGCTGGGAGCTGACGGTTGTAATCGTAATAAGTCAGGTCGTATTTCTTGGCCAGCTGTTTTACCGTGTCGGACTTGCCCTTGTTCCAGGTGTTGGCGGAAGGAACGGTCAGAAGCACCAGCCGGATTCCGTTTCTATCACAGAGATCATAGATTTTCTGGAACTGATCCAGTTTCTCTTCACTCGGCATGGCATGCTTGCCGCCGGAAAGCTGCATGTATTCATTGCCAAACGGGTATGCTTTGACTGTGTTCGCATAAGCCATGCCCTTATTGGAAAAGTGGTATTTTCCGCGGGGCTGCAGGAATGTCGTCAGCTTCAGGTGTTTCCAGTTGTCGTGGTATTTTACCAGAGGAAATTTATAGTTGAGAGCTGCCAGGAATGCGCTGTCGCCTTCTTGAAGTAGAGCTTTGCATTTGTCAAAAATGTTTTGCTGCGGGGCATTTGTTGCCTTCGACGGCGTCTGGCCAGCTACATCAGCATCCGTTGCCTTCGACGGTGCCTGGCCAGCTACATCCACCTTGGCAGCTTCTGCTTCCAGCGGAGAAATTCCTTTTTTGAATCCTGGATTAGTTCCTGAAAACATACAGTCGGTTTCCAATACGATGGTTTTCGGGTTCTGGTAGCGCAGAATATCCCGTATATCCCCGGGCACTTCGGAAAGCTGCTTATTAGGTCTGCCCGCGATGGCCGATGTGATCCCGGTCTGATGAAAAAGATCCACCGGAGAAATCGCCCGGTAAATATCGCTGTTGCCGATAAACACAGTGTCGATCGAATCGCGAGGCTCTCCTCGATATGCTTTGGAGATCCGGCTTTCCATGCCATCCTCAGTCGTTCCCGTACGAGGAATGAAAGCACCTGATAAAAAGACGAACAGGATCACGAAAAGCAGGCAGAAACATATTGCTCGCATCAGCTTGCGGATACGAGGATCAAGGCTTTGCAGTCGATTCATAAGTCAGACCTCCTTAAAACTCACCGTAAATAAATGCTGTATTCGTAAAATCACCGCCGTACGCACCGAAGATGATAAAAGCAAACAACAGCCCGAAATAAACGCTCCAGCGAACAGGGAGGACCTGCCTTGCCAGATTTTGCCGGATCGCAACACCACGCTCCTGCAGCAGCGAAATGACAAATAACAGACAGAATGCAGCCAGAAGGATCACGTAATCGCTGGCGTGGATCCCCGAAACTAGCAGCGTCCCGTCAAATAGCTGAGATGCTTCGAATTGTGTGAAGATCGATTGGAACATGCTCCATGCCTGCTGCAAAGTATCCGCCCGGAAAATCATCATGCCGAAGCAGACGATAAGTCCGGTGCGCAAGATCTCAAACGCGTGGTAGCCGCGACTCTCCCACGGGATATAAAGCCTTGCCAGGATCTTTGCAGAAAGAGGACGGAGAGCCTGTCCCAGCATCATCAAAGCGTAATAATACAGTCCGTAAAAAATGTATTTTCCACTGGCTCCGTGCCACATCCCGTTGGCGAACCAGACAAAAAACAGGGCGTAGGCGCTGGGCAGCAGGGTAGTCAGGTGTTCGCTCTTGATGCGTCTGCGCAGCCGTTCATTGAGCTTTTGAAAATGACTGGAGAGGCTGACCGGATAAAAGATGTAGTCTTTCAGCCATTCGCCCAGTGTGATGTGCCAGCGACGCCAGAAATCGTTGATGGAAACGGCGAAAAACGGACGTTTGAAATTCTCGGCTATGTCCACGCCGAACATCTGGGACACGCCGCAGACCATGTCCATGCAGCCGGAAAATTCTGCATAGATCTGGAAGGTATAAAGGAGTATTGCCGCGAACTGGACGCTGCCGCCGTAAGAACCGGGATCTGCGAAAATCGTGTTGACGATCAGCCCCGCCCGATCTGCGATGACGAACTTTTTGAACAGTCCCCAGATGAGGCGGATCCCGCCGTTTGCCATCCGGTCGTAGTCGAACGGATGAGGGGTGCGAAACTGGCTCGTCAGCCTGGTATAGCGGTCGAAAGGCCCCTCGATGATGTGTGGAAAATAGCACAGGTAGAGAAGGAGCATCAGTGGATTTTTTTCCGGTTTTGTTGTGCCGCGATACACGTCCACGATGTAGCTGATCCCCATCAAAGTGTAATAGGAGATCCCCAGTGGCATGAGGATCTTCAGCACAGGGATCGGTGCTCCCATCCCGAAAAAGGCGGAGATGTCATTACCGATGGTACCGAAGAAATTGAAATATTTTGTTCCCAGGAGCATGAGGAGCACCAGGAGCACCGCACATAACACGACGAACTTTTTTTGCCGTGTCACTGCTTTTTTCAATGCTTTTCGATCTTCCTTCGCCAGTTCTTTTTTGCGTGTGGCAAAGCCGTCAGTCAGGTGTCCGATCAGGAGACCTGCGCCGTACAAGATTCCGCATGCAGCAACTAAAAGCAATGTCCGGGCACCGCACGACAGGACGTAAAATCCCAGCGATGCAGCCAGGAGGACACCCCACTGGACTCGCCTGGGCACGAGGAAATACGCGATCCCCGTCACCAGCAGAAAACAAATAAATGTGATACTCGTATAACTCATGGAACAACACTCCTTTTTTTTCGTGCCAGCGCTTTAGTCGTCTTCTTCCTGGTGGCGGCGGATCATCGCCAGGATGCTCTCGGCAGAGTTGAAATTCTCCGGAACGATGTCGGTCACCTGGATGTCGATATCGAATTCATCGTTGATCTCCGCTGCCAGCATGACGATGGTCATGGAGTCCAGCACCCCCGATTCGAACAAGTCGGTCTTGCCCTCAAAATCAACTCCCGGTTTTACTTTTCTTAAAATCTGTAATAATTCTTCCATTGTTTACTCTCCTTTTCTTGTTGCATATATAGAAGCGGTGCGGGTCGCCAAGCGTTCTGCAAAGCCCCCGGCGCAGGGATCCTGCTATGCACCGCAGTATTCTTTCAGCAGCCGCTGACGATCGATCTTGCCGTTGGCGTTGTACGGCATTTGTTTGATGCGGATCACCTCGTCGGGGCGCATGTATGGCGGCACTTTGTCAGCTGTTTGCTGCAAAACTTCGTCCGTATCCTTGATGCTCCCCTCGTAGATCACCAGGATCCTGCCGGTATCCGCATCATATAGAGCGGCGGCAGATTTTACTTTTTCGATGGAGCCGGCGGCGGCTTCGATCTCTCCAAGCTCGATCCGGTATCCCATCCGTTTGATCTGAAAATCTTTGCGGCTGATATATATAAATTCCCCTTTTTCGTTGAGTCTGGCCAGATCTCCTGTCCGGTATATCCGTTCCGGGAAGGCGGTGTTCAGCGGATTTTGCGTGAAGACCGCTGCTGTTTTTTCCGGTTCGTTGTAGTATCCGTCTGCCAGGAACGATCCCCGCACCACGATCTCGCCTTCTTCTCCTGCCCGGCTCGCCCGGATCCCTTCTTCCGTCAGCAGGAAGGTATCGCAGTTATCACATGCTCGTCCGATTGGCAGGCTGTCACTGTCTGCAAAGTCTCGATCCACCACGTAGAAACTGCAGATATCCGTCGTCTCTGTCGGTCCGAACAGGTTGGCGTACAGACAGTCCGGCAGGTATCTTCGCCAGTAGTTGAGGTGCTTCACCGGCATCACTTCTCCTGCAAAGAGGATTTTCTGCAAATGCTCCGGCCTGGCAAAATCGAATACGTTCCAGTTGGATACGATGGCCAGCGCCGACGGCACCCAGTAGATGGTATTGATCTTTCGCTCGTTGAGAAATGCCACCAGCTTTATCGGGAAGGTAAAATACGTCTTTGGGATCATATGGTACGTACTTCCGCACTTTATGGTCGAAAACAGATCCGTCACCGACATGGAGAAATAAAGTGGGGTCTGAGATCCAAAAACCGTATCAGCGCCGAACTCAAACTGCTCACTGACCCAGGTTGTATAACTGATGACGCTCCGGTGGGAGAGAACTGTGCCTTTTGGCATCCCTGACGATCCGCTGGTGAACAGCACGTAAAGCGGATCGGTGTCGATCATTTGCCCGCGGATACGCATCAGGTGATCCCGGTTGATCTCCCGGAGCACAGCGTCTTCGTATAATATGATCATTTCTGCAAAGGATGCTCCGGCCAGTTTTTTTGCCAGAGGCAGCCACTCGTTGTCTGTTATGATGGCAGCGGGATGCAGGGTTTCTAATATGGAGTGGATCCGCGTCTCTGGGGAATGGACGTCGATCACAACATAGAAGTTGCCTGCATAGACCGCTGCAAACATAGCTTCGATGCAGCGTACATTTCGGTCGATAAGGACGGCGACCGGTTTCCTGCAGCCGATCCTGGCGAGGGAGCCGGCGATCCGCTGCGCGTTTTGCATCAGATCAGAAAAGGTAACATCCCGCTGCTCATCGGTAAAACCGATTTTGTCGGGGTGGTTTTCTGCAGTATGTTCGAGATATTCTAAAATGTTTTTCATGGATGATCTCCTTTATGTGATACCACTATTATGAAAAAAATAGTTTTAACAGGCGGTGGAACGGCCGGTCATGTTACGCCTAATATTGCTCTGATGCCGGAGCTGAAAAACCGCGGCTACGATATTTCCTATATCGGGTCTTATGAAGGCATGGAAAAAGGCATGATCATGGAGACAAAGACACCCTATTACGGAATTGCCACCGGTAAGCTCCGCCGATATTTCGACCTAAAGAACTTTACTGATCCCTTTAG
>ERZ826396.2913-NODE-2913-length-12643-cov-12.989434_pt1 | contig 12643 bp, 8 predicted proteins | sample MGYA00519926_ERZ826396 | MGnify/ENA primary metagenome ERZ826396 (study PRJEB31778, sample SAMEA3449230) | human gut metagenome | biome: human gut; feature: human-associated habitat; material: faeces | place: United Kingdom | collected 2010/2012 ...
CACAAAATGACGGTTAAGAACGATTTTCCGATCAGATCGAATTTCGCGACCTGGCATTTCTCCAAAAACGCTCCTGCAGAGAGCAGAAAAATCGTTCTTAACCGTGATTTTGTGCTAGATGTCTCCCCGATTATGTGCTAGATGTCTCCCCGGCTGTTGTAAGGTCAGGATTGACGAAGACGGCAGATTTGCGTTGTGCGATCTCGATTCTCATGGCGTGGCTGGGTTCCGCTGTCGTTGTAGAGAGGGCTGGGCATACCAGAGCGCTGTCGCAGTGCCTCATGCGTTGCGGTGCCAACCTTCGATCGGTCATTTGCCTTTCAGCAGCGTTTGGTGCAGCGCGAGGTTTGCTCGCGTGAACTGCGGATCGCGGTAGCGAAGCTGTTTGCCGAGGCGGCCGGCGATCGTGCGCGCGATCGCATTGAGTGCGCCCCCATCGCCAATCTGCCACTTCGTCACCGTTATCACGGTGAATCCCATCGATGTGAGGGCGTTTCTTCGCATGGCGTCCTTCGCGATGCGCGTTTCCTCTGCATGCTCTTTGCCGTCGTATTCCACATCGAGCATGGCGCGGGGCCATAAAAGGTCGCACACCACGTACCTTCTGCCCGCGATGCGTCGTGCGCGTTCGCTCAGGTCGACACGTTCGTTGAGCAGCGGCGCCTCGATGCCGTAGCCTCCCATAGCGTATGGCAGGTGCAGTATCATGGCCAGCGCCGTCTCTCGCGGCGATGCCGACCCGTTCAGCACGTAGCGCAACGCGCGGAGCGCCTTTTTGCGTCCGTGCACCGGGCCGAGGGATTCGACGTACGTGCGAAGCTTTTCAGCAGAGGTGAGGGGAGCGCATTCGCGCAAATGATCGGTTGAGGTGTCGAAGGTTCCGCACCATTCAAATCCGAGTTCGATGAGGTGCGGAAGGTCGAGCATCGTTGCCATCTGCACGAAGCACAGTTCGGGCGAGCAGATGGAAAACCCGTTGCAGGTGTCGAGGATGGAGCCGGAAGGAAGCTCGTTTCCCTCGATATGGCTGATCACCTCTTTCGATGTCCTGCGCTTGTGGCTTTCTGCCACAAGCACGTGCAAAGGGCGTTTCAGCCACCAGCAACCGGGTTGTGCGAGCGTTCCTTTCAAGGGCGGCGCGACGAGCAGCGGCCGTGCGTCTTGGACGGCACGGAAGCTTCGCGAGCCGAAGCGCACCGAACGCCAGTATTCGAGTGAGGATGTGTGGCAGAGAACAGGTTCCATGCGTCCATGATAAAGTAACGTTGGGAAGACAGCTGCACAAAATCACGGTTAAGAACGATTTTCTTGGAGTGCGGAAAAGAACCACCTGGGGTTTCTTCAATCGATAGCGTTTTCAGAAGTGATAAATCGTTCTTAACCGTGATTTTGTGCTACGCCGTCGGTCGGTCTATGTTAAGCCAAGATTGAGATAGGCCGGGTTGACCCCGCCGCGCGCGGATCGCCCAGGCACCTCGGAAGCCCCCGATCCGTCAGGCGGGGGCCTTGCGGGGCGCCCGGCCGGAGGGGCCCGGCTCGGAGCTGGAAGAACATGGGTTCGTGCCAATCTTGGCTTAACAGAGACTTTTCCGGCTCTATGTTTAACCAGGATTGACATAGGCCGGATCGGCCCGGCGGGCGAGGCCCCGCCGGCGCCGCAGGAGCCCCCCCCGTCCGTCGGGCGGGGGGGGCTCCGAAACCCCGGCCAGAGCAAACCCGGCTCAAAGATTGGCAAGCATGAGTTCGTATCAATTTTGGTTTGGCATAGCCATTGGTTGCCTCTCTGTGAAAACGGGGTTGACGCAGGCCAGGTTGGTCCACCGAGTAAGGCCCCGCCAGCGTTGTTTGTCGCCAAGCCTCCGCTGATATGTGCATGTCGGAGGGCGTACGTTCTCTTGCGGGGTTCGCGTGTGAGCGGTGCGTACTCTCGCGATCTGCGCGCGGTCAGCGAGTGCGCTTTCGCGACTAGCGCTCGGCCGGCGCGTGCGCATCGGCTGCGACTGCGCGCGAGCCAGTGCGTGCGCACATCGGCTGCAACCGAGGCGCGCATCCAGCCACGCGCGCTCTCGCGACCCACCCACATTCAGCTAAGCACGCGCTCGCGATCCACCCACATTCAGCGCGCATGCAAGCCATAGCCGACGCGCGCGTCCAGCACGCGCGCAAGCCGTGGCCAACCCTCGGCGGCCAACCCTCGGCGGTCGAGGGCGCATCCGACCGCGCCTCGGCTTATTCGCGCGCCGCCCTTCCTTCGGCTTTGGCCAGCTCGTCGCGGGCGGCGCGATAGCGCAGGTAGCCTTCCGAAACCCTCTCTTTGCTGGCGAGCGTCATGGCGGCCAGCACCGCGATGGTGAACCCGCATGCGGGCCATAGCGGCTCGACGCCCCAGGGATTCCCCGCGAAATGCCAGATCGCCGCGATGGCGCCGCCGCCGAGCATCGACCAGAACGCCGCCGTGCTGCTCACGCGCGGCCACACCATGGCAACCAGAAGCACGATGCCCACCACCGACCGAATCTGGAACGCGGCGTAGAGCTGCCCCAGAATGGACGAGGCGTTCAATCCGAGCCACGTGGACGCGATGCCCAGCACCACCACCATGACCCGCGAAAACGCAAGGCGTTGGCGGTCGGTGCTGCGCGGTCGCACGACCGCGTAGAAATCCTGCGTGAGCGTGTTCGACACGAACAGCAGCGCCGCAGGAGCGGACGACCAGATGGCAGCCGCGATGGCCATGGACACCACGCCCGCCACGGCGGGCCCTTGGGCGTTCGACATGGCGAACAGGATGGAGTTCGGCTCGGCGTCGGGCATGACCAGCACGCCGCACATGCCGATGAGGGCCGGCAGCGTGGCGAAGGGGATGACGATGGCCGCGGCGCCCCACGCGCCGATGCTCATGTCGCGCGCCGACCGGGCCGAGATGGTGGCCGTCACCATGGTCGCCGCGGCGAGGAAGCTGATGCCGATGCCGATGGCGTTCGCCAATGTCGACCATACGTCGGGCTGGAACAGGTCGAAGTAGCTGGCGGGCAGCTGTTCCCTCAGCGCTAAGAGCCCTCCCGCCATGTCCAAGCTGCCGCTCGTGGCCGCGATAAGGCCCGCGTACATGACCACCATGTGCACGATGTTCATGACGGCCAGGCCCTTCATTCCCCCGAGAAGGGTGACCAGGATGAACAGCGCGGACACGATCCAAGCCAGAAGCGTGGAGTCAAGGCCGGTCATCGGCGCGATGAGCGCCGCCGCGCTGACGGGCTGCGAGGAGTACAAAAAGCAGTACGTCACCACCACGATGACAAGCATCACGGCTCGGCAGCGGTCGTCGAACATGAACTTGAAGGCTTCGGGCACCGACAGGATGTCGTAGGTGCGGTGCATGGCGCGGTAGAACCGCGCCGCGAACACGATGAACACGATCATGCCGATGGACATGCCCCAGTTCACCCATACGGCTGACAAGCCGGTGGTGAACCCGGTGGCCGCTTTGCCGATGGTGGCTGCGCCGGCCATCATCTCGGCGAACAGCAGCGGGATGATCATGAACCACGCCAGATTGCCCTGGGCGGTGAGGAATTGCCGCGACGAGGAGGACCCTCGCGCGGCCACGATGACGCTGATCGCCACGGTGATCACGATGTAGGCGATGAGCATCGCGAAGGGAAGGTTCATGGAGGTTCCTTTCGGAGGAGCCCGCCGCTCTCGTCGTTTGCGCGTTCGACGACGCCTCCCTCAAGCGGGGTGCGCTAGCACAGCCCCATGGCCATCCACAGCGGGATGCTGCCCATCATCGCCACGACGGAGATGACGGCGTACGCGTAAGCGGACTTCTTGAACTCCTTGATGGTGACGTACTCGTTGCCGGCAACGCCCAGCGCGCCCAGCACGAACGGGTTCATGAAGCCGTTGAACCAGATGTTGCCGCCGATGTACTCCACGAAGCCGAAGATGAACAGCGAGATTCCCGCATCGGGCAGAAGCGGCCCGAAAATGGAGTACAGGATGACGATGCACACGCCCTGCGCCGGAATGAACGCGCGCAGGATCCACGTGAGCACGAGCAGCACGGGCACGAAGATCCACACGCTGCTGACCACCGGGCTGACGACGGGGCCCAAAAGTCCGGCCAACCACGTGCTCACGCCCGTCGTGCTCATGAACCCGGCGATGCCGATGAGCGCGCCGATGAACATGACGAGGCCCCAGGGGATGCGGGTTTGGAAATCCTTCGGCGTGAGGATGCCGAAGGCCGACATCACCACCGCGCCCAGCAGCGCCACCATGCCCGCGTCGAAGATGTTGGATATCCACAGTGCCAGACAGGCCACCACCACGACGAGCGCGACCCACTCCTCCTTCTTCATCTTGCCAAGGGCCTGGTACTTGTCGGTGAAGTAGTTCTCGGGCAGGTCGAGTTTCTCCTTCGGACGGCAGTACGTCATGCAGAAGATGTAGGTGCCCACGAGCAGCAGGATGAGCCACACCCACGTGAGCGAGAGGTAGCCCACCCACGAGAAGGACAGCCCCACCACTCCCAGCATGAACGCCACGTTCGCGCTGCCCGTCAGAAACGCGTGCGATCCGATATAGGGCGGCATGAACACCGCCGTCAAAAGGCCGAGCGCCGGCTTGCTGCGCTTCTCGTAGCCAACTTGCTTGGTCATCTCCGTTGCCATGGGGGCCAACAGGTTGGTCTTGGCGTTGTTCGACGGGATGAGCGGGCTCACCACCAGGCCCGCGGTCATGAGCGAGAGCACTTGGCCGCGGTAGTTCTTCGGAAAGATGGTGAGCATCTTCAGCGCCAGACGCGTGAGCAGCCCCGAGTTCTCGATGCCGGTGGCGAAGGCGAACACGGCGATCATCAGCCACACGATGCTGCCGCCGAAGGCCGAGAACACCTCGGTGAGGCTGCCCACCTGGAAGGCCACCATCAGCGCCATGGCTCCCAGGCAGGTTGCCCACGAGGGGAGGGCGTTCGCGATGAGCATGATGAGCATGCCCACGAAGATGCCCAGGTAGGTCATACTCGTGACGGTGAGGCCTTCAAACGGCGGGATGTTCGCGATGATGGCTCCCACCACGATGGAGACGACGAGCATGATGATGCTCTTCTTGTTGAACTCTTTCATAGATTCCCCTTTTCATCAGGGAGACGGGATGCCTCCCGACGTGCAACCCCATGTCTTGTTCCGAACCGTGCCCCGCTCCGAAGAGGCCGCCGCTCTTGAGCCTCGCGGCATCTTCGGGATTCGCGGCGGCTTTGGGCCCCGGATGTCCTCGAACTTCGCAGCGCCCTTGGGCCTCGTAGCGCCTCGGGCTGTGCGACACCTTTGGGCTCGGGCGTCCTTTCCGGCGTTTCGAGGCTTGCGGCATCCTCGGGCCTCTGGCCGGGTGTTTCCTATGCCCTTCCCCTCGGCACCCTCGGGCTTTGGCGGTACCGTGGCCCTCGCAGTGCCCCTCGGTTTCTGGCTTCGGCATCCTGTCCGATGCCCGAGGTCCCCGATGCCTCCAACGCCCTGGTATCCTTCGGCGCTTACCGGGCGGTTTCCTTCGCCTGTTTCTTGCGGGCGCGCAGCGCGGCGGGGATCTTTTTGGCGAAGGCGATGATGGCCTTCTTGTTGGCCATGACGACGGGCCAGCCGTTGGCGATGGCCTCGGGGGTGAGCAGCACGTTCATGCGCATGCTGTCGAGCGCCTTCGCGTCGAGGATGAGCTTGCCGTCCTCGTATTCCATCTTGAAGATCTCCACCATGGGGCTGCCGTCTTCGGTCAGCATCATGAGGGACGGCTGCTTCGGTGGTTTAGGCATGGGGATCACGCTCCTTGAGAGGCGGCCGAGCGGGGCCGGCCGCCTCTGCGTATTGGGTTGGTTGGACGGGGTTACTTCTTCAGGACGTCGCGGAAGTCCACGCCGTAGTCCTCGAGGATCTTGAGGGCGCCGGGCCGCGCGCCGGCGGCGATGCCGCCGCCCGGATGTCCGCAGCATCCGACGAAGTACAGGTTGTCGATGGCGCCGTGGTAGTCGTGGCCCTTGCCGGGGAAGGGGCGCATGTCGTACATCTGGCTGGGCTGCAAGCCGATCATGCCCAGGTCGCCTTCCTTCATGGCCGGGTTCCACTGCTCGTACTCGAGCGGCGTGAGGCCCCACTTGCCTACGATGTCGTCGTCGGTGATGTTCGTCGTCTGGGCCTTGAAGAACTCCCAGACCTCCTGCTTGAGCTCGTCGCCGTGCTTCTCCCAGTTCTTCTCGTCGCCCCACAGGCGGTAAGGGGCGTAGGAGTACAGGTTGACCACGCTGTGGCCCTCGGGGCAGCGCGACGGATCCCACAGAGACGGGATGGTGACGAGCGGCAGACGCGGGTTGAACTCGCCCAGGCGGTAGCTGCTGAACGTCTCGAGGTATTCCTTCTCCTCAGGGGCGAACTCGATGCAGTAGGCGTCGAGCACTTCGGGGCCGGCCTTGAACTCGGGGATCTTCTTGAGCGCGAAGGACTGGTTGAGCGCGGCGAAGTCGGCCTGCTTGAGCCGGCGCACGTAGCGCGCCTCGTCGGCGGGCGCGTTGTCGCCCAGCATCTCGTAGACGTCCTTGATGTTGATGGTGCTGATGACGGCGTTGTTGGCAAGGTACTCCTCGCCGTTTTTCGTGCGGACGCCCTTGATCTCGCCGCCCTGCACGGTGACGCCGTCCACCCACGCGTTGGTGAACAGGTCGGCGCCGTTGTCCTTGCAGCAGGCCATAAGGGCTTCGACGAACTTCTGGCTGCCGCCCATGGGGAACGGCGGGGCGTAGGTGGGCTTGTGCACGCGGCTCGTGAAGTACAAAAGCGTGGCGGTGCCGATGGCGCGCGGGTCGATCATCATCTCGGTGCACCAGCGGGTGAACGTGACGCGCACCTGCTCGCTTTCAAACCACTCCTCCACGATCTGCTGGGCCGAAGAGCTGAGCACGCGCTGGAACTCGCGGCCTTCGGGGCTCATGTACATGACGTTCATCATGGTGCCGTACGGCGGCGGCGCGCTTTGCGAGCCGATGCCGGCCACGGCCAGCATGTTCACCATGTACTCGTGGAACTCGGGGTACACTTCGGCGTCGCGCTTGGAGAACTGCGCGATGTTCTGGCAGGCCTTGTCGATGTCGTGGTGCATGATGAGGCTGGTCTGGTCGGGGAAGATCGAGCAGAACAGCGCCTTGGCGTGGGCGTACTCGAAGCCGTACTTCGAGAACAGGCCCAGTTCGTCCTCCGTCACGATGGGCGTGGCGGAGATCATGTTGTGGACCATGCCGCCGAGGTCGGAGACGTATCCCGGTGCGCACACTTCGCCTGAGCGGGTGGAGCCTCCGAACTCGTCGTTGGCTTCGAGGCAGCAAACGCTGAAGCCGGCCTTCGCGAGGTAGGCAGTGGTGATGAGGCCGTTGTGGCCGCCGCCCAAGACTACGAAGTCATACGTGGATGACATGGTGCTTCCTCCTTATGGGTTGTGTGACCATGCTGTTCGAACGTTGCGCATCCCGGGATGCGTCCATTAAGCGCTGCGTGGTGCCGGTCGGCAAGGGCCCATAATCGCGAAAGCGTGGAACCGCGTGCAGCTGGCCGCGCCCCACTTTTGTGGAACCGTCGCTTTTCTGGGGGGGGGTGCGGCGGGCGTGCGGGTTGCGGTGAGCGTGCGGGCGGGTGGGCGATGGGAGCGGGCAAGCGGGTGCGCGGGAGGGGGTGGGCGGGGAGTGCGCGGGCGTGTGGTCGATTGGGGCGGGCGTGCGGGCGATTGGGGGGTGCGCAAGACGCGAGGGGCTGGATGTGGGTGGGTACGGGCGAGGCGCGCGGGGGCGAAACGGCTGTCCGGGACGGTCGGCCGGCGACCCTGCAGGGCCGGCGCCAATCGTATCTCCATGTCGGGTTCGATACAAAAGGAGCCGACCCGAAGGTCGGCCCAAACAGTAATGGGGCGGGGCGCGTTTGCGAAACGTGCAGACGGGGACGGGAGCGAGGAGGGCGCAGACAAGGACGGGGGCGCATGCGGGGAGCACGGGGCCGCGGACGGGGCGACGCGCTCGCGACGGGTGGTGGGCGGCGGCGCGCAGGGCGTCGAGCGGCGCGTAACCGACAGGGTGCGGGTCGAAGTTGCGGCAGGGCGCGGCACCCCCGCCCTCCCGATTCCTGCGAACATGATGCAGACGGTCATGGACAAAAAGCTCCGGTTTCTCCGGTTTTTCGGCTTGAAGGAGCTCTCCGCTTGCGCGCTGCGACCAACGTCCGAGCAAAGCGCCTGGTCGAAGGCGGGGGAGGTTTCTCTATCCTCAAACGTGAATAGAGAAGCAGTTCGTTTTTGTCCAGAGCTTGCCGACCGCTCTGCCAGACCGGGATCGGCACGGGCCGGATCGGCCCGCCGAGCGAGGCCCCACCGGTGACGCAGGGGCCCCGCCCGACGGGCGGGACGGAGCCTTCCGAAGCGTCCGGCCAGGGTAGGATCGGCTCGAGGATTGGCGAATATGAGTTCGCGCCAATTCTGGTTTAATGTAGAGGTTGGTTGGACTTTGTTGAGCCGGAACCGATGTAGGCCGGATCGGCCCGCCGAGCGAGGCTCCTTCGGCGCTGCGGGAGGTTCCGCCCGTCGGGCAGGGGGGGCTGAAACGTTCGGTCGGAGAAGTCCGGCTCGAAATCCGGCGAACCCGGGTTTGCGCCAACGACGGTTTGGCCGAGACGCGTCGATGCGATAGCACAAAATGACGGTTAAGAACGATTTTTTGGTTGGAACGAATTTTGCGACCTGGTGTTTCTCGGAAAATGCTCCTGTAGGGAACGGAAAAATCGTTCTTAACCGTCATTTTGTGCTAAGAGGATCGCCTGTCTCCGTTAAACCAGGATTGACACGAACCCATGTTCTTCCAGTTCTGAGCCGGACCCCTCCGGTCGGGCGCCCCGCAAGGCCCCCGCCTGGTGGATAGGGGGCTTCCGAGGCGTCTGGGCGATCCGCGCGCGGCGGGGCCGATCTGGCCTATATCAATCTCGGTTTAACAGAGGCAATGAAGGCTCTAGCACAAAATCACGGTTAAGAACGATTTTTCGATCAGATCGAATTTCACGACCTGGCGTTTCTCCGAAAACGCTCCTCCAGGGAGCAGAAAAATCGTTCTTAACCGTGATTTCGTGCTACCACACCGGCGCGTCTATGTTAAGCCAAAATTGATATAGGCCAGATCGGCCCGACGGGCGGGGCTCCGCCAACACCGCAGGAGCCCCCGCCCGTCGGGCGGGCGGGGGCCTTCCGAAACCCCGGCCAGAGCAAACCCAGCTCAAGGATTGGCAAACATGAGTTCGTGTCAACTCTGGTTTAACGTAGACGTAGGTGCGGGACATGTCGTCTCGCTTCGTTCCCTTCGTCTCGCTTTGTGCGAGGGCGGCCTTGAGCGCACGGAACCGCTTCGAGGTTCTTTTGACGCGCATCGGGGGCGTGCGGAGTTGGAGTAGCGGGAAGCGCGGGGTGCTGCCTGGGGTTTCTCCGACGGATGATCCTGCTGCGACGGCGGCGCAGGGCTTCACGGCGGTGATCTCCGTGCGTTCGAGGCCTCCCTCGGCCCTTTTGCCGCGAGTGCGCGGTGCGACCGCGTGCGAACAGGGGCGTGGCGCGGGAATGACGGTACGGTTTCCGCTGGGGTCGCCGCCTTCGCGAAGGCGGCGGCTGACATCATACTCGATCGCGTCCGATAGAAACGGAGCGAAAGGGGAGCGATGAGCAAGTCGGATAAACCGTCGTGCGATGCGACTTCCGCGACCGCCGCGGCCAGCATGGCTGCCGCAGCCGACGCATCCGAGGCGGCTAGCACGATCGCTGCGACTGGCGCAACCTCTGCGAACGATGTGGTCGCTGTAGCCGATACGGCCCCCGTGCCCTTCGCGGTCGACGAGACCGGTACGGCTACCGCGACTGCCGTGGCCGACCTGACCGATGCAGCCGATACGGCTGCCGTAGTCGACGCGGCCTCTGCAACTGACGCGACCGCCACGGCCCCTGCGACCGTCGGAGCCGACACGACCGTTGCGGCTGATGCAGCCGACCCGACCGCCGCGGCTGCCACGGTCGGCACGGCCCCTGCGACCGCCGGAGCCGACGAGGCCGACGCAACTGCCGTAGCCGACACGACCGGCGTGGCCTCAGCAACCGACACAACCCGCACGACCACCTCGACTACCGCGACCGGCGCAACCGGCGCGGCCGATACAGCCCGCACGACCAGCGTGGCCGCCGTGTTCGCGGGCCTCATGCTGGCCATGTTCGTGTCCACGCTGTCCGAGACGGTCACGGCCACGGCGCTGCCCACCATCGTGGGCGACCTTGGCGGCGTCGACCACATGCAGTGGGTGACGACGGCCTACATTCTGGCATCCACCATCATGATGCCCGTCTACGGCAAGCTCGGCGACCTGTTCGGCCGCAAGCACTTGTTCATTGTGGCGCTCTCCGTCTTCATCGTGGGATCGGCCACGTGCGGGCTCGCGCCCAGCATGGATGGCCTCATCGCGGGCCGCGCCGTGGAGGGCTTGGGCGGCGGCGGGCTCATCATCCTTTCGCAAGCCACCATCGCCGACATCATCCCGCCCCGGCAACGCGGCAAGTACATGGGCATCTTGGGCTCGGTGTTCGCGGTGTCCACGGTGGTGGGGCCGCTTTTGGGCGGGTGGTTCGTGCAGGTGACGGGCTGGCGCTGGCTGTTCGCCTTCAACATCCCGCTCGCGCTTCTGGCCATTGCGGCCGTGGCGTTCTTCTTGAGGCGGCCCGCGCGTCGCGCCGACCGGCCGCCGGTGGACGCGGCCGGCATGATGGCGATGGCCGTGTCTGTTTCGTCGCTCGTGTTGGCCACGGCATGGGGCGGCACGCTGTTCTCCTGGGCGTCGTGGCAGATCATCGCGCTGTTCGCGCTGTTCGCGGTTATGGCCGTGGTGTTCGCGCTCGTCGAGCGGCGCGCGAAGGAGCCCGTGATCCCTCTGTCTCTCTTCAAAAATCACAACTTCGTGGTGTGCACCGTTACAGGCATGTTCATCATGCTGGGGATGATGGGCACGGTGTCGTATCTGCCCACGTACTTCCAGATCGTGGACGGCCTCGCGCCCGAGCAGGCCGGCCTCATGACGTTTCCCATGATGGCGGGCGTGCTGGTCACGGCGGTGGGTGCGGGGCTTCTGGCCACGCGGACGGGCCGCTACAAATGGATGCCCATCGCGTCGTGCGCGGTGGCGGCGGTGGGGTTCGTGCTGCTGTCGCGCCTCGCGCCGGGGACGCCGCTTCCTGTGGCGGGCGCGTTTTTGTTCGTGCTGGGGTTCGGCATCGGGCTGGGGCAGCAGATCCTTGTGCTCATCGTGCAGAACGAGTTTTCCCACGCCATCGTGGGCACGGCTACGGCGGCGAACAACTTCTTCCGGCAGATCGGCTCTACGCTGGGTGCGTCGCTCGTGGGGGCTCTGTTCACGTCGCGGCTGGCGGCCGACCTGGCCGCGCAGCTGCCGCGCGTGGACAACATCAACATGAACCGCATCACTCCCGAATACGTGCGGCACCTCGCCCAGCCCGAGCAGGGCCTTATCGCCACGGCCTATTCCGATGCGCTTGTGCCCATCTTCCTGTACGTGGTGCCGCTGCTGATCGTCGGGTTCGTCCTCATGCTCACGCTGAAGGAGCACCCGTTGGCCACGAGCGTCGACCACGGTGGCCATTCCGGCGACGACGCATAGGGCGGGGCATCGGAGGAGGGCGGTGGCGGGTGGGATGGCTGGGGGCGTTCGTTGGGAGAGAGGATGTCGAGTCGCCTGCGACCGGGGAGGGCGCTGCTTCCGCTGGCGCGATTGAGGTGGGACGGCGCTTGCGAGGGGGCGTGCCGGTGTTCGGGAGATCGGCGGCGGGAAGCGCGCTGGCGGTTGGGGATGCGCCGGGGAGTGCCAACCGGCTTCGGCACCTCTGTGCTCGCAGCTGACCGAATGCCACGGCGTTTGTGACGGGGCGCGCCGGAGGGCGGTGGGAGGTTCGGAAGCCGGGGCGTGTTGACGGTTGGGAGCGCTGGCCGTTGGCAATGCGCGAGGGAGGGGGCGGTTGGTTGTGCTCCGAAAGTGAGCGGTGTCGGTGGGCGGGTCGCTGGTTGGCGGCGGGGCGGGGTGGAAGAGAGGGCCTTGCGGGAAGGGGTGGAAGAGCGCCCCCCCGCAGGGGGGCGCGGCGCAGCGTAGCACCGATTCTCGGCTGGGGAGAGAGGGGGCGGCTCGGGGCGATTGGGCGTTGAGGTGGCGCGAGGCTGCATTTTCGAAATAGCGGCACACGCGAATGAGCGCGAGCAAGGCTGGACGGCAATGCAAAGCCCGACCGCCCCCCCCGCAGATCGCGGCACGCGCGAATGAGCGTGGGCAAGGGAGAGTTGCATGCAGATGCGGTTGAGCCTCGCATAATGGGGGATAGGGGGTTGCGGCAGTCGGTCTGGATCGTCCATATGACGCAGCTGAGTTGCTACCATCGATAGGGCGCTGTTTTCGGATGCGTGCGTCTCGAACGGTAATGAATTCGGAAATTTCTCAGTATATAGTACCGAAAATTGGATTTCAGCTGCGATAGGGGGTGCGGACAAAAAGTTGGACACTCCGGTGTCCGGATTGGAGTCCGCATG
>ERZ826396.2924-NODE-2924-length-12592-cov-4.022414_pt1 | contig 12592 bp, 11 predicted proteins | sample MGYA00519926_ERZ826396 | MGnify/ENA primary metagenome ERZ826396 (study PRJEB31778, sample SAMEA3449230) | human gut metagenome | biome: human gut; feature: human-associated habitat; material: faeces | place: United Kingdom | collected 2010/2012 ...
ATATGAATTAGCCCCGCATGTGCGGGGATGAACCGCGCATACGGCGCGATTAGACGCGCTTGCGGCACATTAGCCCCGCATGTGCGGGGATGAACCGTTGTTTCGCACATTCAGGCTGGGGTGTTTGTCATTAGCCCCGCATGTGCGGGGATGAACCGACAAGCGAGCGCAGCAACGACCGGCAAGACCATTAGCCCCGCATGTGCGGGGATGAACCGCATATAGAATGGGGAAAAGCACGATCAGACAAATTAGCCCCGCATGTGCGGGGATGAACCGGTCGGCGCAAGGGTCTCAGAACCAATGGTCAAATTAGCCCCGCATGTGCGGGGATGAACCGCGCACAATCAATGCAGTTATGGGTAGCGCAAAATTAGCCCCGCATGTGCGGGGATGAACCGTTACAAAATGCCGCAGGAGGGCCGGAAGGAATATTAGCCCCGCATGTGCGGGGATGAACCGACGCGCCGCGTCCGGCTGCGACCTGCCACACTATTAGCCCCGCATGTGCGGGGATGAACCGAGATCGATATTGAGATTGCCCGTCTTGAGTATATTAGCCCCGCATGTGCGGGGATGAACCGCCTGCAGCGCGGTTGAATCAACCTCTGAGAGCATTAGCCCCGCATGTGCGGGGATGAACCGAGAACGGACAACATCAAGGAGGAAAAGAAAATATTAGCCCCGCATGTGCGGGGATGAACCGTCGTCGCTCCCGACCACCGAGTAGTTGATGTCATTAGCCCCGCATGTGCGGGGATGAACCGGACGGCTACCGCGCATGCCATTATATGTTTGACATTAGCCCCGCATGTGCGGGGATGAACCGGCTACGGCAGCACGAACCATGGAGGCATTGATATTAGCCCCGCATGTGCGGGGATGAACCGTTGAGCTGGACGCAAATGACCAGACGCATAATATTAGCCCCGCATGTGCGGGGATGAACCGCATATTTTGCAGAAGTGGAAGCAACCGGGAAAATTAGCCCCGCATGTGCGGGGATGAACCGCAGCTCGACACGACCCGCTACACCATGCGCGTATTAGCCCCGCATGTGCGGGGATGAACCGAACTGCAGGCCGATCCAGTGACGAAACTCATTATTAGCCCCGCATGTGCGGGGATGAACCGGTCTTTTGCATCTGGGTCGCCTGCACGGCATTGATTAGCCCCGCATGTGCGGGGATGAACCGCAAGAGGCAATCTGGATCGTGCGCGGGTACGAATTAGCCCCGCATGTGCGGGGATGAACCGCGATCAACGACGAGGACATACCTGCAGCAAAGATTAGCCCCGCATGTGCGGGGATGAACCGTGTGAAAAGGATGGAAGGCCGAACAAATACAAATTAGCCCCGCATGTGCGGGGATGAACCGATCATACAGCACATGGAGGACATCCGATGAGCATTAGCCCCGCATGTGCGGGGATGAACCAATAGCCAGCGGGTTTATAGGTCGCCCCCTTGAATTAGCCCCGCATGCGCGGGGATGAACCGCAATCTCCCCCTGCAGAACCGACAAATTCATCATTAGCCCCGCATGCGCGGGGGTGAACCGCACGTCAAATGCACGGCAAACCCGGGCAGCGTAAAAGCCTCGCGTGTACGGGAATGAACTGAAGCTGTCCCAGATGTACTGCCGCAGCCCCAGCAAAAGCCCCGCGTATGCGGGGACAAGCGTCAGGAAAGCATTCTATTAATTCATCCAAGCAGAACACATACCATCTTTATGCTACGAACTATGGCTGCCTCATGTCACACCCATCACTACCTGCAAGGTTCAAAAGATAAAATACTTTCATCTTTACAACGATGCCCGAATACCCTATAATACAATTGAACCATGTCAGAGTAATTTTGTCAGAGTAAACCGCCCAGGGGGAAGTATGCGCTCTGGGTTGTACAAATATTTGAAACTCGATCAATCATAAAGTAGGGACATACGACTGCGATATAAAGCGGTTGTATGTCCTTTTCTGCTTTTAGAGTTGCAAAGAACACCGAAACAAACATCTGTGTGACCGACAAACCATACGATATGCAGCATGTGGCTGTTATCAGGTCTTGCGAAAACTGCAAGTGTACAACCCCGCCCGGCCATGCTACAATACACTTGTATTATGTCAGAGTAATTTTGTCAGAGTAAAACCGCCCAGGGGGTAGTATGCCTGCCCGGGTTGTACAAATATTCGAAAACCGATCAATTACAAAGTAAGGACATATGATTGCAAGATAAGGCGGTCGTATGTCTTTTCGTTTTTGCAGAGACATAAGAATCGTCGTTGCCCAAAACTGCGTAATCGTTAAACCATCTATGGGTACAGTGGTTGAGAATTTTTCAACTGTTCGGCTTTTCGTTTGGATGCTATACTACGTATGTCTTAGGTCAAAGTTATGTGTTGTCAAAGTAATCCGCCCAGGGAGGAGTCTGCCCCCTGAGCCGTAACCAATCACTGGATGAAAAGACGCTGGAAGGAAGGACATGAAATTGCTGCGGCAGTTTTGTGTCCTTTTGTGCAATCGGAAGGAGAAAATCATGCAAATCAGAAAACTGTACGAAAGCAATGGAACATCCCATACCAAAATGATTTGGAAAATCAAAGTGCGCTTCCGTGCCACAAGCGGCTTCAGCCTGCGCCAAGACAGGGGCCGCCAGGAAGCAAGAACCGGCACCGCATGCGCTCATTTGCGCAGCACAGCCAAAAAGAATTGTCCCGACCAACTGCTCATCCGCAGGGCCGTCGGAGAAAGGGAAAACCTGTTGTACCTATCTAAATCTTTTCGGGCGCTTCGCACAGCCGGTGCGGACGTCAAGAGGGGCTGGCGCATCCTCGGCCGTGTATGGCAGCACGGTTTTCCCTGCGCATCGGCCGGCTGGTCTGCCAACAGTCGGTACACGGCGCACGCACGAAGTGCGGCCGGCATTCTGCCGGTTTTGCGTCTGCCGCGCACCTTGGGTGCAGCCGCGTATGCGGCGCCTGCGGCAATGATTGCTAAACCAATTTACAACAGAGACAGATACCAGAGCCTGCCGGATTCGCTGCTCCTGCGTGCATAAAACCCTGCTGTTCAGCTGAAAAACACAGTACAACGGGTAAGTAGGGTAGGGATTCTCCCGACCATGCGGGGAAAACGGGCGGAAATGGCCTGCGTTTGCAGACGGGTGAGTTGCGTCTGTCTCCCGAATGAAAGGAGAATACCATGTCCACATATCACATCTATCAAAACCTGCTCGCGCAGGTGGAGCGCGTGTTCCGGCACAGCCGGCAGGGCAGCATCCAGACGCGCCGCCGGTACAAAGAGGCGGTCTGCCGCTTCTGCTATTTTCTTGCGGAAGTCTATCGTTTGGAGCGGCTGGCAAACATCGCGCCCAAGCATATTTTCGCTTATGCAGAATTCCTCAAGGAGAACGGCAAAGCAGCCTCGACCATCAAGACCGACCTGGCGGCGATCCGCTTTTTCCACGATCAGATGCCGCAGGTCAAATACCACACGTTGCCGGACAACAGCATGCTTGATCTGGCACGCCGCAGCTTTGGCAAGGTCGACCGTACCTGGAGCGAGCGAGAGTTTAACCGCATGATCGGCAAAGCATGGGGCGAAGGGCGCGAGGACTATGCAGCGGCGCTGTGCCTGGCGCGGTACTGCGGCCTGCGCATCCATGAAGTGTTCCGGCTGGACACGGCGGCAGCCGAACGCGCGCTGAAAGCCGGTGCGCTGACCATAAAAGGCAAGGGCGGCAAGGTGCGCGCCGTACTGCTGGAAGAAACGCCGCGCATTGAACTCACGAAAATGCTGGCGCAGACGCGGCGCGGGCACAAGCTGTTTGTGCCGGACGATATGCCGACCGACCGCGCCATCAATAACTTTCAGTGTTTCATCTACCGCTACCGCAGCGAGGTACAGGACGCGGATTCGCACCGGCCGATGACCTGTCACGGCCTGCGGCATACATTCGCGGTCGAGCAGTATCTTGCTTGCCGGAAGCAGGGGATGGACGAACATGCGGCTTGCCGCCATGTGTCCAGGCTGCTCGGACATGAACGCGAGGATGTGACGCGTATCTATCTGGCGTCGCTTCGGAAGGGAGGCGAGGGTAATGGCTGAAAAGCGTTATACCAGCTTTGATGAACTGCCGCTGACGCTGACCGTCCCCGAGGTGGCGGAGGTGCTCGACATTGGCCGCAACACCGCATACGAGATCGTGCGGTCGGGCGACCTGCCCAGCCGCCGCATCGGCAAGCGCGGCCAGATCCGCGTGCTCAAATACGATCTGGAGCGGTATATGAAAGGCGAGATGTAAACAAATAAGGCGTGTGCCCAAGCGGCACACGCCTTTCTGCTCATTATGGCTCTAAATTTTCCTCGTTGAACAAATTTGAATTAAAGAACTCACTGATCGTGATATTTAAGCCTTGACACAATTCATGGATGATACGCAACTTCATTGAGTCATATTGGCAATGCACGAGATTGCCGATCGTGGATTTTGGAACACCGCTTTTCATGGACAGCTGATACTGCGTCATGTTGCGTTCGAGCAAAAGCTCCTGAAGCCGCTCGCTGACCGCTTCGTTCAACTTCATGCGCTCACCGTCCATTCTCCTATACTACGGATATTATAGGAGAAATGTCGGTGAATTTAGTCCATGTAGCTGTACTATTTGCGCATTTCATGTTATCATGGATTGGTACAGGGAGGTGGACTAATTGCCAAGTTGCACCTTTTTCGGCCATCGGGACTGCCCGGACAGTATTCGTCCCAAACTGCGCAGCGTGCTGATAAATCTGATTGAAAATCAGCAAGCAGACACTTTCTATGTCGGTCGGCAAGGTTCTTTTGACGCACTTGTTTACGCCACGCTGCGCGAATTGGCAGCGGAATATCCCCATATTCGCTATGCAGCAGTGCTGGAACGCCTTTCCGGGAAAAACACAGATGATTTTACTGAGACGTTGTTTCCCGGAGCGATGGAAAATGTCCCGCTCCGCTTTGCCATCGACCGCAGAAACAACTGGATGCTTCAGCAGGCGGATTTTGTTGTGGTGTATGTCACGCATACTTGGGGCGGCGCCGCAAAGTTCGCCGGGAAAGCAGAAAAACAAGGAAAAATTGTCATTAACCTTGCGGATTGAAAACGCTATCCCAACACGAAGCAAAAAAACCAGCCTCCCAAAAATAACTTCGGGAGGCTGTTTGCAGTGCAGCGATGCTATCTGCGATACCCGCTGTGCTCTTTATCGTCATCATATCTTCCATATTTGCGATAATCCTCGAATATACCGTCTACATCTATGTTGCAGTGCCGGGCAAGAAAGTATATATGCTTGCAGGGTGCTCCGCCGTGCTGATTTTTGCCAAAATCAGGACAAGTACAAGAGCGAAGCGAGGTTTTGTAACGTCCGGATGTGCCGATGATCTCATAGGTCTGATCGGGGGACAGGCTGAGCCGAATATCTTCGGATTTGGAGCGAAGATAGCGTGCATACTGCCCATCATCCCGATGAACGCAGCCTGACCACGGCGCAAATGTATCGGGATGATACATCATAACACGTGGAGCTGTATTGGTTGGGGCAGCGGGCATTTGTTCGTCGGTACTTACGTCCGGCGACGGTTCCTCATCTTCCTGCGGTGATAAGTCGGTAAATGGTTCAGAGTGGTTTCGTTGTTGATAAATATAAATGTGACAGATAACAAGTACCAGCAGACAAACGAACGGTGGTACGATGACATATATCGCACGTAAGATTTGCATCAGGTGCATGGGAATTCCTCCTTGTATTATAGAGTAGTAGTTATTAAAGCCCCTCTCCAAGGGCTGTGCTACACTGTAAGGGATGCTGTGGATCGGTGTATTCCTCCTACCACAAGATGGTTCCAGGAAGGTTCCAACCACAGCCCCTTACAATTTTGTTAATCAGTTAAATACCGCCAGACGGTTTATGTGGAACAAGGCTACAAAAGTAAGGTGCACTGTGGATGCAGCATCACATATTTATCGTTGGAGGTATTTGTTATGATGGTTTCTGTTGGTATTGATGTCTCAAAAGATAAGCACGATTGTTTCATTGTCAACTCCGAGGGTGAAGTCCTGGCGGATGTATTCACTATCCCTAACAACATGGATGGATTTCACTGTCTCTTGCAGAGAGTCCGGGAGTGCACCACGCCACAGGACAAAATAAAGGTAGGGCTTGAGGCGACCGGACATTACAGCTACAACCTGCTTGGGTTTCTTCTTGACAACGGTCTGGCCACCTATGTCTTGAATCCCTTGCGCACGAACCTCTACCGGAAAAGTCTCAGCTTGCGAAAGACCAAGACCGACCGGGTGGATGCTCGAACGATTGCGATTATGCTGTTATCCGATGCGGGCCTCAAACCCTATACGAATACAGCATACCACAACGAGGAGCTAAAGTCACTGACCAGATACCGTTTTGACAAGGTGAAAGAACGTGCGAAACTGAAAAGCTCTATTTCCCGGTTGGTCTGCATCTTGTTTCCCGAACTGGAAAAGCTGGTTCCTACACTTCATATGGCCTCTGTTTACGCCCTGCTGGAGGAGTTCCCGGGCGCCAAACAGATCGCCGCAGCTCATTTGGCAAGGCTGAAAGCACTTCTTGAAACTGCCTCCAAAGGTCACTACAAACGGAATATGGCTTTGGAAATCCGAGATGCCGCCAGAAACTCTATCGGCTCCCGGATGCCTGCCAAGTCCCTTGAATTGCAGCACACCATCCGTCTCATCCGTGAACTGAATGCTGAGATTGCCGAAATTGAGGAGCAGATCCAGTCCTTGATGGAAGAACTTGATTCTCCCATTACCACTATTCCGGGGTTGGGTTTTCGTATGGCCGCCATGATCCTGGCCGAGGTAGGCGACTTCACTCGTTTTTCCTCCCCGGACAAGCTGTTGGCCTATGCTGGGATGTCTCCGTCTACCTACCAGTCCGGACAACTCAAGAACTGCTACCCGCACATGGAGAAACGCGGATCACGCTATCTGCGTTATGCCCTTTACAACGCAGCCAAGTATGTCTGCCTCTGGGATCCGACCTTTGCCGATTACCTTGCCAAAAAACGGGCTGAGGGTAAGCACTACAATGTCGCACTTTCCCATGCTGCCAAGAAACTGGTGCGTTTGATTTTCGCTATGGAGAAATCACGACAGTCTTATTGCAGCTCAGCAGCATGAATCCACCTTGTTGCCTGTGCCGGGGTTCTTGCGAACCTCTGCTTTGCTATACCCTTTCGAAAACCATCTGTTTTTCTACCACCATCATTCTTTTAGGGGTTGACACTTAATAGTTAATCTTCCTGATGGGATCGGTTGTTGTCATTCCGCCTTTTCCCGCTTCCTCTCCCGACTCCCTTTGCGCAGGCTCTGCGCGACGGCCTCGATCGTCTGCTCGTGCGTGGTATCCAGTAGGTGGGTGTAGATCATGGACGTAGTCGCGACCGTGCTGTGTCCGAGCGACTTGCTGATGTTGTAGATTGTCGCGCCCGAGTGGTTGGCGAGCGTTGCAAATGTGTGCCGCAGTCCGTGCAGGGTGAGCTTGGGCAGGCGGTTTTTGCGGATAAATTTGCTGAATACTTCGGTTAAATAGTTCGGCAGATAGGGCTCGCCCTCCGGCCAGGTCAGCACATAGCCGGTGTCATGATAGTCCGCGCCGTAAAACAGTCGGTTCTCGCGTTGCTGCTTACGTTCGGCGCGCAGCACGCGGACAACCTCGTCCGGCATATGCAGCAAACGGGTCGAGGAACGGTTTTTGGTGTCCTTTTCAATCACCTGTGACCCAGCCATCGTGCGGGCGCGGTGGATGCACAGCGTTTTGCCTTGAAAATCGACATCTTTCCAGCGCAGGCCGCACATTTCCTCGCGGCGCAGGCCGAGACAGCCCGCCAGATAGACCACCGGCTCCAAGCGGGTGCCCTTGACGGCATCCAGCAGCCGGAGCAGGGATTCGACGTCATAAAAATGCGGCTCAGGGCGCTTGAATTTGGGCGGCTCTACGCGGTCGGTCGGGTTGCGGGCAAGCACGTCCTGCATGACTGCGATCCGCAGCGCATTGCGCAGCAAGTCGTGGTGCTTGCGCGCGGTGTTGGGGGACAGGCCGCAGTCGTTGCACAGATAGGCATAATACTGCTGGATGCGCTGCGGGGACAGCGATTGCAGCGGAATATCCCCAAGCTGTGGAATGATATGGTTCACGATCATCTGGCTGTACCCGTGGACTGTGGTTGCGGCGCGGTTGGGACGTACGACAGCGTCCATCCAGTAGTTCAGCCACTGAGCAACTGTGGTGTCGTTCGGCTGGGTGAGCGCACCGAAGTCGCGCTGCACTTCGTGCAGCCGCAGCGCCCTGCGGGCGTCGGACAGGCGGGCAAAGGTGCGGGTCTTTTTGATCTGGCGTCCGCGCGCGTCGCGCCCGAAATCCAGATTGACATAGTATTTCTTTTTCTCGTCGTCATACGAGATGTTGCGCTCGACGCGCGTGCGGGACATTTGTGTTCACCGTCCTTCCTCTGATAAAGTGGGCGGCGCAACGGTGCACAAGCTGCGCCGGAAGAACGGATACCGGTATCTGTTGCGGGTATCTCCGGTTTGCGGATTTTTGCTTTTGGAGTACCCTGCTTATAGTGTATCATAAGTTCAAAACCGTAATCTACCGGAATATCTACCGAAATTTTCAAAACGTATTTTCGGTTGCAAAAACAGGATGAAAATAAAAGATACCACCTGTTATCAGGTGGTATCAGTTGGAAAGTTGGTGGAGCCGAGGGGAGTTGAACCCCTGTCCGAAAGCACATTCACCGTGACTTCTCCGGGCGCAGTTTGTCTTTTGGAATTCCCGCCGCGGCGCGCCGGCAAACAGGCTCGCCGTTTTGGTAGAGTCATGTTACATGACGGGGGCAACTCTTACCCCGTACACGTTCACCACTAAATCGACGCCGGGTTTCAAAGCCGTGGTCCTCTTTGAGCCGACGGGCTAAGCCTTAATTAGGCAGCCTGAAGAGTATAATTGTTGTTGTTTAATTTATAAACAGTTGGAGCTTTTAGCGCAGATCCCCGCTGCGGCCCGCTATCCCGGCTTCAACACCCCCGTCGAACCCGTTACGGCCCCATATAAGGTGTATCAGCAGATGCGAATATCAACGATTACGCTCTTTCATCGCGCGGTCGATCTCGCGTTTTGCATCGCGTGCCGCGATGCTGTCGCGCTTGTCGTGCAGCTTTTTGCCCTTGCACAGGCCGATTTCAACCTTGACGCGTGAACTTTTGAAATAGACTGAAAGCGGGATCAGCGCATACCCGTCCTGCTTGGTCTTGCCCAACAGGTTGGCAATCTCGCGCTTGTGCATCAGCAGCTTGCGCACGCGCAGCGGGTCCTTATTAAAGATGTTGCCCTTTTCGTAGGGGGAAATATGCATCCCGCGCACGAAAAGCTCGCCATCCTTAAAGGTACAGTAGGAATCCTTGAGATTGATCTGCCCCTGACGGATGGACTTGACCTCTGTGCCGGCAAGCTCGATACCCGCTTCGTATTTTTCCTCGACAAAGTAGTCATGCCATGCTTTTTTGTTGGCCGTGACCTGCTTTGTGCCTTTTTTGTCCGGCATAGCATAACCTCCCTCACCGTGGTACAGTTTATCATACCACGGCGGGGGAGGTTTGTAAAGGCACAAGTATGTTACAGCATTCGACCGGATCAGACGGAAAAAATAGCCCGTAAAGCCGGAGAAGACGGTAAAGCATCTCCTCCAGCCTGTCTCAGTCATCCCCGCGCAGCAGCTTTTCCGCATAGCCGTGCAATTCGGCCGGGGAGTGGACGCTGGCTCCGCGCTCCGTAATCATCTCGCGGATATAATCCGGCAGACTGTCGAAATAGGCGTGTGCTGTCCGGTTGATCGCAAGCATTTCGGTCAGATTATGGTAACGTTCCATACATTTCACCTCGAAGGGAGTATGCCCGTCAATAGGTGAGGATATTCTCCAGGATGTTGAGGATTTTTACACCGTAGTCTGCGCCGGCCGCCCAGCCATAGCCCTGCGGGTTTTCCTGAATGCCGAGATACTGCACGGTCGGCGCCGCTCCCCGCGTCACGAGGTTAAAGCGCGGATCGATGCAGGCGTTTTTGAGCGGCTGCTTGTCGGCGTATGCTTTGAGGTGCTGGATCTGCGCGCGGATGCCGAGCTGCGGCGTGTCGAACGACGCGCCCAGCATGCCGTTATCCAGCACGCCCAGCCCGCAGAAGTTGTTCTGGTCGAGCGTGACTGCGCTGTCCCTGAAAGTAAAGTTACCCGTCTCCAGGCAGGACTGCGCAAAGGCGATATCGCCACGGATGCCCTCGGCCTGCCCCTCAGACAGATAATAGGGGATCATATCAATGACCGACTGCGGCACATTGGGGTTGACCTTCTTGATGTACGCCTGCATCTGCCGGGCAGTTGCCTGCGGTGAACCGGAGAGACTGGTATAGGTAAAGTATCTGTCGACCGTTGCGGTGTGCACATTATAATAGGCTGCGCCTGGACGCATGACCTGCGTCAGCATCAGGGTGGAGCCGGGATGGGTGTCGGTCAGGCGGTAATCGTCCAGTGAGCGCAGCGTGCTGCCCTTGGTGAAGTCAAAGACCGTCCACTGGCCGTTGACATAAACGACATTCCATGCCGTCGACCAGCTGCGCGCGAGGAAAGCGGGGATGCCTGCTTCATAGAACATCCAGTCCGCTGCCGCAGCGAGCGAAGCAGCGCTGACCGCACTCTTTTTGCCGTAGCCCTGCACCCATGATGCGTTGCCGCCGGTACGGTATTCTTTTTGCAGCAGATTATAGATGTAAGAAACCCGTTCGCTGTCGGTCGTCAGGGAGGACAGCTTGGACATATCCGAGGCAAAGTAAGATTTTGCAGTGGTGCGGTCGGCCTCTGTTGCACCGCCGGTCAAGGTATAGGTATCAGCGAGCGATGGGCGCGAGCGGGCGTTTTTGGAATAGCCGTTTTGTACCGTTACGCCGGACAGGGAGGATGGCTTGGATCCGAGGTAGGCGGCGGACATGGTGGTAAAGTCATTTTGCAGCATGGACTTGTCCGGGTTGTCGAACAGGTCTGCATCGGCAAGCCCGGTCAGACTTCCATTATAGGATGGCGTAGCGGCGGCGGAAGTATTGGTCAGTGCCGCAGTGAGCCTGTCTGCCCAGTAGAGGTTGCTGCGGTATAATTTGCTGCTGCCAGTGGCATAGACAGGCGCATCCCTTACTGCGCGCAGTTCGCTGACCAGTGCGCGCCAGTCTGCGCCGCTTTCTCCGGTCACAACCGGTGCATATCTCGCAGCAGTCGAAGCGAAGGACGAAGTGGGAAGTACGCGCAAGTTATTCGCCAGATCGTTCATCGCCGCGCTCCAGGTGGTTTCCGCTGCGTATGGATAAGCGGCATAGGCAGTGATGCGGCGGCTATCATAATTATAAAAGACACCGAAGTCCACCAGGTCGCCGAGTGCACGAAGGCCGATATAGTTGTTGCCCTTAATATTATAGACTGTGGGCGTAATGTGTTTCCCGTCCAGATATAATACTTGTTTGGTGGATGCCGCATTGGCTGGTGCAGTCGCAGTGTTTTGAATCGTCGGACTTTCGCCCGGTTCGGGCGTATAGGAAACATCGGGGTCAATGTGCACTGCATTTGTCGGGACATCGTACGTGATACCGAAATCCAACAGACGGCCGAGATCTCGCAGCTTAAAATAAGTATTGCCCCCTATATTATAGATGGTGGGATCAGCGGCGCGGCCGACGCTGTCGGATAGGGATGTGCTGACATAAAAGGTCTGGCCGCCGGATGCGGCAGGCTGCGCATTTACTGCGGATGCGGTGCAGGTCAGCGCGGCGAGACCGAAAGCGGTCAGGAATAAGCGCTTGAACATAAGTTTCTCCTTTGTATGTATAAACAGATCAATATAGGCTATTATATCATGTGCGGGGAGGTGATTCAAACGAAGCATCTGGGCCCGAGGGAAAAAAGAGAAAAAAGAAGAAAAAAGTAGTTGACAAGAGAGGGGAGAGGTAGTATACTAACAAAGCTGTCTCGTGAGACGGCCGGCCGGAAGCCCGGATGAAAAAAAAGTTCTTGACAAAAGGGTTTCGGTTTGATATACTAAATAAGCTGCTTCTGAGAAGCGGCGGTCAGAAAAAGTTGCGAAAATGCTGAGAACTGATAAAAAACTTTGAAAAAAGATGAAAAAAGTTCTTGACAAACGAAACTTGATCTGATATAATAAATAAGCTGTCACCGAGAAGGTAAAGAGTTCGAAAGGACTTGGTAAACTTCCTGAGTGCAGCGGATTGTACCTTGTAAATTAAACAACGAGAAAGCTTAACACATTATAATGTGTGTAGTGCGAACCTGAAATTCTGAGAGTTATTTACTCTTGGTAAATCGCTGGAAGTCGGAACTCCAGTAAAAACAAACCGACACGTCAGACTCTAAAGTCGGTTATAGAGGCTATGGCCTTTATGATAGAATTTTTTAGAGAGTTTGATCCTGGCTCAGGATGAACGCTGGCGGCGTGCCTAACACATGCAAG
>ERZ826396.2938-NODE-2938-length-12518-cov-13.393485_pt1 | contig 12518 bp, 10 predicted proteins | sample MGYA00519926_ERZ826396 | MGnify/ENA primary metagenome ERZ826396 (study PRJEB31778, sample SAMEA3449230) | human gut metagenome | biome: human gut; feature: human-associated habitat; material: faeces | place: United Kingdom | collected 2010/2012 ...
GACGGAAACCAAGACGGTCGACACCCACATCAAGCGCCTCCGTGATAAGATTGAGTCTGCCGGATACGATCCCGGCCTGGTGGAAACGGTTCGCGGCTACGGATACAGGTTCAAACAATAAAACGACTGCAAACATACTTCTCGCTGCTGGCAACGCTGCTCTCGCTCTTCGCCGGCGCGATACTGCTCCTGATTTGCCTCCTCGCCTTCGACCTCTCGTCGAAGGCGTTTTTGCTGCTCGTCCCCATCGGTGTGGCGGTGTTTGCGTTCAGCCTGATCATCGGGCATTTCATTTCTGAACCCCTCCGTCTTCTGGCGAAGCGGACCGCCGCGTACCGCACGGGTGCCGACGTGCCGCTCGAGCCGGACGGCCGCCTTTTCGAAGCCGACCAGTTGGCCGCCGACTTCAAGGGCCTCGTCCAAACCATGAAGGCGCAGCAGCACGACCTCGCGCTGAAAGAGCGCCGACAGGCGGCCTTCATCAGCGACGTGGCTCACGAGCTGCGCACGCCGCTCACCGCCATCCGCGGCAACGCCGAAATGCTGGAAGACCCCGATCTGCCGCCCGAGCTGCACGAGAAGTTCTGCGGCATCATCATCAACGAGAGCGAGCGCTTGAGCCGCCTCACCCATGACTTGCTGACCCTGCAGCGCATCGAGGACGACGCGGCCCCCATGGAGCTTGCGCGCGTGAACCTGCGCGAGTTGTCGGCCGGCGTGCTCGACGCGCTCGAGCCCATCCTGCGCGACCGCCAAGCGCACACCGAGATCGTCGGCGAGGCGCCCGACGTGCTGGGCAACCTCGACCGGCTCAAGCAAGCCGTCACGAACCTCGTGGAGAACGCGAGCCGCTTCATCGCGCCGGGAGGGCACATCGTGATCGAGCTGTTCGGCCTGCGCGGCAACTCCATCCTGGCCGTGAAGGACGACGGCTGCGGGTTCGGCGACGTCGACCCGAAGCTTCTGTTCGACCGCTTCTACCGCACCGACGCCTCGCGCAGCCGCGGCACCGGCGGCACGGGCTTGGGGCTCGCCATCGTGAAGTCGGTGGTGGAGGCGCACGACGGCTCGGTGGAAGCCCTCAACCTGCCCGACGGCGGCGCGTGCTTCATCATCGCGCTGCCCTCCATCCCCGCCGACACCGCGCCTCGCTCGTAAGCCCGCTGCGCGGGCGGTGTGGAACCGCGCAGCGCGAACCCCTCGATTAGCGAGCGGCGCGGACATGCCCTCCCTTACCGCGGAACAGCACGAAGGCCAGAACCGCCACCACGAGCACGCTCGTCCCGATAGCGCACACCGCTTGAAGGTGGATCATCGGAATGCCCACGAGCATGCCGATGATGTACGGCACGAGCCATGTCAGCCACACGAAGGTGCTGAACGCGTGAAACCGCTTCATGCCGCGCTCGTTGCGACGGATGAGCGTGACGGTGGCCCAGCCCGCATGCACGAGCATAAGGACGATGGCGAGCAATCCGGTGACGCCATGGATGCCGAAACCGCCAGCCTCCGACCGCTGGGCGATGCTTGTCATGATCATCGTCCCGGTGGTGTCGCACGCAAGACCGCCCCAAAACAGAAGCACATGGCGCAAGGACAATGTGCCCGAGCGGCGCTCCCCGAACACGCCGACGGTGTACAACACGAGCGCGCACGTGATGGCGACGCTTGCAACGATCAATTCGACACTCATAATGTCTCCTTCCCTATAAAATGAACTTTGTTCATTAATGAACTGTGTTCATAATAGAAAGAAGGCAGGTAGGCGGCAATGGCATGGACAACTCGCCCACCGTTTCTTCATAGAAGAGCCGCCCGCATCCCTCGCCCCCATGCATCGCCCGAATGGAGAATCCCGCCCCTCAGAAAGCCAAAAACCGGTCTTGGATATCAAAGGGCAAACTCAGATCGCTTACGAATCGAATTCGAGCGAAGGCAGCCCGATACCAAGATTCCAGGCTAAGCTGCATATGGCAATCTTGCCTGTCCGAAAACTTGCCGGGAATCGCCGAAGCAAACGCGCTCGCCAGATCATCGCTCTCCAGACCATCCAACAGGCCCCTCGACAACTCTTTCTGCTGCTATACTGAGCGCCGATGCGAAGGAGGCTGATGCCCGTGAAAACGGCAGAGGAATTGCGCAGGGCTTTGCGGGGGTTGGATCGGCGGGGGTATCCGGCGTACAAGTCTTTGGCGGGCGCGTACCGGTTCGCGGATTTCTGCCTGTTCATCGACCATGTGCAGGGGGATCCGTTCGCGGCGCCGTCCAGCTTGCGCGTGGAGGTGCCCTATGCGGCGGCGGGCTTCCCCGAAAAGTTTCGCCGCGGGCGCGTCGCGCGCACGGCGCTGGCGGACTTCCTCACGCGGCAGATGGCGGCGCAGTTCGAGCGGTGCACCTTCAAGGCCAAGGGGTCGGGGAAGAGCGGGCTCATGTCCATCACGCGCTGCGGGCAGGAGGTGCTGGAGCGCAGCGCGTGCGAGATCTCGGGCGGCGTGGAGGATGCGGGCGGTGGGCGTGCCGGGGGCGACGTGCGGGGCGCGCGCGATGCGCGGGGTGCGGGCGGCGTCATCACCGTGCGCTTCCATGTGGGGTTTCCCGCGTTCGGGCGCACCATCAACGCGGGCGAGCTGGAGCGCATCCTGTTCGACTTCCTGCCCGTATGCGTGAAGCGCGCCCTGTTCCACGGCAGCTTGGACGCGCGGCAGGTGGAGGCCGCCGTGCATCTGGCCGAGGACCAGGAGGCGCTGCGGGCGCGGCTGCGCGAGGAGGGGCTGGTGGCGTTCGTTGCGAACGGGGCCATCCTGCCGCGGAGAAGCGGCGTGTCCGACAAGCCGCTGGCGGGGGCCGTCCCCTTCGCCTCGCCCGTCGAGCTGGAGCGCTCCTTCGACCTGCCGCACGCGGGCCGCATCGCGGGCATGGCGGTGCCGCGCGGCATCACGCTCATCGTGGGCGGCGGCTACCACGGAAAATCCACCCTGCTCGAAGCGCTGCAAAGCGGCGTGTACAACCACATCGCGGGCGACGGGCGCGAGTTCGTGCTGGCTGACGACACGGCGGTGAAGCTGCGCGCCGAGGACGGCCGCTGCATCCGCAACGTGGACATATCGCTTTTCATCAACGACCTGCCCAATGGCAAGGACACCGCGGCGTTCTCCACGGAGAACGCGAGCGGCAGCACCTCGCAGGCGGCAGGCGTGGTAGAGGGCATGGAGGCGGGCTGCCGCCTGTTCCTCATCGACGAAGATACTTCCGCTACGAACTTCATGGTGCGCGACGAGTTCATGCAGCAGGTCATCAGCCGCGAGAAGGAGCCCATCACGCCGTTTCTGGAGCGGGCGCGCGGGCTGTACGAGCAAGCGGGCGCGTCCACCATTCTGGTGGCGGGCAGCTCCGGCGCGTTCTTCCACATCGCCGACCGGGTGATCCAGATGGACTGCTACCGGCCGGTGGACATCACAGAGCGGGTGCGGGGGCTGTGCGCGCAGCGCGAAGCTCCCGCGATGGGCGCGCCCGCGTTCAGGGTGCCGCGGGGTGGGCGGACGATGCCGACGCTCGCGGCGGCGCGGGCGGGCGACGCGCGGGACGGTCGGGGAGGCCGCGACGGCGGGCGTAGGCATGGGCATGGCGACGGGTGCCGCGGGTACGATGCCGGCCGCGATGAGCGCGGCCAGGGTGGTGGCCGCAGGGGCCGCGATGGCCGGGGCGACCGCGACGGTGGCGCGCGCGGGCGCGAGCGGCTGAAGGTGCGCTCGCAAGGGCGCGACGCATTCTCGCTGGGCAAGGAGAATGTGGACGTGCGCTTCGTGGAGCAGATCGCCGATTCCGAGCAGACGGCCGCGCTGGCCCACCTGCTGCGCTACGGCTTGGAGCGCTTCGCGGACGGCGCGTGCCCACTGACGGAGGCCGTGGAGCGCCTTTTCGCCGTGCTGGAACGCGAGGGCTGGGCGCCGTTCTGCGGGTCGTTCGTGCCCTGCGGCTTGGCGAAGCCGCGCAAGCAGGAGGTGTTCGCCGCCCTGAACCGCTTCCGCGGCGGCATGGGCGGCGGCGCGCGCGGCGGCGAGATGGACGGCGCGAAAGATTCGGATCGATAGCTGGCTTTCGGAGGCCGAACGCAGATTCGACACCGCATCGTCGAATCTTCACGAACGGGGCGCGTGCGTTCCCCTACAATGGAATGCGTCCTGTTCAAACCCTGGGCTTCCGCACGCGGGAGGTGCGCATGGGCAACAAACCCATTATCAGCAAGCAGCAAATCCTCGACGCCGCCTTCGCGCTGGCCAGCGAGTCGGGCTTGGCAGGCCTCAGCATCCGCGACGTCGCACGCGCCTGCAACGTGGCCGTGGGCACGGTGTACAACTCCTACCCCACCAAGAACGACCTCGTCAACGATGTGGTGGGCCGATTCTGGAACGAGGCGCTGGCCGACCGCATGCCGCATGCCGTGGCTGGCGACGACTTCATCTGCTTCTGCCAGGAGCTTGCTCGACAACTGTCGGAAGCGCTCGCGAGATTCCGTGACGACTGGCTTGCCGAGATTGCGGCGCTTGACGCGCAAGGTCTGGCCGCCGCGCGCAAGCGCGAAGAAGCGTGCTTCGCGCACATCCGCCGCGGCCTCGTGATGGCGCTTGAGCGCGACCCGCACGTGGTGCGTGATCGTCTGCACGACGCGCTGGCCCCCGAGCCTCTCTGCGCGTTCGTCTGGGACAGCATGCTGTCATCCATCAAGCACGGCGACCCAAGCTGCCAAACTCTGTTCTCCCTGCTCCGCAGCACGGTGTACGAAGCCTGAAACGTCAGCGGGGCCTCGGATTTCCGAGGCCCCGTCTGCATCATGCGCGCTTCATCAAGCGTCTACAGCTCAGCAAGCGCAGGAAGCACCTTCTCAAGGTCGGCCACGAGGCCGAGATCGCATTGTCTCATGATCGGAGCGTTCTTGTCTTTGTTGACGGCCACCACGAACTGGGATTCAGCCATGCCAACCGTATGCTGCACCTGGCCCGACACGCCCAGCCCCACATACACGTCAGGCTTGACGACTGCGCCGGAAACGCCCAGGTAACGGCTCTGCGCCATCCACCCCTCGCCTTCGGCGATGGGACGCGTGCAAGCCATTTCGCCGCCGATGCGTGACGCGAACTGCTGCGCTGCGCCCAGGTTCTGCTCGCTTTGGATGCCGCGGCCCACGCACACCACCACCTTCGCGGAGCTAAGGTCGACCACTTCCTCCTGCCTCTTCTGGCATCCGACCAGCTTGATGGGGCCCGGCTCGATCGACACCGCCGCACGCTCCACCGTACCGGAAGCCGATACCGCATCGACCTCGAACACCCCCGAGCCCACGAGCACGATCGCCGCGCCGCGTGCCCGCTCGACGCGTTCGGCCGCGCCTCCGTACGCCATATGCGCCACTTCGACGCCCGCATCGTCGAGCGTCACGCGCGACGCGTCGGTAACCACCGGCATGCCCAACCGCACGGCGAGGCGACCCGCCACGCACTGCGTGCGCTTCGACATGCGCGCCAAAACCAGCGCCGGCTGCTCGGTTTCGATGATCTCCTGGAATGCGGGGGCACAGTCTTCGTACAGCGCGCCTTCGGGAACGGATCCAACGTACAGAACACGCGCGCCCCAAGCGGCGATGCGCTCCGCGTCGGCCTCGTCACCTGCCCACAACGCCACCGGATCGCCGCCCAGCGCCCGCGCCCCGCTGCACAATTCCTCGTAGGGCTCAACCGCATCGGCGAACACCGCAATCGTCTTATTGCTCATGGAAGCCTCCTTACAGCCGCTCGCGCACGCGCGCCACGAATGCCTGAACCGTCTCGTCGTCATCGCCCTCAAGGATCTCGCACGCGCGATCACGCTGCTCGGGCGCAAGCGTGCTCACCACCTCGATGGCCTCGTCAGCGCCGGCGAAGCCCACGTCCTCAAGAGAAAGCACGCGCGAAGGCTTCTTGCCCGCGCCCAGGATGTCCTTCATGGAGGGGATGCGCGGCGTGTTCATGTCGGCGACCACCGACAGCACGGCCGGAAGCGGCACGTCCAGACGCTCCACCACGGCGCCGACGGTGCGCTCGACGTGCGCCACGTCGCCGTCAAGTTCGATGGAGCTGACGGCGTTGATGGCGGGCAGGCCCAGTACCTCGCCCAGCTGCACGCCCACCTGCTGCGCGTAGCGGTCGGCTGACCCCTCGCCGCACAGCACGAGGTCCACGTCGCCCAGCAGTTTGACGGCCGCCGCAAGCACCTGCGCGGTCGTCGTCGAACCGGCATCAGGCAGCGACACGTCCTTCACCGCCACGTTCTCCTGCGGACCGCGCGCGAGGATGGCCTTCTTCAGCTTCGTGTCCTCCACGGCATCGCCGCCAGCGGTGAGGCAGATGAGCGATGCCCCGTGCGCCGTCGCCAGCTGCGCGCCGGCCTCCACAGCGTTCAGGTCGTAATCGCCGATCTTGAGCGCAGCGCGCTCGAACGACAGCGTGCGATCAGCCTGCGCAACCGCGTCCTGCTCGTCAGGCACGATCTTGTAGCACACAACGATGTTCATGATCACTCCTTTTGCGTATCGGGAATGCGGCTCTCTCGCTTCCCGAAAGCAAAAAGCGTGCCAACCTGTGAAACCGTCCCTCCTTCATCGAATCACGACCCCCCCCCCGCCTGCTTGCGACCTCCTCAAAACCACTGCGAGCCCGTCTAGCAAGGTGGCGACGCTTCGAGCCTCGCCCGACAGCGGAACAGCTCCAAAAATGGCGAGTTTTCACCGATTTCGGAACCGCATGCGCGCTCGAAGCCCTTCCTGCCAACGCGCTGGCAGGAAGGGCGCTTTCACGACCAGGCCCTATTCACGGTTCGACGCGTCGGCAGATCGCAAGCCCGCACCCTCGCTTCCGAAATCGGTGAAAACTTGCCATCTTTGGCACGGCACGCCGCAGAAGGGGCCTTCGCCTCGAGCAGATAGCGCTTCGCGCGCCGAGCCGCAAGCCGCCCGACGCTAGAAGGCGCCGTCATCGCTTTCCAGCACCACGCGCACGCGCAGGTGAAGGCGGTTGAGTAGACCGGCCAGCTCGTCGTGCGAAAGTCCGAGCTGCCTCCCCACTGCCGCAAGGTCGCCTTCGTGCTGCGCGAGCAGTGCCTGCACGAGCTGGCGCTCTTCGGACAGAGCGTCCTCCTCCGCATCCGTCCGGGGCAATGCCGCGCACTGCCGCTCGCCCAACGACACAGGGGCCACCGGACCGTCCGGCATCGCGTTGGCCGCGTTCGCGATGTGGGGCGGCAGCGAGTCCACGGTGACGTTGGCGCCTTCTCCCTGCATGATCAGGCAGCGCTCCACGATGTTGCGTAGCTCGCGCACGTTGCCCGGCCAGCTGTACGCGCGCAACGCCTCGATCGTCTCTGCGGGAAAGGGTGTGCAGGGCACTTCGAGCACCGAGGACAACTGCCCGTTGAAGTAGTCCACCAGCAAAGGAATGTCATCGGCGCGCCGACGCAGCTGCGGAAGGCGAACCTCCACGAGGCTCAGACGGTAGTACAGGTCGCTGCGGAACTTCTTCTCGGCAATGAGGCGCTCGATGTTCTGGTTCGTCGCAGCGATCACGCGCACGTCGAGCGTCTTCGCCGTGTTCGACCCGAGTTTCGTCACGCTCTGCTCCTGTAGCACGCGCAAGAGGCTCACCTGCATGTCAACCGGCATCTCGCCGATCTCGTCGAGGAACAGCGTGCCGCCGTCGGCGTATTCGAACTTGCCCACCGCGCCCGTCTCGCGCGCGCCGGTGAACGCCCCGCCCTCGTAGCCGAACAGCTCGGTCGCCAGCAGATCGCGCGGAAGCGCGCCGCAGTTGATGGCCACGAACTCACCCGTGCGGCCGCTGCGACGGTGCAACGCACGCGCCACCACCTCCTTTCCCGTGCCCGTCTCTCCCAAAAGCAGCACGTTCGTCTTGATGGGCGCGACCTTCTGCACCATGCGGTCGATCTTCTTCCACTCTTCGGTCTCGCCGATGTAGTCCACGGAGCCGCCCGCAGGCATGACCGCCGCGTCGTTGCGGCGACCGGTCGCGCGCTTGGCGTTGCGCTCGGCTTCGCCGCCGTCCTCGAACACGAGCATGACGAACGGCTCCTGACCGTCGATGTCCACCGTGCCGTGGCGCACGAGGTCGAGCTTCTGCACAGCGCGCGAGCGACCCTTTTTGAAGGGAACGGGCACCGGCGCCTCCAACTTGTCCGGAAGATCGAGCACATCTCGGACGGAGAAGCCCTTCCCCAGATACGCCCCGAGGGATTGCGAGCCGTAAGAATACTGCTCCCAGTCTGGACAATACGGAAGCATGCCCGCGTTGCCGCCCAAGATGCGCCCGCCAGCGTCGATGAGCAGCACCGGATGCTCGTAGGCCAGCATGAGCGGCTTGAAGAAGTCCACCGTCGAGAGCAAAGCGCCCGCCTTCACTCCGGCACGATGCAGATCGTTCGTAAGCGACACGCCGATGCGGCACAGGTCGAGCGCGCTGTGCGGCAACACGGCGAAGGGGCTGTTGATGTTCATGGCTCCGTAGTACTTGCCCGCTGGGTCGAGGTACGGAACCGACACGCCCGAGTACGTCTGCACGATGGCGCGGTAATGCTCGAACCCGTCGACGCGCACGGGGCGCTTCTCGTACGCGACGAGGGTGGCGTTGCCCGTGCCGACATCCTCCTCGCGCATGAACGTTCCGAACGTGCGCGGGTACGCGGCCAACGGCGACAACAGCTCGAATACGAAGTTTTCGCCGTCCATGAGCGACACGTTGCAGCCCAGCATTTCCTTGAGGAACTTCATCACCGGCACGGTCGCCTTAAGCGACGCCGCGAACCGCTCGCGCTTCTCTTCCAGCAAAGCGACGTTCTGATCGGCGAAATCGCTCGACCACGGATTCACGCCCGCAGTGCGGCACCGAATCCATGAGCGAGCTATTTCGGGACGCACCTTGTCTTCGAGAATGGTCCCCGTGCTCACGAACGTTTTCCAAGCCTCTATCGCATGCTCTTTTCGATACACCACGCGCGCCTCCCTTCGTATCGGCCGGCCCCCCTCAGCGCCTTCGCTGCGATTGCCGCCCGATGCCCAATGCCTCCCGATACTTCGCCACCGTGCGTCGCTTGATATCCACGCCCTCGCCGTTCAGGATGGCCGTGATGGTCGCATCGCTCAGGGGCTTGCGGCGATCCTCCTGCGCGACGAGATCTTTGATGCGATCCTTGATGGCAAGCGACGAGAGCGCCCGACGGCGCTCCTCTGCCGAACAGGACACCGAACTTGAGAAGAAGTGCTTGAGTGGAAACACTCCCCAAGGGGTGAGGATATGTTTGTCCTGCACCGTGCGACTCACGGTGGACACGTGCACGCCCAGCGCGTCGGCGGCCTGTTGCATGGTGAGCGGACGCATGCGCGCATCGCCGCCGACGAAGAAGTCGTACTGGGCCTCCACCAGGTACACGCCGAAACGATAGAGCGTCCTCTGCCGTTGATCGATGTTCGCGAGCGCCGCCTCGGCCTCGGTCCGCTTCTCGCGCAGCCATTCCCGAGCCTCGCAATCCATGCGCCCCTGCTGCATCATGCGGTCGTAAACCCCGTTGAGCACAAGCGCCTCCGAAAGCTCGCCGGTCACGCGCACCGAAAAGCCCTCTCCCTCGCGTCTGACAGCGAGATCGGGGATGACGTACACGGTGCCCTTTCGCTGGGAGAACGACGCTCCCGGCCGAGGGTCGAGGGAGCAGATGACCTCGCGCAGAGCCGAAAGATCGTCGATGGTCAGATGGTACGCTCGCATGAGCTTCGTCGTGCGGTTCTCGGCTAGATCCTCGAGGCCGACGCGCAGAACGTCGCGGATGACGTCCGCGTACGCAACGCCGTCATCAAGTTGCAAGATCAGGCATTCGGCCAGATCGCGCGCACCCACCCCGCGAGGAGAGAGCTGCTGCACGCGCTCCAGAAGGCGATGGCCGTCCTCCATCGACCGGCCCGCCTCCGCGCACACCGCAGACATGCTGCCCGAAAAGTACCCGTCGTCGTCAATATTCTCGATCAAAGCGTCGAGAAGGGGCCGGTCGCCTTCATCGATGTGCATTCCTGCAAGCTGCAAGCGCAGGTGGCTGTGGAGCGTCTCTGTCTGGGAGCATTCGTCGCGCAACCGAGCCAGATCGAACCCTCGGGCATCCCCTGCGACAGACGGCGTCCGACACGCCCAGGGCTCATCGGATGGAGCGTCGGAATCGTCAAACACATCGGAATCCTCTTCCGGGAACTCCTCGAACGAAAGGGCTCCTTGGTCGTAGTCGAGCTCGAGCAGAGGATTGCGCTCAACCAAGTCGCGCACGTACGCGTCCAACCGCGCGACGGGCAGCGACAGCACCTCAAGCCCCTGGATGGCCACAGGAGCAAGTCGTTGCCGCGTTCGCAGCGAAACGCTCGAACGCGCCTCCATGCGCACGGCTTGGCTCGGACACTCCGACATACAACCCCCTTGCTCCGACGCGCCGCCGACCCCTTCGGCATACGCACGGTTTTGCCGGCAAACGGCATTACCGCTTATTTTAAGATGATTGCATGAATTTTTCAACTAGGTCAGTATTTTTATAAACTTTAGCATGATTTTTGCTATGTAAACGACAAAGATATGCAGCGATCTCGGGAGGAGCTTTCCATGACGCACGACGCAGCAGCCCTCCTTGTCCGTCCGGCTTCGGAGAGCGACACCGCCACGATAGCGCACCTGGCCGAAGAGGCGGGCATGGGCGTCCTCACCCCGCGCGGGACCTCGCACGTCGCGGTGTCCGAAGGGCGCGTCGTCGGCTTCATTCGCATCGTCGAAGCCGGAGGGGATCGCTACGTCAACCCCATCGTGGTCGCCGCCTCCGCGCAAAGGCGGGGCATCGGGCGGGCGCTCATGGAGGAAGCGCGAACGCGTTACGGAGCGCTGCTGTTCGTCGCACGCGGATCGGCGGTCCCCTTCTACACGGCGCTGGGATGCGAGCGCGTGGGGCGCGAGCGCATCTCTCCCGCCCTCGGCGAGGACTGCGATACGTGCCCAGACCTCGCCACCTGCTCGCCCGTTCCCATGATCTACCGGTAGCGCTTCGGGAGGGAACGTCCCTCCCGAAGCGTTCCGACACGCCTCTTCCGAAACGCCCTCGCAAGCGCCTTAGCGAGGGTTCTTCGCCTCCGGAGCAGGATCGGCAGGGCCAGCGTACGTCTGGACGATGCCGGCGTAGGTGCGCGCCTCGTCGCCGACCACCTCAAGCTCGGTGTCCATCCAATTGCGCCGGCGAATGGCCACGAGCGCCCAGTCCTTCGCCGAGCCCTTGATGTAGTTCTGGTCGTTCGGTTCGCCCTTCTCCCACACCGCTCCCGAAGGCAGCGTCAGCTTGAGGTGCAGGGGAATCTCCGGGTCGAACGCAAGGCCGTTCACGTTGTACATGTTGGGCCGTCCCTGCCACGAAAGGAACAGCGTGGAGGCGATGCGGTCCTTCACGATCGGATCGATGCCCATCGCGTCGTAGATGTCCACGCTGTGCGCCCACAGCTCCATGAGGCGCGCCGACGCGAGCGAGCGCACGGACATGGGAGGGATGCCGGCCGCCCAGGGCACGCGGCCTTTCGGGCCCTGCTCCAAAAACGCCGCCGTCATGAGCGTGCGCTGCTCGCGCCACCAGTTGAGGATGTCGGCGCCGCTTTGGTCGCGATAGGCCAGAACGTGGAAATGCTCGTCCTGCTCGGATGCGGCGTCGGCCACGGCGTTCACGCTTTCGCCGCGTCCGGCCAAAAGCTCCACCGCGCAGTAATCGAAAAACGCGATATGGCAGATGACGTCTTTGAACGTCCACGTGGTGCAGTACGACGCCATGCGGTTCCAGTCGTCTTCGGTGAAGTCGGCAACAAGCGAATCAACGAGGGACTGCTCGGCGATAAGATCGTCGACGGGATTGAATATCTGGCTCATGGGAAACGTCCTTTCTGGGATGAGGTTCTTTTGAGGGCTGCGAGGGTTGCGAGGGCTCCTCCCTCCTTGCACCCGCGGTCAACCTGCGGGAGGGGCGCGCCGTGCGGCGGGCGCAACTCCGCATCCCCCCAGGTTATGCGCCGTACAAAGAGAGAGGCAGCAGGTCAAGCAAAGTCAGCGAGGGTTTCCGCGGCATCCGAGATCGCGGGGAGGACGAGGGCGAAGCGTACTTCGGCGCGCATCGAGCAGCCCAGCGGGCTGTTCGATCCCACGTTATGCGCCCGAGCGGGCGCGCCCTGCTCGGCGGAGCCGAGGCAGGGCATTTCGACCTTGCCGCGAGATCGGGTGCCGCGAAAGGCCGCGGCGTCGAGCGATCCGGCGACCGTCAGACCGACGGAGCGAACTGCTTCTGGATGGCGCGACCGGCGATGTGGATCATGATCTCGTCGGTGCCGGCACCGATGCGGTAGACGCGCTGGTCGCGCCACAGACGCGAGATGCGGCAGTCCTTCGTGTAGCCGATGCCGCCCATCACCTGCAGCGCGG
>ERZ826396.2941-NODE-2941-length-12508-cov-2.480687_pt1 | contig 12508 bp, 12 predicted proteins | sample MGYA00519926_ERZ826396 | MGnify/ENA primary metagenome ERZ826396 (study PRJEB31778, sample SAMEA3449230) | human gut metagenome | biome: human gut; feature: human-associated habitat; material: faeces | place: United Kingdom | collected 2010/2012 ...
AATGCATTAAGTTTACAGTAGCAGGATAAAGAGAATCATAAATATTCTGATATTTTTTATATGCTTCATGGTTTTCTTTATTAGGATGATAGGTTTTTCCAGGTTTAATGAAATCTGTAAGTTTGTTGAAAGATTCAAAGCCTGAATATTTGATTCCCGATGCAGCCATTAGAGCATCGCCAAAACTCGCACCTACAGTAATGGCAGGGGTACTGATTTCTTTACCAGTAACATCTGCAACAATTTGCATCCATAAGTCATTTTTAACACCACCACCTACGGCAAAAATCTGGTCGATAGGAACATCGTGCTCAAGCATGATCTTTAATTGCTGATTTACTGAGTATGCAACAGATTCCAAAGCACTTCGGTACATATGCTGACGCGTGTGAGCAAGCGTTAATCCAAATAGAATTCCCCTTGCAAGAGGATCATTTATTGGAGTTCTTTCACCAGCAAAATAAGGGAGTGTAATAAGGCCATCGCTTCCAACAGGAATTTTATCCAAATCTTGCATCATGGTGATGTAAGCATCAGGACCACCATTTTGCTCTAGTTCGAGTGCATCTGGGAAAATTGTATTTCTATACCATTTAGTAAGAGAGCCTGCAGCATTAGTGCCGGCAGATATGTCACAAAGTCCTGGTACAATAAATTCTTCACGCCATAAGCGTTCATCATCAACCAATTCTTTTGTCCCGAGAATCATATAAATGGAAGAACCGAATTGAATCATCATTTTACCAGGGGCAACAACGCCAGTGCTGATTGCTTCTGCGCCGGAGTCATCTGTTCCTACAATGACTGGAGTGCCAACTGCAAGACCCGTTTCCTTTGAAGCGGTTTCAGTTACATAACCTGCGATATCATTTGCTTCCTTCACTTCTGCTAGCTGATCAGGGCGGCAAATTGGTAGGCAAGTTTCAGGATTTGGTGTTCCATCATTAAAATAAAGTGGATTAAAACTTGCAAGTCCTAAAAAACGATCGACTACATAATTACCAGTAAGTTTTGCTGCTATAAAACTAGAGCCTGTTAGAAACTTGTGGGTTTTTGCATATATATCTGGCTCTTTATTTTTTATCCAAAGAATCTTAGGCATTACATCACTGGAGCATAATGGACGTCCGTACCACTGTCGGATCTGTTCTTCCCCATACATTTCTGTGAGTTGTTCTATCTCATCGGTTGCACGTGCATCAATACCATATAGGATAGCTTTGCGTAGAGGTCGACACTGATCGTCGACAGGTAGGCAGTCGGCACCAAGTGCACTTGTTCCGATTGCTTTAATGTCAGATGGTGAAACTTTGGATTTTTCAATCAGTGCATTGCTTATAATACATAAATCCCCCCACCAATCTTTGTCGGCATCATGTTCATAGTGACCTGGGGCAGGATTTGTCATTGCATGTTCAGTTGTATGTTCTGCTATAATTTCTCCGTGAGAATTGATTAATACACCTTTACTAGAGTTTGTTCCAGTATCAATCCCCATAAAATAAGACTCTTTCATAAATATTTCCATTCCTTTCTTAAAGAGAATATAAACTGTTTAGATAAGAGAGATATTTTTTTTATTTATTCATGGCTATATACGATTCGTCCGTTGAGAAAAGTTACTTCTACTTTGCGAGAACGAATTTCTTCAATAGCTGTTTCAAATAGATTTCCGTCGAATACGACAATATCAGCTTTTTTTCCTTTTTCCAGTGTGCCGAGCTCTTTCTCTTGATATAGATTATAAGCACCGCCAGCACTCCATGCAGTTAGTAACTCAGGAATAGTCAGCATATTTTGTTTGTTAAATGGCTCTCCACCTTCAGGGAAGTATCCTCCGACTGCATGATAAATAGATTCTGGGATATCATCAATAAGAAGTGGAAGATCAGTTCCGCAACTTAATAACACATTGCTGTCAGCCATTTTACGTCTGTTCCAATAATACTGTCCGCGATCCATACCAATCTTTTCTTCAATCATGGCAAGTTTGTCTTTTCGATTTGCGATAGATTGAATTTGAGGGTATATTTCAGCAATTACGCCTAATTTTCCCATACGCTCCAAGTCTGTTGGATCACTGAATTCAAGATCGGTAATACTGTGACGATTTATAAGTTTTCCATTTTCATCTTTTTGGCAAGAGTCATAAATATCTAATACTTTTGAAATAGCAGCATCTCCTTGAGCATGTAATGAGAAACGAAATCCTTCGGTATCAGCTTTAAAGGTATCGTTTGCTAAAAGATCCCAATCAATGTTTTGTGCACAGGTCGTATCTGCGCAGGAATAAGGTTTTTTCAAATCACCGCAAAGTTCGCTTATAGAACCGTCGGTCATTTGGTTATATCCAGAAAAACGAACAAACTCTCCTTTAAATTTTTTACGCATTTCCTTGCCATATGAGAGATTAAAAGGTTCAGCAACAGGTTGGCTCATAAAGTTTACGCGGATAGTTAAAGCGTTTTCGGATTCTAGTTCTGCGAGAATGTCAGTAAATCCGTAGAAATCATCGAATCCCATTTCTTTGATGGAAGTGATTCCTTTACTGTTCATCATTTTAATATAGCGCTTAAATTCCGGAATTATAAAGTCTTTATCTCCAAGTAAGTCTGGTAAAAAGCGAACATAACTCTCCGGATAACAGGTTTCCGGGGTAAACTGATAACGATTTATAGCAGCTTGATTCATCCAACAAGTTTCGCAGCCTTTTGCAAACAGAAGAACAGGGCGAGTGGAAAAAACCTCATCTAACAAATCTGTTCCATCAGGTTGGATTGTATCGGAGTTCCAACCATGTCCCAAAATAGGTTTGTCTGCAGGAATTCCTTTCGCATACTCTTTAATTGAATTCAGTATATCTTCTTGAGAAGTAGCTGCGGATAAGTCTATTCCAACAAATCCTACAGAATAACCTGTGAAAAAGCAATGTACATCGGAGAATCCAGGCGTAATTGTTTTGTTCCCATAATCAAGATATTTTGTGTTTGTTCCTATTAGTTCAGTAGGAGCCAATCCTTTTCCGATAGAAAGTATCCGGTCGTTTTTGATAGCAATATATCCAGAGAAAGGTATTTCCTCTGTGGCTGTAAAAATACAGTTTGATAATAAAATAAGATCTGCGTATTCAGACATATTATTTAAACCTCCTAATGATTAATGATATTTGTAAAGACATAACTTATGTATAGGAAAATAAAGATATTAAGAGTAAAAGTGAGGCGACATCAAATAACAGATGAACCTTAGAAAGGTCAGATATCCAGCAACAAAAAAATCAAAGCTGAATGCTCGTTCCTTAATGAATAAAAGTCATCGAAGTGTTCTAACAGATATTGCACACTATTTATTAGAACACTTATAAGTTATCATGGTGCACAAAGCATTGGCAATTGGATGGATAACTAAAAAATAAGTGGCAAAATAAGTGTATCTGATGAAACTGGTATAAATATAAATCAAAAACATACCACTATGTGCATAATGCATAAAAAGAAGGGGGGATAAAGGGGATAAAACATGCAGAATAACATAATTGGTATAGAATTAGAATAACAAACAACATGGTTATGGGATTTTATACATTTTTTATAATTGAATTTTAGACCTCTTGCGAATAGAAAAATGGTGCTTAATTATTATATAATTTTACCAACAAAAACACAACAAGGAGGAATAAAATAATGTTAAAAGTCGGAATGTTTACATCGGGATATCAGAGGAATCCGTTGGAGCATTGTTTTATGGATGCTAAAGAGTACGGTTATGATTATATCGAGCTTTGGGGTGGGCGTCCACATGCATATGCACCGGATCTGAAAGCGGGAGATATTAATGAAGTTCGCCGATTAATTGAAAAGTATGAAATGCCGGTGCTTGGTTACACACCGGAGCATAATGCCTATCCTTACAATTATATGATTGGTTCAGAGGCTCAGAGAAGAGATGCTGTTGATTATCTGAAACTGTCTCTTGAAATGGCAAAAGAGATGGGTGCGGAATTTGTACTTACAAGTCCTGCAAACGGCGGATATCTTGCTACATATGATCAGTTGTGGAGCAGATTAGAAAAAAATATTCAAGAGTTGGGAGATTATGCAGCAAAACTAGAAATCAAGCTAGTAGTTGAAGCTTTAACACCGTATGAATCTAATTTCTTTACAAGAGCAAATGATTTGGTGGAGCTATTTAGAAGAGTGGATAATCCATATGTAGTCGGCATGTGTGATATTGTTCCACCATTTGTACAGCATGAAAGTATTATGGCATATTTTGATAAACTCGGAAATAAGATGGATCATATGCATATTATTGATGGAGAAAATGGATCAGACACCCATATGATACCAGGAGAGGGAAATATTCCAATTAAAGAAATGCTATATGAAATGAAACGAATAGGTTATGATAAAACAGCAACACTTGAATTGGTTACAAATTATATTAACGAACCACGTTTTTATGCGAAACGTGCCATTGATAACATGCGTGAGCTAATGGCCGAGGCAGGAATCGTTTAAATGTGAAAGTGAATAAATAAAAAGTAATAGATTATTTAAGAAATTGTGATAGCGAAGATAGATAGCTGTTTACAATATAAAAGCATCGAAGATAATAGGAAATTAAAAAAAGAAAAGTCGTGCACAAGATTTTTCAATTATACTCTGTTTAAAAGGAAAGGGAGAGTTTTTATGTCTGAAAACAAAAACGAACTTGGTCGTAAACTTGGACTTGGCGCTGTTATTGCACTTGGCGTTGGTACTACAGTAGGCTCTGGTATTTTTTCATCTTTATCTGAGGTAGCAAATGCTGCCGGTAGTAGCTTGTTTCTGGTATTAGCATTCATTATAGGGGGATTGCTTCAGATTCCAGCAAACTTTGTATATTCGGAATTAGCATCTGCTTATCCAGAGGATGGTGGACAATATGTTTACTTCCGTGAAGCAGGATCACGACCTCGCATTCTTGTGTGGATGGATCAGCTTTTGGGCAACTGACCCACCGTCAATTTCAATCATGGCTTTAGCAATTGTGAATTATCTTGCATTTTTTATTCCGATTCATGGTTTGGTATTAAAGCTGGTTGCTGTAGTATTTGTATTAATTTTCATGGGAGTACACATACGTTCGGTAGAAGGTGGTGGAAAATTCCAGACAATTATTACAGCTCTTAAAATTTTACCATTTGCATTGGTTATTGGTATTGGTTTATTCAATCTTCAGGGGGATATTTTATTATCTTCTGCACCTTTGGAAGGATATGCAACAAGTGGAATTGCTGCGCTAATCGCAGGTATAGCTGCAACAACATGGTCATATGATGGTATGGGAGCTGCTTGTTATATGTCAGGCGAAATTAAAAATCCGAAAAAGAATATGCCTTTGGGTCTTATTCTTACAGCAGTTGTTGTACTTGTTCTTTATGCAGGATTAACATTTGTAGCTTCTGGAATTCTTTCTATTGATGAAATGGCTACATCTGATGCTCCAATCGCATTGTTGGCATCTAAGCTTCCAGGAATTGGACATTATGCAGGTACAATTGTTGCAATTATGGCAATTATTGTTGTAATTGGTTCATTATCATCTTGTATTATGTTCCAGCCACGTATCGAGTATGCTATGGCGAAAGATAATTTATTCTTTAAATCTTTTGCAAAAGTTCATCCAAAATACGAAACTCCTTATTTTTCAATTATCGTACAGTGTGCGGTTGCAATCGTATTAATTTTTGCTTCAGACTTGTCAGCATTGCTAGGATACTTTACAATGGTAGCATTATTAAAGAATGTGCTTACATTCGCTACAATCTTTGTGCTTCGAAAAAAAGGCAAAGAACATGGATACAATCCATCTTATAAGTGTCCAGGTGGTCCAATTATGCCTCTTATTGCAATTATTATGACAAGTACACTTATTTGGGGCGAGCTCACATATGCGCCAATGCAGAGCTTAATTTGTGCGCTTGTGGCAGTAGTTACAGGACTTCCAGTATTCTATTATTGGGATAGAAAAAATAAAAGAGAAAGTGCATAAGCATTAGACTTAATATGTTGAGAAGGTGAGAACTGTATGGAGAAAATAAAAAAAATTCGTCCGCAAGATATGGCGATGGAGCAGATTCAATGGTATATACAAGAAAACCAACTAAAACCACATACACAGCTTCCGAGCGAACGGGAGTTGTGTACAATGTGGCAAATGAATCGTTCCACTCTCCATACAGCTATTCAACAACTAATTGAAGAAAGAAAACTATATAGTGTAAAAGGCTCTGGAACCTTTGTGGCACCTCCGAGATTAGTTAGGGATATAAAGGGAATTCAGTCTACTTCGGAAGCAATGAGAAAAACAGGGTACTTTCTTTGGACAGAAGTATTAATCTCTAGAATTGAGACGTGTGATGGATATGTTGCGAGAAAACTTCAGATAAAAGAGGGAGATATAGTATTTCATTTATATCGCTTGCGGATTAGAAACAATGTTCCTTTGATGATTGAGAATAGTTACATTAATTACGAACAGTGTGAAGGTTTGGAAGCTCACAATTTTGCAGAAGAATCTTTATATAAAGTTCTAGGGGATTTAGGCATATTGTTGACTAAAGGGACGGAGAAAGTAGGAATTACATTTGCCACAGAAGAAGAAGCTAAATTGTTGAAGGTAGAAGAAGGACAATACTTGTACTATCAGTCAGGTGTTGTAAACGACGATAGAGGAGTAGGTATTGAGTTTTTTAGGATTATGGCGAGACCAGATCAGGTACAATATACGAATGTTCTAACAAGGCGAGACACCAGATAAAAAAGGAGTGATATCGTATGAGATTAGCGGCAGTTGGAAGTAACTGTATTGATTATTATAACAATATAGATGGTGGAAAAGCATTTCCGGGGGGAGGCCCGGTAAATATGGCAGTTTATACACTCCGTTTAGGAGGAGAGGCTGCATATATTGGACCAGTAGGTGATGATGTCTACGGACAGATTATGATAGAAACTATCAAAGCGAAAGGCGTTGACACTTCGCATTTGCGTGTAGAAAAAGGAAAGACAGCCGTTACCCAGGTTGAATTGATAGATGGCGAAAGAGTATTTGGAGATTACGACGAAGGCGTATTGGAAAAATATAAATTAACAGATGAAGATATTGATTATATCAAAAATTTTGATGTTGTAATTTGTGATGTTTGGGGCAAAGTAGAAGGACAGTTTAAAGAGTTGAAAGAAAAAGGAATTGTTACTGCCTTTGATTGTGCGACAAACCCAGATTCAGAGGAAAGTGTAAAAGCGATACCATATACAGATTATCTCTTTTATTCTGTGGAAACAGGAGATACTAAAGAGGTAAGAGAACAAATGGAAAGAATTCAAAAACAGGGACCTAAGCTTGTCATTTGTATGATGGGAGAAGAAGGCAGTTTGTGTTATGATGGTGAAAGATATCATCGTTTTGGAATCGTTCCTTGTGATCATCTTGTAGATAGTATGGGAGCCGGAGATAGTTATATTGCTGGATTTTTAACAGGAATTGTAGATGGACTTTCTATAGAAGGGGCAATGGAAAAAGGTGCAGCAAATGCAACAGAAACATTAAAGTATTTTGGAGCATGGTAACTAAAAAATAAGGAGCCGAAATATGAAAACTGCCTGTAAAAAAATGATCACTCAGCAAGTGAGTGAGATTTTAAGAATAGAAATAGAAGATGGTGATTTATATCCTGGTACAAAAATACCTACTGATACAGAATTGGCTGAAATGTTTGGTGTTCAGAAGCAAATTGTGAGAACAGCCATAGAAGTTTTGGTCAAAGAAGGATTGTTGAAATATATTTCTGATAAAGAAGTATATGTTTTAGGACATAAAATCGAACGAAACATGGAAAAGTTAGAAGGTTTCACGCAGACAATGTTAGATAGGAATATGAAACCATCTTTTAGAATTGTGTCCAAGTATCTAAGAATGGCAGGAAATTTGTATGGAAATATGTTCGGCATTAAACCAGAAGAGCCTATTTTTTATATTAAGCGCATGTGTTATGCTGACGGAGATTCGATTTCTTTGGAGGAATTATATATACCGCATTATTTAATTCCCAAAATGGATGGGATTGATTTATCGGTGTTTTCTGTGTATGAAGTATATGAAATGTATGGTATTCATCTAGCGGAAGCAGAGCAGACATTGGATTTGGTTCGTCCTAGTTTGAATGATGCAAAACTGTTGGGAATAGATGCAGGAACACCCGTGATGTTGTTTAAAAGTCTTACGTGTGATACGGATGGAAGGGTAATCGAATTCAATCGCAATTATGTGCGTGGTGATAAATGTAACTTTAATGTACAATTTTCAGATAAAAGGTAAAATTAAAATAATGGGATTATTTACAGGGAATTTTTATTCAAAAAATTTAAGAATGACAACACAGATTAATGTTATTTTCCCGGATGTTTCTAATGATGTAACACCTCTTTATGAGGGAACACCGAAGGTTCTTTATTTACTTCATGGACTGTCAGGAAATAGTGATGAATGGACGCGATTTTCTAAAATTGAATATTATGCAAAACAAATGCTATACTTTTTAAACACAATTATAGCTACTGTACTAACATACGTTATTACATATCACATTAATGGAAATATTTATGTAAAATTAATTGGCAGTGCGATTGTTTGTATGATAGTTCCTAATATATATTTTCTAATTGTTTATTATAGAACTAATATTGCAAAAGAAAGTTATGATTTTATAAAAACAAATATTCTTGTCAGATTAAAAAGAAATAAAGGAGTTTAGAATTTATGGTTTCAATTGTTCTTCCGGTTTATAATGGAGAAAAATATTTAAAAGAAGCTATTGATAGTATATTATCACAGACATATAGAAATATTGAATTGGTGGTTGTAAATGATTGTTCAACTGACAAATCTCTTTGTATAATTAAAGAATACATGGAAAAAGATGATAGGGTAAAACTGGTTAATAATGAAACAAATCAAAAGTTACCCAAATCACTTAATATTGGATTTGAACATTGCAAAGGGGATTACTATACATGGACATCGGATGATAATATTATGAAGCCAAATGCAATAAATAGAATGTTGGAGGTTATGAAAAAAGAGGATGCAGATTTGGTCTTTTCTAGGTGTGAAACAATTAATGCAGAAGGCAAGAAAATAGGAGAATCAGAATTATATAAGAATTTAGATGAAATATATTACAATAATATAGTACTTGCTAGTTTTTTATATAAAAAAGAAGTACATGAAAAATTACATGGATATGATACTACGAAATTTTTAGTTGAAGATTATGATTTTTGGTTAAGAGCATATCAAAAATTTAAATTTGTTTATATTCCAGAGATACTTTATAAAATAAGATTTCATGGAAAAAATCTCGGAGTGAAACATTTAGAAGAGGTTAAATTAAAGAAGATAGAGTTGCTTAAGGAAAACATAAGGTATGTTAATGACCAACAGATCCTAGATGGAATCTATAGAGAAATATCTAATTGCTATTTTGAAATATCAAATTCTTATTACTACAAATTAACAGATGTTAATAACAAAAATAGAATAAGAAAATATAGAATGAAAGATTTAATAAAGAAATTATTAAATAGGTAATATTAGAATGAAAAAAATCATGTTAGTTTTTGGTACACGACCAGAGGCTATTAAAATGTGCCCGTTAGTGAATGAACTAAAAAAGAGAGATGCAATAGAAACAATAGTTTGCGTTACCGGGCAACACAGACAAATGTTAGACCAAGTTTTAAAAACATTTAATGTCGTGCCGGATTATGATCTTTCTATTATGAAACAAGGACAGACACTGTTTGACATTACTATAGGAATTCTTGAAAAAATAAAAGAAGTGCTTGAAAAAGTTAGACCAGATATTGTGCTTGTTCATGGAGATACATCAACTACATTTGTTACGGCACTTGCATGTTTTTACTTACAAGTTCCAGTTGGACACGTAGAAGCAGGACTTCGTACATATGATATTTATTCTCCATATCCAGAAGAGTTTAATAGGCAGGCGGTTGGGATTGTATCACAGTATAATTTTGCACCCACGAGAATGGCTGCTGACAATCTCGTAAAAGAAGGAAAAGATACTGAAAAGATTTATATAACCGGAAATACTGTAATTGATGCAATGCAGCATACTGTTAGGGCAAATTATAATCATCCAGAACTTGAGTGGGTAGGTGACGATAAACTAATCTTTATTACGGCTCACAGAAGAGAAAATCTTGGACAGCCAATGCATAATATGTTTCGAGCTATTCGAAGGGTTCTGGATGAACATCAGGATTGCAAGGCTGTTTATCCAATTCATATGAATCCGATTGTGAGAAAAGCAGCAGAAGAAGAACTTAGTGGATGTGACAGAATACATATAATTGAACCTATTGAAGTGGTTGATTGTCACAATTTCGAAGCGAGATGTCATTTGTGCTTGACTGATTCAGGTGGAATTCAAGAAGAGGTACCTTCCTATGGCCGACCTGTTCTTGTTATGAGAGATACAACTGAGAGACCGGAAGGCGTAAATGCAGGAACATTAAGATTGGTTGGAACAGATGAAGAAGTGATTTATAAAAATTTTAAAGAGCTTCTCGAAAATAAAGAGGCATATGATAAAATGGCACATGCTTGTAATCCATATCGTGATGGACATGCTTGTGAAAGAATAGCGGATATTCTTGAGGGAAAAGAATACAAACCTTGGGTGACAGGCAATTGAAATAGGAGATAAATAATTATGTCAAAATACTTCGGAACAGACGGCTTCCGTGGCGAGGCCAATAAAGTACTTAAAGCAGATGATGCATATAAAATAGGACGATACTTAGGATGGTACTATAGCAGAGAACATAGAGGTCGTATCGTCATTGGAAAAGACACTAGAAGAAGCAGTTATATGTTTGAATATGCATTAGTTGCTGGAATCACAGCATCCGGATCAGATGCATTTCTTTTACATGTAACCACAACACCAAGTGTTGCTTATGTTGTCCGCACAGAGGAATTTGATTGTGGAATCATGGTGTCAGCCAGTCATAATCCGTATTATGATAATGGCATCAAGATTATAGACGGAAATGGGCATAAGATAGCTTCAGATATCGAAGAAGCAATGGAAAATTATATAGATGGTATAGTGGAAGAACTTCCTTTTGCTACAGGCGATGCGGTAGGAACAGCGACAGACTATGCAATCGGAAGAAATCGTTATATTGGATATCTGATCTCATTGGCAACAAGATCTTATAAAAATATGCGGGTAGGTTTGGACTGTTCCAATGGCAGCACTTCATCCATAGCGAAGAGCGTCTTTGATGCACTTGGAGCCAAAACATATGTGATCGGCAATGAACCAAATGGCCTGAACATTAATAAGGGCTGTGGTTCCACACATATCGAAAATCTTCAGAAATTTGTTTTGGAGAACAAACTGGATGTCGGTTTCGCATTTGATGGAGATGCAGACCGTTGTATTGCGGTGGACGAGACAGGAATGGAAGTCCACGGTGATTACATTTTATATGTATGTGGAAAGTATCTGAAGGAAAATGGTCGTTTGGAAGGCAACACAGTAGTTGCAACGATCATGTCCAATCTCGGATTGTTCAAAGCTTTGGAAAAGTCAGGCATTGATTATCTGAAAACAACGGTTGGCGACAAATATGTGAATGAAGCTATGGTAGAGCATGGTTATGTGCTTGGTGGCGAGCAGAGTGGTCATATTATTTTCAGCAAGCATGCAACGACTGGTGACGGAATGCTTACGGCGATCATGCTCATGGAGGTTATTCTTGAGAAAAAGCAAAGTTTACATACTCTTTGTGAAAATATGAAAATGTATCCACAGTATTTACAGAATGTAAGGGTTATTGATAAAAAGGCAATAATAGAAAACGAAGCAGTCCAGAGAAAAAAACATGAAATTGAAAAAATGTTAGGTGAAAATGGACGCATCATTTTAAGGGAAAGTGGCACGGAACCTGTAATTCGAGTTATGGCCGAGGCAACAACAGATGAGCTTTGTAGACAGCTTGTGGAGAAAATGGTTAGTGTAATAGAGGATAATATTTAGATGACGCAATGCATTCGATTATTTTATGTTTCGGTGTGGATGTATTATCTAAATTAGGGAGGAATATGAATAATAGAATAAAGAGTTTGGACAATACAAAATGGATTTTAACTTTGTTAATATGTCTATATCATATTCAATTTATGGGTGATGAAAAATATTCAACTTTATTTTATTGGGTAAAGGACTTAGGAAATTGTGTTGTACAAGTGTTTTCACTTATATCGGGTTTCTTATTTTTTAGAAATATACGTAATTTGGCTGATGTGCGTGATAGAGCTATTAAAAAATATACTGCCTTGTTTATCCCATTTATACTTTGGAATATAATTAATTATTCAATAACTAAAACTTCCCACACCATATTGGTGCGTTGATCCTTGAAAATTC
>ERZ826396.2946-NODE-2946-length-12476-cov-2.986958_pt1 | contig 12476 bp, 8 predicted proteins | sample MGYA00519926_ERZ826396 | MGnify/ENA primary metagenome ERZ826396 (study PRJEB31778, sample SAMEA3449230) | human gut metagenome | biome: human gut; feature: human-associated habitat; material: faeces | place: United Kingdom | collected 2010/2012 ...
GGCGTTGCTTTAACTGCAAAATACTCTTTATACCCCGGATTCCATGCAAATGCTTCTTTTAGTGCCTGCATATTCTTGCGAATTCCCTTCTCATCATAAAGATGAAATGGAGTTGGATATTTTTTAATAATTTCATCCAGTTGTTCTTTTGTTACAAATGGTTTTTTCTTCATTGCATGTTCTCCTCTCGTATTGCCAGAAGTTTTATTTCATTACTAAGAGCACTTTTATATAACTCTACAAAATTTTTCTGTCCGGAATAAAGGCATGTATTAATACTTCCTTCTCCATACTCTCCGGTCAGCACATATCTAGAATCTGTAATCACACCAATCTGCATTCCACGATTGTTTCCCATATAGACTCTGGCATTTCTGAAATTCACAGGTTGATCTGTCACAATTACGACTTTCTTTTTAGCCCGGATCAGACTTTCCAGCTCATCCACGAACAATAACAGGTAATTTCTTGTACAGGAAATGTATACTCTCTCTTCGGCTTTTGCCAGAAGATTACGAATCTTATCCAAAATATTAGAAGAACCTTCTATTGTAATGTACCCTTCTACATGATCTTTTTCAGATGGCATATGCTTCTTTAGCCATCTTTGGGACTCTTCCAGCCTCCGGATTCTATTCCGGCAAAATTCGTCCAATGGCACAGATACATATTTTTTTGTTGTTCCTTCTTCCACCAGATAAGCCGCGCCTTTTTCAGTCATACTTGCAAGCGAATTATACGCATTGGATCTGGATATTCCAAGCTGCTTTGCGACTTCATAGCCTGTCGTCTTTCCTTCACTGATCAGGCAGCCGTAAATTCCTGCTTCCTGCCTTGTAAGCCCAAATTCCATCAGGCGTTCAATATATGATTTATCTTCCATTTTTTCACCTGTTCTCATTTTCATCTTTTTGTAGTAGTTCTCTCACGGAACACTATAGTATATTTCTCGCCATCAGTCAAGTACTTAAATGAGAAATATGTTCAAAAAGCGAACAACAGATGAAAGAAATCTCTCATCTGTTGTTCGTTTTCAATAATTCTTAATCTATCACTGCTATTTTCATAATATTGCTGACTCCGGCAACATTTCCGGAAATATTCGGGGAAGGGATTCCTGCTGTCAAGACTACCGTGTCTCCAGTCTCTGCAATCTGTTTTGCTCTTACAAGATCTAATGCGCTGCTGCAGATTTCATCTGTAGAATTTGCATTAATAGAGCAATACGGACGTACTCCCCAGTAAATCTGCATTCTGCGAAGTGTATCTTCGTTTGGTGATATACCGATAATCTCTGTCTTCGGTTTAAATTTGGATACAACTCTTGCAGTTGCACCTGATACAGTCGGTGTAATAATACACGCTGCTTTCAGATTTTTTGCAGTTGTTACAGTTGCATATGCCAGAGCACTGGAAGCATTTCTCATTCTATGTGCACCTGCTTTTTCCAGCATCTCCTTATAATCCAGATGCTGCTCCGTACTTTCTACAATGTGCACCATCATCTTCAGTGCTTCAACCGGATATTTTCCCTGTGCAGTCTCACCTGAAAGCATGACAGCGTCTGTTCCGTCGTAAACTGCATTTGCCACATCTCCAACCTCTGCTCTTGTCGGACGTGGATTACGGATCATAGAATCCAGCATCTGAGTTGCTGTAATGACCGGTTTGTAATTATCATTGCATTTCTGAATGATCAATTTCTGAAGATATGGAACTTCTTCTGCCGGGATTTCTACACCGAGATCTCCTCTGGCAACCATGATACCGTCTGCACAGCGGATAATCTCATCAATATTATCAATTCCCTCCGAGTTCTCAATCTTTGCAATGATCGGAATATATGGTGCTCCACATTTATTTAAGTAAGAACGGATTTCCAATATACACTCAGCATTTCTTACAAATGATGCTGCAATAAAGTCGATTTTCTGCTCAACACCGAATTTCAGGTCTTCTTTATCTTTTTCTGTAATTGCCGGAAGTCTGACTGGAACATTCGGGACATTGACTCCCTTTCTCTCACCAAGTTCACCGCCATTAACGATTGTACAGACAATATCTGTCTCCGTCTTTTCTTTTACTTTAAGTCCGATCAGACCATCATCGATCAGAATCATGTTCCCGATCTGCACATCATTGACCAGACCTTTGTATGTCAGAGAAACTTTTGTTTCATCTCCTTCGATTTCTTCATTCGTCAGAGTGATTGTCTCGCCTTCTTTTAACAATACCTTTTTTCCGTCTTTCAAAACACCTGTACGGATTTCCGGTCCCTTTGTATCCAGAAGGATTGCCACTGGTTTCTTCTCTTCTTCGCGAATCTTCTTCAACATGTCCATACGGCCTTTTTGTTCTTCATGTGAGCCATGTGAAAAGTTAAATCTTGCAATATCCATGCCTTCTTTTACAAGCTGTCTCATGATATTCTCATCGTTTGAATTCGGTCCCATTGTGCAGACAATCTTTGTTTTCTTCATTCCTGTTCTCCTTTTGTTGTTCAATTTCTAAATTACATGTTTATGAGTGAATAAATGCTCCTGGCAATATTCATAATTTCCATTGCACTTGGAACAATATCTAAACTCCAGTTTTGGGTCATCCAGTTCGGTTCTTCCGCAGACTGCGCATCTATGTCTTGCACCGTCCTTATAGTAATTGACCGGGCGTGCCTTATGAACCTGTCTGTGAAAATCATTTTTGCGCTTCACCTGTGAAGGACGGTATGGTCTTACATTTCTTGAATTCAGGAAAAATATCAGGAAATTCAAGATTGAGACAACTGCCGCCAGTGCATTTGCTTTATAGTATATTCCATAGGCACTTCCTCCATACGCCGGGAGAAATGCCTGGATAACTGCCCAGATAAAATATGCTCCGTCCAGCCACGCCAGCCATTTGGCTTTCACCGGAATGATGAAATATAGCATGAACTGTGCATTCGGATTCATAGCTGCATATACAAGGAATAACGACATGTTCAGATATCCTGTTCCAAGCGGCAATACAAGCCCTGTCAGTACATAGACCAAAATGGCAGCGATCACATGAAACAGAACTCCGGCAAAGAAGTAGAGGTTAAAACGGAAAGTCCCCCATGCCCGTTCCAGTTCTTTTCCGATAAAATAATAAAGAGATAATGCCACCAGCATCCAGATCAGACTGTATGACGGAGGCTGAATGATAAATGTAATGATCCTCCAGACCTGTCCGTGCAGAATTGCCTGTGCATTCAGGCAGAGATACTGTGCATAAAATGCCGGATTTATCAAGTAGAGCACATATCCGGCTCCATACATGATGATAATGTACAACATCAGATTCGGAACTGCATATCTTCCGATCTTTCGTTCCAGTTTGTCCATCCAATTCATATTATCCTAACTCCTGTTAAAATTATTTTCACACATAGCCATTCTATCGTCTTGCTATTATTTTGTCAATCATACGCTCCCCAGCTTTCGGTAATTTTACATTTTTTACAATTTTTTTATTCGCATTTCATATTTCTTTTATGTTTCTTTTATGTTAAGAACACGATTTCTTAATTGTAATTTGGCGCAAACTGTCGTATAATATTTTAGTTATATTGGCAGATTACATTATAATAGGAAGAGATATCTGCCAAATGAATTTTAATCATATCTTTTTTAATAATAAACATTGAATAAGGAGTACATAAATTATGGTTCAAAACGACATTTACACTCTCGGTATTGACATCGGTTCTACTACAGTTAAGATTGCTGTATTAGATCAGGATAATGAAGTACTGTTCTCCGATTATGAAAGACATTTTGCCAATATCCAGGAGACTTTATCTGATCTTCTTGGTCGTGCCATTCATAAACTTGGTGCCATCCACGTCTCTCCGGTCATCACCGGATCTGGCGGACTGACACTTGCCAAACATCTGGGGGTACCTTTCGTTCAGGAAGTCATAGCCGTATCCACGGCTCTTCAGGACTACGCTCCTCAGACCGATGTAGCTATTGAGCTCGGCGGTGAAGATGCTAAAATCATTTATTTTGAAGGCGGGAATATTGAACAACGTATGAATGGTGTCTGTGCCGGTGGTACAGGTTCTTTTATTGACCAGATGGCTTCTCTTTTACAAACTGATGCCTCAGGTTTAAACGAATACGCAAAAAATTATCAGGCTATATATCCTATTGCTGCAAGATGTGGTGTATTTGCAAAGACGGATATCCAGCCACTCATCAATGACGGTGCTGCAAGAGAAGATCTGGCTGCCTCCATTTTCCAGGCAGTTGTCAACCAGACTATCAGTGGTCTTGCATGCGGTAAACCTATTCGCGGACACGTTGCATTCCTTGGCGGACCTCTGCATTTTCTCTCCGAACTGCGCAAGGCATTTATCCGTACATTGAATCTGGATGATGAGCACATCATTGCCCCGAATCATTCCCATCTGTTTGCAGCCATTGGTTCTGCCCTGAACTCAAAAAAGGATCTGGACGTACCAATCCAGGAGATGCAAAAGCGCCTGGAAGGCAAGATTAAGATGGAATTTGAAGTTGACCGTATGGAACCTTTGTTTGCAAGTGAAGCTGACTTTCAAGAGTTTAAAAAGCGGCACGACAAGGATCAGGTTCCCATCAGAGATCTGGCTACCTATAAAGGAAAAGCTTTCCTTGGTATTGATGCCGGATCTACCACTACAAAGGCAGCTCTTGTCGGCGAAGACGGAACACTTTTATATTCCTTCTATCACAACAATGACGGAGATCCGCTTGGTACAACAATTACTGCGATCAAAGATATTTACAGCAAATTACCAGAGGATGTACAGATTGTACACTCCTGCTCTACCGGATATGGAGAAGCTCTGATCAAAGCAGCCCTTCTCCTTGACGAAGGTGAAGTAGAAACTGTCTCTCATTACTATGCTGCTTCTTTCTTTGAGCCGGATGTTGACTGTATTCTGGACATCGGCGGTCAAGATATGAAGTGTATCAAGATCAAGAATCAGACCGTTGACAGTGTACAGCTCAATGAGGCCTGCTCCTCCGGCTGTGGTTCATTTATTGAGACATTTGCAAAATCACTGAATTATTCTGTTGAAGATTTTGCCCACGAAGCTTTATTTGCAAGAAATCCAATCGACCTTGGAACACGTTGTACTGTATTTATGAACTCCAAGGTTAAACAGGCACAAAAAGAAGGTGCTGAGGTTGCTGATATCTCCGCAGGACTTGCATATTCTGTTATTAAGAATGCGTTATTCAAGGTCATCAAAGTTTCTGACGCATCGGAACTTGGAAAACATATCGTAGTTCAAGGTGGAACATTCTACAACAATGCTGTCCTTCGAAGTTTTGAGAAAATCGCAGGATGTGAGGCTATCCGTCCGGATATTGCCGGAATTATGGGCGCATTTGGTGCAGCTCTCATTGCACGTGAACGTTATGTAGAATGCGAAGGCACGACTATGCTCTCTATTGAGGACATTGAGGCCATGGAATATTCTACAACTATGACAAAATGTAAAGGCTGTACAAATAACTGTCGTCTGACGATTAATCATTTCAGCGGCGGACGTAAGTTCATTACCGGAAATCGATGCGAACGCGGACTCGGAAAAACAAAATCCGAGAATAAGCTGCCAAATTTATTTGAATACAAATTAAAACGTTATTTTGATTATGAACCATTGCCGGAAGGATCTGCAAAACGCGGTGTAATCGGAATCCCCCGTGTATTAAATATATACGAAAACTATCCGTTCTGGTTCACATTTTTCAATCAGCTTGGATTCTCTGTCAAACTCTCTCCTGCTTCTACAAGAAAGATTTATGAGCTCGGAATAGACTCCATTCCAAGCGAATCCGAGTGTTATCCGGCAAAACTTGCTCACGGTCATGTACAATGGCTGATCAACGAAGGTGTGAAACACATTTTCTACCCAAGCATTCCTTACGAGCGCAATGAATTTGCAGACTCTGACAACCATTACAACTGCCCGATTGTTACTTCTTATCCGGAAAATATCAAGAATAACATTGATGCCATTGTAAATGGAGAAGTTGATTTTATGCACCCATTCCTCTCTTTTGCCAGCGAGGATACGATCTCCTATCGCCTGGTGGAAGAACTTGGAAAGAAATTTGATATTTCCGATCAGGAGATTCACTCTGCCGTCCATGCAGCATGGGAAGAACTTGCAGCATGCCGTGAAGATATGCGTCGAAAAGGGGAGGAAGTTATCAAATTCCTGGATGAGACCGGAAACAGAGGTATTGTACTGGCAGGACGTCCATATCACATTGACCCGGAGGTTAACCATGGCATTCCAGAACTGATCAATTCTTATAATATTGCTGTGCTGACTGAGGATTCCATCTCCCACTTAAATCCAGCTGAGCACCCACTCAACGTGATGGATCAGTGGATGTACCATTCCCGTCTGTATGCAGCGGCAAACTATGTAAAAACAAAAGACAATCTGGATCTGATCCAGCTCAACTCTTTCGGTTGCGGACTGGATGCGGTCACAACCGATCAGGTTGCGGATATTTTAAATAATTCAGATAAGATCTATACATCTCTGAAGATTGATGAAGTCAACAACTTAGGTGCTGCAAGGATCCGTGTCCGCTCTCTTCTGGCTGCTATCCGCGTCAGAGAACAGCGAAATGACAAACGTACGATTCATTCCGCAGCTATTAAAAAAGTATCTTTCACAAAGGAAATGCGCGAGAATTACACGATTCTCTGCCCACAGATGTCACCGATCCACTTCGAACTGATGGAGTCTGCATTTAAAGCTTCCGGATACAACATCGAAGTCCTTCCAAATGACAACAAACAGGCAGTAGATGTGGGACTTAAATACGTTAACAATGATGCATGTTACCCGTCCCTTATGGTTGTCGGACAGATCATGGAGGCCATCCTTTCCGGCAAATATGATACACACAAGATTGCTGTCATCATCAGCCAGACTGGTGGTGGCTGCCGTGCTTCCAATTATATCGGATTTATCCGCCGTGCCCTAAAAAAAGCCGGTTACGAATATATTCCGGTTATCTCCATTAACTTAAGCGGGCTGGAAGAAAATCCTGGATTTAAGATCACACCCGCTCTCGTGCTTCGCGGTATTTACAGCGTAGTATTTGGTGATATCTTTATGAAATGTGTGTATCGTTTAAGACCATACGAAGCTGTTGTGGGATCTGTGAATGCAATGCATAGAAAATGGGTGGAAGTATGTAAAGAATTTGTCTCTTCCGGCTATCCTTCCAGACGAAAATTCAAGAAGTTATGCCGGCAGATCATCGAAGACTTTGACAATAATATCGAACTTTTAGATGTTAAAAAACCACGCGTCGGCGTTGTCGGTGAGATTCTTGTCAAATTCCTTCCGGCAGCTAATAATCATCTGGTCGATCTGCTGGAAAGCGAAGGCGCCGAAGCTGTTGTTCCAGATCTTCTGGATTTCCTGCAGTACTGCTTCTACAATCAGAACTTTAAAGTAGAAAAGCTTGGATTTGCAAAATCAAAAGCAACTGCTGCAAACTGGGGCATCAAGGTCATAGACTGGTTCCGCGCTCCGGCTACCGAAGCATTTAAGAAGAGCAAACATTTTAACCCACCTGCAGATATCCGTGATCTCGGAAAGATGGCTTCTGACATCGTATCTCTTGGGAATCAGACTGGTGAAGGCTGGTTCCTGACCGGCGAAATGTTAGAGCTGATTCACAGCGGTGCACCAAATACAGCCATTTGCCTGCCTGCCAAACCATGTAGTAGGCAAGGGTGTTATTAAAGAGTTACGAAGACGCTACCCACAGTCAAATATCGTAGCGATCGACTTTGATCCGGGCGCAAGTGAAGTAAATCAGTTGAATCGAATTAAACTGATGCTTTCCACAGCAAACAGGAATTTAGAGGCGTAATTTATAATTTGTAGTGATACATAAAAAAGAATCCAGCTAGATGTGTTTCTGACACGAATGATTTCTGACATCTGCTGCGTCGTTTATTTCTCATATATTTTACAAACTCGTCCGTATGGACTCAGACAATGTAAAATATATGAGACTATACTCGCAGATGTATCAGAAATCACTCTACCGTCAGATAACATCACCTTGCTGGATTCTTTTTATTCACTAATATCACTACACTTTATAATTCCTTCGAAAAGCGAAAATCACCTTATAATTTTGTTCAAAATATAGAAAATCCAGGAAAATTATTATTTGGAGAAAGGTACTCTGGAGCGGTCGGTACTTAGGCGGTGTTTTTTAGCGCCTTATGTACCGCTACCAGCGGAAGGTAGCGCGAGCGTGCCTTTGACAAATAATAATTTTCTCTGGATTAATATTGGCGAATAAATTTTTATACGAATTGTAAAATGTCTTCTACATTTTCACGAATGTAATCCGCTCCGGCTTCTTCAAATTCTTTGCGGCTTCCAAATCCGTAGAGAATGCCGAGACAGTCAAGTCCATTTTCATGGGCGCCGATGACATCGTGTTCGCGGTCACCGATCATAAGTACTTTAGACTTGTCTGTAATATCATTTTTCTCAAGAGCATAGGTAATGACCTGAGCTTTTGTTCCTCTTCCACCGTCCATCTCCATACCTGCAACGCATGCAAAGTATTTAGTCAGATGAAAATGATCAATAATAATCTTTGCATATTTCTCCGGTTTTGATGTTGCAACAATTGCCTGTTTTCCGGCTTCATTTATCTTCTTTAAAACTTCTTCTAATCCATCATAAACACGATTCTCATAGATGCCTTTATCATGATAATATTCCCGGTAATACTTTACTCCATCCAGACTCTGCTCTTTTGTAAAACCGTAAAATTTCTCAAAGGACTCTGTAAGCGGAGGACCGATAAATTTATATAATTTTGTCCGGTCTGTCTCTTCGATGCCGAACTTTTTCAATGCATACATGACTGAATTGGTGATTCCAAGAGCAGAATCTGTGATAGTTCCGTCCAGATCAAATAATAATATCTCATATTTTTTGCTCATATTCCTGTACTCCTGTTATTTATACTTCTCTACAACATGCAAAGCTGATGTACTGCCCACAAGAAAAGAAGATGCGTCGGATAGTATATGTAAAAGAACCATTTTGACGCTTTCCCTGCATGATTAGATTTCTTTCCATTGTAGCAGAATAAAATGATGATTCCTGCCACAACCGGTCCGATACCTGAACACAATGCATGAATCAGCGCACTGCCCGTACTCATACTCTCTAAATTTGACAAATAATTAAATCCTGCAAATAAACATGCTCCTATTCCAAATGATATTGCTGTTTTTATTCGATTTCCTTTACTTTTTGCAAATAAAATTGTAAAAACAGGAGCCAGTAATGCCCAGTCTGAATACAGGGATACAAAGATTAAAATTAATATTACAGTCCATTTTTCCCATTTTAAAGTGGACATTTCCATAACCTTAAGAATCAGGAAACACAAAAATAAGGTACACAGCATATTCATCTGGACCATGCCAAATGCCAGACAAAATGGTATGAATGATATCACACCGAACAGCAGCAGCCGCTCCCCATATTTTTTCTTATCATGGCTATAACCGTAACCTTCCACCAGAAAGTAGCACATCGTAATTGCAGTAAAATACCCAATGTCGATCATAACCTCAAATAGTAACGTTCCCGGTGTCAGAAATATATTTGCAATATGGTTGCATGTCATGGTAATGATTGCAAGAAATTTAATTTGATCTCGATTCATGTTCTGCCCCTTACAATTTTTCACCGACTATTTCACTAAAAGACTCTTTCCGGTCATCTCTGCTGGCTGTTTCATTCCCATTAATTCAATCAATGTCGGAGCAATATCTGCAAGGCATCCGCCTTCTCTTAATTTATATGCAGGATCTGCATTTACAAGAATAAATGGAACCGGATTTGTTGTATGAGCAGTGAATGGTTCGCCTGACTCATAGTCGATCAACTGTTCTGCATTTCCATGGTCTGCACAGATAAACATCTGTCCATCTACCTTCTTAATTGCTTCAACTGTTTTTCCTACACACTCATCAACCGCCTCAATAGCCTTGATTGCAGCTCCTTCTACGCCAGTATGTCCGACCATATCCGGGTTTGCAAAGTTGATGATAATCACATCATATTTATCAGATTCAATTGCTTCAACTAATTTGTCACATACTTCATAAGCACTCATTTCCGGTTTCAGATCATAAGTTGCCACCTTCGGAGATTTCACAAGGATTCTATCCTCGCCCTCATTCGGCTCCTCAACTCCACCGTTAAAGAAGAATGTCACATGTGCATATTTCTCTGTCTCGGCGATACGTGCCTGTTTAAGTCCATTCTTTGCAAGGAATTCACCAAATGTATTGGTAATCTTTTCTTTTACAAATGCCACAAGTTTATTTTCAATTGTCACATCGTACTCTGTAAAGCATACGAATGTTGTCTTAATTCTAACGCCTCTGTCAAAGCCTTCAAATTTATCATCGCAAAATGTTCTTGTAATTTCTCTCGCACGGTCTGGACGGAAATTAAAGAAGATGATGGAATCATTTTCTTTGACTGTTGCAAGCGCAGCTCCATCTTTTTCAACAACTGTTGGCAGAACAAACTCATCTGTTGTATCTTTATCATAAGATGCCTGGATTCCGGCTGGTCCGCTTGTTGCCTTTTCGCCTTCTCCGTATGCAATTGCACGGTATGCCTTTTCTACACGATCCCAGCGATTATCACGATCCATCGCATAATACCGTCCCATAACAGACGCTACTTCACCAACACCTATTTCTTTCATCTTAGCTTCTAACTGCTCTACATACTCTTTTCCTGATGCCGGTGGTGTATCACGTCCATCCAGGAAGCAGTGTACATAAACTTTCTTAAGTCCCTGTCTTTTTGCCAACTCAAGAAGTCCGAAAATATGCTCAATATGGCTGTGTACTCCTCCATCTGATACAAGTCCCATCAAATGAAGTGCAGAATCATTTTTCTTTACATTTTCACACGCAGCAAGCAGTGCTTTGTTCTCAAAGAAATCTCCATCCTGAATAGATTTTGTGATTTTTGTCAATTCCTGGTACACAATACGTCCGGCCCCCATATTCAGATGTCCGACTTCAGAGTTTCCCATCTGTCCATCCGGAAGTCCGACAGCTAGTCCGCTTGCATATCCTTTTACAAATGGATACTCTGCCATTAACTTATCCACAACCGGAGTCTTTGCTTCAGCTACAGCATTTCCTTTCTGATTATTATTTAAACCATAACCATCTAAAATCATAAGAACTGTTGGTCTCTTGCTCATTATTCTTCTCCTTCTTTCTTCATAAGTCTGTCAAGCCATGTATCAACAAGCGAAATCCAGCTTGTACATTCCTCCTGTACACCCCTGCCATCCAGACATTCTACCAGTTCATTGGCAAGGCTGAGTCCATGAATCCCTTCCGGATACACATGCAGCTCCACCGGAATGCCTGCTTTCCATAATGCCATGGCAAGCAGCAGAGAATTCGGCAGCGGTACTGTCTGATCTGTTGCTGTATGCCAGATAAAACAAGGCGGCATGGAATCTGTAATCTGATGATCCAAAGATAAGTTCCAAGCCTCTTCCTCTACTGTATCTCCAAGAAGATTCTGGAAGCTTGGCGTATGCGCATATTTCGGATCCGATGTGATAACCGGATAACAAAGGATCAAGCCTCTTGGCTTTAACATCTCTCTTTGCATACCACTTTTCTCCGCCAAAAACTCGCGTTTCCAAAATGCACAGTAATTAGCCGCCAGATGTCCTCCTGCTGAAGCTCCCGCCAGTACAATTTTCTTTGCCATATGATTTTCCTCCTCATTATTTTGTGCAGTACGGGCTGCACGTTTATCTACCATCGGCGGGAGCCGATAATAACAAAGTTAACTGCCAGCGAGGACGCAGGCGACCTTGTGGCCGTCTCCAAGATCCACAAGTTTGAGATCTCTTCCGGTACATTCTGGCCGGCAATGTTCACAGCGCTTGGCAAAGCGGCAGCCGGCCGGCGGGTCAATCGGACTTGTCACCTCGCCGCGGATCAGCTTGCGCTCCTTGTCGGAGCCGAGTACCGGCTTTAAGATTGCATCCAGCAGTGCCTGGGTATAAGGATGCTTCGGATTTGCAAAAAGCTCATCGGACGGCGCAATCTCCACGCACTGGCCGAGATACATGACCATGATGACATCGGAAATATGCTTGACTACCGCCAGATTATGGGTAATGAACAGATACGTCAGCCCCAGGTCTCGCTGCATATCCATCAGCAGGTTCAGAATTTGCGCCTGAATGGAGACGTCCAGCGCAGAAACCGGCTCGTCGCAGACAATAAACTTGGGGTTCAGGGCTAATGCCCTCGCCACACCGATCCTCTGTCTGCGGCCGCCGTCCAGCTCATGAGGATAAGAGTTGATATAGCGTTCCGCCAGACCGACGGTTTCCACC
>ERZ826396.2950-NODE-2950-length-12461-cov-7.478236_pt1 | contig 12461 bp, 9 predicted proteins | sample MGYA00519926_ERZ826396 | MGnify/ENA primary metagenome ERZ826396 (study PRJEB31778, sample SAMEA3449230) | human gut metagenome | biome: human gut; feature: human-associated habitat; material: faeces | place: United Kingdom | collected 2010/2012 ...
CCACCATGGCGGGGTCGCGGAAGCCGGACACGTCGTTCACGATGGCCGCGCCCGCCTCGACGGCCGCGCGCGCCACCGCAGGCCGGCGCGTGTCGATGCTCACGCACATCCCGCGCTCGGCGAGCGCGCGCACCACGGGCAGCACGCGCGCCAGCTCTTCGTCCACGCTCACGGGCGCGGCTCCGGGCCGGGTGGATTCGCCGCCCACGTCCACGATGGCGGCTCCCTCCTCCACCATCCGCTCGGCGTGCGCGAGCGCGGCATCCCTGTCCTCGTGCTCGCCGCCGTCGGAGAAGGAATCGGGGGTAACGTTCAAGATGCCCATGACGATGGGCATCTTGGTGTCGAACTCGAAATCAGCACAGCGCCAGATCATTTACGCTCTCCGTCGCCTTTCTCGTCGTCGGTGCGGTCGGCGGGCTTCCCGTCCTGCGGCGCGCCCTTGCCGTCGCCCATCATCTCGCGGAAGCCCTTCTCCATCTCGTCGAGGAAGCTCTTCGAGCCGTCAGCGGGCTCTGCAGGGGCCGCGCCCGACGCCTGCGCACCGGCTGCGGCCCCGTCATCCTCATCGGAGGGCTCGCGGAACGGGGGGTTCGGGTTTTGGTCGCCCGGCTCCACCGGCTCCTCTTTCCAGTTCGGGTCGGCGAGCTTGGCATCGCGCTCGCGCGCCGACTGCTCCTCGGCCTCCTTGCGGGCGTTGATCTCGCCCTCGTGCTTCAGGTAGTCATCCCACGTGTTGTCAAGCAGCGCCAGGCACGCCTCGCCCTCCACCGTCTCGCGCTCCAGGAGCACGCTGGCCATGAGGTCCATCTGCTCGCGATGGCTCACGAGGATCTCGTAGGCGCGGTCGTGCGCGTCCTTCATAATGCGGGCGACCTCGTCGTCGATGCGCTTGGCCGTCTCCTCCGAGTAGTCCTGCGTGTTGCCGTAGTCGCGGCCCAGGAACACCTCGTGGTTCGGCTGGCCGAACACCTGCGTGCCCAGCTCGGCGCTCATGCCGTACTGCGTGACGATGGCGCGGGCCATCTTCGTGGCGCGCTCGAGGTCGTTGCTCGCGCCCGTGGTGATGTCGTCGCAGAAGATCTCTTCGGCCACGCGGCCGCCCATGAACACGGCCAGCTCGTCGCGCATCTCGCCGAGCGAGTTGAGCACCTTGTCCTCCTTGGGGATGGACAGCGTGTAGCCCAGCGCTCGGCCGCGCGAGATGATCGAGATCTTGTGCACGGGATCGGCGTGCGGAAGCAGGTGACCGACCAGGGCGTGACCGCTCTCGTGGTACGCGATGGTGTGCTTCGTCTGTTCGTCCAGCACGCGACCCTTGCGCTCGGGCCCGGCGATGACGCGCTCCATGGACTCGGACACTTCCTGCTGCGTGATGATCTTCTTGCCGCGACGCGCGGTGAGCAGCGCCGACTCGTTCATGAGGTTGGCCAGGTCGGCACCCGTGAAGCCCGGCGTGAGCTTGGCCACCTTCGACAGGTCGACGTCGCTGCCGATGGGCTTGTCCTTCGAGTGCACCTGCAGGATCTTCTCGCGGCCCTTCACGTCGGGCGCGTCCACCACGATCTGGCGATCGAAGCGGCCGGGGCGCAGCAGCGCCGGGTCCAGAACGTCGGCGCGGTTCGTAGCAGCGATCAGCACCACCGAGTCGTTGCTCTCGAAGCCGTCCATCTCCACCAGCAGCTGGTTCAGCGTCTGTTCGCGCTCGTCGTGGCCGCCGCCGAGGCCCGTGCCGCGCTGGCGGCCGACAGCGTCGATCTCGTCGATGAAGATAATGGCCGGGCTGGCATCCTTCGCCTGCTGGAACAAGTCGCGCACGCGAGACGCGCCCACGCCGACGAACATCTCGACGAAGTCGGAGCCGGAAATGCTGAAGAACGGCACGCCCGCCTCACCGGCGACGGCGCGCGCGAGCAGGGTTTTACCAGTGCCCGGAGGGCCCACCAAGAGGCAGCCGCGCGGGATCTTCGCGCCCATGGACTGGTACTTCGCCGGGTTCGCCAAGAAGTCCTTGATCTCCTGCATCTCCTCGACGGCCTCGTCGACGCCGGCCACGTCGGAGAACTTCACGTCGGGGCGCTCCTCGATGGACTTCTTCGTCTTGGCCTTGCCGAAGCTCATCTGCGAGTTGTTCGCCTTCTGCATCTGGTTGAAGAAGAAGAACAGGATGAGGCCGATGATGATGAAGGGCAGCAGCGTGCCGAGCAGCTCCACGAACGGGCTGGGCAGCGCCACCTCGTACGGCACGTTGGGATGCGCCGCCATGAGGTCGCCGAGCGAGCCGCCGTAATAGGTGGACGTGAAGTTGCGCTCCACGCCCAGCGTGGCCCCGTTGATGTCGGTGGTGCCCACGCCGCCGAGCGCCTTGCCCGTCTCGGGGTTCTTCAGCGTGGCCATGCGCGCGTTGAGCGCCTGGAAGGCTTCGTTGAACGCATCGGCGCCGGTGGAGCCCGCCGTGATGGCGGGATAGTACGAGCCCGACACCGTGTAGTCGCCGGCGTTGTACACCACCTTCGTCGCGCGATCCTGCTCGACGGCCTGCACGAACTCGGACGTGATCAGACGGTCGGTAGGCTTGGCGCCGGCAGACGACATGTTCAAGAACTGCTGGCCCACGAAGAAAGCCACCAGCATGAACAGGACTACCGATATGATGGTCGTCCTCGGGCTGGGTTGCTGGAACTGCGATTGTTTGTTTTGCTGTGCCATAGCGTTTAACTTTCCTTTTCTCACCGACTCGCGCTGCGATGACGGACAGACCCGCGTGCCCGCCCGTCATCGCATGCGGCCGATGCCGCATACCCTTAGCACGACGCGACTCGGCAACGCCGAACCGGTCGACCGCCAAGATAGCTTCGCTAGTAAATCTCCGGCTTCAAGATGCCGATGTAGGGCAGGTTGCGATACCGCTCCGCATAGTCCAACCCGTAGCCCACGATGAACTCATCGGGGCACTCGAAACCGATATATTTGCAATCGATCTTCGCCTGCGCAAGCGTCTTCTTCCGAAGAAGCGTGGCTACCTCGATGGAAGCCGGTTGACGCGACGACAGGTTTTTCAGCAAGTACGTCAGGGTAAGACCGGAGTCGAGGATGTCCTCGGCCACGATGACGTGACGCCCTTCGATTTGAGACGAGAGGTCTTTCAGGATACGCACCACGCCGGAGCTCTTGGCGCCGTTTCCGTACGACGAGATGGCCATGTAGTCCATTTCGAGCGGAAGCTCGATCTTGCGCGCCAGATCCGCCATGAAGATAGCGGCGCCGCGCAGAACCGAGATCAGGATGATGCCTTCGTCGGCCGCGTCGGCGTAATCGCGCGTGATGGCCGCGCCGATCTCGCCCACACGGTCAGCGAGCTGCTTTTCGGTGAACAGGATCTCCGAAATGTCGTTGTGCACGTTCCTAACCTCTATCGTCGCATTTCGCTTCCGCTATCGCCCCTGATCAATCTGCGAGATCAATGGGCGAGAGCGTCACGCTTACCTTGAATTCAGCTAGTGTACCATTGCCTCTCCGGGAAAAGGAGACGATACGGTAACGCCAGCCTGCCTGTCACGATTTTTACATTTCGCAATGGGAACTGGGACGATAGGTTGAAAATGCCATAGGCTGGCGCAGCAAGTCAGCGAGGGAGGTTGCGGCGCGCGGGATCGTGGGGAGAGCGCAGGCGAAGCGCATTTCGATGTGCGAGCCCTCGACTCGACTGAGAGATCGGGCGGCGCAGCCGCCCAGCGTCGAGTCGTTCGCCGTCCGTCAGGACGCCGAACCCGCGAAGTCCGGGAACTCCTCCAGCAAACGACCTACGGGCAGGCCGATGACGGTGTCCATCGCGCCGTCGACGCGCGCCACCAGATCGGCTCCGGCCCCCTGCACGGCATAGGCGCCGGCCTTGTCGAACGACTCGCCCTTGCGCAGATAGTCGACGATCTCTTCGTCGGTCAGCTCGCGGAACGTCACAGCCGAGCGATCGACGAACGTGCGGAAGCCCAGCGAGATGTTCTCGGGCTCGGGCGCGGCCACCATCCATACGGATACAGCCGTCAGCACTTCATGCGTGCGACCCGACAGGCAGCGCAGCATACGCTTCGCGTCGGACAGGCTGACGGGCTTGCCGAATATCTCCCCTTCGCACACCACCATGGTGTCGGCGCCGATGACGGCGGCCATGCCTGTGTAGTCTTCGGCCAGCACCTCCTGCACCACGGCGCCGGCTTTGCGCTCGGCCAGCTTCTTGCACGCCTCGGGCGGATCGGCCAGGAGGTCGGGCTCCAAGGTCTCGTCCACCTCGGACGCGTGCACGACGAAGCGCACGCCGGCGTCTTCGAGCAGCTGCTTGCGACGCGGCGACGCGCTGGCCAGCACGATGTCGAGGGCGGGCATGGGCGTTTCGGCGGGCGCGGCCGCCGGTTGGGTGTTCTGTTCGTTTTCCATGCGCGGTATTGTAGCGCAGCGGGCGCAAGCGTTGCACCAAGAGCACGCAGGTTCCACGCGAAGCGCCCAGACGCAAGCGCGGGCAACTCTGACCCCGACCGCAAACTCCTCCCCGATTCTCCCTGCTACACATCTCACCGAATTGTTTCACGTGAAACAATCGTCGCGATGCGCTGCGATAAGAGAACGCGCGTACGCGATATCGTTGAGAACGCATAAGCCGTCCCTCATCGAGTTCAATAATCATTGCGATATCGCAATGATTATTCTATACTCGGATCATATGCCGCTCGCGCAGAACCAAGGAGGTTGCATGCTGTCGGTCGTCGAAAGCGCCGAAATCCTACAGGTCACGCCAACGCGGGTGCGGGCGCTCATCGCACAAGGAGCATTGCCGGCGCAGAAAGTCGGACGCACGTGGACGCTCCGGGAGGAGGACGTGATGCAGCGTGCCGCAACCCGGCCGTCCGCAGGCCGTCCGCGCAAGGCGGACGTTCCGTCCCCTGCAGACGACAGCAAGCCGCACGCAGCAGCAAGCGAGCTCTATCGCGCATGCAAAGACCATCTGGCAGCGTGCCCGAGCGCTGCCGAGATAGCGGCGATCGACGACCCCGAGCAGGCCGCGTTCCGCATCGCCGTCGCCGACTTCTTCCTCCAACGCAAACAGTCGGAGCTCGTTCGCCAAGGGGTCTTCTGATGAGCGAGCAACCGTTCTACGTGGTGTTCGCCGGCGTGAACGGAGCAGGCAAATCCACCCTGTTCCGCAGCGATTTCTGGCACACGGGAGGGATGCCCGCCACCATGGCGCGCGTGAACCCCGACGAAATCCTCCGAGAGCAAGGCGGGGACTGGTCGAACGGCCAGGATCAAGTGGCCGCAGGCAGGATCGCGCTGCGCAGCGTGGACGAGCATCTGGCGGCACGACGCTCGTTCAATCAGGAAACAACGCTGGCCGGCCATCGAGCCCTGCGCACCATGGCCGAAGCACGCGAGAAGGGATACCGCGTGTTCCTGTTCTACATCGGCCTTGCAAACGAGGGCATAGCCCTGCAACGCATCGAACGCCGCGTGCAGGCGGGAGGTCACGATATAGATGAGGCGCTCGTTCGAAAACGGTACCGGGCGTCGCTCGCGAATCTGAGCAAAGCGCTACCCTACTGCGAGGAGGCGCACGTATTGGACAACACCGTCGCGTTCAAGCGCATCGCCCTATGGCACCGCAACACGCTCGCTTGGTGGGGCGCGTCGAAGTCAGTGGGAGCATGGCTTCCCGAAGCCATCGCCGACGAATCGCTTTGGAGACGATCGTAGCGCGACCTACCCGCGCTTTCGGCGGGCGCGGTAGGCGGACATGGGCTCTATGCGGACGCCGCGCTTGTTCGCGCTGACGGCGAGGTCGCCTTGGATGTTGGCCACGTAGCCGCTGCGAGGCTTGCCGCCCGCCTCGTCGTCGAACGCGGCCAGCACGGCCTCCACCGAGGCCGTCTCCACGCGGGCGTCGCGACCCAGCATCAGCTGCAGCGCGCGCATCACGGCGCGCCGGCGCAGGGGCAACGGCTCGGCGCCGAATGCGGGCGCCAGCACGCAACCTGCGTCGTACTCGTCGCCGAGCGCTTCGACGTGGCCCGCCATCAGCCCATCCACCATATCCTCCAGCATATCGTCCTCGTCGGCGATGAGGTTCATCGTGCGGCCGAGCACCTCCAGAAGCTGCGGGTTGCGCTCCTTCGCGCGCGGGACGATCTCATGGCGCACGTAGGCCCGGAACCGGTCGGTGTGCGCGTTCGTCGCGTCCTCGCGCCATAAGCAACCCGCGTCGTCGCAGGCCACGGGCGCGCCGTCGCGTTCGCGCTCGGCGATGTAGGCGCGCAGCTCCTCGCGGCTCGCATCCAGCAGGGGGCGCACCACCGGCCCGTTGCGGTACTTCATGGCGCGGAACCCACCCGGCCCCGTGCCCACGATGGAGCGCATGTAGAAGCTCTCCACGCGATCGTCGGCCGTGTGCGCCGTCAGGATGCGTCCATCGGCAAGCGGTGTCGCCGCATGCAAGCAGAGGCTTTCGAGCGCTTCGTTGGCCGCCAGGTAACGCTCACGCCTGGCCACCGCCTCCACGTTCTCGCCCGTGCGCTGCGCCTCTCCCGCTATGTCTATCTCGCACGAGAACAGCGGAACGTCCAGCAGCTCGGCCAACTGAGCGACGAAGCGAGCGTCCTCGTCGGCATCCTCGCCCCGAAGCCGGTGGTTGACGTGCAGCATGGCAAGCTGCCCCAGCGCCCCGCGTTCCCGCAACTCGCAGGCGATATACGCGAGCGCCGTCGAATCCGACCCGCCCGACACCATCAGCATCGCCGGCGTATCGGCATCGGCCAAGCGGCGTGCCGAGAGCACCGCTGCCGCCCGATCGACCAGCGTTTCCGTTTGCACAGCAGCCATCATGCCCTCCCTTCCAAGAACCTCCGCTCGAACTCTTCTTCTGGCAGAGGACGACCGAACAGGAAGCCTTGGATATAATCGAGACCCATGCCGCCCACTACTTCGTATTCTTCGTTGGTCTCCACGCCTTCGAGGCACACGCTGATACCCACGGCGTGGCACAATTCCACCACGAACTTGATGAACGTGGCATCGAACGTGCTCGTCTGGATATCGCGGATGAACGCGCGGTCGATTTTCACGATGTCGGCAGGCGACGTCTTCAACACGCCCAACGACGAGTAGCCCGTACCGAAATCGTCCATAGCCACACGCACGCCTTGCATGCGCAGCTGATCGAACAGCTCATGAGTGACCTGGGCGTCGTCGGCGAAACGGCTTTCGGTCATCTCCACGACGAGGCTCTCAGGAGGCAGCTCCGCCTCTCGCAACGTGTCCACGATAAGAGGAACCAGACCGTCCTCGTCAAGTTGGCGATACGACAGGTTCACGCTCATGGTAAACGAGGGGATCGCCTTCCTCCATCGTTTACAGGTGTCCACAGCATGTTGCAGAACCCACGTGCCCACAGGAACGATAAGACCGCTCTCTTCGAGCAGCGGGATAAACTCGAGCGGCGACAAGTCGCCATACTCGTCGCAACGCCAACGCGCAAGCGCCTCGGCTCCCACGACGCAACCCGTTGCAGCTTCCACCTGAGGCTGGTAGCACAGGCTGAATCCCTTGAAGCCGTTCTCCACGCTGTCCCGCAGCAGCTCCATCAGCTCGAGCTCGCGCACGCGCTCGGCCAGAATAGGCTGCGAGAAGTTTACGCAGCGCTTCTTCCCATGCCCTTTCGCGTGTTCCAACGCGTAATTGGCGTACTTCACGAGGCTCTCGTACGTTTCGGCATCGCCGGGATATTGCGCGATGCCGCCGGACAGCGTGCAATAGAACTTGCGGCCCTCATGATCGTGCTGTCGCTGAAACATACCGCCTAGCTGCGCGTATGCGCTGCGCAGCACGTCGACATCGTCATCGACGATCACGGCGAACTCGTCGCCGTCCAGACGGTACACGCGCGCGTCCTCGGGCAGCGAGCTTTGGATGCGCTGCGCCACGAACCGAATGACCTCATCGCCGAATGCACGGTCGTAGCGGTCGTTGATGTGCCGCAAGTCGTCGATACCCAGCACCATGAGGCTGATCCGCGCGCTCTGCATCGTCTCCATACGACGACGCACGTCGTCCTCGAACTCGAACTTGTTGAAAAGACCGGTCAGCGGGTCGACCTTGCTCTTCTTTCCCAGGTTCGTGATGAACCCGGCGAACAGCAGCGGCTTTCCCTTCGCGTCGAGGATGAGCCGGCCGCGGCATCGCAGACGCACCCATTCGCCTTTGCGGTTGATGGCGCGATACTCCACCCAATGGCGCGTCGTGCGCGCATCGGCGACTTCCTGGTTCGATTCGAGGAACGCCTGCTTGTCGTCAGGATGCACCTTCGAACCCCACACGGCCGCCGCGTTTTCCACCACCTCGGAGGGAAGGTCGAACTCTTCCACCATAGCGCGCGGGTAGCGGAACACGCCGGTTCTCATGTTGCATACGTACAGATAATCGTCGGTGCTCTCGACCAGCGCGTCGTACAGCTTGCTTTCATCGTACGAGAACGAGCACGGATCGACCGACACCCCCCTGCCCGATCGTTCAGCGCTGATCAGGGCGTTGATGTTGCGATCTATATGAAAACGTCGCTTCTCCTCGTACATACGCCGGTCCGCCAAGGCCAGCACCTCGTACAACTCCAGCGGCGCTTCGGGGTCCGCCTCTGCGATGCCGAAGCAGAAACCCATCTCGTAGGGAGGCTCGGTACGGCGCGGAGTCGCGGAGAGCGCAGCGCGTGCGCGCTCGATCTTGACGCGCGTGGAAGCCGCGTCGCCTAGGAATACGCACACGAACTCGTCGCCGCTCAAGCGGAACCCGTAATCGTTGGGACCGAATTCGCATCGTACGGCGTTCGCAGCCGAACGGATCAGGTAATCTCCCTCGGCATGGCCATGAAGATCGTTCACATCCTTCAGCCGGTTGATGTCGTATAGAACGACGGACACCTGCTCGCCCTCGACCGCAGCCCGCGCAAGCGAGATGCCCAGCCGCTCCTTACCGGCTCGGCGCGACAGCATCCCGGTCAGTTCGTCGGTGTTCGCAGAAACGAGCGCCGTGATGTCCACCGACTGCTGCAAATGCACACGCGACCCGTCGACCCAGGTCACCAGGCTGTCGTAGTTGCGGTACGTGCGCCCCGTCATGGGGCTTTCCTCGTCCCACTCCACCAATGGAACTTCGTCGCCGCAGCTTAGAAGCTCGTCAACCGGGCAGAAGGCGCATCGCTCGGTCAAGCCGCGCTGCAGCACCTGCCAGCACACCTTGCCCTCCGGATCCTCCACGCCGTAATCGTGCTTCATGAACCCGTTCATATAAAGAATGCGATCCGTCTTCGGATCAGTCACGTAGATGCTCGTGCGCATGCCTTCGAGAACCGTATCGAACACGAAGCTGCGCAGATCGGTGGAGCCGCCATGGCTCCCGTCGACCGCGAGCGGCGCGTCGTGCCGCATCCTCGGAACCGCTTCGTCAGGCTCATCGTTCGACGACTGACGAATATCGCAATCGCTCATCGGTCGCTCCTTTCAAAGAAGCCCTCGACGCGCTCCACCAGCGCGATCGTCTCGATGTGATCCGTATGAGGGAACATGTCGACCGGCTGCACCGTGCGAACGGCATAGCCGCGCTGGCGCAAAAAGGCCAGGTCGCGCACCTGCGTAGTCGGGTTGCACGAGATGTAGACGATGCGCCGGGGCGCCAGCGTCACTGCGGCCGCGAGGAACTCCTCGCTCGACCCGGCGCGCGGCGGATCCATCAGCAGCACGTCCACAGCATCGCCTGCGGCGGCGCGCTCGCGCATGAACGCCCCTGCATCGCCCACCGCGAACCGAGCGTTCTCCACGCCGTTGTGCTTCGCGTTCTCGCGCGCGTCGCGCACGGCCGACGCCACCGTGTCCACGCCGATCACCTGGCGCGCGCCGCGCTTGGCGGCCACCAGACCAATGGTGCCGGTGCCGCAGTAGGCGTCGATGGCCGTTTCAGAGCCGGTGAAGCCGGCCAGGTCGATGGCGCGCTCGTACAGCACCTCGGTCTGCACGGCGTTCACCTGGTAGAACGACTGCGACGAGATGCGAAAGCTCAGCCCGCACAGCTTGTCCAGGATGAAGCCCGGACCGTACAGCGTCTGCTCGCGCTCGCCGAGAATTACGTTGGTCTGGCGCTCGTTCACGTTCTGCACGACCGACGTGATGCGAGGGCAGCGGCGCACCAGCTCTCGGCAAAACGCGCGCGATGCGGGGAAAGCGCGGCCGTTCGTGACCAGCGTGACCAGGATCTCGCCGCTGGTATGTCCCACGCGCACCACGGCGTGGCGCAGGAAGCCCGTGCCGGAATCCTCGCGGTACGGCTCGATACCGAAGCGCGGCATGAGGTCGCGGACCGTGCGGATGATGCGCTTGGCCTCTTCGTTCTCGATGAGACAGCCGTCGGTGGGGACGATGCGGTGCGATCCGGCCGCGTACATGCCGCAGAGGATCTCGCGGCGCGGCTTCTGGGCGCGCTTGCCGTCGCGGCCGCCGCGCGCGTCGCGCCCCTTCCCCGCCCGAGCGTTCGCGGAGCCTTGCAGCTTGCGGCCGGGCGCGTAGGGGGACACCACCTTGTTGCGATAGCAGTACGGCTCATCCATGCCCAGGATGGGCCGCAACGCGGACGCGTCGGCCACGTCGGCGAACAGCTCGGCCACACGCGTGTCCTTGCTTGCGAGCTGCTGCGCGTACGGAACGCCCACGTGCTGGCAGGCGCCGCACTCGCGCTCGACGGGACAGACGGGCGCTTTCTGCGTGGAACGCTGCGCGGGTTGGGCGCTACCAGACGAGGAACTTGGCATTGTCGATGCTCCAATGTACGTCGCGAATAAACCGTTGCAGCTCTTCGCCGTCGCGCAGCTCGAAGAGCCTGACGATTTCCGCATGCTCTTCGTTGGCCTTGCGCAGCAGGCCGTCCAGCTCGTCGGCGCCCACGTTGGCGTACTCCCGTTTCATGAAGTAGCGGTTCATCTGGTGAATCAGCCCTATCAGACGGGTGTTGCCGCACTTGCGCACATAGCAGTCGTGGAAGTCGTGCTGCAGGTCGTCGTATTTCTTGTAGAGGCCCTTCTCGATGGCCAGCTGCATGGAACCGTGCAAAAACTGCAGCTGCGCGATGTCGTCGTCGGTCATGTCGCCCACGGCCAACAGCGCGGCGCGGCCGTCCAGCGGGCCGATGATCTCCACGATTTCGCGGGCGCTGTCCTCCGTCACACGCTTGACGTAGAAGCCCTTGCGCGGCACGTTCTCCAAGTAACCGTCGGCGGCCAGCTGGATGAGCGCCTCGCGCACGGGCGTGCGGCTGACGCCGAGCGCATCGCATATCTGCTGCTCGCTGATCTTGTGATCGTCGGCCAAAGTCCCGCCGTCGATCAGGTCGACGATGTGGTTGTATACATGGTCTTTGAGGGAACGGTATTCGTTCGTCATTTCATCCGCCTGTCGTACGGCCTTCGTGTATGCCAATATACCACAAGCACTACGGCGCATTCGCGCGCTTGCCCCGCATGTACGGAGGTTCTGCCGCATTCGCGCTCGCATTCCGACACGCATCATCGCCCGAAAAACACGCCTCAGCGGCTGGAGCGTGTTTTTCGGGCGATGATGCGCTCTGCGCACGCACCCCGCATCGCGCCCGAGGGAATTCGAGGGCTGACGCGCCCCTCGCCGTCGCCGAATGAGACCCACCATCCCCTTTTCAACAACTCCGAAAAACTTCCCGTTTCCTCTTGATTGTATACAATATACAGAATACAATATGCGCCATAGGAAGCAAACGGAAATGATCTCTCACGAAAGGATCCGTCATGACCAAGTTCTCCAACGTCATCGTCCGCCGCCCCGCCAAGTCCATGGTCGAGGGCATCACCTCCGCGCCCGAACTCGGCAAGCCCGATTACGAGAAAGCCCTCAAGCAGCATGACGACTACATCGCGGCCCTCAAGGAGTGCGGCGTCGAAGTGACCGTCCTGCCCGCCCTCGAGCAGTTCCCCGACTCCTGCTTCGTCGAGGATCCCGCGGTCATCACGCGCTGCGGCGCCATCATCACGAACCCGGGCGCCGACAGCCGCAACGGCGAGAAGGACGAGATCGAGCCTGCCGTGCGCCAGTTCTTCGACGACGAGCACGTGAAGCGCATCGTGAGCCCGGGCACGCTGGACGGCGGCGACGTCATGATGGTGGGCGACCACTTCTACGTGGGCCAGTCCGCCCGCACGAACGAAGAGGGCATTCGCCAGTTCTGCGAGATCCTGCAAGGCTGGGGCCTCGAGGGTTCCGAAGTGAAGCTGGAGAAGGTCCTGCACCTGAAGACCGGCGTGAACTACCTGGAGGACGGCAACATGCTGGTGTCCGGCGAGTTCGTGACGAAGCCCGACTTCGAGCAGTACAACCGCATCGAGATCCCCGAGGACGAGGCGTACGCCG
>ERZ826396.2953-NODE-2953-length-12457-cov-2.286970_pt1 | contig 12457 bp, 10 predicted proteins | sample MGYA00519926_ERZ826396 | MGnify/ENA primary metagenome ERZ826396 (study PRJEB31778, sample SAMEA3449230) | human gut metagenome | biome: human gut; feature: human-associated habitat; material: faeces | place: United Kingdom | collected 2010/2012 ...
ATATCCTGCTTTACCGGACGGAAGCGATGCAAACCGAAGAAGTACGTCTTCAGGTGAGGATAGACGGCTCCGGTGATCTGCAACCGGGAGTCGATGCGTGGTCTGCTTTGACTATCGCCTGGAACGATAAAATTACCAAGCCGGGCAATTGGGAGGATTTGACCGAATTTTTCGGTGACTATAGCGAGACCAAATACCGGTTTATTATTTCGACTTTGGGAGTCAGTCAGTTTACCTATGGAGAAGCAGAGGGGATGACTTGGGGAGAAATGTGGAACTATCGTTTACGGATGGTCGCTGCGCTGGAAGAATATAATGCCACCCATTCGGAGAATATGAAGGATGAAAATGGGGCTGTCGTTTCTTTTTAAAATATAAAAATAGCATATCATGAGAAGAATGAAATATAAAATCGGGGCTTTTTGCCTCTTGGCGATAGGACTTTGGGGATGTCTGGAGGATAAAGGCGTGTATGATTACGACTTCGATATGGCGCCTGAAATAAAGATAGATACGGTTGGAACGGATAAAACCGAACTGTTCCGGACCTGGGAAATCGGGGATACCATTCATTTTACGCCCCGGGTTACCTATAGTAAGCCTGAAAATCTGGTATACCGTTGGTTTGTTATGGATTCCGATTACAAACCGGAAACGGTGGGGAATACGACGGTGTATCCGCCGGCCGACACCATTTCCCGTACACTCGATCTGAATTATGTGGTGAGTCTCGAGGCGGGGAAAGCTTATCAGGTGTGGATGATGGCCAAAGATACGGTATACAATACGATGGGATTTTTCTGGCGAGATCGTACCTGACTCTTCCTCAGGCGGGTTCTAAGAGTGGAATTTATTGTTTACAAGAAAAAGAGGGCCGGGTGGATGTCGATGTTTTCGGATCGAAAAGGACCTTGATTTTCAGCGGATCACAGGCTGAAGAATATTGGCACGAACAGGATTATTGGAGTGGTTTACATCCGGAACATCCTTTGGACGGTGAGGCTAAGCTGATTTTTTATTCTACTACGGGAAAATGGTATTATATCCTGACCGGACAGGAGGCTTTGCGTTGTTCACCTGCGAATATGGTGATTATGGACACCTGGAACGATATGTTTTATTCAGCGCCCGAATACGGTCCTGAGGCGATGATGTGTGTGAATAATTGTGATTTCCTGATCAATAACGGAAGGTTGCATTGTCTGTATATTCAAAGTGCCGGTGACCGGAAGTTTCCGGTAGCGATGAGCGGTATGTATGATCTTGCTCCTTACCTGGCTTCGGCTACGATTGCGGGTTGGGGGGCTGTGACCGGGGCTATCGGGGCTTACCAGGTGGTTTTCGACAAAGAACAGAACGGTTTCCGGCCTTTCTTCAACCGGGCTTCGTCATTGAGCCGTTTTAGTGAAGCGGATGCTGAAGCGGTATTCGATGTGAACCATATGAACGGGGAGTTGGTGTATTCGGCCACCGTAAACGGAGGTGAGACGATGGCGGTGATGAAACGTGACGGTGGGTATTGGATGGATGTGGCTTGTTTCTACAATGTCGTGGATAATGGAAAGCTGGCTCGTTACTCCCGTTCCCTGGCCGGATGTGAGAATTTAGACCGGGCCACTTGTTTTACTTCGACCAATGCAGGCTCCGTTTTGTTTTATTCGGTCGGTAATACTTTGTATTCTTATAGTTATACTACCGGGCAAACGGAATCTGTAAAAGTGTGGAACTCGGATGACGACGACGAAGTCATTACTTGTCTGTATATGATCGGAACGGGGGGATTCCCGACAGCCGGACGTGTTTTGTGGGCTGCTGTATGGAATGAAAAAACTCAGGAAGGAAAGATCGTAGAATTTGAAGTGAGTCCTACTACCGGAAAGATTGAAGACATGTACGGACCGATGTTCGGAGGGCCGGCCAATAGTCCGAGTATCTTCCCCGGTTTCGGTAAAGTGATCTCGATGACACAAACGATTTAGGCTGGGAAACAGACGTTGGGGGAAAGGTGTGTTAGTAAACGTTACAGAGGGAGCATGAGACAGGTTATCCTCCGTAACGTTTACCCCCTCTGTAACTTATGTTTGTAAAACTGAATTTTTCAAAAAAAGTTTGACTATATGAAATTTAATATTACTTTTGCAGCGTCAAAAACCGGCACGCGGGCGTGGTGGAATTGGTAGACACGCTAGACTTAGGATCTAGTGTCGCAAGACTTGGGGGTTCGAGTCCCTTCGCCCGTACAAAAGTAGGGAAGCCACCTTATGCGAGGTGGCTTTTTTCTGATTGAGAAGAGAGTTAGTCATATATAATAACAATTGCTATAATTCAAGAATGGCATGAATATAACGAAAAACCAGATCGACGATCTGAATGCAACCATTAAGATCGAACTAGGTAAAGAAGATTACGCCGGCCGCGTAGAGAAAGCATTGAAAGATTATCAGAAGAAAGTAGTAGTAAACGGCTTCCGTCCAGGAAAAACTCCGATGGGAATTGTGAAAAAAATGTACGGAAAATCTTTATTGGTAGATGAAATCAATAAAGTTTTGGGAGAATCGTTGAATAACTACATCAAGGAGAATAACCTTCAGATTCTGGGTGAACCGCTTCCGAACGAGACTGAACAGAAGGAACTGAACCTGGAGGATGAAAATTTCGAATTCCTGTATGATATCGCTTTGTCTCCTGAGGTGAATGCCAAAATGAGCAAACGTGAAAAAATACCTTTCTATACCATCAAAGTTGACGATGAAATGATCGACAAACAGATCGAAAGCATCTGTAAAAACAACGGTAACATGATCGCTGTAGATGAGATCGAAGGTACCGAATACCTGAAAGGGGAATTGATCGAATTGGACGCTGACGGAAATGTGAAAGAAGGAGGTATCAAAAACGAAGATGCTTCGATGTCGGTATTCCACATGAAAGATGAAGAAGCTGTAAATGCTTTCAAGGGTAAAAAAGCAGGTGAGGAAGTGAAGTTCAATGCAGTGAAAGCATACCCGAACAAGACCGATTTTGCTGCTATGTTGGGTGTAACGAAAGAAGAAGCCGAACATGCCGGTGAAAACTATTGTTTTATCGTCAAAGAAATCAAACGTTATATCGATGCAGAAGTAAACGAAGAATTGTTTACTAAATTGTATGGGGAAGGAGTGGTCAAAGATGCAGCGGATTTCCGTAATCGCGTGAAGGCAGATATCGAAAATCAGCTGAAAGGACATTCTGAATACCGCTTTACCATCGATGCCAAAGAAAAACTGATAAAGAAAAATGAAGATGTAGTTCTGCCCGAAACTTTCCTGAAAAGATGGATTGTGGCTGTCAATGAAAAGATGACTCCTGAAGAAGTGGAGAAAGATTTCGAAGGCTACCGGGATGAATTTAAATGGCAGCTGGTGAAATCGGCTATCGTGAAAGATTATGATGTGAAGGTGGAAGCCGAGGATATGAAACGGGAAGGACGCCAGATCGCTGCTGCCCAGCTGCAACAATACGGGTTATACGGATTGACTGACGAACAGCTGGACGGATTTGCAGCTAAATTGCTGGAAGATGAAAAACAGCGTCAGCATCTGTATGAAAGAGCTTTAGATAACAAAGTCTTCGACGTGATCCGGGAAAACGTGAAGCTCGAAGAACAAGAGATTTCTATGGCTGATTTCGAAAAATTATTCCAGAAATAAGATTTTAGGAAATAATATGGGAAAAGCCTTGCTATGCAGGGCTTTTTTCTTTAAACACCCGGAGGGGAACGGGATATGAAGGAGGTTTGCGCGTGAGCATGTATCAGACTCATATATTGAAAAATGGATTGAAGGTCATTCATCAGCAGGTGGACGGTAAAGCTGCCTGGTGTGGATTGATTATCGGTGTCGGTAGCCGGGACGAGCGCCCGGAAGAAGAGGGGATCGCTCATTTTATCGAGCATGTGATTTTTAAAGGGACGGAGAAAAGAAAAGCCTTTCATATCCTGAGCCGCATAGAAGATGTGGGAGGAGAACTGAATGCTTATACGACGAAAGAAGATACTTGTATTTATGCTTCTTTCCTGGCCAGGGATTATGAACGGGCTTTGGAATTGTTCGCCGATATCGTGTTTCATTCGGTATTTCCCGAAAAAGAGATAGAGAAAGAAAAAGAGGTGGTGATCGATGAGATCAATTCTTACAAAGATAGTCCGGGCGAATTGATTTTCGACGATTTCGAGGAACTGATTTATCCGGATTATCCGATCGGTAGAAATATCCTGGGAAGCGAGAAGGCGGTAAAAGGCCTCCGGCGGGACGATATTATCGATTTCGTCAAACGGAATTACCGGCCGGGAAGAATGGTGATCAGTTCGGTCGGGGATATTCCTTTCGATAAACTGGTCCGCCTGATTGAAAGATATTTCGGAGATATTCCCGGGGATCCGGCTGTATTGGTTCGTGAACGTCCCGGGATATACTTGCCCCGGCAGAAAGTGATCGATATGGATACTTATCAGAATCATTGTATTATAGGAAACGTCGCTTACGATTATACCGAAGATAAACGTCTGGCTTTTTCTCTTTTGGTCAATATCCTGGGGGGGACGGGGATGAATTCCCGTTTGAACCTGAATATCCGGGAGAAATACGGACTGGCTTATAACATCGAAGCTTCCTATACCCCCTATTCGGATACGGGGATTTTCACGATATACTTCGGCTGTGATGCCGGCGATCTGGACAAGTGTCTGCGACTTTGCCGGAAAGAGATGGCGGCTTTGGGGGAGGAACTTTTGGGATATAACCAATTGCGTAAAGCCAAAAATCAGATGATCGGGCAGATCACCCTGGCGTCGGAAAATTATGAAAATATGATGCTGTCCAGTGGCAAGAGCTTTCTTATTTATGATAAAGTGGATGAACTGGAGGCGGTCTGTGAAGAGGTTGGAGGTATTACCCCTGAGTTGCTCCGGCAGGTGGCCCGGGAGATTTTTGCTCAGGATAAACAATCGGTTTTGATCTATAAATAAAGAAAGTATGTTGGACTTGGATGCTGAACTGGAAGAATATATCGGATTGCACTCCGAACCGGAACCGGAAATATTGCAACAGTTGTCGAGGGCTACTCATCAGAAGATTTTAAGGCCCCGGATGTTGTCGGGGAATCTGCAGGGGCAATTCCTGAAGATGCTGTGCCGGATGAACCGGGTCCAACGGGTGTTGGAAATCGGGACATTTACCGGTTATGCAGCCATCTCGATGGCAATGGGCATGGGAGAGAAAGGCGTGCTCCATACCATCGACATCAATGACGAGATTGAAGATTTTACGCGTAATTATATCGAACGTAGCGGACTGGCCGGACAGATCGTTTTTCATATCGGAGATGCCTGTGAGATAATACCCGGGCTGGATGAATGCTTCGATCTGGTATTCATCGATGCCGATAAAAGGCAATATGCAGCGTATTACCGGTTAGTATTCGATAAGGTCCGGCCAGGAGGAATCATTGTGGCTGACGATGTGCTGTGGGACGGTAAGGTCACGGAAAAAGATACCCGCGATGCGCAAACACGCGGGATACTGGAATTTAATGAGTTGGTGCAGGCCGATACCCGGGTAGAAAATCTGTTGTTGCCTGTGCGGCATGGATTGATGCTGATCCGGAAGAAAGATTAGGAATCGGAGATAGAAATTGAGTGAATTAATTTTATCTTTGTAAGGATATAAACAGAGCATAATTATGAGACAATATTTGGATTTGCTGGACCGGATTTTGAGTGAAGGAGCGGAGAAAACAGACCGTACCGGAACAGGGACGATCAGTGTTTTCGGTCATCAGATGCGTTTTGATTTACAGGCAGGTTTTCCTTTGCTGACCACCAAAAAATTGCATCTCAAATCGATTATCTACGAATTGCTTTGGTTCCTGAAAGGAGACACCAACGTCAAATATTTACAGGATCATGGGGTGAAGATTTGGAACGAATGGGCGGATGCCGACGGGGATTTGGGACATATCTACGGTTATCAATGGCGTTCATGGCCCCGGCCCGACGGGACCCATCTGGATCAGATCGCACAGGTGGTCCACGATATAAAAAACAACCCCGACTCCCGGCGTTTGATTGTGAGTGCCTGGAATGCCGGAGACATTGAAAATATGGCTTTAGCTCCCTGCCATGCTTTATTCCAGTTTTATGTGGTCGGTGGCAAATTATCCTGCCAGCTCTACCAACGTAGTGCCGATACTTTTTTGGGAGTTCCCTTCAATATCGCTTCTTATGCCTTGCTGACCCTGATGATGGCCCAGGTTTGTGGTTTGCAGCCGGGTGAGTTCGTACATACCCTGGGGGATGCCCACATATACCTGAATCATATCGAACAGGTCCGTCTGCAATTGTCCCGCGAGCCCCGCGCTTTACCGCAGATGCATATCAATCCGGCTGTGAAGGATATTTTCGGTTTCCGCTATGAAGATTTCGAATTGACCGGCTACGATCCCCATCCGCATATCAAAGGAGCGATTTCGGTATAAATCGTGGTTCAGTCTTTTTTCCTGAATCGGTTTTTATATTCCAAAACTTCTTTGAGTAGTTGAGGAGACATCGGATGATCGATCGGATTCAGCAGACTGTCCGTTACGACGATTCGGCCTGAATGTTTCTTTTCGTATATCGCTTCGGGGGTGACAAAGGCGTAATTTTCTTCGGTACCTGTCAGGTGAAAAAGCGGGCGCAGGCTGTCGGTGAGAAAATGGCCCATGCTGTAATCTCCGGGAGGATTCGAAACACCGAAGAGGGTATGCATCAAAGTCGGCACAATGTCGTAATGAGTGGTTGTATGGTGATAGTTCCGCGGAGCTTGTCCGGGTTCGTAATAAATGAAAGGCACGTGAATCTGTGCATCGGAATAATTACTGCCGTGACCCCAGTAATTTTTTTTATTCTCATTGAATTCCTGACTGTGGTCTCCGGTAATGACCAGGATCGAATTGTCTAAGAGTCCCTTGTGTTCGAGTTCTCCGACGATACTTCCAACCAGGGAATCTACATACCAACCGCAATTTCTGTAGAGGTTGAAAAATGGCGTGGCATCCATTTCATTATTCAGCGCCATATAATTGGCATACTCCCAGGAAGGTTCGAATTTATGACGGTGAGGAGCCGGAATGGAGATGGCATGCAACAAATCATAGAATAAAAAAGCAAAAAACGGTTTGTCGGGTTTTTGGTCCAGATATTGAAGAAAGTCGGCCGTCAGCCGGGTATCGCGGTCGAAAGGAGTTGCCCCTTGGGTTTCTGTCCGAAGGTGCGGAACTTCCCCGAAAATAATCCGGTCGAAAGGCGGATTTTGAAGAGTTGCACTCGGAAAGGTCTGAACGTCATACCCCTGTTCGAGCAGGGTTTGGATGAATAAAGGAGAGGTCCCCGATAGTTCGAAAGCTTTCCAATAGGTAGGAGAAATTCCGAAGAACAAGCCGAAAATACTTCCTCGTGTACCGCTGCTGGAACTCAGATGATGGGTGAAAACCGAACTACGGGTTGCGAAACCGGAGAGGTTCGGCATGGTCTCTGTATCGAATATCCGTGGATTCCAGGAATCCAGAAGGATAAAAATAATATTTTTCCGTGAAACGGTATCACTTGAAATCAACGGATGTAACGGATAGGTGATACCGGTATTGAGAGTGGTGTTGTCGTTCAGTTGCGGATGGGAAACCGGGTGATGGATAATTCCTAATTTTGCCATTAACTTGTTTGCAGTCAATGGATAAAATTGTGGCAGGCAGGTTGCGACATTTTGTATCGAAAATTGGTTTGAAGCAGCGGCATAGGCATGCACTAAATGTGCACTTAAAGTGCTGCATACAAAGAGAACGAGATATAAGATAATTTGCCGTCTTCTCAAACGCTGATAAAAGCGGTAGGCTATCCATATTATGCCGGAAAACAGGAATCCCACAGCCAGGATAGTCAATGCAAATCTGAGAATCAAAGACGTTTCGAAATTGAACACTTGTCCGGCATCTTGCCCGAAAACCATGTCCAGTACCAAACCGTTGATATGGAATTTGTATAGCTGAAAGACCAGGCCGTTCAGGTAGGCTATGATATTCAACAGGAAATAAAAGGTAATCAGTAGACCTTGGTTGAAACGGGGGAAAGGGCACGCCAGCGACATCAGGATATATAGCAGATAGGGAATTAAGGCAAACAGACCGGCATGTGCAAAAGCCGCAACGAGGTAGTAACCGTATCCGGCGAAATCGGTGGTCGAAGCGATATTGCTTTGCAACAGATAGAGAAAGAATTGTAAGAACAGGGTAAAAGATCCTGCAATATAGATTGCAAATCCCAGTTGGAGGCGGTTTTGTAAAGTGTTCATTTTATTTATCGATAACTTGCTGGAAAACATTCGTCAGATTCTGTACGTATTTTTCCATGGTATAATGGGTGATGATCCGCTGGTATCCGGCTTCTCCGAATGCTTTCGTTTTTTCGGGATCCCGGGCCAGTGTTCCGATACTGGCTGCAATGGCTTCCGGTGAGTCGGGGCGGATGATCATACCGGTCTGTCCGTCGACCACCAATTCCCGGGCTCCGGGAATATCGGTTACGATACAAGCCACCTTACAAGCCATAGCTTCACGCAAGCTGCGGGGGGAAGCATCCCGGATAGAGGGACAGATGCAGACATCTTTACCCGGCAGAAAATGGACGGCATCCTTACGCAGACCGAGCATATGAATCCGGGCTGCTGCCGGCCCTTGTTGGGCCAGTTGGTAGTCGGCTTCATCGTAATCGCCCAAATGAATCAGATGTACCCGGGGATCCTCAATCAGATGCATACCTGCAATCAGTTGCCGGAGACCTTTGAAAGGACGGTGTTTGGTATTGGCCAGGCATACGACTTGAAAAGCATCGTCAGGAATGCCCTCGACCGACTGGGGGTGAGTGAAAGCATCCTTCATCCAGTTGACATCGTAAGGTTTGGGATTTACGGTCATCTTGGCCGGAGAAATAAATTTAGACAGCTGTTCTTTGATGTCCTGGGTGGCACACATCATGTGAGCTACCCTTGGATTTAGGGTGCCTAGATAATAAGTCAGATCACTCCTTCTGATTTTAGCCTGTGTACCCCGGTAACCGATGACTTTAACCTGAGTTCCAAGTGTTGCGAATAGGGCATTGGACAGATCGGAACTGTTAATGGCATAGATGACATGGATCTGATGGGTTTTAATAATTTTACGGATACACTGAATAGTCGGCCAATTAAATTTCTTACGGAAATAAGGCACTTCGATGCCTGTGATGTCTTTGGGAATAGCTTTATGCTCGTCTTCAGTGGTATAAGTGACATAAGTGTTGAAGCCTTTGGCCTGAATGGCTTTCAACATGCCATAATTTATAATATCAATTGTGTGGGATACACAAAGTAAATTCATCATTTTAACGGGTCGGTTACGGGATTTAGCCTGACAAAGTTGTGGAAAATTTTTATAATATGCAATCCGACTGATTTATAAAGTCTGTTTACAGCCTGAATATTCCGTTTTTTTTTTCGGGATTGTCGTTTTATGTCCTATTTTTGTTGAATATTTAAGTATTTAAATTTGAAAAAATATGGAATTAGCGATTATAGTTGCTGCTGCTGAAAATCATGTGATCGGAAGGGATAATGGATTGATCTGGCATTTATCGGCAGATTTGAAGCGATTTAAAGCGCTGACGACCGGTCATGCGATATTGATGGGACGGAAGACTTTCGAATCGATGGGAAGAGCGCTGCCCAATCGAAGAAATGTGGTGATTTCCGGTAATCCCGGTTTTGTCGCCCCTGGTGCCGAGGTAGTGCCGGATATCCCGAAAGCTTTGGAACTGCTAAAAGGGGAAGAACGGGTATTTGTGATCGGAGGAGGCTCGATCTACCGCGAATTTTGGGATAAGGCTTCGCAGTTATATCTGACAGAAGTACATACCTCTCCCGAGGGAGATACTTTCATTCCTGCCATAGATCCGGATAAATGGGAATTGATCGGCCGTGAAGATCATTATGCCGATGAGAAAAATGAATTCGATTACTCATTTCTCGATTATCGTTTAAAGGCTGAATAGGGTTGAGTTATCCGAAAATCTTTTTTCGGATAGCCTTCGACCGTTCTTTCCGCTGATCTCTTCGTATGGAATAATGATTGTATTTCAACATCAGCCGGATACATGCTTCCTGATCGAAATTCCGGCATTGCGCATATTTTTTAGCCAGAAAAATATAGAGTTCGTCGCTGATGAACATGCGTCTGAAATTTTTACAACCTTCTTCGAGGTTCATCGGTTTAAAAGTCATCCGGTTGATATCCACCAGGGAAAAATGGTATTGTCCGTCTATTTGTGCGATAAGTACATTCCCCGGCGAATAGTCTTCATGGCAAACTCCTTTTTCGTGTAAAGCAGCTGTAAACTGTGCAAATGCAGTCATCAAAGCTTCATTGCCCTGTAACGGTCCCTGGTAGTATTCCCGGATTTCCCGTCGGTAAGGGCATTGCAGGCTGATATAATAACTATAATGTAGTAATCCTCCCTTAAATTCTTCGATATAAGCGATCGATTCAGGGGTTTCGAATCCCCGTTTGATGACTTCGAAAGCATTGTTGTAAGCCCGGCAAGCTTTGGATTTCCGGAAAAAAGTATAAGCGATCCGGTTAATGAAAATCGGAACCCGGTAACGTTTTACGTTTATTTCCAGACCATTCACCTTGAATTTCTTGATCGTGTTCCGTCTGTCCTGGACGATTTCTCCACCTGCGTTGAAATTTTGGGGGAGGGTTTCGATGAAGGTATAGAGAGATTTATATTGGGGATTGAGTATAATTTTCCTCATTTATTCCTTTTTATCTAATAATACGTAGATGACTTCAGGCAATAAAAACCTTCGTTTATTTGTCGGGCAAAGATAAAGAATCTTTTAGGATGTACAAATTTTATCATTCTAATACTAACCGGGATAGAATTCGCCGGCTTATTGCACCGGATGATTTTTCGCTACCAAAATAAACGAACATTTAAATTGGAGGCGATGAAAATATCCGTGGTTATTCAGACTTATAACTCAGAACAATTTTTGGAACGGGTACTGAATTCGGTGAAAGAATTCGATGAAATTGTGGTGTGTGATATGTATAGCACCGACCGTACGATTGAAATAGCCCGAAAGTTCGATTGTAAGATCGTTTATCATAAGAAAACCGATTTTTGTGAACCGGCCCGGAATTTTGCCATACACTCGGCTACTTATGATTGGGTGTTGGTGGTTGATTCGGATGAAATTGTTCCTGCGGACTTGAAGGATTATTTATATACTCTCCTTCGGGAACAACGTGCTATCGGTGGAGTTTGGATCCCACGGAAGAATTATTTGATGGGAAAATTCATACATGGGGATTATCCGGATTATATCTTACGTTTTTTCCGTAAGCAAAATGCTTTTTGGCCTCCATATGTACATGCAGTTCCCCGGGTAGAAGGAAAGGTGATCCGGGTGCCCCGTAATAAAAAAGAGCTGGCTTTTATTCATTTAGTCAACAATCCGCTGGAATTGAAGTTGAATAAACTGAATATTTACACCAGCAAAGAGATCCCCAAACGTACCGGACAGAAATATACTTTTCTTAGTATTTTTTATGCTCCGGCATATCGTTTTTTCAAGTCTTATATTTTGAAGGGAGGTTTTCGGGATGGGAAGGCCGGTGTGATCAATGCCGGAATGGATGCCTTTTATAAATTTGTTACAATCGCTAAAATCTGGGAAAACCGGATAAAGAAACAGGATATATCGAAGGAGTTGCCGGAATAGGAAATTATATTGATTTTTATGCGTTTGCTCGGTGTTTTTCATTGTATCGATATTATAAATTACCATATGCTTCAGGCGATGAGGGGGAAGGGGATCGAAACCTATGCAACTTATACTTCTGATGAAGAACGAGAGGCCTTGCCTAAGGAATGTGTGGCTTTGAGAATACCTCATTTTAAAAGTAAATTTAAATATGCCTCTATCAAGGAGGTGCGTTCGATTATAAAGAAATATCGTATCGATGTAATCTATGCTTCGAGTAGCATCGATTTATCCATTGCATTGTTCGCTTCCTGGGGGACACCTGCCCGGGTGGTAGGGTATCGGGGCACGCAGGCTAAAATCAGAAGGAGCGACCCGACTTATTATCTGGGTATTCTCAATCCACGCATAGCCCATGTGATGTGTGCAACGGAAGATATAAAACAACAACTTGCCCGGTTTATTTCTCCGGATCGAATGACTGTGTCTCCGAAACCCTACGAGGTTATGTGGATGGAAGATGTATGGGCTCATCCTAAATCCGTAGCGGGAATACCGTCGACCGCTTTTCAAGTTATATGCCTGGCCAATACCAAGGGAAGATCTTTTAAAGGATTACGGATTTTGATCCGGGCTTTGGAGCT
>ERZ826396.2970-NODE-2970-length-12330-cov-12.017108_pt1 | contig 12330 bp, 13 predicted proteins | sample MGYA00519926_ERZ826396 | MGnify/ENA primary metagenome ERZ826396 (study PRJEB31778, sample SAMEA3449230) | human gut metagenome | biome: human gut; feature: human-associated habitat; material: faeces | place: United Kingdom | collected 2010/2012 ...
GCAATTCCTCCCATCCTTGGTCTGCCACGACACAGTGTCCGGTATGGGAAAGGTTATTTTTAACTGATGTCCTCTCAACAGCACCAGGCTCTTCTGGGTTTTTCTATCATGCAGTTGTTTCAACAGATAACCTGGGCTTTCGCCTCTGATCCGTCTTTCTTCGTAATAAGAACATTCCGTTCTACTACAGATATGAGAGATTTGAAGAAAAAAGTTTTTCACATATAAAAAAAAGAGCCCGAAGGCTCCTTCAAAATAGATCATTTGAATTCTACGATATAATTTAAAAGCATTGCGGATTCATTGTAAAAGATGATTTCATCATTTAATAGTTGGCTTCCAGCATGTGCGTGGACACAATTACAATGAAGATTTTTTAACTTATTCTGAGAAAAGCTTTCAGACATCGTAACATCATGTGGTGTTCCATAAGCAGTTGCATAAAGCCCCATAAAAGCTGTATCACTATTTCCACTTGCCCATGATGTGCCACGGTAACTGGTATAATTCCAGCTCTTGTTAGAAGATGGAGCAAAATAGATTCCTTTTCCAAACATTTTTCCAGTAATGATCGCATTTGGATTTAATTGTAATCCATTTTCCAAGATAGAAAACCAATTTTCATTTCTGGATCCGTGCCACAGCTGTTTTACCTGATGGATATCTTCTTTTTTCAGATAATCATTAAAACGTTTCTTATGCTTTTGATTGATCACACGATATACCTGATGAACTTTTCCTTTTAACCGATCAGATAAATGAGCGATCACTTCTTTCTTCTGCTTTTCTGTTGCATAATAAACTTCAATATGATCTGCGGTAAAAGAGTTTTCTTGGATATCAATTGTTGTATTTTCATCAGATGCAACAGCTTCCATCGCTGCGATCAGATTCTCTTCACGATAAATGATATCTGCAAAATCACTTTCTGCAGTTGCTAATAATTTTTGAATATAACGCTCTTTTCTCGGAGCCACCTGCAGCAGTTTTAACAACTGATTATTAAATCCTTTGACAGTCTTTCTTTTCCCCATTTCTTGCAGGATCCGTTTTGCAGCTTTTACCTGCGCAATTGTTACATGCTCATTTGTCAAAGTTGTTTTGACAACATGTTTTGCATAGGATTTCAAAAGGCAATAAAGCTCATGTGATGCTGTATCTTCTTTTTCCTTAGGTGTGTTTGCTTTAAAGGAAGTAGCTTTTTTCTTTTTTGGTTTCTGGTCCTGCAGATAAATATCTGACTGATCAACATATCCTTTGGAAAGTTTTTCGTAATAGCGGATCCAATAAAGATGGGTTGGATATGGATTTTTCAGGTCCTTTGCTCCAAACATTTCTCCTCTTTTTACACCGATTCTTCCATACGTTGCACTAATTCCATTTGCATTTGGTCGAAGCCAATAATATTTGTAATTATTAGATTCTGGATGGATGCAGGTAAGATAAGCATCGGGATAGGCAGCAGGAGTTAATCCTTGAATGAAATTGTTTTTCTCTTTTACATACATGGAAGGATAATCAATTCCATTTTCCGTATATGTTCCTCGTTTCCCCAAGTAGAATTCAGCAGATCCCAGATCTGAGGTAACATAAAGCGTTTGTGGAAGATCTGTTTTCAAATCTGGAAGAACGCTCCCGATTTCCTTATAAAAATCGTTTTCATTGTTTTCCACCATAACATCTTTTAACACCTCTTGATCTGTTTCAATGTGTAATTTGATTTGCATGAATAATTCTCCTTTCTCTCTTCGTCAATGATTTACAATTCAAATATGAGAGATGAAAAAAAACATAAAAAAGAGAGCCGAAGCCCTCTTAATCTGCAGTCAATACCATGATCTCACGATCACTGCATAACTCTGAAAATCCAATTTTCTCATAAAACGATTTTAATTTTTCATCATAAGACAAATCGCCTGTAACACCCATTGCATGTAGGTATACAGTATTCTTTTCTCCACCCATTTTCCATCTTGTTTCAATGGATTCTTTGATCATTTGTGATCCATATCCATGATTTCGATATTCAGGAAGTATGAAAACATCGCTTAGTAATAAAGAAGAATCTTCTTTATAAGCTTCATGTTCTTCAACAAGAGGATCTGCATCATCCGCAATCCCAATGGAACAATATCCAATTAGTTTGTCATTATGAAAGAGCCCCCATGCAAAATCAACATTATCATCAAGCCACTGCTCCATACAGAATCCTGACATTTGATCCATCGTTTTAACCTTGGAAAGCTGGTATATTGATAATGGAGCGGCAAATGCATTTGAATGATTCTGTCTATGAATTGTAATGATATCCCATACTTCCCATTCTAATCCATCATCAAGTATCCATTGATCGTCTTCTTCATATTGTTTCACTTCATCAGGAGATACTTCAGACAGTTTCAGATAAGTCTCTTGAAAATCATCTTTTGTAAAACTACTGCACTCTTCATGAGTCCCTGATTTTCTGATCTCAAAACGGACACCATCATATGCATGATGCCAGACACAAAACGACATTTTATCTTTTTTCGTATGGATTGGAAAAATATAATTTACCTCAAAAGAATTCCCATAGATATAATCAATCCTTACAGCTTTATGTCCATCCTCATGATAAAAACTATTTTCTTTAAATTGAAGATCTTCATCAGGATAATTTTCTTTCGCAAACTGATAGCAGAACTCTTTTGCTTCTGTCATGGATGAAAATGTGAAATATTGAGCTGAAGTATAATTTTCATCATCCAAGCAACAAAGCAACTGACTGAACCCACGGGCAAGCCCATGGGGTTCTACTGACGGGATTCTAGTACCAACGTACATCTTACGAACAAAGTTCATAGACTTTGGCTGGCACATCTGCTCCGGAGCAGCAGATACGGACATGCAGCCCAGCGGCCACAATTGTTCAAGGAATTGAACGGTCACGTATTCTCAAGACATTTCGTCTCAAAGGGCACACAGTCGGATGCCCTGTTCTATCTTATATTTTAAGCGGCAACACGGATGCCGGAATTCATAATGCGTTTCTTCAAACGGATGATCTCCTCGATCATGGCATGTTCTTTGTTTAACTGAGTTTCAAAAGTTGCAAGGCATTTCTGCCGGTCAATGGTCTTTGTGATCAGATCGATACAGTACAGCAGGAAAGAAGAATACCAGTCCCTCTGTACTTTCGTTCCGTCCTTTAAGTTAAACATTCTCTGTGACAGTTTCTTTTTGATATAGTCATCTACGGTATGGTCATACTGACTAGCCCGGTAATCCGATGGAACTTCGATATAGGTCCCGCCGGTCGATTCAAACAATTGCTGTATCTTTGCCTGAAAATATCCTGGGCAGCGGTTCTGGATGGAACGGCCAAAGCGTTTCTTTCGTTTCGGCTTTCCATTCTTATTTAACGGATCTTCTGGATTTGCCCGTTTCTGTAACTTTTTCGCATTCTTTGCTTCCGTGACAAAGACATCTCCAAGGCTCCGCATTTTATGGACCTGTTCATGGATCGCAAGTTTCCGGTTTTCTGCAGACACACGACACAATTCCCGATAGCTTAACTGTAACTTCTGATATCGTTTCGATTTGATCCAGGTCTTTTTCCCTTTCCGGATCGTACCATCGGCGTTGTAATTGTCCGGATTCATAGCTCTTCTGGAACGGTCCATCGCCCGTTGGACCAGACGCTGCTGACGTTCGACACAACGGATCGAATTGCCACGTTCTGCGAGATTTTCCAGTCCAACGACATGATCGGAAGTATATGCGATGGTCTGTGTTCCGATATCACAGCCAACAATCCCATCTCCACATAAATGTTTGATCACTCCGTCTTTTGTCCTTTTCGGAAATGGCAATCCTTCTACGGTCAAATGCAGATATACTCGAAGCTTTCCACGGATCGTTTTACATACGATCGAAGCATAGCATGGACGATAAGTGCTGACGATCTCTCCATGCTTCATCTGATCAATAGCATAAGCATCATGAAAGCTCGGATCTTTCAGATAGCTTTCGACAGCTTCCAGTTCATCCATCAGCCAGAGATCGGTCTCTTTTCTTATTACAGGAAGAGATACTTTTCCATAACGGAATTCCAAAGATCCGTTTTTTACACGTCCAATGATTTCTTTATGAAACTGCTTTGCCCGTAATTCTGGCAGATCTCCGCGTTTCTTGAAATGAAGTCTTTCTCCATCGGAATACAGAACCTTGGACACGGCAGCCCAGATATCTTCCGCACGGGAAAGAGCAATCACACTTGTTTGCTCATACTTTAAACGCAGAGTCTTCATTGTATTTCTGCAGTACTCCCATGTAATATGATATTCTTCCTGCATTTCATTCATCTGATCACTGACCGTCTGTAGATTCTTCTTCTGATCTTTCAGATGTCGTTTCTGCACATTTGACAGTTCTTTGATCTGCTGCAGACTTTTGATGCTTTTACTGATCTTTCCGTAACTTTTTCTCAGACCTCGGCATTTCTTTGTTCGTAGTAACTGATCCAGATGTCGTTTCATGATTCCCAGCAGTTCGTTTCCACATTGACGGAGCAGATCTGCCTGATGGAACAGATGCCGTTTCTCATCTTCCGTAAGATCAGTTTCCAGAACGATCACATGTCTCGGAGAAGCCTTATGATATTCCCGTAGGCATTTCTCATATTCTGTTATCTGATGTTTCTTTCGCTTTGTCATAGCTTCTCCCTCCTGATCATTTTCTTCTTATTATAAATATGAGATATCTGTACAGAAAAATTTTTCATATATAAGAAAACGAAACTTTCTTCTTTTTTAAATTTTGGCTTCATCCCAGAGGCAAGCCACTGGGTTTTCGCCTGTGCATTTTATAACAATCTGGTTCTTCAAGATTGATATCATCTGTGTCCAGCCAATTGGATTCTTGATAATGTTCTTTGCAAAATTCGATAGATGAATCAATAGGAGATTCATCATCTTCTAAAATTTCTCCTCCAAGCCCAAGAAAAGCTCCCCAGTATTCATTATGATTTTGTTTTGATTGTTTGCTGACTTCTTTTGCTTGTTCTTTTGATAGATGATAAGTACATAAAGCCCTTTTGTCATTATAAGAAAATACATAAATCTCTAATCCCGGATGATAAAGGTCATGTCCACTGTTCAAATATTCATACATTTCTTTCGCATTATTAAATCTCATTTTTTTCTCCTTTTTTTCTCTAAATCGTCAATCAGTTGTTACATGATAAATATGAGAGATGAAGAAAAATATAAAAAAAAGAGAGCTTTTGCTCCCTTTGTGTAAAGATGATACTATTTATTCAAATTCTTTAAAGTTTCTCTGGTTATTTCAATGATCTTAATATATTCTTTTAATTCTTTCATTAAGCAATCTTTCACAAGATTTAAAAACATTTCAGAATTTCCATATACTTGCCATTCCTGCAAAGCTATTTTGTAATTATTTTCAGGCCCATGTTTGATAATGATTGGAGGATATCCGAATTGTTGTAACATGTAATTCAGAACCAATCTCCCAGTTCGTCCATTCCCATCTTGAAACGGGTCAATTGCCCCGCCCCATAAAGGGACGAGGCTTGTGACTCATCCGCAAAGTCCTAACGTCATATCTTAAGATATGCTCCTTTGCTATATCAGATCTGATATACACACGGTACAGTGTGCCTGTGGTCACATCGCCGGACGATTGACAGCGCCCGTTTCTTTGTTCCGGCAGAAGCATGTCCGCCAGAAGATCTTATCAATGTTCTTCTATTTTAAAACTAGGATACCTGTCACCAGATACATATCTCAGACCAAGCTCAAAGAGATTCATGGCTCCGACACGATCGTCATTGGAACGATATCCGCAGACATCGCAGATATATTCGTGTATTTCTCGATGCCGGTTCTCCTTGTGGATCCTTCCGCATTTTGGACATCTTTGGGATGTATAGGCTGGGGATACTTTGATCACATCAGCGCCGATCTCTTTTGCTTTATATGTAAACAGCTGTTCCAACTGATAAAATGCCCAGGATCGAGTCTGCCTTCTCTGTGTCTTGGATCGTTTGGAAAGATTCTCTTCTTCAAAGCTGACGCCTTTTAAATCTTCCAGAACAAACAGTGTCTCTGGTCCGTATTCTGTTACGAGTGTCTTTGTGATCTGATGGTTCACATCAGTCATCCAGCGGTTCTCTCGTCCGGAGATACGTTTTAAGGCGCGTTTTGCTGATCTGCTTCCTTTCGACTGGAGTTCAGCTCTGACATTTGCAAAAGTGTCTCGTTTTTTCATAAGATCTTTTCCATTGATAAAGTGACTTTTTTCCTGTTCATCATATGTAACGGCAAGGAAACGCAGCCCACGATCGATCCCGATAAGTTGCTCTGGATTTGTACGATCGAATGTGTCTGGTGTAGTCTTTGTCATTGGAATATGGAAATACCATCTTCCTTTCAGAGAGACAAGTTTTCCTGTCCCAAAAGACCAGGATCCGTCAAAATACGGCTGAAAGACTTCTGATACATGGAAAGACACTTTCACTCTCTTTTTCAAGGTATTGATGGATAGTTTCGTGCCATTTTTTACAAAAGAGTAATCCCTTCCACGGACAAGATCCGCCTGAGGCCTGCGAAAATGGATCGGCCGCCATAACCATTCCAGAGTCCGATCGATGCTCTGCCATTCTCCATCTGCATCTTTGTAACGGAATGGGCGATCTGACAATTGTGTTTGAACTGTCTTATATCTCGCAATGACGGTCTTAAAGCTGGAAAGTGTCATCTGTGACTTCAATCCATAACAATCTCGAAGTTGATGATACATGACATTCTTCAGCTCGACAAAGTTCATTGGAAACTCATGGTCAAACATATATTGAGAGATCTCATTGCATGCTGAAGCATAACGTTCTGTTAATTCTCGAAAGAAACGATCTGCCGCTTCATCGGTATCGATCCGTAATTTCATTGTCTTGACGATCTTTCCCATAGACTTCTCCTTTCCTGTTCTACCACAAATATGAGATTTTTCATAAGAAATATTTTTCTATAAAAAATAAAACCGCCCCATAAAGGGGCGTGGTTTCAACCGAATTAATTACTTATGAAAAGCTTTGTAAATTCTATCTCGCATATCTTTCTCCATTTCTATTTAATCTTCAAATCTGGCCATGCCTTCTTCTCTGATACTGAAATGCCCAACATCGCCAATGATAATGCTGTCAACCATAGGAATTCCCATTAATTTTCCAGCTTCGATCAATCTTTGTGTAGCTTGACAATCCATACTTGATGGAGAATCATCTCCTGACGGATGATTGTGGATCATAACAAACTGAGCGGCACCGCTTAGTAGTAAACGGACAAAGATTTCTCTTACTCCACACACTGATCTATCAATACTTCCATGCGATATTTCAAATACTCCAAGTACATGATTTTTGCTTGTTAGTCCAAGAATGTATACATATTCTTCTGCTCTCATATCGAGGTGCAGCTTTTCTCTTGCAAAATCTGCAAATTTTTGTGGACTATTGTATTTTTCTTTGACGATTACGTAATGTCCTACTTCTCTCAATACGTTTTTCTTATCGACATCTAATTCCGTTGTGTATTCTTTGATTTTCATAACTTTTCTCCTTATTTTCCATTTTCTTCTGTAAGTAACAAAAGTATAAGCTCTCGTTTTTGTTCAAATGATAACTGATAAGCATTCTTTTTGATCCAGTGATATATCTTCCAATAGTCTGTATCTGCTGTATTATCATCATGGCCATAAATTAGATAATCAGTGCTTACGTGCAGAGTATTTGCGATACTTCCAATGATTTTCCCATTCGGAGTACGATCAGAATTGATATATCGTGAAATAGCTGCTTCTGTAATTCCAACTTTTTGAGCCAATTTTCTTTGCGAAATATTCGATGATTTTAACAATTCAGAAAGACGCTGGCCAAATTCTGAACTAGAATTATTATTTTTTGCGATTACCATTTTCTCTCCCTATTCGTTGATTTTTCTACAAAGATCTTCTCCATAAATGATACTTAAGTGACTACCACTGTCCCAAGAAACCATGATGCTTCCTGCATCATCTACTCCAAATACAGTTCCTTTGGTTCCGATTGGCGGGGCTTGCTTATCATTCATTTTCACAAGCTCTACACGACATCCTTCTGGATATCTCTTTTTTAATTTTTCAACAATTTTTTCGTTTGCATATCTCATAAGTTTTCTCCTTTTTAATCGATAAAGACCTTGTAATCTTCGTTAATTGGAAATTGATAATCACTACTATTTGAAAAATGAAATGTTATTTGTTTCAAAACCAGTTTAATGTCATTTTCTTTTCCAATAAAGTCAGCATATGTATGAATTTCTTCAATTTTTGCGTTTTTTAACTTCTCAGCAATTACAGAATCCGAAAAATCTTCTTCATCTTCATGTTTTGAGTAAAAAGAGATATCTTTGAATTCGGCATGAATCTCTTTAAACTCATCCTTTTTATCACTGATTGGATTAAAATGATCATCCCAATCGTATCCATCTCCATTCCAATAATTCAGTACAAGCTCTTCACCTTTCATTGTTCTGAATGTGATACTAGCGAGGGATGGATAATCACAAACAACTGCATTTACAAGAAAATCAAGATTCATGTCAATCATCTTTGTTTTCTCCTTTCACAAATCCTAGCATTGCATGATTAGGAATCCCACCTTTCACAATATCTGGGTTCCAAACACCATGAATCGCATCCAGATTTTTCTTTGCATATTTCTGAATATTGTGATTCAAATATTTGAGCATTTGTTCGACTTCTTTTGGATCCTCTGTAAGGGCAATACGATTTAATTCTCCATTAATGGTGTCTCGCAAAGCATCAATTTCCTTACGCTGTTCCTGAAAAGATACATATTTTCTCATAGCTTTTCTCCTTTTTTAAATTAAAGTAATATTTCCTGTGATGTAGTACCCAAGATCTACAGGAATTGCATCATCTTGATTGATAAGTGCTTCATTTCCATCCTCATGGATCATTCTTGTCAGTTCGTAAATTTTATATCTACTTGCGCCTTCATCGATCAAACGATGCAATGTGTCTTCTAATGCATCTGCTGTAAATTCAGCATCCTCATCTATAATGCAGCCAAAAGTCAGACATGGATCTTCTGCAAATACATATTTCTGGATTTTTTCGCCAGATTCCAATAGATTTTCCAAATGAATGTCTACATGATCTTTTAACCATCCACAAGCTTCTAATAATCTAAAATCATGAAAAGATACCATAAATAAATCATCTTTCATTTTTATCAGATTGCCTGCTTCTTGCAGTTCTTGAATACGAGGATCTTCTTTGTCTAGTGGAAGAAATACAGATGTATTATATTCATCACCATTTACTTCCATAAAATAAAAATCTTCGTCACAGTTCAAACACTGAAGCGGATAGTCTCTATAGGCAGACTCTGTAACTAATGTTTTCCCACATTTTGGACAAATTACTGTTGCTTTGAATTTTAATTTACTTCTTCTCATTTTTACATTTCCTTTCTCTTATCGTCATTTATATTTGCATCTTAAATATGACGGATGGAAGAAAAGATAAAACCCATATATAAAAAGAGGCATTGCTGCCCCTTGAAAAGTAATTATGAAATTATTTTGTAACGATATCAAATCCATCATGACAGAAATCATAATGAGATGTTAACCATTCAGATACGTCATCTAGGAATTCATCATCATAATCCAGATCTTTAGATGGATCATATTTTGATAGATCGATATCCATGTCCAAAACATCAACTTCATTAGGAAGTTTTGCCCAGACTTTTGCATCTTCGGATGTATCCCATTTGATATTGGTAATCTTAATATTACTCCATGTTCGATCGAAATGATCTCCTGGTTCTTTCAAAAATACTTTTAGAATATCTTCATCATTTACAACGGTATGATGTTCCACAATCCAGTCACCATAAGGAACTTTTGGAAATGGAATATCGTCTACGATTCCATGCCATAAAATATTCATGGTGTTATTATCATAAACAATCACCTTTGTTAATCCACCTGCAAATGTTATAAAACTTGCAAAATTAACGGAATGAACATCTTCTGATAATTCTCGTTCCATGTCTTTTTGATCTCGTTTGACAGTAAATCCAGCTTTCATTAATAAAAGCTGTTCTAAAGAAGCTTCTTTATCTTCGTAAGAACGATTTTTAAATTCATCGATTAACTTTTGTTTTAATATATGCTTCTTTGCGTCTTTTTCTGAAAAACATAGAACCTGTGAAATGCCAAAAAGGTTATTTTCCAATGAAGGAATTCCAAATTCATAAACATCTTCTTTTGGCAGAAAAGTAATATGATAAGGATTTACAACGATATTTCCCTCTTCTGTGATATCACAGATTTCTGCAGGCATGATCGTATATTTTGTTTTTTCACCATTTAGGTAAGCTGCTAATTCACTTTCTTCATGCTCTGCTGTTACAATAAATACAATTTCTCCTACATGAACATTATTTGTCATCTTCATAGTTTTTGTCATTCCTTTCGCTTCGCTCAAGGCACAAACAAGTTATGAAAAATGTTGTGCCCCTCCACTCTTTGATTTATAATTCTTGTATGGAATAGCAATACACTACAGAGCACGGAAGGAGAAGTGGCGAATTTATTTCGACCCCGTATAGTTATATGTGCCGTCATCCTTACAAGCACAAACAAGTGGGACATTGAGCCCGGACTCTTATCATTGGTAATAAACCATGTTTATTCAGTCGCAGGATGACAGTCAATGTTGCTATTCCCTTTTTATTAAGGTGGTGATACTTATGATGAAGTTAAAATACTCCATCTGCTGTGGACTTGATGTCCACAAAAATGTTATCGTTGCAACCATCGTAACTACCAATAAAGACGGAATATCTGAATATAAGCAAAAATCCTTTTCAACTATCAATTCGGATATTCAAAAGTTTCACAACTGGCTTATCGAGAATAATTGCTATCATGTTTGTATGGAATCCACCGGAAAGTATTGGATTCCTATTTTTAATTATCTCGAAAATGACATTGATGTCTGCCTTACACATCCGAAGTATGTCAAAGCCATTAAAGGCAAGAAAACGGACAAAAAGGATTCTAAATGGATTGCTGACCTCTACAAATTTGATCTTGTCAGATGTTCCTTTATTCCTCCAAAAGATTTTCGTCAGCTTAGGGAACTTTCCAGATACCGTTTCAAGCTGGTCTGCATGAAGTCTTCCGAGAAGAATCGCATTCAGAACTGTATGACCGTTTCCAATGTCGGCATTGCCAGTGTTCTTTCTGATCCTTTTGGCAAGACAGCAACTGAAATCATCTCTTATCTATTGGAGCATACTGCCGATTCCATGGATGAAAAAGCTGTTCGCAAACTCATAAAGAAAGGGGCTAAATCCAAGGCTGATGAAATCATCGAAGCCATCAAAGGCTACACTATTGAAACAGATCAGGCTAAAAAACTAGAGCTTGCCCGGGGGCATCTGGAATATCTCGATGATATGATTACCCAGACCGAAGTGGAACTCTATGTCCGCATCAAGCCTTATTACGAGTTCGTGGAGTTTGTCAGTACCATGCCCGGCATGACAGAGTTAAGTTCCACGATTGTTCTTGCAGAAACAGGCGTTGATATGGATATTTTTGATGATGCAAAACATCTGTGTTCCTGGTGCGGACTTTCTCCTGCCAACAATGAATCCGCTGGTAAGAAAAAGTCTGTCCGCATTGCCAAAGCAGGCGATTACCTGAAACCTATGATGGTTCAATGTGCCCTTGCTGCAATCAAAAGTAAAAAAAAGCCTTATTTTGCAATCAAATATGGTCGAATCAAAAAGCGACGTGGGCACAAAAAGGCAATCATTGCCATTGCAAGAATGATGATGGTCTGTATTTACCACATGGTTTCAGAAAAGAAGCCCTTTACCCCTACTGACTATGAGGAATTGATGAACCCTCAGAATCATGTAGAGCGTGTTGTCCTGAATGAGAACAATGTGTTTGCTTACCTTGAAAGCCTTGGTTACGACAGCTCTAAGTTAGTGAAACGCAACGATAACTAACATTTTTTCTGCTTTCTATACTTGTAAAAACGGGGTTTTATGAACCCTTATACAAGTGCGCCCTAAAATCTACTTTATTTTTCACTCTTTTTCTCCTTCTTAATAATCTTCATCAACATATGGAAAAGCAGCATCTGTATCGATTCCATACTCTCCACATTTTTGGATGATAGTTTCCAAAGTGAATTACCTCTCCCATGCAGTACTGTAGTTCCTATGGAAGGGGCTTCTGATAG
>ERZ826396.2971-NODE-2971-length-12325-cov-3.589405_pt1 | contig 12325 bp, 13 predicted proteins | sample MGYA00519926_ERZ826396 | MGnify/ENA primary metagenome ERZ826396 (study PRJEB31778, sample SAMEA3449230) | human gut metagenome | biome: human gut; feature: human-associated habitat; material: faeces | place: United Kingdom | collected 2010/2012 ...
GGATCTTTTTGCAGAGCTCTTCACCCGCCATATACACGCCGCTTTTTTCAAAGAGCGCCGCCCCAAAAGCAAGGCGTTCCCTGGAATCATGGTTTCCGCTTATGAAAAAGACCGGAACATTCCGGTCCGCAAACTGATCCAGCAGGTCGTCCAGAATCCTCACCGCACCGGATGGGGGAACCGGTCTGTCATACACATCGCCCGCAATCAAAACTCCCTGCACTTCTTCTTCCTTCGCGATTCTGAGGATCTCATCCAGGATGTAGGCCTGATCATCCAGCATGGAATACTCATTGACCCGTTTCCCCAAGTGGAGATCCGAAATATGCATCAGTCTCATTTCCTTTGCCCTCCTCTAATACTCAATCCCTTCCCTTGCCGGAATCCCTTGTTCAAATGGATGGCGTACCGCCTTGATCTCGGAAATGTAGTCCGCCATCTCAAGAACACGCCCGTCCGGATCCCGTCCGGTCAAAATGATTTCCGGCCGCTCTCCTTCCTTTCCAAGAAACGAAAGCACCCGCTCATTTGGAATCAGCCCATAGCGGAATGTGGAGGTGAATTCATCCATTACGAGCACGTCAAACTCCCCTGCCTGTTCCTCGATGGTCTCCCAGACCCTTGTGTATGCTCTTTTCAGCTCTTCTTTCTGATCCTTTGTCATCGTCCAGTAAAATCCGGGCACTTTCGGCATCCGAAGCTGACATATGGAGGAAATCTGTTCCAAAACGGCAATTTCTCCGGAGTCATCGTTTTTCAAAAAACGGACAAACAGGATCTTCTTCCCCCGCCCTGCTGCCCGGATTATCAATCCTAACGCCGCGCTTGTCTTTCCCTTCCCATCCCCGCAGTATACGTGAATCATTCCTCTTTGTCCCATAACCACTTTCCTTTCTCTAACCACAGTCTCTTCTCCCGTTTCCAGAAATATGGAATTCCGAACACAGACTCAATCACAATATCCGAACAGCCGACAAGATACCGGTCTACCTGACCAGCCACTTTCAAATAATCATTCATCTCTACACTATATATTCCGTTTCGGAACATTTCATTGCTTACAACAACCAGGTGCTCCGCATGCTCTCTCAAGTGTCCGATGCCCCGGATGATCGTCTCTTTCGTCTCTTTCGGATCCCGCATGGCAAAATTCTCACCACCATACAGCTCGTTGGCAATCAGATTTGACATACATTCCAGAAGAATCAGCCGCTCCTTCTCCTTAAATGTCAGTCTTTCAAGCCCGAATGGTCGTTCTACCGTCTCAAAATACATTCCGGCCCGCTGCCTTTGGTGGCGTTCCATCCGTTTTCTGCTCTCCTCATCACAGACAATCATCGTAGCTATATAGAGCTTTCGTCCGCCGCAAAGCGCCTGGGAAATCTCCTCCGCCATCCTGGATTTTCCACTTCCGCTGCCCCCGGTTACTGTAACGACCATTGACGAACCCTCTCAATGACTTCCTCAAAGCTTTCGCCCTCTTCCTCCGGCCGCTCTACCACCACAAGGGTCGTGCCTGTCTTCACCGCCGCTCTTACTTTCTCCTCAAACCCACCGGCATTTCCGGATTCTTTCGTAATCAAAAAGTCCGCCTGTACATGATGAAGCAGTGCTGTATTCATCTCCTCGGAATAGGGACCCTGCATGGCAATGAGATGATCTCCCTCAAATCCAAGCTTCACGCTCTCCTCCACAGCTTCCTTGGTCGACAGGACTCTGGCGTAACAACGGTCTTGATAGTCCCGGATCTTTGTGTACGTTGAAAGCTCCTTGCTTCCCGTTGTAATCAGGATTTTGCCCTCCGTCTTATCAAGGAACCGTACTCCCTCCTCCACGGAAGAAACATAGCAGATTCCCTCATCTTTCTCCGATGGATTTCGTAAAAGCCTCAGATAAGAGATTCCTGCTTCCCGGCAGGCTGTCCGGATATTTTTTGTCACTTCCCGGGCAAATGGATGGGTCGCGTCCACTACGAGATCAATCGCCTGCTTCTCCATATAGCGCTTCATCTCAACCTCTTTCATCCGGCCCGCAATAATATTAAGGTTCCCCGCCTGTACTTCCCCGTGCTTTGTACTCACGGTCCGCTCTTTTTCCGGCTCCTTTAACAGGCACTCTTTTCCATACTCTGTCGCCACACTGACAAACACCTCCACCTGGAAATGCTTGATCTTTTCCATCAATTCTCTGCCCTCGGTCGTTCCCGCAAAGATTAAAATATGTTTCATCAGTCTTCCCCCTTTCCGCTGCCGTCCCGGCCGTCGCCTTTTTTCCCCGGTCTTACATCCCATGTAAGCCGCGCTTCCATCCGCACGACTGCCAGTGTCATATCCTCAAAAGTTTCTTTTCTATGGATCAGGCTGCCGCCACCCCCTGCAAGAAGGGCCGCCCTCTCGCAGACGTTATCCGTGCCTGTTGTTTTCTTTACAAAATCAGAAGCAGATACCTCTCCTTCTACCATATTCAGTTCTTCGGCCGTGTAAGTCAGAAACGTAAGTCCATGTTTCTTTACAAAGGCAAGGATTCCTTCCTCATCTGCCTTTCTGTCAATACTTGCAAGTGCAAAGATCTGTGAAATCCGCCATCCGTAAATTCTAAAAACCTGACAGATAACCTCCTCGATTTTTTCCTTTCCGACTCCTCTTCTGCATCCGATCCCAACACTGCAGATCCTTGGATACAGATATAAGATATGGTCTCTCTTTTCTTCCGGCTCCCTTGTCAGAACCGCAATACCAGGACTCTTCTGTCCGGTTCCCTCCAAAAGCTGCTGATAGCTTGTCTTGATGTCCAGTTCCTCCGGCGCTTCCCCGTCCACCGGAAGATCCGAATAAAAGCCTACAGTCTCTCCCTGTAAGATCCGGGCGGAAATCTCTTTTGCAAGTACTCTGCCGGTAAGCTTGATCCTGTTTGCCCTGGCAAAGAGATCTACCGCAAACTTTCCTTTCCGGTCTGTCGCCGTCGTCACAACAAGCCTTGCGCCGCTGCATTTGGCAATCCTGCCGCCAAGCTCCATGCCCCCTCCCAGATGGCCGGAAAGCAGCGGGATCAAAAAACATCCGTCCTCATCCATCACAAGAACCGGCGAGTCGGTAAGCTTATCCTTTACAAATGGGGCGATGCTACGTACCGCAATGCCTGCGGCTCCGATAAAGAGATAGGCGTCTTTTCCCCATCCATCCCGAACCCAGTCCCAGATTTTTTCAACTTTCAGGAGGGCTTCTCCTCCCGGCGCCGTCCCCGCACGGTATCCGGCCCAGGGAAGGCCCTCACCTGCAATGAGGGATTTCAGTCTCTCATTTTCGGCGTGTCCTGCCTTAGTGAAACTGATCACCCGGACAATTCCTCCTTTATTTTCCCATACTGATCTCAAATCCGCTCACCCCAAAGTCTTCCGCCAGAGCTTCCATGCCTTCTCCGATTTCCTCCCTCGTGTATCGGTGCTCCTCCAGAAAATCTTCATCCAGATGTGCAAGATACAGATAAAAGCAAAGCGCCATCTCAAACATGTTCAAATCTCCGGTATCCAGTTCATCCAGAAGGATGTTTTCCGCCTCGTTGATCTCTCCGTTATCCACAAGAGCCAGCAGTTTCCTGTAAAGTGCGTCCGCCCGGTTGTCCATGGCCTCGTATTCCGGAAGCTCATAGTGTGCCTCATCCTTTCCAAGAATCAGCCTTGCCAGAAACCGCCCCTGATCCTCCAGTCTTCTCAGTACAAAATCCTGTTTCAATCCCATAATCTTCGACTCCTCTTCTTCCATCCTTGCTCCACGAACCGTGACTAGTGCATCATACGGCCGATCGTTCCGGCCGCGGCGGCCGCAATGACAAGCAGGCATCCAAGAACGAAGCCGCCCGCTGATACTCCGATCAGAATATAAAGATGCTTCTTCCGGCGGCCTCCAAAGAGTTTTCCTTCGTATCCTTTTCTTCCCATATGAATCAGATAATTTCCCGCATACAACAGTAGAAGGGCAACTCCGGTCCCGGCAACATAAATTCCAAGCGCCGCCAGAGAATACACCTGACCGCCCGCAGACGTCTGTGTATAGGTCGCTGCCTCATCTGTACTGTACACCCACTCAGTTACCCACTGTAAGCCAAAGAGCAGTACGAGCGGCAACAGATTGTTGACCGCATGGAAAAGCATATTGTAAACCATATTTCCGGTCTCCGCCAACAGATATGCCATTGCGATCCCAAGAATCGCTGTCGGCAGAAAACGCCAAATACTCCCGTGAAATGCCCCGAAGATACATCCCGTCAGCACAATGACAATCCACTTGTTTCCGATTGGCCAGAAGCTGTTAAATACCACGCCCCGGAAGACCGCCTCCTCACAGATGGCCGGCGTTACCGATACGATCAGAATCGAGACGAGAGCCGGAACGCTGAAAAACGCGTAGGACAGCCCCTCGCTCGTCCCCAGAACCTGCTGTGGGAAAAAGTATGTCATCACCATCGTCAGAATCATGGCAATCCCCATCGTTCCCATCCAGAACAAGAACGTGCCAAACAGTCCGGGAAATGTCGGCTTGTGGACCGGGAATACATATTTCAGATTTCCACGAAATAATACGGTACATCCCACCGCGATGCCGAGCATCAAAAGCTCACTGAAGAATGTCCCGTAAAGCCCCATCCTGCTGCTAAGAGCCGGCCCGACCGCAAAGACGCAGACCGCGGTCAGAAGCAGTACAATCACACCATGGTACGGTTTTAATGGTTTTGTTTGTCTGTTCATCGTTACCCCTTCTTTCCAAATTTCAAAACGGGGGAGGATACTCCCCCGTCCTTATCCCATGCAAACTCCCTCCTGCGCTTTTCTTTATCTGCCGCAGATCTCACAGCCCAGACTGCATCCGGTCGGTGTTCCGGCGCATCCGCCCATGGCTGTCTCCCTCAATTCAAACGGAAGGCTCTTTCCTACATGGTACATCGACTCTGCCATCTCGTCAAATGGAATCACGCTCTTCACACCACTTAGCGCAAGCTCCGCACAGGTCAGTGCATTCGCCACACCGATAGCATTCCTGCTCTGACATGGTGCTTCTACCAGTCCGGCAATCGGATCGCACACCATGCCAAGAAGATTTGCCATGGCGATAGACGCCGCGTCCAAACACATCTGTGGAGTGCCTCCCATCATTTCCACGACCGCACTCGCCGCCATCGCGGACGCCGCCCCTACCTCTGCCTGACAGCCTGCCTCCGCGCCGGAGACGGAAGCATTTCTCATCAGAATATATCCGACTGCCGAAGCATTCAGCACGCCTTTCAAGAGCATCTCATCATCCACCTGCTTCGTGTCCCTTATGGAAAGCAAGACCCCCGGAAGGACTCCTGCTGATCCCGCTGTCGGTGCCGCCACAATCAGTCCCATGGACGCATTGACTTCTAGTACTGCCATGCTGTAGGAAATCGCTCTCGAGAGTGGAGGCCCACAGACAGAGGAGGCCGTACCCTCATGGTCTGCCACCAGCTTTGCCTCTCCTCCTATCAGCCCTCCCATGGACTTTTTCGGTTGCCGGATCGGCTCCTCGACTGCCTCTTTCATAATACGCAGCACTTCATAAAGCTTCTCCCTGATCTCTTTTTCCGGCATCTTGCCGCAGGTGATCTCTCTTTGTTTCATCACTTCCGATATCGGAAGCTTTTCTTTTTCACACACTTCCAGAAGTGTCTGTCCTGAAATAAAATCCATATTTGCCCCTCCTACATCTGTACAAGCATCAGATCCTGTACATGTTCATTCTTCTGAATTTCCGCCAGAATTTCTTCCGGTATCTGCTCGTCCGACTCCACCACTGTAAAGGCAGTGGCGCCCTTATCCTCACGGAATAGCCGCATAAACGCAATATTGACTTCCTCTTTGCTCAGACACTGGGTAATATGCGCCACCACACCCGGCTTGTCAATCTGTCTGACGATCAATGTGCTGTATTCACCTGTGAACTCCACATCGATTCCGTTGATCCGGACAATCTTGATCTTGCCGCCCCCGATGGACTCACCTCTGACAGACAGACGATACCCATTCACTCCCGTAATGTCCATATCCGCCGTATTCGGATGATCTGTCTTCGTTTCTTCATCGATGACAAATTCATACTCTACTCCCATCTTTTCGGCCCATTCAAAGGCATCTCGGATCCTGGCGTCATCCGTATGAAAGCCAAGGATCCCCCCCAGAAGCGCCCGGTCGGTCCCATGTCCATGGTAAGTCTTGGAAAACGATCCGTACAGTGTAAAGACAACCTTCCTTACCGGCTCCGGACACATCTTACATGCCAGAAGCGCCATGGAACATGCTCCCGCCGTATGTGAACTGGACGGCCCGATCATATTCGGACCGATAACATCAAAAATACTCAAAAATTTCATACCTTCATCCTCCGGTTCCTTTCTTTGCTTTTCTTAATATAACATATTTCTATCATCCCCAAAAGGGATTTCACAAAATATTCAACGGTCTGATATTTCTTCATAATTTCTTAACTTTCCATGAAAAATCTTCAAAATATCCTAAGAGCGGCTTTCACTGTTTTTCCGTTTTATGCTTTACAATAAAATCAGAAACAGGAAAGGAAAGAGTGGCGAAAAAGTTATGTTACATAAATATATACTGGCGAAACATTTTTATACGGCAGAAAAGACGGAGTTGATTGAACAGAGTATGAACCATTATTCATTCTCTTCCTACATCCTGTTTTTCTTTACATTTTCTTTTGCAGGGTGGCTGTGGGAAGTCCTTCTGCATGTATATTTAGATCATGCTCTTGTAAACCGCGGCGTCCTCTACGGCCCGTGGCTTCCCATCTACGGGTTCGGCGGCGTGTTGATTCTCTTTTTGCTCCGTCGTTTTGCCAAAAAGCCGCATCATGTTTTTCTGATGACAATGCTAATTGCCGGAACGATAGAATTTGTGACCGGAACAATCCTTTGGGAAGTCTATCAGATGCGCTGGTGGGACTATCGGGATTCCCTGATTCATCTAAAAGGGTTTGTCTGTCTGAAGGGTCTCCTCCTCTTTGGCACGGGTGGGCTTCTGATCCTTTATCTGGCTGCTCCGAAATTAAACCGCTGGTACCAGAAACTTCCAGGAGGATTTAAGACTGTGCTCTGTGTCAGTCTGGTCTGCTTCTTTCTGACAGATGTGATCCTTTCTCTCATCCATCCAAACACCGGATTCGGAGTGACGATTCCAAGGCTATCATAAGACGATCCATACAAAAACGTAACCGCTTCATCCTGCAGTTTCTTTGCTGAAGACGAAGCGGTTCTTTTTATTTATGATTCTTAGCGGGCACAGTCGGCCTCGATTTTCTCAAACTCTCCATTGTTAATGAAGTACGCACGGTACCACATCAGGAATGTATAGACAACCCAGATCTGAATCGAATGAGTCACCTTTCCTTCTTTGTGCTCTTCCAAAAGGGCGAGAATCTTCTTCTGGTTGAAAAACTTGGCGGCGGTCTCGCCTTCAAACTCTTTCTTGATCATCTGATAGTACTGATCTTCCCTCATCCAGTTCGGAAGCGGACTTGGAAACATGAGCTTCTTACGCTCGGCGCTCTTCTTGCTGAACTTCCGGTCTGCCAAAGCTCGAAACGCAAGCTTGGTGTTGGCATCGTTTACCTTACACTTGGCCGGAATCGTGCGGGCTGTCTGAAACACCTCGATATCCATGAACGGAACACGAAGTTCCAGGGAATTCGCCATAGACATCTTGTCTGCTTTCAGAAGAATCTCCTGTCGCAGCCACATATTGAAATCCAGGTACTGCATCTTGGACACGTCATCCAGATCCGGAACCTTGTCATAAAACTCTTTCGCGATATCCAGAGGATTTCTGCTCTTATATTTCTTCTTGAGGAAGGAATCTCTCTCCTCGTACTTGAAGACATTGCTGTTTCCGATGTAACGCTCCTCCACGTCCTTACTGCCACGAATCAGGAAGCCTTTCCCTTTGAATTTTGGAAGCAGGGACACGGCTTTTGCCACCGCTTTTCTAAACCACTTCGGAAGCTTTTGATAATTGCCAAGAGAAATATTCTCGTGGTAAATGTTGTACCCGCCGAACATCTCATCAGCGCCTTCCCCGGATAGGGCAACTTTGAAGTCCTCGGCACAGCGGTTCGCGATATAGTACAGAAGATTCGCGCTTGGGTTCGCCAGCGGTTCGTCCATGTAGTACTGAATCTTCTCCGCGTCATGGAAATACTCGTCGGCAGACACTTTCCGCCCAATATTGCGGATGCCAAGCTCGTCCGCAAGCTCTTTGGCGTGCGGCGCCTCGCTGTACTTCTGCTCCACAAAGTCAATCGTAAAAGTCGTCAGATCTACCTTGTCTTTCAGCTCATATGCCACATAGCTGGAATCCACGCCGCTTGAAAGGAAAGAGCAGACTGGTACGTCGGCGATGATGTGTTTGTCTACAGAATCCTCCAGCACACCGTCCAGCTTGTCCGCCACACTCTCGATGGTTTGATTCTCATTGATATCAAAGGTCGGCTCCCAGTAGGTGCTTACTGTCAGCTTTCCCTCCTCGTATGTGAAGTAATGTCCCGGCAGAAGCTTGTACACATTCCGGAAAAACGTCTCCGCTCCCGGAATACATCCGAATGTCATAAAGTCCGGCAGCTTCTCCTCAAAAAGCTCCTTCTGGAAATCCGGGTGAGCCAGAAACGACTTGATCTCCGATCCAAAGAGGAACGTTCCGTCCTTGTGATAATAGTAAAACGGCTTGATTCCGAAATGGTCTCTGGCTCCGAAAAGCGTCTTCTTCGTCCGGTCAAAGATGACAAAAGCGAACATCCCTCTCAGGCGTCCGAGCAGCCCTTCCTTTCCCCACTCCTCATAACCGTGGAGCAGGATCTCGGAATCAGTATGCGTTGTAAATACATGTCCTGCCTCGACCAGCTCTTTCCGAATGTCCTGAAAATTGTAAAGCTCGCCGTTAAAAATCAGCACCAGATTCTTGTCCTCATTGAACATCGGCTGAGATCCGCCTTCCAGATCGATAATGCTCAGACGTGCAAAACCCAGTCCGACCTTTCCTTCTACGAAAGCATCTTGTGAGTCCGGTCCTCTGTGCCGAATCTTATCCGTCATTTTCCGTATTACGGAAGTATCGTACTCTCTCACTCCTGCATAACCTGCAAATCCGCACATACATTTTCTCCTTTATATGAATTGTTTCCTAACTTGATAACAATATGCTAACTTCATTATTTTAGCGAATTTTCCCCGGGATTGCAAGCGATTTGTGCCATCACCTGTCCGATCGGCTCCCGTATCACAAGATCTGCCTGCACGCTGCGTCCGGTTTCCGCCTTGTTGATAAGTACCAGGTACTTCCCACGGAAATAGTCTATGAATCCTGCGGCAGGGTAAACGACAAGGGAGGTGCCGCCGATGATCAGCATATCCGCTCCGGCGATCGCCTCCACGGAATTCTGGATAATCCGTGTGTCAAGTCCTTCTTCATAGAGCACAACGTCCGGTTTGATCACCCCGCCGCAGCCGCACCTCGGAATCCCCTCGCTGTCCCGGATATACTCTGCGTCATAAAATTTCCCGCACCTCATACAGTAGTTCCGGCGGATACTGCCATGGAGCTCGTACACGGTCTTACTGCCCGCCTTCTGGTGCAGGCCGTCAATATTCTGGGTGACAACCGCGGTAAGCTTTCCCGCCGCCTCAAGCTTGGCAAGCTTTCGATGCGCCGGATTGGGCTCGGCATCCAGACAAAGCATCCGCTCTTTATAAAACCGGTAAAATTCCTCCGGATGTCTCAGAAAAAAGGTGTGGCTGATGATCGTTTCCGGCGGAACATCATATTTCAGATGATATAAACCGTCCTCACTGCGGAAATCCGGAATATTGCTCTCCGTAGAAACCCCGGCCCCTCCAAAGAATACGATATTGCTGCTTTTGTCAATCATCTCCTGAAGCTTTCTGATCTCTTCCATCTCATTTTCTCCTTCCCGTCCGTTTCTTTCCCTTTAGTATAGCACAGTTTCATCATGCTGATAAGATTTCTCCATTTTTGTGAAATCTCTTGTTCCCCCTCCTGTCATCCTGTATACTTGTTCCTATCTGAACATAGAAAGGACTGGTATGTATGAATGAGAGTGTATCTAAAAAAGCGTGGAACATTCTTACTATTTTGGCCGGCAACGCCATCTATGCCCTTGGAGTTGCCGTCTTTATTCTTCCAAACGATCTGATCACCGGGGGAACGACAGGTCTTGGAATCGCGTTTGAACATTATTTTGATATTCCGATTTCCGCTTTTGTCTTTTGCTTCAATGCCGTCATGTTCCTTCTTGGGGCCGTCGTCCTGGGAAAGATGTTCGCTCTGACCACGCTCATCAGCAGTTTCTTCTACCCGATCATCCTCGGTGTATTTGAAAATATCCCGCAGCTTGGCCAGATTACAAACGACCGGATGCTCGCCACAATCTCCGGCGGACTGATGATCGGATTTGCCATCGGCATCGTCATCCGGGCCGGCGCCTCTACCGGAGGTATGGATATTCCTCCGCTGGTCCTGAACAAGAAATTCGGTCTTCCGGTGTCCGTGATGCTCTATGTATTTGACTTTACGATCCTGATACTCCAGATGCTCTTCTCCGACAAGGAGCAGATCATCTACGGTATTCTGCTCGTCCTGATCTACACCGTTGTCCTTGACAAGGTGCTTCTGACCGGACACGCCCAGACCCAGGTCAAAATCGTCAGCAAAAAGCATAAAGAGATCAACCAAATGATCGTCCAGAAGCTCGACCGTGGCTCCACGTTGCTTTACGGAGAGACCGGATATCTCCATGTGGATCAGCCTGTGATTATGACCGTCATCTCCAACCGGGAACTTTCCAAGCTGAACCAGGAAGTAAATAAGCTCGATCCGGAGGCCTTTATGATTATTTCCCGTGTCAATGAAGTCAAAGGCCATGGATTTTCCAGTAATAAAATCTACCGAAACAGAAAGGCTTCTGCCTGATGTTTCGCAAACAGCCGCAAAACAGCTCTAAAAAGCTGCCTGCGGCTGTTTTTTGTATTAGGAAAACCACGCGATAGTCGCGTGGTTCTATAGAAGCTTTAGCGATGTATTCAGACATAAAAACTCCTAATGTGTATAATAAAAACGTGACCTGCCAGTTACGTAGATAAAAACACATTAGGAGGACTATATTATGTCAGAACACAATACAGACGTGAAAAGCTTAGCACATACAAAATGGAATTGCAAATATCATGTGGTATTTGCCCCTAAATATCGAAGAAAAGTATTTTTTAATGAAAAACGAGAAGAGATACGAGATATCATCAGGACATTGTGCCAATGGAAAGGCGTAGAAATAATTGAAGGAGAAATATGTCCGGATCATATACATCTTCTGCTTAGTATCCCGCCCAAAATGAGCGTTTCGGGATTTATGGGATATTTAAAAGGGAAGAGTAGCCTGATGATATTTCAAAAATTTGGAAATATGAAGTTTGCGTACCGAAACCGCGAGTTTTGGTGTAAGGGATACTACGTCGATACAGTGGGTAAGAACACTGCAGCAATAAAAAGTTACATAGCCAACCAGCTGAAGCAGGATCAGGAAATGGATCAATTAAGTTTATTTGATCCGAGAGACCCGTTTACGGGTAGCAAGTAATCACACGCATGGCTGGCAGGCCAATGAAAAGACGCACTTGTGCGTAGCTAGTGGTATTAGGGCTATGCCCGAAAAGGAAAAACCACCCGCTATGCGGGTGGATGATTATTCTATCACACAGGAATACCTTTGACACATGGAAACCTATGAAAAGTAAGAATGAGACAGGAGAAATATATGAGTACAATTCTAATTGTAGAAGATGATGTCAATATCAATGAGATGCTGAAAGTAGCGCTTCAGAAAGAGGGATATTCTTGCATCCAGGCGTTTTCAGGGACAGAGGGCAGACTTGTCTTATCTCAGGAGGAGCCGGATTTGGTGCTTTTGGACTCATATTTTTCCGGACGGGGACGGAGGGCTGAAACAAGCATTTCCTTGTCCGGGTCAAAAAGCAGGGTGCCATGGTGGAGTATGCGTCCTTTGTATATCCTTTGGGCATTTCCCGATATTTTAAGTCCGTCTATTGTTATATCATTTCTTCCGTCGGCCTTTGCGGTGACTCCAATGTCTGACAAAGCTTTGATAACCGGGCGGGTAAAATCGTTTATTGTAAAGCCTTCGCTTTCGTCAAGCTCCGTAATGAATGAAAAATTTACATTTCCCATATCGTGGTATACGGCGCCTCCTCCGGTGGTTCTTCGTACCACAGA
>ERZ826396.2973-NODE-2973-length-12317-cov-3.353531_pt1 | contig 12317 bp, 13 predicted proteins | sample MGYA00519926_ERZ826396 | MGnify/ENA primary metagenome ERZ826396 (study PRJEB31778, sample SAMEA3449230) | human gut metagenome | biome: human gut; feature: human-associated habitat; material: faeces | place: United Kingdom | collected 2010/2012 ...
AACGAATACCCTCGTCGTACAGAAGACTGCGCCAAGTACGCTTTGATGCATGTAGATCGGAAGAACCCAGCCTCATGCTCCTTTTAAACTGGCTGATAGCTTCCCGAGTAAATACTAAACTCCGCTCACTCATGGAAAGAAGGTCGTTCTTCACCAACACATTGACAGCATCCTTGAACGGCAAGAGGCCCTTTGCATCATCGACGCGAACTACGGCACAGGTATCCGAGTTTCCCAAATCCCAATAATAAACCGGATGGCCGGACAAGATTACTTGCTCCTCGCCGAGAAGATCAAGTAATGCCAAGTTGAATAGCTTATCTTCGGAAAAGCGCAGATTAACGGGAAAGGGAGCTTGCCCTTCTCCGAGCTTTGAGGACAATCGCAGAACCGCCTTCCGTCGATAGAGGCGCGACCACGCCGAATTGGTCTCATACCACTCCAGCCTTTTTGGAACCCCCGAGGAAAGCGGTGCGTATGCGGGATCGATCATAAAAGACCGCAGGGCAGATGCAGGAAGCGTCCTATCCTCGGCGACAGTCCCCCAGCCCTTCCACGATATATCTGAATAGCCAACCACATTCTCCCTAGCACTGAGTATCACAGGGAACAGCACGAGGGAAACGGAAGAAGCCGTCATCTCCCGAATCTTCCCTATGCCGTCGGCGAGTAGATAGTCATCCGCATCCAAAAACATGACCCACTCACCTCGCGCCGCGCAGAATCCGGCGTTCCTCGCCGCAGACCTTCCTGCATTACTCTGTTGCAAAAGTCTGACACGAGCATCCACTTTGGTCACTTCTCGCACTATCCCCGCCGTGTAATCATCCGATCCGTCATCTATCACGATGACCTCCATATCATCGCCGGGCCATAGCAAGATACTGTTTATCGCGCGTAGAATCGTTTTTTCGGCCCTATATGCGGGAACGATTACGCTCAAAGTGATCCCAGCTCCTCCAACAGCGCTTGCCATTTCTCAGCAATCGCTCCCCAAGAGAAACGCTTGGAAGACTCGATGGCGTACAGAGCCATTTCCTGCCGCATGCCAGCATCCTCCATGAGTTCGAGCACGGCTTTTGCATAAGCGCTTACATCCGCAAAGGGAACGTATCTGCCGTTTTCCCCATCGGTTATGATCTCTCGAAGCGAGGCGTAGGAATCGAACGCGACGGGCACTGCCCCGAACTGCTGCGCCTCCGTCAACGTCAGACCCCATCCTTCGCTTGCCGAAGTCATCAGGAACAGGGACGCTATGCAATAGTCCCCCCCCCCCGATGGGGTCTCTGCGGCCAACGAAGTCAACGTCGGGTAGACGCATGCGGGCCGCAAGCCTCTTGTAGCGGCTCTCGTCTCGGCCATGCCCCACGATTCGGAGCGTCCAACCTTCCGATACTGGATCGGACTTGACCGCCTCCCATGCTTTTAAGGCAAGGGAGATTTTCTTCGGAGTATCCTCAAGTCGCGCTACAATCAATGCGATCTTTTTCTTCTCGCAATAGGCAGCAGGATCAAGATATTCTTCGCATGACAAAGGATTTGGAATGAACCTGAACTTTTCAACGTCCTCTAATCCGCCAAACGCTTTATAGCCCTCAGAGAAACCCTCTGAAAGCAGCACCACGGCATCGGCAGCCATATACGCCGCTTGGTAGTCCCCCCTCAGCCTTCTTGTATAACGAGCCTTGTAAATCGGATAGCAGAGCACCATAACAGCCGGCTTGACTTTTCCGGTTCCACTAGCAGATCCAAGTTGCGATAAGCACGTCCGCAGATCGCCGAAATGAACTTCCCAGCCTGGCTCGAAATGGTGGGCAAGAACAAGCTTTGTGCATCTGGGCAAACCGGCTTTTCGCAAAGCAATAACAAGCTCGAAAGATCCTTGGCTGACAACCACGTCAACGCGTCTGTCTTGAACGAACGAAGCTATCTGCGAAGCAGCGGTTTTCAAATGCCCGTCGACCATTAACTCCCCCGCGAAACAGAGTTCCTTGGGAGCACTATCTTCGATCGAATAAGCTGAATAGCATTCGTGTCCATAGCGGCTCGACAAAGCTGATGCAACGGAGACGGTGGCCCTCTCCGTGCCACCCTTCATGGCAATAGCTTTGCATGAGGTGTAAAAAAGAATTTTCAAAGACTCATCTCGCGCGATTGGATAGCTACTCTTTTGCAGATATTGCGCAAACGAAATGCTGCTGAATCCCATCCAAGCATTGAAAAGTCCAGCGATTCATAGAGCCTGGATGCATTTGGGCACTCTAAAAGATATTCTATTTTATCGGCAACCTCGCACGCATCCTCACAGTCGCGCACGACATCGGAATCCTCAAGAGAGAGAATCTCGCCTACGCCGCAATTCCCAGACAAGAGAAGCGAGGCTCCAGCTCGCAAGGCGTCGATGGCGGAGAGGCCGAAGGATTCGTGCCGGGAGTTCATAACAAAAACGTTGGTTTCGCCGAGACCGCTAATGAATTCTTCATGTTCGACCTGGCCGAGGAACACCCCTCCCGCACCGTCCATAATGGCGCTTAGATCGTCGTTGGCAGCATACTGGCGGCCATACACGCGCAACTCGCAGTCGACATTCCTGCCGCGTAAGGAGCTCACCGCACGCGCAACCACATCGCTGCCTTTAACTGGACGAGTGCCCCCGCTCACTGCGACAACGGAACATCTACTTTGCCTTATGCAGGAATCCTGCTCGAATGGCTCGATACCAAGATGGACGTACGACACCCTGCCCGCAATCTCAGGCAACTCGTTTACAAGAAACCTCATCTGCAATTCTGAATTGGCGACAACGAAATCGGCAGTGCGCAGATGCCATTCAACGGCCGCGATCTTGCGCGACGATTAACCCAGCTTGTTAATGATGTTCTCAAAGCTCCAGCTCCTGTCTGCTCCCATCTCCATAAATTGCGTCGTTGCGCGCCTCGACCTGCCACCAGCCTGTGATACCCGGCTTCGCGGAAAGAAATTCATCGACCTCATCGCCGTACGCGACCAATTCGTCCTCGACGACAGGGCGAGGGCCAATCACACTCATCCCTTTTGTCAAGACGAAAACGCAAGGCAGGACGGGGATTTTGCGCAGGTGGAGAGGATTGCCAGCAATTTCGATGGAGCATTTCGAGCCGCCTGGGACGCATTAGAGAATCGGAATAGCACATAGCTTCAAACGCACGGCACGCACCGATTTCCCCTATGCCTGATGCCAAAATCGTCCCATTGGGACCCGTTTCCCAATGGGACGATTCTTCACAAAGGGCATTAAGGCGCATGAAAACGTGGAAGGGGCAAGCAAACGCGCTTTGCCACCGCGACTACACGACCGGCACGTCCGTTCAGGTAAACGTCTACATGGACTTCATCGAGATAATGAGCCCCGGGCTGTTCCCCGAGGGCGACTCCCCCGACAGGCACCTCGAGGGATCGGGCGGCGACTCCAAGCAGCGCAACCCGAACATCGCGCAGGTGCTCTTCAGATCGGGCATGATCGAGCAGTACGGCACCGGCATACCGCGCATCAAGAGGGCGCGCGACGCCGCTGGCGTGGCATTCAGCTACCGCCAGGACGTCAACTCAACCGTAATACGCTTCGAGCGTCCCGGGGCACAGACGAGTGACGCCGCGGCCATCAGTTCAACAGACGCCGCCTCCCCCGGTTCCCTCGAAAAACTCAGCGAAACCGAGAAGGTCGCCATGCAGATTGCGCACGACTCGGGTTGCGTGGCGAGAAAAGAGCTCATGGAGCAAACGGGGATCGGGAGGGTAAAGGCGACGGAGACCCTGAAGCGCCTTGCCGAAAAAGGACTTCTCGAATGGGTCGGATCAAACCAGCACGACCCAAGGCAGTACTATCGAGCAAGCGGGAGGTAAGCGCCTGCCCGCTACTGCCCGCGGCATTCGACAAGCCTGCCGAATGCCGCGGGCATGAGCAGATATCTCTTTTGTCGAGACGAAAACGCAGGGAAAAACGAGCGGTACGCCCTGCTAGACGCATCGCGATTCCGAAAGACCACGAGGGCTCGCAAGGCGTCATTAAATGTAACTAATTGATTTGCTATGTACCATTCATAATGGTACATTGATAATTGTTTAGTTACATGAGGAGGCGGAGCATGAGGGAGTACGTCGAGAAGGCGCTGCACACGAGAGTCGATTGCGAGCCCGTCGACGCCTCGGGGCTCCCCCTCTACCTGAGGGGGCTGTACTCCCTGGAGCGGTGGACCGCCTTCGGCGTGCCGTTCGCCGTGGCCTCCCCCGTCGAAAGCCCGACGGTGAAGACCATGGCGAAGCACCGCGACGCCCTGGAGGCGGCCCTGGGGACCCCTGTGTCCTTCGCCCTCGAGGGCGCCACGGGCTACAGGGTCGGGCGGATGCTCGAAGCGGGCCTGCCCTTCATCGCCCCGGACAGGCAGGTGTACCTGCCGTTCCTGGGAATCGCGCTGAGCAGCGGGCGGAGCCACGCGCGCGACAGGCGGCAGACAGACGTCGGCACGTTCTCGCCCCAGACGCAGCGCCTCGCGCTCATGGCACTCTACGGCGACCTCGACGGCGCCAGCGTCACCCAGGCGGCAGGCCTCCTCGGCGCGGCGAAGATGACCGCCTCTCGCGCATTCGACGAGCTCGCGGCCGCCGACCCCTCGATCGTCGGCACCGAGGGGCGGCGGCGGGTGCTGCGCCCCGGCAGGGACAAGATGGCGATGTGGCATCGCTTGGAGCCGCGCATGTCTAGTCCGGTCGCGAGGGAGCACCGCCTGGGCCGCGTGCCCGACATGGATCTCCCGCTGGGAGGGATCTCGGCGCTGTGCGGACTCTCGATGCTGCAGGACGACCCCTGGCCGACTTTCGCCGCAACCAAAGCGCAGGAGCGCACTCTGGAGCTGGCGGCCGACGCGCGCGACACCGGCCTCGACGAGCCAGAGGATCCCGCGTGCGTGGTGCAGGTGCTGCGCTACGAGCCCGTGCCGGCGCCGGGATGCGCGGTCGACCCGCTTTCGGCCATCCTGTCCCTTCCCGCCGACGAGAGGGACGACCCGCGCGTCGCGGGCGAAATCGAGAGCGTTTTGACCCGAGTGCTTGGAGGCGATCATGAGGGGAATCGATAAGTTCAAGGAGCGCTTCGCGGGCCATGACGGCGAGTACGTCCTGATCGGCGGCGGCGCCTGCGACCTGCTGTTCGGCGAGGCCGGGCAGGACTTCAGGGCCACCAAGGACCTCGACCTGGTCCTTTTGGTGGAGGCGCTGACGCCCGAGTTCGGCCAGGTCTTCTGGGATTTCGTCAAGGAGGGCGGCTACGAGAACAGGCAGAAGAGCGGCGGAAAGCCGCAGTTCTACCGGTTCTCCAAGCCGGAGGACCCGGCCTTCCCCGCCATGCTGGAGCTGTTCGCGCGCACCGACGTCGGCCTGCGCGACGCGGAGTCCGGCCTCATGCCGATCCACATCGACGACGAGGTGTCGAGCCTTTCGGCGATCCTGCTCGACGAGGAATATTACCGGCTGCTCGTCGAGAACAGAGCGTCGGCCGGCGGCGTCGCCGTCCTGTCGGTCGAGGGGCTGATCCCCTTCAAGGCCAAGGCGTGGCTCGACCTTTCCGCCAGGCGGGCGGGCGGCCAGGCCGTCGACGAGAAGAGCGTGGAGAAGCACCGAAACGACGTCTGCCGCCTCGCCACGCTGCTCGCGGGCGGCGAGCGCCCCGCCATGAGCGAGGGGGTCCGCGCCGACATGCGGCGCTTCCTGGAGGCCTACGAGTCGGACCCCGTCGACCCCAAGGCGCTCAAGATCAAGGGCGTCGGGGCGCAGCAGGTCGTCGAGGTACTCAAGAGCGTCTACCTGCGGTAGCGCAGCTGCCCGATAGCGCTACCGTGCGGCGTCATCTAGGACGGGCCGCAAGGCGCACCCCGCGCCTTTCATCGCCGACTACCTGCGCCACACCGCAGCTACTGGGTATCTACCAAGTAGTTACTGCGCACTACTGAGCAGTCCAGCAGGTTGCGAAGGCTGAGCCATGGTTGGACATCGCGTCGTTGCATTCGAGACAAATGGGGATGCAGACAAAATAGTTGGACCGAATCGGTCCGGTTAGGAGTTCGCGAATGCCGAGCTGCACGGACGAGCAGAGGCGCAGGGCCGTCGATATGATCGAGGAGTGCGGCGGGTCGGTGACGCGCGCGATGCGCAGGCTGGGATACCCCACGCGCCACAAGTCGAGTGCAACTTTCTCCTTCGGCAAAAGGTCATAGCCGCCCCTCACCTGCGCGAGGCCGCTGAGCCCTGGCTTCACTAGAGCGCGATAGTTCCAGCCGTGAATGCGCTTCTCGAACTCGGCGCAAAAAGCCGGGCGTTCAAGCCTTGGGCCTATAAGCGCCATGTCGCCATCATCTCGGAATACGCTATGCGCTCCCCTTCGGCCATGTCCACGGCCCGCGGGCGTATGGTTATCATGTTGTGGGACGAGGCAAGGTCCTGCTCCGCATACTCCGCGTTCACCACCATGTAGTCCGTGTACTTGTGCCTGGGCAGCATTCTCGGCATGAGGATATCGCCCGCACGCAGGCGGTAACGGTCCGCCTTGGCCGCATCGACCCGGATGAGCTCGACCCCCTCCACCTTGTCCTCCGGCATCAGGATGCCTTCCGCCAGGTCTTTCACTGAGATGCGCCTAAGGGTCACTCCGTCTATATCGGCGACCTTCACGCTGTCCCGGGACATCAGGGGAGGCACGACGGCGAAAAGGTCGCCGACCGTGGCCTCGTATCTCCTCAGCATCCCCAGCATCGACTTCGCATCGAACTTTCGCTCTACGGTCACATCCGCTCCAAACTGACGGGTCTTTTGCAACAGGATATCTTCGGCGCGGTGATGGAGGGGCGCCCCTTCCCGTTCGGGAAGGGGCGTTTCCGTGCGGGTTCGCGGCGGGTAGCATCGATGGGGACAACCGTTTCACTGGAGGTGCCGACATGGCCGATATCAACCCTAACGACAGCGCGACCCTTACCGACGGCCTCGAGATCGACAGCTACGATGACGTCGTGAACCTGCTCGGCGCCGGCGAGGCCGCCGCGATGCTCGCGGATGCCGTCGGCAACCGGTTCAACCGGCAGGACATAATGAAGGCCATCCTGAACGGAGGGGATATCCACCTCGACTACTGGCCCGAATACGGGGAGTACGACTATGCCGCGCGCATCTGCGGCGAACTGCTCGCGGACACCTCGCTTGCGTGGGCCGATGGCCTCGTCGACCCGGATAAGATCAAGACGCACAAGGGGCTGACCGCCGGCGACCTGTCGCATGCCGTCACCTGCGTGCTCACGGACAGGTTCAATGACGGGCTCGATGAGGCGAGACTTGCGGATTGCAAGAATATCGCCGATGAGTTCGCCCGGGCAATCGAATCTCAACTCGGGTCGGGGCGTCTCGGGCGGGCGCTCTACGTTGACGGCGACTGCCTCCGCGACGATCTGACCGATAAGTTCGGGTTCTCCTACGACATCGATTTCAGCGGGCTCACCTTCAAGACCTCGCTCATACTGTCCGTCAACGACCTGTATTATGAGGGCGACGTCATCGATGCGGCGCGCGACTGGCAGGAAGATTACCTCCCGTGCGTCTGCCATAGGGGCGGCCAGGGCGAGGATGACAGGTGGGAGTACGAGCCCGCCGAGGACTACAGGCCCTTCACGCGTCCCGCGGACATCCCCGGGAGCATCTTCGACAAGCTGTGCGCCTCGCAGGGCACGACCGTCGAAAAGGTCGTCAACGACCCCGTTACGCCTTTCGAGCGCAGCTTCCGCGAGGATATCTTCAATATGCCGCAGAATCGCCCTGTCGGGCTCGCGGTCCTCGCGACGCTGCCGCTCGACGCGTTCCTGGATGCCAGCCTGTCGATGATCTGCCGCGGCGAGGGCGAAAACGCCGGCACGTTCACGGTCAAGCCCGGAACGTATGAACCCATCTTCGGTATCTACGACCCCGTCGGCGGGTGCGGCGGCACCATGGGCACCGTGCTCGACTGCGATTTCGAGATCGACCCGCACGACATCGCGTACACGATGATGGAACCCGTGCGCGGCGAGTGGAAGTCCGACCGCATCGACCTGTACACCCCCCAGGACTGCTTCGGATTCTCCGACCCCTTCGGAGGGCGCATCGAGTATTCCGAGAAGAAGCCCGAAATCGCCGTCGCGGTGAAGCCCGATCCCGTCGAACTGGGTCACCGCGCCTCAGTCGCGGCCAGCTCGACCGCCGGCGGCCGTGCGCGCGGCGCCGGGATCAGGCAGTAGGGGTGCCGCCATGGACAATCGTGATGCCAAACGCAAGAGGCCCATCACGTGCCTGGAGTCCGGGGTGACCTACGACTCCGCCCACCGGGCGGCCAAGGAACTCGGTTTCGCCGACTCGCGCAACATTTTCCGCTCCATCCAGCGCGGCACCTGCACCCAAGGGCTGCACTTCTACTATGCCGACGAGCCGAAGCCGGCACCGGAGTTCTTCATCCCGCCCAACAGGGCGCCGCGCCCCGTGGTGTGCCTCGATACCGGGGAGACGTTCGAATCGTCATTCCAGGCGGGCCGCGCGTTCGGCATCACGCCCGGAGGCGTGCGCACATCGGCCAGCACGGGCGTCGAGCGTGGCGGGCTGCACTTCTATTACGGCGACGAGCCGAAACCCGCGCCCGAGTTCTTCAGGGAGCGTCATTCGAAGACCCGCCCCATCGTCTGCCTGGAAACCGGCGAGACCTTTGTGGGCAACCCGGCCGCGGCCCGCCCTCTGCATGTATCGCCCACCACGATCAGCCAGGCCGTCCGCTACGGATCGCCCGTAAACGGGCTCCATTTCTACCATGGCGACGAGCCGAAACCTGCGCCGGAGTTCTTCAAGCCGGCGAAGGTCAAAGGCGGCAAGAGCCCTGCGGCGATAGCTGCCGCAGCAAAGGTCGCCGCGGGGAATAGCGCTCCGGGTACCGATTACCGCGAGCATGGTATTCAGCGTAATCGGCGTGCGGTACAATAGGTGCGGTCGGTAAGGCGCCCTCGGTTTCCGAGGGCGCCTTCTTTCGCTTTCTGGGTCGTGGCGATGTGATGAGCAGCGCCCGCCGGTTTCCGGCGGGCGCTATCGTGTTGGGTTTTATGGAATGGTATTTTCGGGTGAGTGGTTTATATTTAGACCACATTGGTATAGTTGTCGGTAGGGAGACAGGAGGGTTTCTGTGAAAAGCGTCGAGGCAATCAAGATTCTGCATGGGTGCGACCTGGAGGGCCGAATCCTTTTCCGCAGCCGCGAGCTGGGGGGGCTTTTCGGTGAGTCCGGCGATACGCTCCGCTCGACCATCAAGAGGCTCACCGCGGACGGCATCCTCGAGCGCATCGCCCATGACGCGTACCTCTACCTGCTTTTCCACCCCAACGGCTGCGACCTGCTCGGCCATATCGCGGCGTTTTTGCGCCCCGGCGAGGTCACCTATGAAAGCCTCGAGTCCGCGGCATCGCAGTGGGGCTTCATCTCGCAGATCCCGCTCGGACGCATCTCATGCGTGACGACGGGCGCGGAAGGTCTCGTCGATACCCGTTTCGGTGCCATCGAGTTCGTTCACACGAACGATGGTTTGAATGACGTCAAACGGGGAATACTCGACCGTATGCCGAGGAATCGGCTGCCGATCGCGACCGAGGAGCGCTGCCTGCACGACCTCGTCTCGAGGAAGCGCAGCCTGGAGCTTATCGATTGGGATGAAGTGGATGCTGATTGACCTTGAAGAACTTGCCGGGGAGATCGCCAGCAAGGTCGATGGCGCCGGGCTCACGCCCGTCATCGAAAAAGAAATCGTCCATTACGAGATCATCCGGTCCCTCGGGAGGAACGGCCTGCTTCAAGACATCACCTTTCAGGGCGGGACTTCACTGCGCCTCTGCTACGGATCGCAACGATATAGCGAAGACCTCGATTTTGTCGCCGGCGATAAGTTCGATTCGCTTCCCTTGGACGATTTCTCAAGGACTTTGCGCTGCGACCTGCTGAGATCCTACGATACCGAAGTGAGCGTCAGGGAACCGAAGGTCGTCAACGATTTCGATGGCGTCGGGATGCGGAGATGGACGGTCTCGGTAAACACCAACATCGCGCGCCCCGATTTGCCGAAACAGCGAATCAAGCTCGAGATCGCGTCCGTTCCGGCGCATACATCCACGGTCCGCCGCGTCGCGGTCAATTATCCCGAGCTCGCCGGAATGTACGACGACCTTACAATCCGGTGCCAGACACTCGAGGAAATCTTGGCCGATAAGCTGATCTCATTCTCCGCCACCGATACGCATATCAGGCACCGCGACCTCTGGGACATTCCCTGGATCGTCCGTGCGCAGGAAATCGACTTTTCTGCCGTAGCCGCACTCGTCGCGGCAAAGCACGATGACTACCGCTGTCCCGTGCCCCTTGCCAGAATGATCGCCGTCGGCATGCAACGAGCGCACGTCTGCTATGCCGACGGGTCATTCACCGGGCAGATGCAGCGCTTCCTATCCCCTGCCGTTCTCGACCGCACGCACGATTTCGATAACCACTGCGATGCCCTCAACGCTATCGTCGAAAGGTGCTACGGCCGCGTCGCCGCCTCCCTCGGCATCTCGGATCAGGTCGAGCGTGCAAGGCGCAGGCTCGCAACCGAGATATCGTCGGGATTGATTTCGGCCACCGGCATGCCGAAAAGGAATCTTGTGCTTTCCTAAAGAGATGGGTGTGGGGCTTACTTCTTCTCCTCGGTTCAGATAGATAGTCTTGCCCTGCGATCCGTCAGAAGCTCGCCTTCGTAGGAGAAGTAGGCGGCACCTTGGTATGCACCGCCGGGCGTCGCCGTGTCGGCGGCCTCTTTAATGACCTGCACGACGCGGCTCAGCTTCTCGCGGCGACCGTCGGCCATGACGACCAGCTCTTGGCATCCGCGACCTCTACCGTCACGGATGGGTCTTCCTTGAAATGCAGGACGGCGCCGACCGATATACCGATCTCCTCGAAGGTCATGCGTTTCGATTTTGCCCTCTGGCTGTCGTGCGCTTTCTCGGGGACGGCTGCGGCCTTCAAGTCATCGCGACCGGCGAAGAAATCGTCTTCCAGCGGGTTCAGCTGAAGCTGGTCCTCGTCGCCGTTGATCTGGGCTATCGCGTAGAGGATGCGGTAGACCATCTCGATTCGATAAGCCATTTCGCGTATCCCATTCCTTTCCATGGGCATTAAGAGATATATGTTTGGCGATTTAAATTACAGTCTTTGCGGTCGTGTCTCAGCAAAGGCGGTAGATACAGCGATAGGAGCGTTCAAATGGATGATTGGGAAACGCCTGCCCTTAGCCCTGCGTTTCAAAGTGCATGGGAAAAAGCGAACCGCATAGGCGATGAAAAGAAACGCAACGAACAAAGATCGATACTCCTGTCGGACATCTCCCGCGACCATGCTTTTATGCTTCTGTTTAAAAGGGAACTTACCCTTCGAGAGATAGAGGATTATGGGTTGTTTGACTCCGTGACGAATAAGGTAAGTTCCACCAAGAAACCCGGCAGATTTGTCAAACCGTCGGCTTTTGAGAAGATCCAGCTTGAGGGCGGCGGGATAGAAGACCTTCATCCAGTTGAGAACATCTATCCCGGCTTGATCGGCATTGCCGTCGACTATCTAACTAGGTTGATGACTGGGGATTCTCCTGACTCGGCTTTCTCTGTCTCTTTAAATGGAAGCGATAAGGTCAATGCTCGTAAGCAGGCGGAGGCGTTGATCGAATCGGTAAAGGGACTTGAAGACGATTCCATTTGCTCCGCAATACGCCTTGCAGTTTTCGATACGGTGTACCGTGCAGGAGAAGCTGCCTATGTCCCCGTCGAAACGATATACCCAGATGCCGATACCGTTGAAAACGTCCGGAATATGGTTTGGCGGTCTGTCGCGTTCCTCGATATTTATGGGCCAAAAATTACGGACCATCTGACATTTAAAGGCGGATATACGGGACACGTTACAAGCGGGGATGGCGATTTCTTAACAAAGGATACTCTGTGGGATTTCAAGGTATCCAAGCAAACGCTTCAAAGCAGGTCTGTCCTACAACTGCTTATTTATTGGCGACTTGGGCTTCATTCCATTCATCCCGAATATCGGGATGTCAAATATCTGGGCGTCTATAACCCGCGGATGAATATGATTTACCGCTATCCTGTTGCCGATATCTCCGATGAGGCTATCGAAGAGCTCGACTATTCGATTATTTGCTATCCGAGAGAGTAGAGCATATTGCATGGTTTTCTGATTTTGCAGTCGTTATT
>ERZ826396.2974-NODE-2974-length-12310-cov-3.990208_pt1 | contig 12310 bp, 9 predicted proteins | sample MGYA00519926_ERZ826396 | MGnify/ENA primary metagenome ERZ826396 (study PRJEB31778, sample SAMEA3449230) | human gut metagenome | biome: human gut; feature: human-associated habitat; material: faeces | place: United Kingdom | collected 2010/2012 ...
AACTCGACGATTTGCTGGCCGACGGGACGGATACGGCTGCGAAAATCCGCCGCTTCATGCGTCGTCACCACCTGCCGTTTCTGGCCACGGACCGCAGCGTGCTGAACCTCCCGGCCATCGGCAAGAGCATGTCGTTCCGGCTGGTGGGCATCACGGCCGAGGGCAAGCGTCTGCTGCGTTTCGACCACGACCGGACGCGCCGCCACAGCCCGATCATCGACAGTATGGGCGAAATCTTCATCGTCGAGAACAAGTCGCTGGCCGCCTACCTGCGCCAGCTGGGCAAGATGGGCGAGGACCCCGAGGACTACGCTTCGATCTGGGCCTATACGCACGGCGAGACCGAGCCGCGTTTCGGACTTTACGTCTATCCCGATTTCGGGTTCGCGACGACCGACCGGGTGAGCAACCTGGAGTTGGAGTGACGCAATAACCGGCATATGATTTGCGTTCGTATTCAATGATTATTGAATGAATGCAAATTATGAAAAAGACGATTCACAGAGCCGCGACCCGCGGGTATGCCGATCACGGCTGGCTCCGGACCCACCATACTTTCAGCTTCGCCGGATACTACGATCCCGGGCGGATTCATTTCGGCGCCCTGCGCGTGCTCAACGACGATACCGTGGCCCCGGGCGAGGGGTTCGGAACGCATCCCCACGAGAATATGGAGATCGTTTCGCTCGTTCTCTCGGGCGCCTTGAGGCACGGCGACAGCATGGGCAACATGCAGCTCCTCAAGCCGGGCGAATTGCAGGTGATGACCGCCGGTACGGGCATCACGCACAGCGAGATGAACGCCAGCCGCGAGGAGCCGGTGAAGTTCCTGCAGATCTGGGTCATCACCGACGCCGAGGGCCATACGCCCCGTTACAACCAGATCGAACTCGCGCCCGCGAAGCGCAACGAGTTCCGGCTGATCGTGGCTCCCGAAGGCCGCGGCGGGGAACACGTGGGATGGATTCACCAGACGGCATGGTTCCATACGCTCGACCTCGACGCCGGGCGGGAAGCCCGGTACCGCATGAACCTTCACGGCAACGGGGCTTATGTTTTCGTGATCGAAGGTACGGCCGAGGTCGCGGGCGAACCGCTCGGTCCCCGTGACGGCATGGGCATATCGGACGCCGACGATTTCCTGATCCGCGCTTCCGAAAACGCACGGCTGCTGGTCATCGAGGTCCCGATGATCTGATGTGCGGCAGCCTGATGTGAAAAACCGCCGGAGTCGATACTCCGGCGGTTTTTTAGTGTCAGGCGGCGTCCTAAAACTCCGAGGTGAAGTGGAAGCGGATATCCTTGAAGTTCTCCTGCGCGAGAGCCAGCCCGTAGCTGGTGTCGGCGAGGAAAACGTCGCGGCCGTGCTTGTCCACGGCCATGTTGGTGTGCTTGCGGCGCTTGAAGTCGGCCAGCTGCGCGGCGTTGTCGCTGTCGATCCAGCAGGCCTTGTAGATCGAGATCGGCTCCCAGCGGCACGCGGCGTTGTACTCGTGCTCCAGACGGTACTGGATGACCTCGAACTGGAGCGCGCCCACCGTGCCGATGATCTTGCGGCCGTTGAGCGAGCTTGTGAACAGCTGCGCCACGCCCTCGTCCATCAGCTGGTCGATGCCTTTGGCCAGTTGCTTGAATTTCAGCGGGTCGGCGTTCTCGATGTAGCGGAACTGCTCGGGGGCGAACGACGGAATTCCGGTGAAGCGGAGCTTCTCGCCTTCGGTGAAGGTGTCGCCGATCTTGAAGTTCCCCGTGTCGTGCAGACCCACGATGTCGCCCGGATAGGCGAAGTCGATCACCGACTTTTTCTCGGCCATGAAGGCCGTCGGGGAGGAGAATTTCAGCTGCTTGCCGCTGCGTACGTGGAGGTAGTTCCTATTCCGTTCGAACGTGCCGGAACAGATCTTCAGGAACGCGATGCGGTCGCGGTGGTTGGGGTCCATGTTGGCGTGGATCTTGAAGACGAAGCCGGTCATTTTCGGCTCCGCAGGCTCCACCTGCCGGGTTTCGGTCGGCGCCGGGCGCGGCGAGGGGGCGATGCGCACGAAGCATTCGAGCAGTTCGCGCACGCCGAAATTGTTCACCGCCGAGCCGAAGAACACCGGGGCCAGTTCGCCCCGCAGGTAGGCGTCGCGGTCGAACTGGTCGTAGACGCCCTCGACCAGTTCCACGTCGGAACGCAGCTGGGCGGCGAACTTCTCGCCGATGTAGCCTTCGAGTTCCTGCGAGGCGAGGTCCGAGATTTCGGCCGTCGAGGCGTCGGCCGTGAGCTTTTCGTCCGACGTGAAGAGCGAGAGGTTCTTCTCGTAAAGGTTGTAGACGCCCTTGAACGTGGGTCCGTTCGAGATCGGGAAGGCCAGCGGCCGCACGCGGATATGCAGTTCCTTCTCCACCTCGTCCAGCAGGTCGAACGGCTCTTTCGACGGGCGGTCGAGCTTGTTGATGAAGACGATCACGGGGGTTTGGCGCATGCGGCAGACCTCCATCAGCTTGCGGGTCTGGGCCTCGACGCCCTTGGCGCCGTCGATGACGATGATCACCGAGTCGACGGCCGTCAGCGTGCGGTAGGTGTCCTCGGCGAAATCCTCGTGGCCCGGGGTGTCGAGGATGTTGATCTTGCAGCCCCGGTATTCGAATCCCATCACGGCCGTGGCAACCGAGATGCCTCGCTGGCGTTCGATCTCCATGAAGTCGGACGTGGCGCCCTTCTTGATCTTGTTGCTCTTGACGGCTCCGGCCACGTGGATGGCGCCGCCGAACAGCAGCAGTTTTTCCGTAAGGGTGGTTTTGCCCGCGTCGGGGTGGGCGATGACGGCGAAGGTCCGCCGCCGGGTTATCTCTTCCTGTTGTGTCATGCGTTATTCTTTCGGGTAATCGGCGTTGTAGTGGCAGCCTACGGACTCCTTGATCTCGCGGCCCTGCTTGATGACCAGGTAGGCGATGGCGATCATGTTCCGCAGCTCGCACAGTTCGCGGTTGGGCTTGGTCTTGTTGTAAAGTTCCTCGGTCTCCTGCCAGAGGATTTCCAGCCGGTGCATGGCGCGCTTGAGCGAGAGGTTCGACCGCACGATGCCCACGTAGTTGGACATGATCGTCTGCATCTCGCGCTTCGACTGGATGATCATCAGCATCTCCTCGGTGTGCTGCGTGCCTTCGAAATCCCAGTCGGGAATGCCCTCCTGAAAATCGACTTTCTCCAGCAGCGACGCCGTGTGGCGCGCGGCCTGGTCGGCGTAGACCACCGCTTCGATCAGCGAGTTCGAGGCCAGGCGGTTGGCGCCGTGCAGTCCCGTGCACGAGGTCTCGCCCAGCGCGTAGAGCCGTTTCACGGAGGTTTCGCCGTTGGTGTCGACCTTCACGCCGCCGCAGCAGTAGTGCGCCGCAGGGGTCACGGGAATCCAGTCTTTGGTGATGTCGATGCCGATCGAGCGGCATTTCTCGTAGATGTTCGGGAAATGGCTTTTCACGGCCTCGGGGTCCTTGTGCGTCACGTCGAGGTAGACGAAGTCGGAACCCCGTTTGGTCATCTCGCGGTAGATGGCGCGGGCCACCACGTCGCGCGGCGCGAGGGATTTCATCGGGTGGTATTTGTCCATGAACTCCTTGCCGTCGGGCAGCCGCAGGATGGCCCCGAAGCCGCGCATGGCTTCGGTGATCAGGAAGTTGGGCTTCTCGCCGGGGTTGTAGAGCGTCGTGGGGTGGAACTGGATGAATTCCATGTTCTCGGTCATCGCCTTGGCGCGGTGGCACATGGCGATGCCGTCGCCCGTGGCGACCACGGGGTTCGAGGTCGTGGAGTAGACGTTGCCGCAGCCGCCCGTGGCCACGACGGTGAATTTCGAAAGCATGGTCTCGATCTCGTTGGTGTCGAGATTCAGGACGTAGGCCCCGAACGAGGCCAGTCCGCGCGTGTGGCGCGTGACGAATTCGCCCAGATGGTGCTGCGTCAGCAGGTCGATGGCGAAGTGGCGTTCGAGAACCGTGATGTTCGGATGCTCCCTCACCGACTGCACGAGCGCCCGTTCGATCTCGGCTCCCGTGAGGTCCTCGTGGTGGAGGATGCGGTGCTCCGAGTGTCCGCCTTCGCGGTTGAGCTCGAAACGCCCGTCGGGGGTCTTGTCGAAACGCGTGCCCCAGGCTATGAGGTCGGCGATCAGTTCCGGGGCCCGCCGCACGACCAGTTCCACGGCCTTCTCGTCGCATTTGCCTGCGCCGCAGACCAGCGTGTCGCGGATGTGTTTCTCGAATGTGTCGGGAGCGTACGTTACCGAGCAGATGCCGCCTTGTGCATAATTGGTGTTGCACTCTTCGATCGCGCCCTTGGTGACGATCGTAACGTGTCCGTGGGCTGCGGCTTTCAGCGCGAACGAAAGGCCCGCGGCGCCGGAACCGATAACCAGAAAGTCGGTTTTCATGGGTTTTTCCTTTTTCTAATGCCTTGCAGCGCCGCAAAGTTACAAAAAATAGTAACTTTGCCGCATAATTTCGGGCAAAATATGGAACGACATATCGACATCAGCCGCTTCGATTACGACCTTCCGGACGAGCGGATCGCCAAATTCCCGCTCGCCGAGCGCAGCGCCTCGAAGCTGCTCGTCTGGCGCGGCGGAGAAATCGCGGAAAAGCGTTTCGCCGACATCGGCGACGTGCTGCCGGCCGGGGAGCTGCTGGTTTTCAACAACACGAAGGTGATCCGGGCGCGGATCGTCATGCACAAGCTCTCCGGGGCGCGCATCGAGGTCTTCTGTCTCGAGCCGCACGACCCGGCCGACTACGAGCGGGCGTTCGCCGTCACGGGCGGCTGCACATGGTCGTGCATCGTGGGCAACCGCAAGAAGTGGAAAGAGGGGTACGTGGAGATCAATTTCGAACGCGGGGGCTGCGCCGAGCACCTTCGTGCATGGATCGTCGAGGACCACGGCCGCGAGTGCGTCGTGCGTTTCGAGTGGACGGCCCCGATGACCTTCGGGCAGCTGCTCGAATACCTCGGGCGGATTCCGATTCCGCCCTACCTGAACCGCGAGAGCGAGGAGATCGACAACACGCGCTACCAGACGGTCTATTCGAAGTTCGAAGGTTCGGTGGCCGCACCGACCGCCGGGCTGCATTTCACGCCCGAGCTGATCGGGGAGATGAAGGTGCGCGGATTCGCCTTCGAGGAGGTGACGCTCCATGTCGGGGCGGGCACGTTCCTGCCCGTCAAGGACGAGGACGCCGCGCGGCATCCGATGCACACCGAGCATTTCGAGGTGCGCCGTGCGACGGTGGTCCGCCTGCTGGAGAAGTGGGGGCATATCACCGCCGTGGGAACCACCTCGGTGCGTACTCTGGAATCGCTTGCGGCCCTTGCGTGGCGCATCCGCACGGCCGGGACGCCCGATGCCGGGCGGGTCGTGGGGCAGTGGGAGCTGTACGACATTCCCGCGGAGTTTTCGGGCCGCGAGGCGTTGCAGGAGTTGTCGGGGTATATGGAGCGCGAGGGGCTGGACCGGCTGAAAGCCTCGACGCAGATTATGATCACGCCGCTGGACTACGAGTTCCGCATCGTGCACAATATCGTCACCAATTTCCACCAGCCCAAATCGACGCTGCTGCTGCTGGTTTCGGCCTTTGTGGGCGACGGGTGGCGGCGGATTTACGACTACGCCCTCGGCCACGGCTTCCGCTTTTTGAGCTACGGCGATTCGTCGGTGCTGCTGCGGGAATGACCGTTTATGCGGAACGGAAAAGGGACGCCCGACGAGGACGTCCCTTTTTTATTGGCGCAGGGGCGGATTAGAAATTGTATCCGACGCTGATCGTGAAGCAGTTGTTGCGCATCGTGCCCTCGCCGTCGCTCTCCTTGACCAGATTCAGGCAGCCGATGTCGTAGCCCAGCCCGAAGTAAATGCGTTTCCAGACGACGCCGGCGCCCAGACGCACGCCCAGGTCGGAACGTTTCAACCCGCCTTCGTCTCCGAAGATGTCGCCCTTCTCGTCGCCGACCTTCACTTTGCCGCCGATGCCGAGCCCGTAGTAAAGACCTGCGAAGGGTTGGATCGTAACGATGTCCTTGATGTTGAAGTGGTAGTTCACCAGCACGGGGATTTGCAGGTAGGAGGGGCGGAAGCTCACGCCGTCGACCTTGCCGCCGCGGCTCGAGAAGGCAAGCCCGGTTTCGAGGTAGAAGGGCAGTTTGTTGCAAAGCAGGATCTGATCGGTCACGGCGACGTGGAACGAGGCCCGCGAGTCGGTGCTGATGGACGCACCTCCGGCCGAAATCGAGTAGCTCGACAGGTTCAGTCCGGCGCGGACGCCCAGGATGTTCTTTTCGTAGTTTTGCGCCGAAACGGCATTTGCCAGCAGGATGGCGGCCACGATAAGCAATACTTTTTTCATAATGAATGGGTTTGGGTTTGTATACGTGGCAAATATAGGATAATTTTTTCGAAAAATCCCCCCCCCGAAATTTTTTACGGACAATGAAAAAAATATCCGTAAATGCTTTTGCTTTAGCTGGATAGCTGTCGGATGTCAGAAATTGTACCCGATGTTTACGGTCAGGCAGTTGTTGCGTATTTCGGCGCTTTCGGGCTGGAGTGCGTAGCCGAAGAATTCGCCGCCCCGGAACAGGTCGCGGCAGCCGATGTCGTAGCTTATGCCCAGGTAGATGCGTCTGATGACGAACCCGGCGCCCGCACGCACGCCGAAATCCATGCGGGAGAGGAAGCCCGGGGTGCTGAACATATCCTCGTTGCCGTATTCGGTCTTCATCGCGCCCCGGATGCCCACGCCGCCGTATATGCCCGCGAAGGGCTGGATCGTGAGGAGATCCCGGATGTGGAAATGGTAGTTGACGAGCAGGGGGACCTGCATGTAGAACGGACGCACGGTCATGTTGTAGATGTCGCCGTAGATTTCAGCGGCGGCCCTGCCGCCGCGGCTCGAAAAGCCGATGCCCGTTTCGAGGTAGAGGGGCAGGCTGCGGTGGAGCAGGATCTGGTCCGTCACGGCGAAGTGGAATCCCGCGCGCGAACCGGTGTTTATCCGCACGTCTTCGATCGAGATGGCGCAGGTCGACACGTTGACGCCGGCACGGACGCCCAGGATGTTCTTCTCATACCGCTGCGCCCGGACGGCTCCCGCCGACAGCAGGACGAGCAGGATGAATGCGTATCTTTTCATGGAGGTCGATGAAATTATGCTTCGGGTGTGCAGCTTTTCAGGGCCAGTTTCTTGACCCAGACGACGAAGCCGCCCGTGAGGATCAGGTTCAGCACCAGCGTCAGCACCGAGATGATCAGCGCCGGGCCGCCGAGGCTGTATCCCAGGGCGATGAAGATGACGCCTGCGCCCACCTCGCCGCGGGTGAACATGCCGATCGAGAGTGCGAGCCGCTCGCTCAGTTTCCGGTCGCGGTAGAAGAAGACCGGGACCAGCTTCCCGATGTTCGAGAGCGCCGAAACGGCCACGACGTGCAGGATCAGTACGCCCCACGGCATCATCGGCTGTGACGCTGTGATGGAGGTGGCGGCCGCGGCCGCGGCTGCCGCCGAAGCGCCCGTCACGAGCGGCATGCTCATGCCGACAAGCAGCATGAACAGGAACGAGATGCCCGTTGCGGCGCGGCGTTCGGTCGGGGTGTCGATCTCCCTGTGCTTCATCAGCATGCCGATCACGAAGGCCGGAAGCAGCACCTCGATGTGTATGCTGTTTTCAGGTCCGTACCACCGCGCGGTGACGATGTAGAGCGCCTGCGTCAGGGCGCAGACCACCGCCGAAAGCCCCAGGATGCGTTTCCAGTCCTGCCGGACGTTCCACCGCGCCTGCCACCGCCAGCCTGCGATAAGCAGTACGACGACCACGCCCACGATGGCGAACATCTGCCATTTGAGGCCGATCATCAGGATTTGCAGCGGGATCATCAGCAGGATGGTGTCCAGGTCGTCGAAGATCGCCAACACCTGGATCTTACGGTATATCCAACTGTTTTTCAGGCTTAACGCGGCGAGCATCGTGAAGAGGATGCCGGCCGAGGTCGGGGCCGCGAAACGGCTCAGCAGCAGATTCTCCTTCCACGCCGCGGAGTCGGTCCAGAGGTCGGAGGGCAGCAGTACGAAAATATAGTAGAGGACGATCAGCAGCCACGGCAGCGCCGCGGTGGCCATGGCGATGAAGTAATCGGCGGTGTAGGAGCGCCAGCGCGACTTGTCGATTTCGAACTCCCGTCCGACGTTGATCATAATGAATCCCAGGCAGATGTAGAGCAGGGTGTCGGCAGTCGCCTTGAAACCCGGATAGGCCGTGCCGAGTGCGCCGGGAAGCAGCTGCGAGGCGACGAGGCCCAGCATCAGAAAGAGCGAGAACGAAAGAACTTTTCGCATTGATTGAAAGTCGTTTACAGGTTATGCGTCTGTGCCGCGGCACAAAGATACGATATTTGCAGAAAAATCCGCGGAAACGAATGCTGTTGTCGTGAAAAAAATAACAATAATGAAACTGCAATTCACAATTATTTTGTACCTTTGCCGTGCCGATTCAGGGAATTAGCATTCAAACACCATAAAATTCAAATTATTACAACTATGCAGATTGTAGAGATTCACGCAAGGGAAATCCTCGACTCGCGAGGCAATCCGACCATCGAGGTCGAAGTTCGTACCGTATCGGGCGCATTCGGCCGCGCTGCCGTTCCGAGCGGAGCGTCGACGGGCGAGAACGAGGCCCTTGAGCTTCGTGACGGCGACAAGAGCCGTTACCTGGGCAAAGGCGTCCTGAACGCCGTGAAGAACGTTAACGAAGTGATCGCTCCGGCCGTCATCGGCATGAACGTAGCCGACCAGGTGGGCATCGACAAGGCCATGATCGCCCTCGACGGAACCCCCACCAAGTCGAAGCTCGGCGCAAACGCCATCCTCGGCGTGTCGCTGGCCGTTGCCCGCGCTGCCGCCGACTATTTCGGCATGCCGCTCTATCGCTATATCGGCGGCGCGAACGCCAAGACGCTGCCCGTTCCGATGATGAACATCATCAACGGCGGTTCGCACTCGGACGCTCCGATCGCATTCCAGGAGTTTATGATCCGTCCCGTGGGCGCTCCTTCGTTCAAGGAGGGCATCCGCATGGGCGCCGAGGTGTTCCACAACCTGAAGAAGGTGCTCCACAACCGTAACCTCTCGACGGCCGTAGGCGACGAGGGTGGTTTCGCTCCCGCGCTCAACGGCACGGAGGATGCCATCGAGTCGATCATCGAGGCCATCAAGATGGCCGGCTACAAGCCCGGCCGCAAGTGCGAGGGCGGCGACGTGTCGATCGGCATGGACTGCGCTTCGTCGGAGTTCTACAAGGACGGCGTTTACGACTACACCAAGTTCGAGGGCGAGAAGGGCGCCAAGCGTACGTCGAAGGAGCAGGTGGAGTACCTGAAGGGACTCGTCGCCAAATACCCCATCGACTCGATCGAGGACGGCATGTCGGAGAACGACTGGGAAGGCTGGCAGATGCTGACCGCCGAGATCGGCGACAAGTGCCAGCTCGTGGGCGACGACCTGTTCGTCACCAACGTGGACTTCCTGAAGAAGGGTATCGAAATGGGCTGCGCCAACTCGATCCTGATCAAGGTAAACCAGATCGGTACGCTGACCGAGACGCTCGACGCCATCGAGATGGCTCACCGCGCCGGCTATACGTCGGTGACGTCGCACCGTTCGGGCGAGACCGAGGATTCGACCATCGCCGACATCGCCGTGGCTACGAACTCGGGTCAGATCAAGACCGGTTCGGCTTCGCGTTCGGACCGTATGGCCAAGTACAACCAGCTGCTCCGCATCGAGGAGGAACTCGGCGACGAGGCTATCTACGGCTACACGAAGATCTACCGCAAGTAATTTGCTGCCGGAATATAAAGAGAACCGGATGCCGCGAGGCGTCCGGTTTTTTTATGATGCAGCCCCGGGAACCGGAGCGCGGAGGCGATGTCGCCCGACGGATTCGTATCGCATGTTCCGTGTCGGCCAATTGAACTGTCTGCACATGCCAACGAAAAAAGGTCTTCGCAAGAAGACCTTTTCGGGTGGAAGAAGGGGCTCGAACCCTCGACCTTCGGAACCACAATCCGACGCTCTAACCGACTGAGCTACATCCACCGTGTGATACGAGTTCGTCGTATCGGGATGCAAATGTAATACGATTTTTCGGTCCGTGCAAAAAAAACGGCTGAAAAATCGTCCGGAAATGGCGGAAATGACAAAATGGCAGTCGCCTCTGCTCGTTTGTCACGCAAAATCTGCCAAAAAACGGTTGGCACATCTATTGATGGGATAGAGGTTGCGAAAGCGAATGAAACATATTATATCAAACAAATTTAAAACACAAAGCTATGAACGTAAAACCATTATCGGACCGCGTGCTGATTCTCCCGAATCCCGCGGAGGAGAAGACGGCCGGCGGATTGATCATCCCCGATACGGCAAAGGAGAAACCGCTGGCAGGCAAAGTCGTTGCAGTAGGCCCCGGAACCTCGGAGGTCAAGATGGAGGTCAAGGAGGGCGACCAGGTGCTCTACGGCAAGTATGCCGGTCAGGAAATCCAGGTCGACGGCGTGGACTACCTCATTATGAAACAGAACGATATTTTGGCAATCATCTAAATTCGATAAACAGTCATGGCAAAGGATATTAAATATAACGTAGAGGCGCGCGAACTGCTCAAGGAGGGTGTCGACGCGCTGTCGAACGCCGTTAAGGTAACGCTCGGTCCCAAAGGCCGCAACGTGATCATCGACAAGAAATTCGGCGCTCCGCAGATCACCAAGGACGGTGTGACGGTGGCCAAGGAGGTGGAACTGGAGGACGCTTTCGCCAACATGGGCGCCCAGATGGTCCGCGAGGTCGCTTCGAAGACCAACGACGATGCGGGCGACGGTACGACCACCGCAACCGTGCTGGCGCAGTCGATCATCGGCGTCGGTCTGAAGAACGTGACGGCCGGAGCCAACCCGATGGACCTGAAACGCGGTATCGACAAGGCCGTTGCGACGGTCGTGGAGTCGCTGCGGAAGCAGAGCCAGGAGGTCGGCTCGGATTTCGCCAAGATCGAGCAGGTGGCCACCATTTCGGCCAACAACGACGAGACGATCGGTAAGCTGATCGCCGAGGCGATGGCCAAGGTCAACAACGAGGGTGTCATCACCGTCGAGGAGGCCAAGGGAACCGAGACCCATGTCGAGGTGGTCGAGGGCATGCAGTTCGACCGCGGTTACATTTCGGCTTACTTCATCACCGACACGGAAAAGATGGAGGCGCAGCTCGAAAAGCCCTATATCCTGATCACGGACAAGAAGGTTTCGACGATGAAGGAGCTGATGGGCGTGCTGGAGCCGGTGGCCCAGAGCGGCCGTGCGCTGCTGATCATCGCCGAGGATGTCGACGGCGAGGCCCTTTCGGCGCTGGTTGTCAACAAACTCCGCGGCACGCTGAAGATCGCCGCCTGCAAGGCTCCGGGCTTCGGTGACCGCCGCAAGGAGATGCTCGAAGACATCGCCGTCCTGACGGGTGCGACCGTGATCTCGGCCGACAAGGGCATGAAGATCGAGGATACGACGCTGGAGATGCTGGGTTCGGCCGACAAGGTGACGCTCAACAAGGAGAACACCACCATCGTCGACGGCGCCGGTGACTCCGCCGCCATCAAGGACCGTGTTGCTCAGATCCGTTCTCAGATCGCCAACACCACCAGCGAGTACGACAAGGAGAAGCTGCAGGAGCGTCTGGCCAAGCTGGCCGGCGGCGTGGCTGTCATCAAGGTCGGTGCTGCTACCGAGACCGAGATGAAGGAGAAGAAGCTGCGCATCGAGGACGCCCTGAACGCCACCCGCGCCGCTGTGGAAGAGGGCGTTGTGGCCGGCGGCGGCACCATCTTCGTCAACGTCATTCCCGCTGTGGAAGCTCTGCTGAACACCGTTGAGGGCGACGAGAAGACCGGTGTCCAGATCATCGCCAAGGCTCTGGAGGCTCCTATCCGTCAGATCGCTGCCAACGCCGGCCTGGACGGCTCCGTGATCCTGGAGAAGGTCCGCACCTCCGGCAAGAACGGCTACGGCTTTGATGCCTACAAGGAGGAGTACTGCGACATGGTCTCCGCCGGCATCATCGATCCCGCCAAGGTGACCCGCTCCGCTCTGGAGAACGCCGCTTCCGTCTCTGCCATGGTCCTGACCACTGAGTCCCTGGTGGCCGACAAGCCCGAGCCCCCCGCGCCCGCTCCCGCTGCTCCCGACATGGGCGGCATGTACTAAGCAATCGCTGCGAAAGCAGCTGTTGCCTCTGATCACCAA
>ERZ826396.2976-NODE-2976-length-12304-cov-3.603886_pt1 | contig 12304 bp, 9 predicted proteins | sample MGYA00519926_ERZ826396 | MGnify/ENA primary metagenome ERZ826396 (study PRJEB31778, sample SAMEA3449230) | human gut metagenome | biome: human gut; feature: human-associated habitat; material: faeces | place: United Kingdom | collected 2010/2012 ...
ATCATTTCTCACGGAAAGCTTGTGGCAAGCGATACTCCTGATAATCTTGGAAAACTGGCAGCAGGCTCTAACAATCTGAATCTTCTGGTAAAAGGAGAAAAGAGCCGTATCCGTCAGCTTCTGGAAGAAATTTCCGGAGTAAAGGAAATCTCCATAGAGAAAAAATCAGACCAGGAGGGCTGGAATGTGACTGTCTCCACAGAAGAAAATGCGGATATCCGAGAAGAAGTATTCTTTAAAATGGCAGAAAATCATTGTCCGATTCTGGAAATGCAGTCTCAGAAGATTTCTCTGGAGGAGATTTTCCTTGAACTGACAGAGGATAATAAAAAGGATTCATCTGACACAGATAACCGGATACAAACAGCTGAAGAAGCAGAAGCTGTGATCAGAGAATCAGAAAACATGACAGAGGAGGCGGATAAACATGACAGCAGTTTATAAAAGAGAGCTGAGAAGCTATCTTACCTCAATGATTGGATATCTGTTTATCTTTTTTATACTTTTACTGACAGGAATTTATTTTTCTGCCTATCAGCTGGATGCTGCTTATCCCAGATTTGAGTATACACTAAGCGCTCTGACCTTTGTATTTCTGATCAGTGTGCCGATTCTTACCATGAGGACTCTGGCAGAGGAACGAAAACAGAAAACAGACCAGCTTCTTCTTACGGCTCCTGTTTCTGTGGGAAAGATCGTTATGGGCAAGTATCTTGCCCTGGTAACCATCTTTGCAATTCCCATGGCGATCATCTGCCTGTATCCTCTGGTAATGTCAAAATTCGGAACCGTATCTTTTGGAACTGCATATACAGGAATCCTTGGATTCTTTCTTCTGGGATGCGCAAACCTTGCCATAGGTGCGTTTATTTCCTCCCTTACAGAAAGCCAGGTTATTGCGGCAGTGCTGACCTTTGTATTTCTGTTTGCCTTTTTTATGATGAACGGAATCTCTTCCTTTTTCTCTGAAGGCGCTCTGTCTACCTGCATTACCTTTGGTCTTCTGATGCTGGCGGCTTCGATCATTATTTATACAATGATCAAAAACTTCCTGATTTCTGCAGTGATCTGCCTGATCGGAGAGGCTGCTCTTGCAGTTGTTTATGTGGTGAACAGCAGCTTTTTTGCAGGCGGCATCCAGAAAGCCCTTCAGATATTTAACATAAGCGGACATTTTGACAATTTTGCAAATGGAATTTTTGATGTGAATGGAATTGTATACTTCCTTTCTGTCATTGCAGTATGCATGTTTCTCACTGTACAGTCCATTGTAAAGAGACGTTGGAATTAAGGAGGTGGGAAGAGTGAAATTAAAAGAAAAACCGAAAAAGAAGCAGCCGGAAAAGAAAAATAAAGGAATCTCAGAGAAAAAATCCTTTAAAGAAAAAATAAAATCCAGTTTTAACGGAAAATACATCAAAAACGGTTCCTACAGTATGCTGATCAGTGTGATCTTTATAGTGATCTTTATAGTGCTCAATATGATCGTGAATGCTCTGCCGACAAAATATTCCGAGATAGATGTCAGTGATCAGAAGCTTTTCAGCATTGGAAAACAGACGGAAGATTTTCTTAAAAAACTGGATAAGGACGTAACTATTTATCAGATCGCTCAGAGCGGAGCTGAGGATGAAACGGTAAGCAAGCTTCTGAAAAAATATGAGGAAGCATCTGATCATATTAAGGTAGAAAAGAAAGATCCTGTTGTCAATCCCAAGTTTACTTCAGAGTATACAGACGCAGAGGTTTCCTCAAACAGCCTGATCGTTGAATGTGGAGAAAGAAGCAAGGTTGTGGATTATGGCGAGATTTACGAATCTTCTGTGGATTATAATACTTACAGCTATACTACCACAGGATTTGACGGAGAAGGCCAGATCACCAGCGCCATTTCCTACGTGACCTCAGAAAACCTGCCGGTTCTTTATACACTGGACGGACATGGAGAAAAAGATCTGGACGCTTCCATCCGGGAGGATATTGAAAAGGCAAATATTGAAATCCGCTCCCTGAATCTTCTTACAGAAGAAAGCGTGCCGGAAGATACTGCCTGCCTGATGATCAACTCACCGGCAACAGATATTTCTGAGGATGAGAAAAATGCAATTCTTGAATATCTGGAAAACGGCGGAAAAGCAATGATCTTCTCTGATTACACAGAAGAGTCCATGGAAAACTTTGACGCTGTTCTGGAAAACTACGGCGTAGAGCGGGCTGACGGAATTGTTATTGAAGGAGACGCACAGCACTATGCAATGCAGATGCCGTATTATATTGTTCCTGAAGTGAAAAGTGCAGAGCCTGTATCCGGTTTTGCATCAGAAGGATATTTTGTTCTTGCGCCATATGCACAGGGTATCCGTAAACTGGACAGTGTAAGAGATACTGTGACAATTGACAGCATTCTGACAACCTCTGACAGCGCATATTCCAAGGCGGATTTAAACAGTGAAACCCTGGAAAAAACAGAAGAAGATATTGCAGGTCCCTTTGATCTGGGAGTAAGTATTACAGAAACTCTTAAAGACGATAAACAGACGCAGATTATTTATTATTCTACGGCAAACCTGATGGACAGCCAGATCAATGCGGCAGTAGCAGGAGGAAATGAACAGCTGATCATGGAATCTCTGAACTGGATGTGCAGCTCTGATGAGGCAGAGACAGTTTCTATTCCATCCAAGAGTCTGCAGGTAACCGCTCTCACACCTACTGCTTATGACGTAAGCTTCTGGAAAATCTGTACAATGGGCCTGATTCCCGGAGTATTCCTTGTAATTGGATTCTGTGTATGGCTGAAAAGGAGAAAAGCATAATGAAGAGCAAGACAGTAAAACTGATTTCCGGAGTTGCTGTACTGGCTGTTCTTTCAGGAACCTACATAGGAGTTACCTCCTATGTGGATTCCCAGGAAGAAAAAGAAGCTGAGGCAGCAGATACCAGTGTCAGCGTCGTAGAAATGGATTCGGAAAAAATTACTTCTGTCTCTTTTAACGGCACAGAGGGAGCAGAAGAGGTTTTTGAGAAGGATGGAGACAAGTGGGTAAAAAAAGACGAGCCGGATTTTCCGGTAAACCAGGATACTCTTGACGGCGCGGTAAATGCACTGACAGCGCTGTCAGCAGACCAGAAGATTGAAAATCCCGGGGATCTCAGCGAATATGATCTGGATAAACCTCAGAATCAGATTACTCTCACGGAAGAGGATGGAAATCGCATCATTCTTCAGGTAGGAATGAAAAATGAATCTTCCGGTCAGTATTATATGAAAAAATCAGAGGATGACAAAGATATTTATCTTGTTTCCGCTGTATCTCTGGAACCGTTTATGGGAACTTCCTATGAGTTTGCGCAGGCGGAAAGCTTCCCGGCAGTAACCTCAGCAACGATCAAAGACGTAAAGGTGGAAAAAGAAAACGGATATCAGCTTTCACAGGACGATGACAGCCTGTACTGGTATGTTTCTGACGGAAAAACCTCTGAGCAGGCAGATACCTCCAAGGCGGGAACAGTAACCTCTGCCATAGGTTCTCTCACCTACGGGGACTTTGTAGACTATAACTGCACAGATCAGGCCAAATACGGCTTTGATGACCCGTATGCAATAATTACCGCAACTTATCTTGCGGAAGAGGATGCAGAGGCAGATACGGACGCTACAGGGGCATCTGAGAGTGAAGATAAGACAGAGACAGCATCAGAGGCGGAAGAAACCGGTGCAGATGCATCTGAGGAAGACAGTACAGAGGATTCAGATACAGCTTCCGGAGAAAAGGAAGAAGCAGAAGAGCCGGGAACGGACGTATCAGAGGATGACAATGCAGAGGACTCTGGGGAAGCTGAAGAAAAGCCCCAGGTGGAAAAGCAGCTTGTGATTTATGTGGGAGATGAGATTGACGGAAACCGTTATGTGAAAGTCAATGACAGTAAACAGGTGTATACAATACCAGAGACTTCTCTGACAGATATTGTAGACAAGAATATTTCAGATTTTTACAGTCTGACAGTAAATTATCTGACTGTCAATAATCTGGACAGTCTTGAAGTTCAGTCTGAGGACGGAGCTCATACCGTACAGGTTACAAGAGAAACCGCAAAAAATACAGAAGACAGTACGGAAGAAAGCGCCGGATCCGAGAAAGAAGAGGGTTCCGGTGACACTGGGGAAGCTGCTGCAGATAAAGATAAAGAAAATGAAGATGCAGCGGAAAATACTTCTGATGAAAAGACCGGGACTGCAGAAGCGGAAAAAATTTCCTATGTTCTTGATGGAAAGGAAATTGAGGAAACAGTATTTACTACTTTCTATAACAAACTGATTAATATGGCAGGTCAGGAACGCCTGACAGAGGAGTATACGCCGGATGAAGCTGCTGCTTTTACCTTTGTTTTCACTGATACAGAGGGACAGAAAACAACCGTAAGCTATTATGAGTACGATTCCAGCTTTTATGCAGCAGTGACAGGTGATAAGGTTTATCTTGTAAACAAAATGGATATACGTGATCTTACAGACGCATATCAGGAAATGCTGAATACAGATTCTTCTGAAGAAAGCCAAGAAGCATCCTGACCCGTAAAATTACTGGTTATGATTACAGAATGCGGAATGCCCCCGGAAATTAATTTCCGGGGGCATTCTCTGTACAGACAGCTGTGTTGAAAAACAGCTGCAGGATCATATACAATTCAGTTGTCAGTATGTTACAGGAAAATCCCGATCTGTTCCAGGAATTTTTCCGGATCTTCCATATGGGGAAGATGCCTGGTATGAGGAATCGTAACAGATTCCACAGAAGGATTGATGCTTCGATAGCTGTCTACAACAGCAGCTCCGTTATTTTCAGCTTCGCCTTCAATAATAAAAATACTGTTGTCAATGGACTTTAATGCAGGCAGGATATTAATGTTCATAAAGCGGGAAGCTTTGCTGGCATAGGCTGCCTTTGCCTGACATCCGCCTCTGTGAGCAGCTTCATAATAAGCATCAAGAAGATTCTGATCCATATGGAAGGGATCAAAAACCATGTTTTCAATAAAAAAGTCCGAAGTATTTACTCTGGAAACAATAATGTGATAAACAAGAGTTCCAAATACAGGGATTTCCAGGAAATATTTCAGCAGACGGTCTTTTCTGGACGGCATTTGTGTCAGGTTGCCGGGGGCAGGCGGATTCACAAGAATCAGTCTGTTGAAAAGATTTTTTTCATTGCGGCAGGCCATAACGGCAAAGGAGCCGGAAAAACCGCTTGTGATCACATCTGTTTTTTCTCCGATCACATTTCTGATAAAGTCGCAGATTACCTGTACATAGACGAAATTTGTATAGGTCACTCCCGGCTTTTCAGAGCGTCCGCATCCCAGAAGGTCAATGGTGTATACCGTATGTTCCATGGCAAGCTCTTCTTCGATTCTGTTCCATTCATAGCCGCAGGCTCCGGGAAGCATATCATGGATAAGGAGAACAGGACTTCCGCTTCCTTTTTTTGTATAAAAAATTTCTCCAAAACGCCATTTATAATAGTTACGTCTGTTGGAATCAAGCATTTCCTTCAGAGATGCAGATGCGGCAATGATCTTGTTTGCAATGTGGATGATGGCTGTTGCGGAGGAGAACAGCACTACAAATGTGGTTAGACGGTTCTTGTTTTTCTTCATATGAGACCTCCTTTTCACGTGATCTGACTGCAATTATTATACGCCAAAACAATGCGTTTTACAATGCTATAAAAGAGAAAGAAGCTTTTCTACATCCTCTCTGGAAGTTGCCCAGCTTGTGGCAAATCGAATGACGGTATGTGTATCGTCAGCCTTTTCCCAGAAACTGTATACAACATCATTTTTCAGCTCTTCCAGTCTGCTGTTTTCCATAACCAGAAAAAGCTGATTGGTGGGAGAACTGTTATAAAAGGTATATCCTTTTTGACGAAGTCCTTCCCTCAGAAGAGCTGCTGCTTCAATGGCATTTCTGCCGGTTTCCTTATAAAGATCATCTGAAAAAAGAGCATCAAACTGTATGCCGCAGAGCCTTCCCTTTGCAAGAAGAGCGCCGTGCTGCTTGATCTGAGTAAGAAAATGTGCAGGAGTATTATTTTTTGTAAAAACAACAGCTTCTCCGCACAGAGCGCCGGCTTTGGTACCGCCGATGTAAAAAATATCGCACAGATCAGCAATATCAGGAAGCGACAGTTCATTTTCAGGGCAGGCGAGACCGGTAATGAGACGGGCGCCGTCCATATAGAGAGGAAGCTTAAACCGGCGGCATACCTGAGAAAGTTCTTTCAGTTCATCCTTTGTGTAAAGAGTTCCGTATTCAGTAGGATGAGAAATATATACCATTCCCGGAAAAACCATGTGCTCATGGCTGTCATCTCCCAGAAAAGTCTCCATATAGTCTTTCAGTTCCCGGGCGCAGAGCTTTCCGTCATGCTGGGGCAGGGTGAGAACCTTGTGGCCTGTAAATTCAATGGCGCCGGCTTCGTGAACACTTACATGGCCTGTCTCAGCAGCAATCACGCCCTCATAGTTTTTAAGCACAGAGTCGATTACAGTCTGGTTTGTCTGAGTTCCTCCCACCAGAAAATAAATTTCGGCTTCCGGGCAGCTGCAGAGATCCCGGATTTTATTTTTGGCAAGATCTGTGTAGCGGTCAGAGCCATAGCCGGATAAATGTTCCATATTTGTATCCATAAGCCTCTGAAGAATTTTGGGATGAGCGCCTTCGGAGTAATCGTTTTCAAAGTATAACATAGATAAGCCTCACTTTCCTTTGTGTGTTAAAATCAGATTGCCGCAGGCAGTCTGAAATAAGATTTGCTGTTTGATACGAAACAGTTTATCACGAATTGAAAAGTGGTACAATACAGGCATTTCTATAATTTTTATAAAAAATTTCCGCACATTTCCAGACGCTGATTCGTTAAATATTATGAGAGGAGGATTTCTGATGCATACAGATCTGGATGAACAATATGACAAAATATACCGGTACTGCTATATGAAATTAAGACATCAGCAGACAGCAGAAGATATTACGCAGGAAACCTTTCTCCGTTTTCTGGAAAATAAAACTTATAAAGATATGGGAAAAGAAATCAGTTATCTGTACAGGATTGCAAGAAACCTCTGTATTGATCAGATAAGAAAACAAAAGAATGAAGCGCTTTCAGAAGAACTTTCCGGCTGTATGGAAAATATTCAGGAGAGGATGGCAGTACATATGGATCTGAGAAAAGCCATAAAAAGTCTGGACGCTCAGGAGCAGGAGCTTGTCTTTCTGCGGTATGTAAACGAGCTTTCCGTTGGAAAAACAGCAGAGATACTGGGGATTTCCAGATTTGCTCTGTACAGAAAGGACAGAGAATGTCTGAAAAAGCTGAAAAAGGAAATGGAGGGATAAGATTGAAACAGAAACTGAAAAAAGAGCTTCAAATGCTGTATCAGCCGCCGGATCCGGTACGAAAACAGGAGTTTTTGCAGAGGATGCCGGAAAGCAGAATGAGTAATATGGAGTTTCTGCGAAGCCAGACAGGATATATACGCAAATGGAACTGGCTTATTTCAGCAGCGGTATTAACAGGTGGAATCTGCGCCGCATTTGACAAAAACAGAATGTATACAGGTATTCTGGCAGCTATGCTTCCTGTTCTGGCTTTGTCCTTTGTGGCAGAAGGCAGTAGATCTGTACGATATGGGATGGAAGAACTGGAAATGGTATCAAGATTTTCCCTGAAAGCTGTTTTAATGGCAAAATTTATGATTCTTGGACTGGGAAATATGATTGTTCTTGCAGCTCTTTTTCCATTACTGATGTGGAACGGAACATATGAATTTCTTTCTGCCGCCCTGGTTATTCTGTTTCCATATCTTTTATCCTGTTACTGCAATCTTACAATAGTCAGAAAAGTTCGGGGAAAGGAAAGCATATATTACTGCAGCGCAGTTTCTGTATTGATCTGCGGAGCTGTTCTGGTGGTAACTTACAGCAAAATAAATATTTATTCCCTTATGAAACCCCTGGGATGGGTGCTCAGTCTTGTCATACTGGCAATGCTGACCTTCAGGGAATGGAAAATGATATTACTTCAGTCGGAGGAATGGGCATGGAGCTTTTGATTAACAGAGTATCGAAACAGTTCAGAAATAAAATTGCAGTAGACAATATTTCTTTGAATCTGACTCCCGGTGTGTACGGGCTTCTGGGAGCCAACGGAGCCGGAAAAACCACTTTAATGCGAATGATCTGCGGTATTTTAACACCGGACAGAGGGACCATTACGCTGGATGGAAAAGAAGCAGGAGAGGAAGAATACAGGGAAATCCTGGGATATCTTCCGCAGGACTTTGGATATTATCCGGAGTTTACAGGCATGGATTTTTTAATGTATCTGGCAGCCCTGAAAGGAATACCAAAGAGCGCAGCAAAAAAACGCTGCCTGGAAATGATCGAACTGACCGGACTGAAAGGTATGGAAAAAAAGAAGATCAAAACATATTCAGGGGGCATGATACGCAGACTGGGAATCGCACAGGCTCTTATTAACCGGCCCAGAATTTTGGTCCTGGATGAGCCTACAGCCGGGCTTGATCCAAAAGAGAGAGTCCGGTTCCGTGAAATGATTGCCAGACAGGGAGAAAACAATATTGTTCTTCTTTCCACCCATATTGTGTCGGATGTGGAACAGATTGCAGATAAAATTCTGATGATGAAAGAGGGGCAGCTTATTTTTGAAGGGACCAGACAGGAAACAGGAAGTGATCTGGAAAAGCTTTATCTTGAAAAATTTGGGGAGGTGAAAGGCTGTGAGTGATTTTAAAAGGATCTTAGGGTACGAGTATCTGAAGCTTTTCCGCCGCAAAATCATATGGATCACCCTTGGAATTATGATATTGCTTTCCGCATTTGTAATATGTATCAGTGATATTGGACTTAATTCAGACGGACAGAATATCATTCAGTATATTCATGAAAACAGACAGAAAGAATTGGAAATTGCAGGAAAACCTGTGGATGACGCTTTGTTTGAAGAATATAAGGATAAAGAATATCCGCATGGTCTGAAGTATTTTTTGTCCTGTTTATTACCCTCAGACCAGATACAGACAAAAAATATAACAGAAGATAACGTATATGGGGAACGCAAGAAGATGCTGAACCGTTATATGGAGAAATATAAACTGCGGGAAGGAGAAAGGGAATACTGGGAAAATCAGGAAAGCAGAATAAAAGTTCCTTTTACCTATGAAGATACAGCCGGAGAGAGGAAGCTCAGCGCAGCGTTTTATACAATGGCGGTCATGCAGATTATTTTTGTAGCTGTTGCAGTGCCGGCGATATTTGCAGAAGAACATTTTCGAAAAGTAAATCATATTAATTTTTGCTGCAAATATGGAAAGAAAACCCTGTATGCAGCAAAAATCACAGCGGGAGTAACGCTTTCTCTTGGGGGGACCATATGCCTTGTTCTGGCCTGTGTAATCCCTGTTTTGATCCTTTATGGCTTCTATGGACTGAATACACAGATACAAATGATATATCCTGCGTGCTCCCATTCTCTTATCATCGGACAGGCACTGGGCATACAGCTTCTCATACTGCTGACAGCAGCAGTTCTGGAATCGGCATTTGCCATGTTCTGTGCAGAAAAATTGAAAAGCAGTACAGGCACTATGGCTGTAATGGTTGGAATCCTTTTGCTTTCCATGGCAGTGAATATTCCGGATCAATTTCGTATGGCAAGCCAGTTATGGCTCTGTATTCCGTCCAATGCCCTGGCAATTTGGAACCTTCTGGACTGCCGCCTGATACCCCTGTTTGGAAAATATTTTACCCAGATGCAGCTTCTGCCAATTATATATGTGGCTCTTGCAGCGCTGCTGGCGGTGGGAGGCTACAGAGGATATAGAAGATATCAGGCGGTAAAGTAAAAAGAGTATGGCATCTGGCATCATTGTTTGCAGTATAGGAGTGTTTGTTGGGCTTTTATATTCATATTCAGTCGAGGTTGCTTTAATGATACACAGAAGATAAGGTGTTTTTCTGTAAAAGCTTATTTAATAACTATGAATAAGTAAATTTGAAAAAGTATACAAAATTATGGTTACTTTGTCTTTGTGAGAGCCGCATATAGAATTTATGATTTCTTTGCGTTTGCATATTACAGATTCTATTGTGCAAAGTTCTGTATTTGCTCATCTATAGTTTACTATAAAAACAAATGATATATCAAGAGTCAGACCCTGCTCAGATCTGGCTCTTGTTATTTATGAAAGCCAGGAGTAACTTCCCAAAAGTGCAGAAAATCAGCATCCTGGCTTTATATCGTGAAATGCATTGATTGATGAATGTTTCTATTCTGCCGGTGCATCATTTCCATAGCCAATAGCTAATATATTAACGGGATCTAGGTGATCTGGTAATGAAAATTCCTGTTTGATTATATCCGGCTTAAAAAAGCATACCCAGACCGCACCTAATCCCAGCTCTGTCGCCTGGAGCATCATGTGATCTGTCAAAATAGCTGCGTCAATATCTGTTGTCTGTTTGTTATCAAAAGGTCGTTTCCACGCTTTTGAATGATCTGCACAAACAATAATCGCTAATGGGGCATTATATATGTTTCCGGCTTTTGCAATACTTTTCAACCGTTCTTTGTCCTGTACAACCAATAATTTAACGGGCTGCAGGTTTGCCGCAGTTGGTGCAACATGAGCACAGGCAAGTATTTTATCCAGCTTTTCTTTTTCTACAGGCTTATTTTTGTAGGCTCTGACGGAATATCTCTTTTTTGCAATATCTAATACATTCATGCTTTTTAATCTCCTTTGTTCTTGTGAATCAGGTCAACCTGTACTATAATTATATCTGTAATACTTTATTAGACAAGAACGCACTATTTTGTAATATACTACCTGAAAAGAAAGTAAGAGAACATTATGGAAAGTAATTGCTGTGGTTTTAATTGCCCCGTTGAAGCAACCATTCAATTAATCGGCGGAAAATATAAGGCTGTCATTTTATGGCACTTAATGAATTAAACATTATGGTACAGTGAGATTCATAAGCGTATTCCAAAAATGCTGGCTCAACAGCTTCGTGAGCTGGAAAAAGATGGATTGATTAACCGTAAGGTTTACCCGGTGGTTCCGCCAAAAACAGAATATTCTTTAACTGAATTTGGAAGAACTTTAACTCCAATTCTTGATGAACTGTGTAACTGGGGTGAAAACTATTTACTTCAAAATGAATTGTAAGCCGTGATAATCAGATCTCATGCTGTGAGCTGTTTATCACGGCGTTTTTAGTGATACTTTAATTTGGGGCTTTTTGTAATCTTATAAACTATAAATGAGTAAATATCGAATCTTACACAATAAAATCCGCAGTATACGGACATAAAAGAAATATTAAGCTCTATATGTGCATTTTATAAAGACAACTTCGTGATGATTTTGTAAACTTTTTCAAATTTGCTCATTTATAGTTATAAATATATTTTTCTTCTTTTAAATGATAAAATACGGAAAAGAGCATAAATTTTTCGCTGGTTTATCTTTGTGAAGCTTACATGTCGAGATTAATGTCTCTTTTGTGGCAGTATATTGCAGATTTTACTGTGTAAAATTTGGCATTAGTTCATTTATAGCTTGTTAAAATATTGCCATCAAAAGCAACGTGATAGAAAATTCTGAAATGAAAAAGTAAAATCTGTATGTGCAAATATGAGAGACTTTCTTATTCGTTCTGTATGGGAAGTTTCTTTTTTATTCAATAGGACTATATAATGAGAAAATGTGAAAAAGCGCACAAAATTCTCGTTATTTTTGTGCGGTGTATATATAGAGTTTTAATTTTCTTTTTTCTTTGCATCCATATTGTATGGATTCTATTATGCAAAACTCTGCATTTGCTCTTTATAGTAATAGAAAATAAAATTTTAATAAAAATATTGACAGAGTTATAAAATGAATGTATCTTTAAATCGTAAGTAGCAAGTGGCAAGTAGATAGTAATCACTTCTATAAACATATGGCATAAAAGACAGTATTTAAAACTCTGAAAGCAGAGATGAAAAAAAATCTTGTTTTTAAAATGCTGAAAGCGCTTTTGAAAGTAGAAGTGTAAAGAAATCTATAATAAATTCAGGAAAAATAGATTCACATCATCTTTGAAAATTACAGAGATTGAAAGCGCCAGGTAAGGTATGAGAAACAAAGTAAAAGGAACAGACTTTGAGCGTTGAAGAGGTTGGTAGTGTCAAATAATCTATGAAAAACAGAGCTAAAGAAAAAGGCTCAAATGAAC
>ERZ826396.2979-NODE-2979-length-12297-cov-3.596144_pt1 | contig 12297 bp, 16 predicted proteins | sample MGYA00519926_ERZ826396 | MGnify/ENA primary metagenome ERZ826396 (study PRJEB31778, sample SAMEA3449230) | human gut metagenome | biome: human gut; feature: human-associated habitat; material: faeces | place: United Kingdom | collected 2010/2012 ...
GGTATGAGTCACATCTGCCCCTATTTGGAACTATCTATTTCCCGATAGCCCCTTTCCATTGATGACAAATACTTCTGCGCCCGTCTCATCTTCGATTTTCTGCAATTTCTTCGCCAATTCCTGGTGCCCCTGCTTTTCTCCATCTTTAGTAAGATCTCCCGATATTAGCACCAGATCCGGCTGGTCTGCCTTTATCATATCAAGTGCAGAATCCAGAATAGCTCCGGATTCTGCCAGCATCTTAGGATCTCCGCCTACGTATGTCTTATAGTCTTCACAATCACTGACATAATTAAGCGGATAGTAATGTGTGTCGGATATAACACATATCTTCAGATTTTCTGTTAGATCTTCTGCTGCTGCGTAAGACTCCACTCCCGGTAATAATGTCACGCCAAGGGTAACTGCTGCCATTATCCCCGCACATACTCTCTTCCCTAACTTAAACATCTCTCTCAATTCCTTCTCAATTCCTTTCATCTTCTGATCACATCTAATCCCGGCTTAGGGCTTTGCTGGTTATATGTTATCATGCAGATGCTCCTCACTGCCACCCCGTTTTGGTTAAAAATTTGTTAACGGAACGTTAAGTCTGTTAAGTACTTTTAAGTCGTTTTAACGAAGTTGTCACGGCAGCATGGTAGAAAGAACCGGCAATGGACTTCTTCATCCATTGCCGGTTCTTCATATTATCTTACATATTTCTTAATTATATCCATAATTAACGGTAAACATCTTGTTCCACGCGGGCTCAATTCTTTTCATTTTCCTAGCAACTATGATCTGACCTCTTGTCACATTGGAGCAGTAACATATCATCTCCTCATTACCCATGGATTACGCCTCCAATCTGTAACTTAAATCCTGCTTTTCCTTTTTCTTCCACTCCCGCGCCGCCGAATCTCTGATTGGCATGATACGTCTCCATTCCTTCGTCTCATCATCCCTATCCCGCTTTTGCGGGTTATCTGTTTTAGGGAAAATCTAACATCCGTAGCAACGCCTCCAACCATCAATCCAATGCTCTGCATTGTGGCAAATTCTTGACGGCGTATGATAACTTTCAAATAATAAGCGACGATCAGATCGACCATGCGGTCGTAACTTTTCACCCCGTCATCCTGGCCGTTTGCCTTCAGATAGGTATCATTCACCTTGTTGGAAACTTCTGCCACTGCCCCGTCATATCTGGCCCAGTACTCCCGATTTGCCGCAAGATCCGGCTCCACTTCCGGCGCCAGCGTCTGGCGCACTTCTTCCCACGCATCATAATCCACGGTATGCAGCACGCTCATACAGTAGATCCACCCCAGCAGATTCCCGCTGTATCTGAACTGGACGTTATCTGATCTGCTACAGGCCAGATAAGCGATGAAATTGGCTTCTTCTTCCTGCATGAATCCTCTCAGATGAGAAAGTTCGTGGCAGGCGGTAAAGGGAATATTGTAATCTGTCATCCCGCTGTTATAATTCGCTTCTACGGTAAACGGCGAGTAGACCCCTGTCAGATTCTGGATAGAGAGTATCCAAGGCACCAGCAATCCCTTGGGCCGGGGATAGTATCCGGCCAGTTCCGGATAGTCCTCCCCCAGGCCCCTCATTGCCTCTGCCGCGTATTTCTCCATCGGGATATCCAGTACCATCACTCCGTCTTGATCGCGCTCCACCTCGCTGCTTGTCTCATTTACCTTCAGGGTAAGCCACTGGCAGACTTCTTTTAAGTCGCCTGCCGTATAGTTTTCAACTTGGAGGCCCGAACTCTCCGAGAAGGATTCCCGGTGGTAGTTGACCCCGCAGTTTAATACATAGAGAAAGAACAGAAAGGCCGCAAGCAGGAACAGGCCCATTCCCCAGGAACACGCCTCCTTCTTCCCTGCCTTTCTTCTCACTTCTTTTATAATCAGCACTCCTGCTGACAGTAGAATAATGACAATCATGATATACAGAAAAACTTCCGACACGGAAAAAGGAAAAAGGTTCATCAGCCTGCCCGTAGTTCCCACCCAGACCGGATACACCTTCGTGCTGTACCAGTGGGCAAACTCCTGGGATAATCTGGAGATAAAAAGCAGTGCAAAACCGGCTGCCAATAATATGCAGCCGGCGATTCCTTTTATTCGGTTCGTTATATGTAGTCTCTTCCTCTTCATAACGTGCCTTTCCACCTTGTCTCTCCTTCCCGATATGTCCTGCCAATATTCTAACATACCAGCAAGGAATAGGAAAGCGGAGGACGCTATAAGTCAATATGTTCCAGTACTTTCCTCTCCCATTTCATGCACCATCCCATCAGTGGTCCCAGCACCAGCATCCCCGCTATAGTCCCCTCGCGAATCTTCAAGGTCAGGCCAAAGGCAAATGTCAGGGCCAGCAAGATTATAATGCAGGCTGCATCCACAGACAGGCGCAGTTTGGCAAAATCAATTCCATACCTGCTGCTTATGATATAGCAAGTTCCTTCTACAGGCATGGTGCTGTGTATCTCAAAAACCAGTACATGATAGTATACTGCGTTCGTTACCGCTGCGCCTTTTTTCATGTCTAAAAGCAAATAAGCAAGGGCTAAATTCTGTCCTTACTTATTTATTATATGCAGTCGGGCTCAAATTTGCAATCCTGGTACAGATATGATGCAGCAAAGGCTTATTATGGCTGACTACGGCCAGTCCGATCTGCCTTCGCTCTGTCTCCTTGATCAGGAAGTCCCATATCTGGCTCTGGGTAATCAAGTCCAGCATGGCGCTGATCTCATCCGCCAACAGGAATCTCGTTCCTTTTCCCAATGCCCTTGCAATACAGAATCTCTGTAATTCTCCGCCGGACAATTCTGCGGGAAACCGGTTCATCCAGTCTTCTTCGATCCCCAGTTCCTTCCAGACTCTTTCTTCTACCTGGTCTCCTTCCAGTATCACATCCCGCATGCGCATTCTGGGATTGACGGCCAGTTCCGGCTGCTGCCAGATCATCTGGACCGGACAATATCCATCTTCCGAATGCAACGGCTTTCCATCCAGAAGAATCTGCCCCCTCTCCGGCTTCAGATATCCGGAAAGCAGTTTGCATATGGTGGTCTTCCCATATCCGCTGGGGGCTATCATCCCCACCCGTTCCGCATCCTCCATCTGAAAGTTGAAGTCTTCCAGAATCATCGGGCTATCCTTTCCGTATCGGTAGGTTACCTCTCTCGCCTCTAATGTCATTCTCTGTCTTCTCCTGTCTAGTTTGCTTCCTCTGCCTTAGCCCGCGCTTCGCCCTATCTCGCATGCAGGCATCGCACGCGCCCGCCACGCAGGCTGCGAAGCTTCACTTCCTGCATGCATGCTTCCGTACAGGACTGGCATCTGGGGGAAAACGGGCAGCCCTCGTGCATATCCTTGGCGTAAGGCTGTGTTCCTTCGATGGCCTGGAATCCATGCGCCGGCATGGCTCTCCACAGGGCCTTGGTATAAGGATGGCGAAGCGTCTCTTCCCGTTCAAAGTCGCAGGAGTTGGCCTCTTCAACCGTACATCCTGCGTAGAATACGACAATCCTGTCCGCCACCTCAAGCGCCAGTTCCAGATCATGGGTGATCACCAGAATCCCTGCCCCCATATCTGCCAGTTCCCGAAAATGTCCCATCGCCCGCTTTGCGACTTTTAAGTCCAATCCCGGAGTGGGCTCATCGGCGATCACCAGTCCGGGCTCTTCGATCAGCGCGGTAGAGATTAGTATCCTTCGGTTCATTCCCCCGGATAGTTCAAAGGGATACAGGTTCTGTACCTCCTCCTTTAGTTCATACCTGGAGAAGATGTCTTTTAACTTCTTTTTCGTCGCCGAATCATTTCTCCCCTTACGGATCTGGGGTCCTATTTTCATCAGCGGATCCAGATACGCAATGCTCTGAGGAACCATAACAATCTCATTTCCCCTCAGTTTTTCAATTCTTTCCTGCGTCAATTCGCTGCCGCGATAAGAGATGCATCCTTTCAGACAGGCATTATAAGGTAAAAGACCCAGGATCGCGTAAGCCAGCAGACTTTTCCCCGAACCGCTGGCACCTACCACCGCTACCATCTCCCCGGAATTTACGGTTACATCCAGGCTGCGGATCACATTCAGCTGAATCTGGCGCATTCCTTTCTCATACTGCGTAAACGATATATTCAAATCCTTAATATTCAGCAATTCCATCTCATCTTCTCCCTATCCATGCACACTTCCCGGATCTGCAAGCTTGCGAAGCCCTTCTCCCGCCACATAAAACATGATTACGGTCAGCACCAGGAAGAGTCCCGGATACAGGGCAAGCCACCATTTTCCCGTCATCAGATACTTCATGGATTCTGACAATACAATGCCTATCGCAGGCTGTTCCGAAGACAGGCCGAATCCCAGGAAGGTTATACTGGACTCATGTAGGATCGCATGGGGGAATAAAAGCACCAGTCCCACCATAAATTGAGGAAGCAGGTGGGGCAGCATGTGCTTTCTGGCAATGTACCATCTGCTCTTTCCTAATTTCTGTGCAATCTGTATGTAAGGACTTTCTCTTAATTGCAATACCTCCGCCCGGATCAGCCGGGCAAGAGATGGCCAGTGCGTCAGCGCGATTCCTACGGCTACGCCCCTGAGTCCTTTCCCCAGCGCCACGGAAATCAAAAGCAGCAGCAGGATATGGGGGATTCCAAGAATCAGATCAATCATAAACGTAATGATCTTATCCACCGTTTTCCCAAGCGTCGCGGACGCAATCCCCAGAATCAGGGCAATGCACGCGCTGGCGCCTGCTGCCAGGATGCCCAGCAGAATGCTCAAAGACAGTCCTTTCAACGTCCGCGCCAGCATATCTCTTCCCATCCAGTCTGTACCAAAGAGGTGTCCCGCTCCCGGCGGTAGATTCTTCTGCGTAAAGTCCGTCGCCACCGCCCATTCCGAGCAGGCAGCGCCTCCGATGCACACGACAAGAAGAAAGCCTGCTGCCAGCATGACACCAGCCAATACTTTCTTTCTACGGTTCATGCTCTTCATTAAGACGCCCCTCCTCTTCTGATCCTAGGGTCTACCAGCCCATAGAGGATATTGGCGGTCATATTTCCGCCAAAGACGAACAGCGCGGTGACAATGGTGATTGCCATCAAAAGAGGCATATCGCTGCCAAGCCCTGCCGCCACGGCCGCCTGTCCAATCCCAGGATAGGAGAATACCTGCTCTACCAGAACAGAGCCTCCGATAATCTCGCTGATGGACGCAAAATGCAGCGTAAGCGCAGGGAGAAGGACATTGCGCAGCCCATGACGCCAGAACAGTTTAAAGCCACTCTCGCCTCTGGCTAACGCAAACAGGATGAAGTCGCTATCCATAATATCAATCATCTTCTCCCGGGTATGAAGCGCGATATTTGATACGCCTGTAATGCTTAAGGTAACTGCCGGGAGAATCGCATGATATACCCGATCCGTGAATGTAACTCCGCTGGCCTCCACTCCGATGGGCACGCTCATTCCAATGGGCAATACCCGCAGCCATACTCCGAATACCACCAGCAGAAGAAGTGCCAGCCAGAAGGCGGGCGTACTTGAAATCAGCAGACAGTAGCCCTTGATTCCCTTATCTATCCAGCGCCCTTCGTTCATCCCTGCAATCGCTCCCAGCGCAAATCCCAGAACTCCGGAGATGATCCAGGCGATCACCATGAGAAAAAGAGAATTGGAAAGTTTGACTGCAATCACGTTCTTGACCGGCTGCCGGTACAGAAGGGAAGTTCCCATATCCCCTGTCGCGAAATCGGCTGCCCAGGACAGATACTGCCTGACAGGGGAAGTTCCCACTCCCCAGTATTCACGCAGTTTCCCGATCTGCTCCTGACTCATGCTCCCCAGCGCGGCCTGCCCTACGTTCGCCTGCAGGGGATCTACCGGGGAGGCCTTCATCAGCGCAAATGCCACCATACTGGTCAGAATAATCAGAAGAAGCGCCCGTATGATATTTTGACTGATCTTGATTCCGTAGCGCCCCTTCATTCCAATTCCTCCCTTCTGATTATTCTGCCGTCTCCCAGGACCACTGGTCCACATTGTTGACGATAGACCAGCCATGCCCATGAGGATGTATCTTCTGCTCCGCAACCCTAAGGCCATCTCTTACAAAATACAGGTGGTCGATGTTGCACAGCCAGATCCAGGGAATATCTCCTTCCTGGGTAATGCCGGTGGTTCCATCCCACTGGGCCTTCTTCCATAGTTCGTAAGAATCTTCCAAAGAGCCTGTAGACAGCGCCTGATCCATATACTGGTCTACCTGCCCATTCGAATATGGCGAATACTCTGCCTGCCCGATTCCCCTGCCTTCAAGGGAATGATAAATATTATAAAGTTCCATCGGCGTATGGGCGCCCCATCCCCACATAAGCGGCTCCGACTGGGCCCTGTCATAAGCCACATCCCAGCCTACGCCTTCCGTCTTGACCTCAATCCCGATTTCCTTCAACTGATTGGCCGCATCTTCCGCTAGTGCCTGGCGGACGCTGTCCCCAGTACTGAACATCAAGGTAAAGACTGCCCTTTTTCCGTCCTTTTCCCGGATGCCGTCCTTGCCCTCAACCCATCCTGCCTCTGTAAGAAGCCTTCTGGCTTCTTCCTGGTCATAGTCTACCTCGCACTGGCTGTTATACCAGGGCATCTTGTCACATACGCTATATGCCTGGGTTCCATATCCGTTCAGTACGTTTTCAATCATTTCTTCCCTGTCAATCCCAATGTTGATGGCACGCCTCACATTCACATCCGCCGTAAGTGCATTGCCATAGGTGATGCCATCCTTCTCCTGCGGCTCGATAGAAGGCAGGTTAAATCCCCGGTTGTCCACCGTCTGCACGGCAAGAAGGCTGTATCCTTCTATCTGCTGATCGCTGTAGGATGCCGCCGTATGCGCCACATCCACCTTTCCTGCCATAGCTGCCGCCAGCGCCGCGTCTTCCTCCATAAAAAGAACCGTCACCTTCTTAATCTTCGGTTTTTCCCCATAATAGTCCGGATTGGCTTCAAAGATCACCTGCTGCCCTTTATCCCACTGCTTCATAATATAGCGGCCGGACCCCACCGGATTCTGCCCATAGTTCTCATCATAGGCATGTTCCGGGATGATTCCCACTACAGCCATGGTATAAGGCCAGATAGAAAATGCTCTTGTCATATGAAATTCAACGGTCTTATCATCAACTGCCACTGCCTTATCAAGCATGGTAAAATCATTGACCGTGCTCTTCTCTTTGCAATGATTGTAGGTAAATGCCACATCCTCCGCCGTCAGAGGCTCCCCGTCCGTGAATGCCACGTCGTCACGGATGGTCACCGTCCATGTAAGGCCATCCGGACTGGCCTGATAGTCTGTGGCCAGATCCTTTTCAATCTTCAGATCCTTTGTCGTTGTAGTGAGCGTGCTCTGGATCAGTGGTTCATGGACGTGCTCCCCTGCCCCCCAGCCGTAGGCCGGATCAAAGCCCGATTCTGGCTCGGACGTGGTCGGCATCGTCACTATGACCTCATCCGCTGCCCGCTTTTTTGCCCCATCTGCCGCTGCGCCAGCTTCAGCGCTGCTTTTATCGCAGCCCGTAAGTAGCCCTGTCAAAAGCAGTACCATTCCCAAAAAACTGACCAACCTGTTCCTCATGATTCTCCTCCTTTAAAAACAGCCTTTTACCCAGTATATCATTGCGTTTTTGGGGTTACAACCCCGGTAGGGGGTCCTGCCGAAAGGACGGGAAACTTCTTTCTTTACACATTTTTCCGGGCATGTTACACTGAAATTAACAAAGGAGCCTTCTCTTTTTAAGGGATCCTCCTACAGAAAGCGGGGTATATATATGAGCAAACGTGTTATTACCATCGGACGGCAATTCGGAAGTGACGGACGTATCATTGGAAACGCGCTGGCAGCAAGGCTTAGAATCAACTGTTACGACAAGGAACTCATCAAACTGGCCTCCGAACAAATTGATATTCCTTATGAACAATTAAAACGCGTGGATGAAAAGCGAGAAAAGCCTTGGTCTTATCAAGTCGATCTGGATTCCGGCCTGGACCGCAGATACCGTTACGAACACATTGATGAGAAACTGTTTGAGACCCAGTCGGACGTAATTCTTCGCCTTGCTGAGCGGGAAGACTGTATCATTGTGGGGCGCTGCGCCGACTATGTCTTAAGAGACTGCAAGACAAGCCGCCACATCTTCTTATACGCGCCATATGATGAACGTATCCAGACGGTTATGGATCGTTATTCTCTGGATGAGAAAAAGGCGGAACAACTGATCCGCAAGGTTGACAAAGATAGAAGTTACTACTATAACTACTATACAGATCAGTACTGGGAAGACATGGAGAATTATGATCTCTGCCTGGATACCGCTGCCTTTGATAGAGAGCAGATGCTGGATATTCTGGAGAAGATCTATGGGCAGATCTGACAACGACTGTTACACAGATCCTGCCGGTTAATGGTGCCGGGGCATATATTGCTCCGGCACCAGCGCGTTACAAATATCCATATTTCTTTCTCTGCGCAACACAGAAGATGGCTGATATGATAAGCGCCATGACTTCCGCCATGACTTCCGCCACCACCACCGCCAGCCACAAAGACATGGATACATAGGTCATCAGTTCTGAAGACCTATTGGTGCATGCCTTGAGGATCACCTTTCCATAAAATCTGGTTTTGGCAAACCGGATCAGCCTGCTGCCCTTCCGCTCTCGTTACTGAACAACTGTGACGCTTTCTAAAGATTTTCTCTATGACGGCTCTTCCAGATTCTCTTTCTCATAATATTTTTCTTCCCATGCCTGCATATGCTTCACCCCGGCTTCCTCGCTAAGCCTTACCTCGCATACCCGTTGATGGATTCTTTTGATCCTCTCGCTGTCATTCTCTCCACGGGTATTTAAAAATATCCTGGTCGCCCTGTCTTCAAGAATGCACTCTGCCTCTTCCTCGCACTTAGAGCGAAACGTATACACACTGAACATTGGATTCGTCGGCGAACTTTCACAGCCCGGACAGAAAAACCGGCCAATCGATACTTCTTTTATCGATTGGCCGGATGGTACAATATCTTATGATTGCCCGAACAGATTTTTACAGCATCTCTACAAATGCCGCCATTCTGGTATTCAACTGTCCGCAATCCGCCATGGAATAGTCTGTCTCCACGCTGATGTACGGCTTGCCCTTCTCATTTACGAACTTACGGATGCCCTTGGTCTCAATATTGTATGTATGGCAGGCCTGCAAGATCACCTCGACCACGCCGTCCACGTGGAACTCGTCGATCAATCTTCCCATTAAGTCAAGCCTGTTCGGATTTGGCGTCATGACTGAGCAGCCAATATCCAGGTATCTGCGCGCAAGGGCGTCATAGATATCTGGATTGTCTTCGTCCACCAACTGGTCGTGGTTCTTCGCGCCTACGCAGTTCTCAAAAGTAACGACCACGCCGCCGTTGTCCTCGATGGCCTTGATGACCTTCTCCGTCGCGCCTCCGATCGGACAGCCGGTCACAAGGATACGGGGACGCTTGTCAAGATGCTTGCCCTGTGCATATTCATCCTCCAGCTGTTTTGTAAGCGTATCCACCTCCGCTGGGATTGCCGTCTTGTCAAATTTAAAGCCGCTTCCATACATGACATGGAACATATCTAGTCCGGTGGCCGGAGCCGGGTCTTTTGCCATAAGAGCAGACAGCCGCTTCATGGACTTTCTGATCTCATTCATGGTATGTGTAGCCTCTCGTATCTTCTCTTCCGTAATCTCTATTTCAAATTTTTCTTCCAAATATTCTTTAAACCGGATAATCTCCTTTTTCCACAGAATCAGGCCTTCCTCCGTCTGACGGTTTGGAAGTTCCATAAGATAAACCGGCTTGAATTCAGACATATACTCGTACATCTTTTTCTTTCCATCGCAGGTTGTCTCTCCAACCACTACATCGGAAAAATAAAAGAACGGACATTTATCAGTCTTGGCAAATCCGTAACTGGATTTAATCAAAGGGCATAAGTTCTTCGGAAGGTCTTCTTCCGCCACCGGGATCGTCTCATCGGATGTCGAGCATAATCCCACCACTGCCGCGCCCATAGCAACCGCGATCTCTTGAGGGAAATATGTACAGTATACTCCTACGATCGGCACTCCCTGTTCCTTCAGTTTCTTAATGCCCAGAAACGATTTTTGTCTCTGTTCTGCAAACTCTTCAAATACCTCTGGCAATTCCTTAATAAGTTCCATCTTCTCTTCCTCCTGTTAACCTTTTTCTTCTGCAAGATACGAGGCGCCCAGAGCCCCCGCATATTTTCCCATTTCCCTTGTCTCCACCGTCTTCCCAAGTTTCTCCGACAGGCGTCCCGCAAAATACGGGCTGTTGCTCAATCCTCCGGTAAGGATGATCTTATCCTGTAGGGATTGGCGCTTTGCAAGCTGCGCTACTTTCTCCGCCACCGATTCTACTACTCCGGCGGCAATGTCTCTGCGTTCACGGCCTTCTCCAATGTAGCTGATAATCTCCGTCTCCGCAAATACCGTACACAGAGAACTAATCGGGATTGCCGTTCCCTGCCCAGCCATGTCAAATAGTTCCTCCAGTGTAACCCCCAGCCGGTTCGCCATGATCTCCAGGAACTTTCCAGTTCCCGCGGAACATTTATCATTCATCAAGAAGTCATATACCATGCCATCCCTTAGAGAGATCACCTTTGTATCCTGTCCTCCCACATCAATGATCATACAGTTTTCGCCTGCCAGTTCCCGGCCGCCCCGCCCATGACAGGTAATCTCCGTGATTGTCCGGTCCGCATAGTCTACTACGATTCTGCCATATCCCGTGGCAACTACCTTGGTTGCCTCATCCTCCACATTAATTTCCATCTCTCTTAACCTGCCCCGAATAGTCTGGGCCGTCTCCTTGCTGCTCCAGCCTGTGGGCAGCACAAAATACGCCTCCTTGCTTCCCCGTACTACGACCTTGGAAGCAGTAGAGCCGATGTCAATGCCGATATAATTCATAAGCCATCACCTCTTTTTGGTTTAATCCCGTATGGTTTAAGTCTATCATTTCCCGGCTTATGTGTCTTATTGCTTTTTTTGTTATATTATGGCATTTATTGAAAATCCAAATAAGTAGCCGCTTTCTTAAATAAATCCATGTTATCTGTAGCACTAATTCCTTTGACATACGGATCCTCTGCTTTATATTCCATTCTGAAGATGCTTCTTCAATTCCATATAGCGCTCTTTCCCAATAGGCAGTTCCTGGCCATCCGTCAGGGACGCCCGATAGCGTCTGACGCTGTCGATATACATCGTATTCACAAGGTAACTCTTATGAATACGTCTGAATGTCTCCGGCACCTTTTTCTCAAAATCAGCCAGTAGCCCCCAAGTCTTAAAACTATCCGTCTTCGTGTGCACGATAGAATACTGCGCCGCTGCCTTCAGATAAAGAATATCGGAAGGAAATAGATAATGGTAATTCTTCTCCTTATCCCGAAATACAATCTTTTCTTGATTCGCCTTCCGCATATCCATATGCTTCATATATTCCAGAAAATCCACATCAGCCAGACACTGTCCTGCTTCAGAAGTCATCTGGCTCATTGGCATATCTCCATGAGATTCGTGGACATGGGCCAATTTTAATTCGCCATTTACCATACGCCACACATAGGTTCCCCGGACATGCGCATGAAATACAGTCCTATTCTCCATTGTGGCAGTGACCTTATAGTGCCCATATACAACCCATACATTCCTTTCATGAAATAGCAGATGATATTCTTCATCTGACAAAAGGAACGGAAACTCTTCGTTCTCCTTACCAGCAAGTTCAATAAACTGGTCCTGGCCTTCGCTCCACTGGGAATCATACGCCCCAATCCAGACAAAATCATCGGCCATTGGCAGTGCTGCTATCTCCCGCTTGCGATTGTAAAAACTACGGACATTCTCCAACGTCTTCTGTATAATCTGTGCTTCTGTAAATGCTGGTCTTGCCATGCTTCTATCCCCTTTTTCTAAAACTGAGTTAATTATAGCAGGCAGGAATACTGCCATTACCAGAATGCTACCATTTGGTTTCCCTTATTTCTTCTGTTTATTCTTGTTTTATCTCCTTTCATTATGATAGTCAAAAATCCCGGACAATCGTCCAGGACTTTTAAATAAATAAAAACATTCCATAAACCTTCGTCTATGAAATGTTTTCATTTTTCATAACTCCCCGAGTTGGGCTCGAACCAACGACCCTTCGGTTAACAGCCGAATGCTCT
>ERZ826396.2983-NODE-2983-length-12284-cov-2.986998_pt1 | contig 12284 bp, 10 predicted proteins | sample MGYA00519926_ERZ826396 | MGnify/ENA primary metagenome ERZ826396 (study PRJEB31778, sample SAMEA3449230) | human gut metagenome | biome: human gut; feature: human-associated habitat; material: faeces | place: United Kingdom | collected 2010/2012 ...
GCTGCCACTCATGCGAGGTGGCCTGCAAAAAGGAGCGTGGCCTGCCGAAAGGCGAGTTCGGCATTAAGGTGTGCGAGGTGGGGCCGTTCCAGTACAGCAGGGACCAGGGGCTGAAGGGCGTATGGGAATGGACGTATATGCCCGTCCTGACGCAGGCATGCAATCTGTGCGCCGACCGTACGAAGGAGGGCAAGATGCCCATGTGCGTGCAGCATTGCCAGGCATGGTGTCTGTACTACGGTGAGGCGGAGGACCTGGTCAAGAAAATGGACGGCAAGACCCGTTGGACGCTTTCGACCACCAAGGAGTAAGGGGGCCGGGCGGCTTAGACCGAGAGGGGAACCATGCGCGAAGTCGCCCGGAAACCATTGAAAAGGGGGTTCCATGAACATGACCGACGAAGTTTGCGCGCACGTCGCGGCCGCAGACTACGCGATACTCGACGATTTCACCGTCGGGCGAGTCAAGACCCGTGTGCTCGACGCGGTGGGCGTCATAGCTGCCGGGGTGCACGCGCCTCGTTGCGACGATTTGTTCAACCTGCTCAAAAGCTATGGAACAGCGCCTCAAAGCACGGCGTTTTTTCGCGGCGAGCTTATGGGCGCTCCGCAAGCTGCCATGGTGAACAGCTTCGCCATGAGATCCTACGATTTCGAGGCCATCGAGGCCGAGAACGAGAATCGCAAGAGCAGTGCCGCTCACATCAGCGGTACGACGGTGCCCACCGCCTTCGCCGCCGCAGAGCGCGTACATGCGAGCGGCAGGGAGTTCCTCACGGCTTTGGTGGTGGGCGATGACGTTGCCGCGCGTCTGGGAGCGGCATCTGGCTTCGATGTGTATGGAGGCTGGGATAACACCAACACCATCAACGGGTTGGGCGCTACTGTTGTCGCCGGCAAGTTGGGCGGCCTCAACGAGCAGGAGCTCAACAACGCGCTCGGCCTGAGCCTGAACATGTTGGGCGGGTCGATGGACAACATCAACTACAAGACGCTCGCGTTCAAGCTCCCCATGGCGCTTGCTGCCCGCAACGCCATCTTCTCGGCCGACTTTGCCGCCCGTGGCATGACGGCCACCCACGACGCCATCGGGGGCAAGAAAGGGTATTTCTTCCTGTTCTGCGGCGAGAAGCAGCAGCCGGAGCTGCTGTGCAAGGACTTGGGGCGCGTTTTCTACGGCGATGTGGTCATCAAGCCGTGGTCGGCCTGCCGCGCCACGCACCCCTCGATCGATGCCTGCATGAAGATCGTCGAAGCGCACGAATTCGATCCAACGCAAGTGGAGAGCGTAACCATTCATACCACGCCCCGCACAGCTCAAGGGTTCGTGGGGCAGCCGTTCGAGGTAGGCGAAGAGCCCCAGGTGAGCGGAGCTTTCAGCATCATCTACACGGCGGCAGTCGCCCTTGTGGAAAAGGCTGTGCGCCCCGAGCACATGAACCGGGAGGCCATGGAGGATCCCGCGCTGAAAAGCATGATAGCGAAGATCGCCATCGATCCCTCCTTGCCGCCCGACGAGTACCAGACGGCGGAGGTAGACGTGGTCATGCGGGACGGCACGTCTTATCACGCACGCTGCGACGTGCCCAAAGGCGATATCTACCGCAGCCCCCTGACCGAAGGGGAGGTTCTCGACAAATTCTACCGGAACATCGAGTTTTCTCGCACGCTGCCGCACGAGGCTGCCGCACAGGTGGTTGAGATGGTTACGCATCTTGAAGAGCTGGACGACATCGGGGAGCTCGTGGCGTTCATGGAAGAGAGGAGAATGAAATGACCGCAGAACAGAAAGCTACCGCGAAGAAGGCGCTCGGCATCACGGTCCAGATAGCCGCGCTGCTCGTTATCACGCTGCAGTATGCGAAGTCGTTCTCGACGCCGGCCATGTCGGCCATTGGAGCGGCATACGCCCCTGCGGGCGTCGATTCGCTCATGCTTAAGAACATCGAAGGGCTGCCCTCGCTTATGGCTATTGTAGGCGCGTTCGCCGTGGGCATCCTCGAGCGCTATATGAAAAAGAAGACCATGCTTATCATTGCCATGACATGCACCCTCGTCGGTGGGGTGGTTGCTGGTCTCATGCCGGAGACCATCGAGGGCTTCTACGGCATATTGGCGTGCCGTGTGGTGCTGGGTTTCGGCCGCGGCATGATATTCCCTATGGCGTCATCGTTCATAGCCGACTTGTTCGAGGGCAGGCAGCGCGACCGCCTCATGAGTTTCAAAACGGCAGTGGGAGGTCTCTCGGGTTCGGTGTTCCAGCTGATCGGCGGTTTCCTGGCCGTCATGTCGTGGCGCTATTCCTTCATCGGCTACCTGTTCATCATCCCCATCGTGGCGATGATTGTGCTCTGGCTTCCGGAGCCCGACGTAAAGCCGGCTGGGACGACGGCCGACGGCAAGCGTGGTAACGCGCTCAAATCCATCACGGTAGCCGCATGGATCGTCATCCTCTTGGCAGGCGTGTGGAACTTTTTCCAGTTCTCGTACTTCACCAACATCTCCTTGTGCATCAAGGAGGCGGGTTTGGGCGACACGGGCTTCGCTGGCATCATCAGCTCCACGCAGACGCTTGCCGCCGCGGTGGGCGCCATCTGCTACGGTGCGTTTCTTAAGGGTCGCCTTCGGGGATTCGACCTGCCTATCGCTCTACTCGGCGAGGCCGTGGGCTTCTGGATTCTCACGCACATCGTCTCGGTGCCGGGCTACTACGCAGGCGCCATTGTATACGGGCTCGCGTTCGGCATGTTCAACCCCGCCCTCATCCTGCAGATCGTGAAGGTTCTGCCCAAGGAAGGTGCCACGTTGGGGCTCTCGCTTTTGGCTGCGGCGCAGAATCTGTGCCAGTACTTCTCCGCCTACGTGCTTGCGTTCTTCGCCGGTCTCATGGGCGTGGCGGCTACGGGCCAATTTGCCGGTTGGAACGTGGCATGGCCGCTTGCGACAGCTATGGCCGTGCTTGTGGCCGTTATCATCGTTATCACTAAAGCGAAGCATCCCGAGTTGATCGCCGGCCTGAAAGAACCGGGTAAGCAATCCGATATCGAGAAAACCGTCTAGTTGGGGGAACGGCACGTAAAAGATGGTTGTACTGGATTCGAGTGATCGGGGCCGGCGCCCGCCGGCCTCTTCTGCCGAAGGGGGATCGCATGCTAGTTCGCGATGGCAAGCTTCTAGGGAGAGTACCGTATGCATTCGTGATCGTGGGGTGTTGCTGCCTTCTCCAGGCGTTTGGCATGGGCCTCATATTGAACTGTGGAAGTCTGTTCTATGTTCCTGTCTGCGAGGATATGGGGTTTCTTAGATCGGAGATTGCCACGTACATGACAGGCTATTTCGTCGGAACGACGTTGGTAACGCCCTTGGCCGGAAAGCTTCTCTCACGGTATGACATACGCGTTGTCATGGCATTGGCCATCGTGGTGCTCTCGTTCTCCGTCGGAGTCATGTCAACCTACACGGCGATATGGCAGTGGCAGGCATCAGGGTTTCTCGTCGGGGCGGCTGGTTCGTGCATATTCGTGCTGCCTTCCGCGACGCTGGTGGGGAACTGGTTCGTCAAACGGCGCGGTATGGTATACGGCATTGTCATGACTTGCTCGAGCGTATCGGCGGCAGTGTTCTCGCAGGTTCTGCACGGCATCATAGTGGCCGACGGATGGCGAGAGGCTTATTTGTTCGTCGGTGTCGCCTCGTTTTGCGTGATCTTTCCCTGTGCCCTGCTGCTGAGAAGGAATCCGTCCGACGTGGGTGCCGTCCCCTATGGGCTCGTGCCCAATAAGGTAGTCGGAAAAGCGTCAGTTGTACGAGGTGTTGCGGTGAAGGTAGCCGTGGTCTCCTTGGCGTTTTGGTGCTTGTTCGTATTCGCCGGTATTGCGTCGTTCATTCATGGAGGCATCGAGCAGCATCTTCCCGGTTACGTCGAGTCTGTCGGGTTCACCTCGTCATTCGCCGCAGCTGTGGTATCGGCCCAGTCCGTCGGATCGGTGGTCGACAAACTGGTCATGGGCTGGCTGAACGACAAGCTGGGGGTGCAGCGAACCACCATCATCGAGCTTGTGCTCATCGTGCTGGGCATTTTAGGGTTCGTTCTGCTGCACAACCCGGTTTTCCTCATCGTGTCCGCTGTTTTGTTCGGCGTGCAGGATTCGCTTATGTCGGTGAGCCTTCCTCTGCTCATTCGAGAGGTATTCGGTTCTAAGAACTACACGCAGATCCATGCGTGGATACGTACCGGCGTGGGGGTGTTCGGATCGTTTTCGGGCATTGTCGTCGGTGCGGCATATGATTTCGCAGGCACCTTCGTCCCCGCTTTTCTGGGATTGATGGTCATCTGCTTTTTGGCCATGGCCTGCATCCGCGTTGCCTACCGAACAAGCAAGGGATTGGTTTGGGAAGCGACGGGCTGCGTATCGGATGGAGACGCCAAGAAGTAAGAGGATTGCTATTTCCCGATTGCAGAAAGCTTTCATAGTGCTGGACGGAGTCAAGGGGGGCCCGGCTGCTTGCGGCCGGGCCCCTTGTAGATCGTTCGCTTGCGGCGGACGCCTCTTGTGCGATTGTTATGACGGCCACAAGCTGACGCCAGGGGCGTCTACCGCTCGTACATCACTTCGCCGCCCAGGATGGTCGTCGCCACCTTGGTGGTTCGGTAATCCTCCACGTTGCCGGCGATGAAGTCGTTGTCGAACAGGCACATATCGGCGAAGCTGCCCACCTCCACCGAGCCCATCTTATCGTCGTCGTGGCTGAAGAACGCCGCGTTCTTCGTCCACATGATGAGGGCCTGGATGGGCGTGACCTTCGACTCGTCGCCCTTGGAGAGCGTCTTGCCCGTGGTCTCGTCCAGGCGCGTGACGGCGTAGTACATGCCGAGCATCGGGCTGGGGGAGACGACGGGAGAGTCGGAGCTGCCGCCGGCCAGGATGCCGTTCTTGAACATGAGGCCCGGCGACTGGAAGCGCTCGACCTGCTCGGGCCAGAACAGCGGCTCCTCGCCCATCTGGGACACGAGGGTGGGCTGCAGGCACACGCCCACGCCCAGCTCCTTCATGATGGGACACTGGTCCTCGTAGGGCAGCTGGTAGTGGATCAGGTAGTGGCGCAGCTCCTTCACCGGGCGGATCTTGTTGGCCTCCTGGAAGGCGTGCAGCGCGCGGTCCTCGCTCGCGTCGCCGATGGTGTGGATGCCGAACTGCCAGCCGAGCTCGGTCGCCTTGCACACCAGCGCGTCGATCTCCTCCTGCGTGTAGATGGTGTCGCCGTAGAAGCCGGGGCGCTGGCGGTACTCGCGCCGGCTCATGGCGGCGGTGAACGCGGCCGTGATGCCGTCGAGCGTGACCTTGCAGCCGTTGAGCTTCAGCATCTCGTCGCCGAAGCCGGTGACGCAGTCCATCTCCTCCAGGCGGCGCAGGTTGTCCTCGAAGGAGCCGAACTGCGGGTCCAGGTAGAACATGAGGTTCGCGCGGTAGGTGAGCCTGTTCTGTTTCCTTGCTTCGTTGTACGCGCGCATCTGCTTGTAGTTGAGGTTCGCGTCGATGGCGCTGGTGATGCCGAAGGAGTTCAGGCGCTGCCCTATGAGTTCGAGGCTCTGGAGGTGCTGCTCTTCAGTCAGCGGGGGCTTGGCCGCAAACATTGGCATGAGGGCTGCGTTCTCGTACAGCATGCCGTCGAGCTCGCCGTCGTCGTAGTGGCCGATCTCGCCGCCTTCGGGCTGCGGGGTGTCCTTCGTATAGCCGACTTCTTCGAGGGCGCGCGAGTTCGCGGCCACCGTATGGGCCGACATGTGCAGAAGGATGAGCGGGTTGTCGGGCGCGATCTCGTCCAGCTCACGTCGGGTGATGAGTTCCTTACTGTCCTCCCAGATGAGCTCGTTCCAGCCGTCGCCCTCGATCCATTCGCCCGCAGGAGTGCTGGCGACCTTCTCCTTCAGGGCGTCGAGGATGGCCTGGCGGCTGGTCACGCCGTTGAAGTCGAGGTTGAGCATCTGCTCGCCGGTCCACTTGCAGTGCATGTGGCATTCGACGAAGCCGGGCGTGAGGATCTTGCCGGAGGCGTCGATGACCTCGGTGTGCTCGCCGATGAACTGCTGGACGTCGGTGGCCGTGCCCACGGCGATGACCTTGCCGTCCTTGGCGGCCACGCCGCCGTCCTCGATGATGGGGAAGTCCGTCTTGCCTTCCTTCACCTCGTCGCACGTGATGGCGACGGTGTAGATCTTCGGATGCTGGATGACCAGGTCTGCCTCGGGATACCAAGTGCTCATAACAGGTTCTCCTTTTCCTTCGATACTATCGCGGAAAAGCGGAAGAGCGCCTTTGCCTGCATGCGGCAATGCGGCCGCACCGGTCGGCGTTATCGTGAAACCATGAATCATCCCCGCTGCACAGCATAGAGTAAAACTCGTCCTTCCTGCCACCGGCCGTAAGGACGATATCGCGGGTATGATCGTACTTTCGGCCGATTCCCTTCCGGCGGGGGCGTGGGGTAGGATGGGCCGCAACGTAATCCTTCCTCGGAAAAATCCATAACGTGCTGCAAAGGGCGACAAGGGCGGCCATCTGCCTGCTCGCCAGGGGTTTTGTGGCAATACCAATCGGAAACGAGAGAAGGTGTCATCGTGGAGAACACGATCATCGACGACGATGCGACCATCGTCGCAGACGCACCCGCATCATCGAAAGCACCCGCGACGGCCGTGTCCCGCAAGGAGATCCTGCCGGCGTTCTGCATCACCGTCGTAGCCGCCATCGCGCTGTACGCGCTCATGAGCTACGTGCAGCCCCTGCTCATGAACAACAACTTCATCTACGACTTCGGCACCATGATGACCGGCTGCATCGAGGGTTCGCCCCTCTACCGCGTGGCCTGGTTCTTCGCCGACCTGACCGAGGGCTCGTTCATCGCGGCGCTCCCGGCCTCCATCGGCATGATCATCATGGGCTTCGTGGCCGCCGCGCTCGAGCGCAAGAAGTCGGCCCACGCCGGCACCGGCGTGGCGGGCAACGGCCACATCTTCACCACCATGTTCGTGACGACCTGCCTGTCGCTCATCCTGGGCCAGCTGCTCTACGGCGGCCTGTTCGCCAGCGGCTGGATTCCCACGTTCGCCACCGTGCTCACCGTGCAGGTGTTCGTGATCTTCTACGGGTCCGACCTGAAGAAGGTGGCAACGTCGCTCATCCTGGGCACTATCGTCACCTGCCCGGTGTGCTACGCCCTGCTGTACGGCATCGTGTCCCCGCTGGGGCTGCCGCTGTTCATCGCCGTGTCCGCCGGCGTGGCCATCGTGGTGCCGGTGTGCTCGCTCATCTTCCGCCTCATGCCGTGGATGACCATCCCGGCGCCGGCCGAGGGCGCGAACCCCACGGACCAGAACAAGAGCAAGTTCTTCGTGCACCAGATCTTCGGCGACATCGGCCAGCTGACCATCTGGGGCAGCTCGTGGGCCACGATCGGCATGTACGTGGGCGGCATCATCTCGTGGGTCATGAACCCGCTGCATCCCGCATACGGCTCCGGCAACTTCCCCCTGCTCATCATGGTGCAGGTGGTCACGGGCGCTCTGGCCATCCTCATCTGGTACCCCAAGTGGAAGAAGACGGGCATGGCCTTCACGTTCGCGGGCATCGTGTTCGCGTCCGCCGTCGTGAGCACCTATCCGCCCAGCTGGGCCATCGTCATCCCCACCATCCTCATCGGCGCCGTGGTGTTCGCGCCGCTGGTCGAGTGGGTGCTGAAGGTGTTCCGCTTCAAGGGAACCTACCATCCCATCTGCCTGATCCAGGTTGCTATCTTCACGGTATGCACCGCATGGTCGTTCGCCGTCATGTACCTGATCATGCCGATGCTGGCTTAACTACCCGGTCGCAGCGCGCACCGACAGGCGCGCTCGACATCTTATTCCTCGAGCCCCTCGCCGCATTCAGTCCCCGCGGCGGGGGGCTTTTGCGCTGTGCGGTTAAGGCGCGGCGGGGGAGGACGTCCGAAGAGGCGCCTTCTGCGAAAAGGCTTTAGCTAAGGTGCTTCGGCTGCCGAGGAGCGCTCCTCGGGTCCTTCGCTCCGGGGGGGGGGTGGCTGGCTTCTTGACGATATCCCTCGACTTCGCGCCTTCTGTGTTCTGCTTGGTGCGGCGCTGCGCAGAGGCTAGCGTGCCGCGTCGTGCAGTAGGGCGACGAGCGCCGTGCGGTTGGGCACGTGGGCTTTGGCGAAGATGTTCTGGATGTGGGATTTGACGGTGGAGAGGCTGATGCACAGCCGGAGGGCGATCTGGTCGTTCGTGAAGCCCTCGGCTATGAGTAGTGCAACGTCGCGCTCGCGCGACGTGAGGGCGGAGAGCAGCGCGTGCTGCGAAAAGGCGGGTTGGCTCGCGTCGGGCTCCCCGTGGCCTTGCAGGGGGGTGACGCGGACGGTGAATGCGCAGGCGTCATGAGGGTCGTCCTCAACCTGCATGCGGAAGCAGAGTCCTTGGGCGTTCGTGAAATCCAGGTAGCGCTCGGAGCCGTGGGCGGGTGTTCGGGTGCTCATGGCGAACGACGCCTCCCTTCATTTTGACGCTCCCCTTCCGGGAGCGACCCGGAAGGGGAGCAGGGGGTGATACTTGGTTTCCGCTTTCTCGCGAAACTTCAGTAGTTTGTCGCGCTCGTGCCCGTCCCCCTGTTTCACCTCCTTGCGGTATTCCTTCCTCGGAAATGCCGGGCAAGGCGCACGTGCTGGATAAAATAATGCGGTTTCGGCTTGGCCGGCGCCATCCTCCGCCAGAGGTGGTTTACGCTTCCCGAGCATCTCACCCCATAAGTATTAGATGCTTTTCCAGCGGGTTTAGGTATACTCGCCGGTAACGAGAGCGGGGGCTATGCGGCCGGTTTGACGTGGGGCTGCGCGTTCGCTCGCGAAGTCGATGGGTATCGGGGGGAACCATATGGAGGCTGAGGGCGCCCGCTTCGGCGGCATGCGCAAAGTTGTCCACGACGTACGGGAGCAGCCGACTCTTTTTGTGGGTTTCACCGCTTACAAGACGTTCGCCGTTCTGCTGTTCCTGGACGGCTTCTTCTTTCCCGGTACGTTCCAGGTGGCCGGCTTCGAGCTCTCCACCATCGTGCCGTTTCTGTTCATCTGCGCGGGCGTATGCCTGTTTTTCGCTTTCCGTTTCAGGAAGATCAAGGTCTTCGACAAAGATGCGTACCTCTGGTTCCTCGTGGGAAGCATGGTGCTGGGCGTGTTCTTTCTCTTCATGGAAACCCATGCGGGGATTGCGGACGACGCGTTCCGTTTCGCGACGCTGGTGTTGGGCATGGTGCTGCTGGCCGTGGGAACCATGGGCATCCATATAGAGCTGGGGCGCATCTTCGGCATGCTGGGAATGACGCCCACGTTGACGTTCGGCATTGCCTCGGCGCTTGCCACGGGGGTGCTGTCGCTGGGTATCACGCTGCTCGACCCGCTTTTGCGGTGGGTCGTGGCCTTCGTGCTGCCAGCTTTCATCGTGCTGCTGTTCTACTGCGCGAAGGGCAGGGTGTTCCCCGATCAGAAGGTGCTCTACCGCGAATCTGCGAACGACCTGTTCATTCCCTATCGCTTCATGGCCACCTCCGTCACGCAGGGCTTGGCGCTGGGTATACCGCTGGGCTTCTTGAGCTTCTCGGGCTTTCTCTCCCAGATGCTCGATTCGGTCGGGTACTTCTTCGCGGCAGCGCTCGCCTTGCTGGCGGTGCTGGTGCTGCAGATGGACTTCAACCGCTCAATCTACCAAATAGGGTTTCCGCTTGCGGGGGCAGGTTTGCTGGCGGTGGGCATGCTGGGCCCGTCGTCGGTAATGGCGGGCGTGCTGCAGGTGACGGGATTCCTGTACCTTGACCTGGTGCTGTGGGGTTTGGGATCGTACCTTATCAAGAACTGCGACCAGCCGGCTACCTGGGTTGCCTCTTGCCCCAGCACGGCGCTCATGTTGGGGCGCGCGCTGGGCATCGTGGTGGGCAGCGTGGCCCTGCAGGTGCTGGCGGATTCCGCGCAGATCGTCGTGTTCTTCTGCACGCTGGCTTTTTTGGTGCTGATGACGGCGCTGCTGCTCACCAACAACGCGAACATGCGCACGGGCTGGGGGTTCGTGCGTCCCGGAGATCCCGATGAGGCCACGGACAGCTATCGCACCTGCGAGGTGGTGGCGCAGGACTTCGGGCTGACGCAGCGCGAATTGGAGATCATGTACAGCCTGATAGAGGGAAAGTCGCGCAAGGAGATAGCCGAGGACCTGTACATCACCTCGAACACCATCAAAACGCACCTGCACAATCTGTACGGCAAGCTGGATATCCACTCCGAGAGCGATTTGAAGGCGTTCGTCGCGAAGCGCGAGCGGATGTTCTCCACCGAGGAGGATGCCGTGCCCCTGCCGCCCGAAGAGGTATGAGGGCGGGCATGGCAACGCTCGGCGGGCGAGCGTCCTACGCCTTGGCGGTGAAGCCGGCTGGTTCGGGCAGCTCGGCCGTGCAGTGGGGGCAGCGCGTGGCTCCCTCGGCCACCTCCTCGAGGCAGTACGGGCAGTGCGGGGCCTCCTTCTCCTGCGCCTGCTTGCCGTGCTTCGCCAGCGAGCGGGCCTTGTTCAGGGCCTTCACCATAAGGAACACCACGAACGCGATGATGACGAACTGGATGACGGCGTTGATGAAGCTTCCGTAGGCGATGGCGGAATCGCCCGCCCCCAGCGGCAGGTACAGCTTCATGTCCGAGAAGTCCACGCCGCCGGTGAACGCGCCCACGATCGGCATGATGAGGTCGCTCACTGCCGAGTTGACGATGGCGGTGAACGCCGCGCCGATGACCGTGAACGCTCCGCCGATGATGACGCCGACGGCCAGGTCCATCACGTTGCCCTGGTTGATGAAATCCTTGAATTCCTGTAAAAACTTCTTCATGGAGGCCCTTTCGTCGATCGTGACGCTTCGTCTTCGGAGGTTCGTTCCAGTATAGGATGCGGCCGGCGTGCAGGCGAGAAGTTCATGGAATCGTTGACCGGCGCACGCTGGCAACCCCTTGCGGCCGCGGTCGGGAACCCGGCGCTCGGACGGGTATACTATGGGGCTGTGCGATCTCGCGTGCTGCTGTTCCCGGACGATCGGAGGACCTCGTGAACAAAGTGAAGACCACGGTTAAGACGATGCTCGGCTTCGAGCAGGTGCGGTAAGGAGCGTCATGACCAAGATCCATTCGCATACCTTGCCGATCGAGGCTGATATCGTCGATGCGTTCTGCCTGATGCAGAAAGGGTTCACCGACCAGTTCGTATACTACGACAAGCAGCGGGCGTGCCGTTATATGGGGCTCGGGCGCTGCATCGCGCTTCCGACGCTCGACGGGGCCGAAAGCGAGTTGGAGGGGCCGGTGGAGCAGCCGCCCGTGTATTTCTCGTTCAACCGCTTCGATGCGGAGAATCCGGCTCCTGCCGACGAGCTGTTCGAGGCGTTCCCCCGGCTGAAGTTCATGCTGCCCGAGATCGTGCTCATCGAGAACGAACGGGGCACGCTGTTGCAGGTGAACTCGCTCGGCCCGGTATACCCGGGCCGCATCGCACGCTTCATGCGCCAGGCGCTCGCCGCGCCGCCGCGCCGCCGCGAGACGGTGCCGTACCGACTCGCGCGAGGCATGGCGCGACGCCGTGGGCGCGGGCCTGGCGGCCATCGAGGCGGGGCGCGTGGACAAGGTGGTGCTGTCACGGCGGCAGCGGCTGGTGGCCACACGTCCGTTCTCGTCGAAGGACCTGCTGGTGAACCTGATAGACGGGCCGGCGCGGGGCACGGTGCTCCTGTACCGCTACGCCGACGTGTTCTTCTGCGGCTGCACGCCCGAGCTGTTGGTGCGCAAGCGCGGTGCCGAGCTGGAGAGCATGTGCCTGGCAGGCACCTGCCCGGCCGGCGGCTCCGAGGACGAGCGCGCGCGTCTGGCGGCCGAGCTCATGGCCGACCCGAAGAACCGCGCCGAGCACGACTACGTGGTGCGGTTCATCCGCGAGGTGTTCCGCCGCACCTGCCACGGCGTGGACGTGCCCGCCGAGCCGGGAATACTCTCGCTCACGCACGTGCAGCACCTGTGCACGCCGGTGCGGGCGCGCCTTCTGGAGGGGGTCGACCTGTGGTCGATGATGGAGGATCTGCACCCCACGCCCGCCGTGGCCGGCACGCCGGTGGGCGAGGCGCGCATGCTGCTGCGGCGCATCGAGGCGTACAACCGCGGGTTCTTCGCGGGCGCGTGCGGCTACGTGGACGGCGCGGGCGACGGAGAGTTCTCCGT
>ERZ826396.2991-NODE-2991-length-12239-cov-6.216678_pt1 | contig 12239 bp, 7 predicted proteins | sample MGYA00519926_ERZ826396 | MGnify/ENA primary metagenome ERZ826396 (study PRJEB31778, sample SAMEA3449230) | human gut metagenome | biome: human gut; feature: human-associated habitat; material: faeces | place: United Kingdom | collected 2010/2012 ...
GGCAAGTTTGCGCTGAACATCATGGCCTTCCCCACCACCTACGTTTTTGACCGGGACGGCAACGTTGTGGGCCAGCCCCTGCTGGGCGGCATCGACAAGGAAGAAAACCTTGCCGCCCTGCAAAAAAATATTGACGCTGCCCTTGCCAAGGACAACGCCAAATAAGCTATTCTCCCCTGCCACGGAAATCAACTTTTAGAGTTCGTCCCAGAGCAGCCGGATGAGGGGCAATTTCCCGTAAGTTGCTGCTCGTTTGCGCCCTCATCAGTCATCTGCGGTGACAGCTTCCCCCCAACCGGGGGAAGCCTTTAGAGAAAATTTGATTTCTGTAATTCCCTGCCGCCTACGGGCGGCTTTTTTTGTTTGCACCGGGCATTGTCATGCACGCCCGGGCGCCGGACGGAATAGGCTGGGGCAAAAGCATACTTTTACCAGCAAAGGAGCGTATCTCCATGAAGAACACCGGAATTCTGCGCATTCAGGCCTTTGCGGCCCGTCAGTCCAGCCCTGTCGAGGGTGTGACCGTCACCGTCAGCGGCAACGGCTTCACCGCCACCCGCCTGACCGACGCCGAAGGCAACGCCGACGACGTCACCCTTACCACCCCCGCCTGTGCTCTCTCGCTGGACGAGAACAACACCACGCAGCGCCCCTACGCGGTCTGTGACCTCGTGGCCTCCAAGACCGGCTACCGCACCGTCCGCATCCAGGGCGTGCAGGTCTTTCCCGGGCAGGTGACGCTGGCCCAGCCCGAGATGATACCCGACACCGAGGAGATGCGGGACACGCCCAACGTCCCCATCGTCATCCCACCCCACAGCCTCTTCACCGGCGACGGCGGCAGCGGCCCGAACCCGTTCCTCTCCTGTATGCCGCGGGTGCTGGACCGGGTCATCATCCCGAAGAACATCACCGTCCACCTCGGCAAGCCCGCCGCCTCGGCCCGGAACGTCACCGTCTCGTTCCGCAGCTATATCGCCAACGTGGCGTCCAGTGAGGTGTATCCGACCTGGGCTGACGAAAATAGCCCAGCGGGACAGTCGAACTGTCTGCCGACTCAGAAATTCCATTCGATCGTGATTTTTTGCCCACCCGTCCGTGCATCCTTCGGCCCGACCACTACACGGTCCACCAGCAGCACAACAAGTTCGCGGGTCAGCTGCGAAACCTGTGCCAGTTCACGGACACGCTGCCTCTGCGTCTGGACCCCACCGGTTTCTTCCTGCGGTTGTTCCAGTTCCGTTTCCAATGTATCGATCCGGGTCTCTGCCTTTTTCACTTCTTCCAGAAAGGTCTGGTTCATTTCAGAAAACTGAATGGCATCAATTAAACCTGACACCTTATCCAGATACAACTCCTGCATGGCCTTGCGCCGCCGGGCTGCTTCGCTCTTCAACCGTTTCAGCTCGTCACGCCTGGCCTGTTCTCGCTGCCGGATGGGGTCATCCTGTTCTGGAAGGGGAACTTTTTCAGGGTCAAAATAGTCTGCCGCATACGCCCGGATACGTTCCAGTACCGCATTCTCCAACGCGTCCATATCGGTACAGGTCTTGTTGCCGCACACTTCCGGTGCGCGCTGGTGCATCCGGCAGCGAACATAGCGTCTTTGTGTTCCATCCGCTCTCGGCTGACGTCCCGTCTGCTCCATGCAGCTGCCACAGCATCCACAAACCACTTTTTTTGCCAGCGGATGGATCGTTCCCTTCTCGCCGCTCCGGGTGCGCTCTTTCAGCATCATCTGGACAGTCTCAAAGGTTTCTCGCTCAATAATCGCTTCATGCGTATTTTCTACAACGATCCACTGCGATTTTGGAAGCCAAATCGTCTTTTCAGACTTGTAACTTATCTTTTTATGCTTTCCCTGCACCATATTTCCGATATAAACCTGATCATGTAATATTTGATATACGGTGGGACTGCTCCAAAGAGCCGCATTTGTATTCTTTAATGCACTGCGGTAATGGATGCCATGCAGCTGCTTATAGGCTGTTGGGCTTGGAATTTTTTCGTCATTCAGGATGCGTGCGATCTTGTGTGCGCCGATCCCGTTAAGAGCCATGGAAAAGATCCGCCTTACCACTTCGGCTGCTTCCGGGTCGATGATGAGTTTTCCTTTTGCATTTGGGTCTTTGCAGTATCCATACCGTGCAAAAGAGCCGATGAACAGCCCCTCTTTCCGCTTGTGGTCAAGCACCGAGCGGACATTGGTGGACAGATCTTCCAGATACCACTCGTTGATCAGGCCGTTGATCTGGCGGGATTTTTTGTTCGCGGTATCGTTGGTATCCACATGGTCTACCACCGCAATGAAGCGGACGCCCCACTCCATGAACTTTCCGTGCAGATATTTTTCCACGAGCTCCATGTCACGGGTGAAACGGGATTGCGTTTTGGCCAGTACCACATCAAACTGATGTTCGCTTGCGGCTTGCAGCATCGAATTGAATGCCGGACGGTTCCGGTCGATGCCGGAATAGTCCTCATCCGAATAGATCTGGTAAATATCAAATCCGTTCTCCAGGGCGTACTGGAGCAGCATCGACTTTTGATTCTGGATGCTCTCCGATTCACCAATTTTATCTTCATCTTCTTTGCTCAGGCGGCAATAAATTGCTGCTTTCATGATTTGCCCCCTTCTTTTTGTACACGAGCATCCATGCGCAGCATAACGCATCCCTCCTTCCAATTCAGGGATGCCAAATCAGGCGCAGGATCTTGAAGGAACCGCATTGAGCAATCCATCGATGATATATCGCTCAAATTCCTTTTGAAACCGTTCTTTGCGCTGTTCGTTGTTGTCCGAACGAAATTTTTCGTGCAGAATAAAAGGAGTTTTTTTCATCGAATCCCCCTTTTCGGTCCATCTGGTCGTGATATGTGTCACTTCAGTCTATTTCCAGTCAGCGAAATTCAGAACTTTCCAGATTTTTCATGCAAAATATTGCAAGACGTTCAAAATCAACTTGAAACGCTTTTGCCGCAATGGTACAATTATATTGTCATTTTATGGAAACTCGGCGCAAAGCCCCGTGCGGACAGGCCGCAAGCGTCGGAGTTCCTGTGGGATGTGTAAGAATCGCTAAGGCAGCACTGCGCTCCTGCACCTGCGTAGTATTGCTTTCCGAAAATGTGAGAAAGTATATTTATATGATGAAAAAGATCTCCCGCCGCTCGTTTTTACAGGTCTGCGGCATTACTGCGGCAGCGGCAGCGATGACGGCATCGGCATGAGCGAGGAGTTTCAAAAGACCCTTTTTGACCCCTTTACCCGCGAGGAAAAATCCGGCACCAATAAGGTGCAGGGTACCGGCCTTGGCATGGCCATCACCAAGAGCATCGTAGACCTGATGGGCGGTTCCATCAGCGTGGAGAGCGCCCCCGGCAGGGGTACCCGCTTTGAGGTCGTGCTGGAATTTCCTATTGATACGGAGTCGGATCATGCGCAGAAGGTGCAGGCTCTGCCGGAGGAAGCAGAAGAAACTTCTCCCCTGTCCGGCATGAAGTTCCTCTGCGCCGAGGATAACGCCATCAACGCCGAAATTCTGGAAATGCTGCTGGAATCCAAGGGCGCAAGCTGCACCGTCTGCTCCAACGGTCAGGAAATCGTGGATGCCTTTGCCAGCGTCAAGCCCGGCGAGTATGACATGATTTTGATGGACGTGCAGATGCCGGTGATGGACGGCCTGGAGGCCACCCGCCGCATCCGCAATGGCGAAAATCCGCTGGGCCGGATCATCCCTATCCTTGCCATGACTGCCAACGCCTTCCTTGAGGATATGCAAAAGAGCAAGGAAGCCGGGATGGACGAACATCTGTCCAAACCCGTGGACATTGCAGCACTGGAACAGACGGTGAAACGCTTCCGCGTTGCCCCTCCCCATTAAAAATAGCGGAAAAGCGCGTTTCCGCAGATGAAACACACAAATGATGTAAATGATGTAGAAGAGGGTCAGAACGTGAATACACTTTCCGAGATCGAGGAATATTACAAAGCGCGTGAGCAGCAGCTGTTGAAAAAACTTCATCAACAGGGAGCCGCTCTTGCCGCAGCGGAGCAGGCGCTGAAACAACTGACCGAAAATCAGAAAGTATCGGAGGACGAAACAGCCCGACAGCGCGCTGCACGGGAGCAGCAGCTCAAAGACGAGCTTTATCGGGATCCGCTGACAGGAATTTACAACCGCCGCTATTACGAAGAAGTTGCCCGCAAAACCATCGGCCCGGCGGGTGTCGCACTGATGGATGTGGATGATTTCAAGATCTGCAACGATACCTATGGGCATTACGCCGGAGATATGGCACTGAAAACGGTGGCAAACACCATCCAGTCCTGCATCCGGAAGTCGGACCTGCTCATCCGCTATGGCGGAGACGAATTTCTGCTGGTGTTACCCGGCATTCCGGGAGACTTTTTGCAGACCAAACTGGAACAGATCTGCACCGCCGCGCAGATGGCATCTGTACCCGGCTATTCGCATTTCCGTATCTCGCTGAGCATTGGCGGAACGATACAGTCCCTTGCCGACCCTATGGATAACATCGTTCGCCGGGCGGATCGGCTGATGTATCAGGCAAAGGGCCGCAAGAATGCCGTCATGGTGGAGGTTCCGGGGCATAACCTGGCGGCTTTGGAAAAACTTTTGCAGAACAAGCCACAGATCCTACTTGTGGATGACTCCGCAATAAACCGCATGATGCTGACAGAGATCCTGGGGGATAGTTACCACATTCTGGAAGCCGAAAACGGACGGGAATGCATGGAAAAATTGCAGGCAGAAGCCGGAAACATTGCACTGGTGCTGCTGGACATCAATATGCCCGTTATGGACGGCTTTGAAGTGCTGAAAGCCATGAATGCCAACCACACCATCGAGGATATCCCGGTCATTATGATCTCCAGCGAGGACTCCGATGCGACGATCCGGCGTTCCTATGAACTGGGCGCAAGTGATTATGTCAATCGCCCCTTCGATGCTCGTATCGTGTACCGCCGTGTGACCAACACCATCAAGCTGTACGCCAAGCAGCGACGGCTGGTGCAGATGGTCTCAGAGCAGATCCGCGCCCGTGAAAATAATACGGATACGCTGGTGGGTGTACTGAGTCATATCGTAGAATTCCGCAACGGTGAAAGCGGCGCCCATGTGCGGCACATCCGTATCATCACCGAGCTGCTGCTCCGCCGTCTGTTGGAGATCAGCAGCAGATACTCGATCACTGCGGAACAGCAGGATATGATCCCGCTGGCTTCTGCCCTGCACGACATCGGAAAAATCGGCATTGACGAAAAGATCCTCAACAAGCCCGGCAAACTGACCCCGGAGGAATTCGAGGTCATGAAGACCCACAGTATGCTGGGAGCCAAGATGCTGCATGATCTGGATAATTTTGCAGAGCAGCCGCTGCTGCAAACGGCCTACGAGATCGCCCGCTGGCACCACGAACGCTGGGATGGGCGCGGCTACCCGGATGGACTGAAGGGCGATGAGATCCCCATCAGCGCACAACTGGTCTCGCTGGCTGATGTGTACGATGCACTGACCAGCGAACGCTGCTACAAAAAAGCCTTCTCCCACGAAAAAGCCGTGCAGATGATCCGGAACGGCGAGTGCGGAGCGTTCAACCCGCTGCTGCTGCAGTGTCTGACAGATATTCAGGCTGACCTGAAAGAAGAATTACAGCAGCACAACTGAGCAATGGATGCAATAAAACAGGAGAACAAAAAGCCCAAATGAAACATAGAATCTCACGCCGTGCATTTCTGCGCGGCTGCACGCTGCTGGCGGCCTCTGCTGCCGTCGGCAGTCTGACTTCCTGCGGCGGAACCAACGCGAAGGACAGCGGTCTTCCGCAGCTCATTGTGGGAAGTGATACCTATCCGCCCTATATTTATCTGAACAATGACGGCGTTCCCGCCGGGATCGACGTGGAGATCGCCACCGAAGCGTTCCGCCGCATGGGATATACTGCCCGGTTTGAACCGATCGATTGGGAGCAAAAAACAGCTCTGGTGGAAAGCGGTACCATCGACTGCATCTGGGGCTGCTTTTCCATGGATGGGCGCGAGGAGGTATACCGCTGGGCGGGACCCTACATGGTGAGCCGTCAGGTGGCTGCGGTGGATGCCGACAGCAGCATCCGGACACTCGGCGACCTTGCCGGAAAGACCATCGCCGTGCAGAGCACCGGCAAGCCGGAGGAGATCTTTCTCAGCGGCTCCGACCCGCGCATCCCGCAGACCGTCGAGGTGTTCAGCACCGAAGACCGCAGCGTGCAGTATGCGATGCTGGCCTGCGGCTATGTGGATGCCATCGCTGCCCATGAGACGGCCATCCTGCAATACATGAAGGACAATTCCGTGGAGTTCCGCATCCTCGAAGAACCGCTGCTGGTCACCGGGCTGGGCATCGCCTTTGCCAAAAACGACAGCCGCGGGCTGGACATCCAGCTGAACGCTGTTCTTGCGCAGATGCGCACAGACGGCACACTGGAGCAGATCCTTGGCAAGTATCTTGAACATCCTTCGCAGTATCTGGAGGTGGACACCATTGGCGCGTAAAAACAAAACCATCTCAGATACATGGAGATGGGGGCTCTATCTGGTCATCGGCGTGCTTTTTATGGCCGGCGTCGTTTTTTTCTCAAGTTGGCAGGCACTGCGTGCAACGGAGGCTCGTTTCTGTCAGATCCTTGATTTTGTCAAATCCCAGTCCACCAGCTTTGAAAAGCACAATGATACGATTGTGGCCAAAGCGCTCCGCCGCGCGGCGGTATCGGTGCATCAGCTGGCACAGGACCCTGCGCTCGACCTTTCCGACCCGGAATGCCTGAACAGGCAGGCAGAGCTGCTCTGGCTCACAGGTATTTCGGTTCTGGCCCCGGACGGTACGCTCCTGTGCGAATCCACAACGAATGGCATCGGCTATGCCCGGTTTGGAGAGCAGCTCAAGAATGATGCCGTTCTGGACGTTTTCGCTTACCCGCAAAAAACCTACCTGAAGCGGGTCCTGCTGGAGGATGGGTCTGCCGTGGATGTTGCGGCACACCGGGCAGAAAGCAAAGAGGTCATCCTGCTTGCCTACCGCTATACCCCGGCAGAATTTATAGAGGGAACGGCCTTGTCCATCCAGAGCGTACTGGACGGTTACTCGGTTGAGACCAGCGGCACATTGTTCATCGTGCAGAACAATCAGGTCATTGCCTCCAACCGCCCGGAGCTGATCGGGCAGGATGCTGCGGACAGTCTGCCGGTGCGGGAGATCCGCAAAGCCGGGGCTGCCGAAACACTGACCCATACCCACGATTGGAACGGCTCCGGCTGCTATTTTGGAATGTACTGCCACGGAAGATCTTTCGATCTCTATGCGTATACGGATGAAAAATCCGTCTTCCGTGAATCGTTTCCGTTGATCTTGATGGCGCTGGCCGGTTACATCCTGCTTGTAATGGTCCTTCGGGTGCTGCGCAGACGCTCCGTGCAGGAGATGGAGCAGCAGAAGAAAGAGCAGGAGAAGAAGTATCAGGCTCAGCTGGAGGAACAGAACCGCAAACTGGAGATCGCACTCCAGCACGAGGGTGCGGCAAACCGTGCCAAGCGGGAGTTCCTGTTCAATATGAGCCACGATATTCGCACCCCCATGAACGCCATCATCGGCTTCACCTCGCTGGCTGCGACCCATATTGATAATAAGGAGCAGGTGCTGGACTACCTGAAAAAGATCTCTACCTCCAGCCAGCATCTGCTTTCCCTCATCAATGATGTGCTGGATATGAGCCGCATCGAGAGCGGAAAAGTAAAAATTGAAGAGAAAGCGGTGCATCTGCCGGACCTCGTCCACGATGTGCGCTCCATCATCCAACCCGATGTTTCGGCAAAGCGGCTGTCGCTTTTCATCGATACCATGGACGTGGAGAACGAGGACATCATCACCGACCCGCTGCGGCTGAACCAGATCTTGCTGAACATTTTGTCCAACGCCATCAAGTTCACTCCCACAGGTGGTACGATCAGCATCCGCATTGCCCAGAAGAACGGTGCGCCCAAGGGCCGTGGTTGCTATGAGTTCCGCATCAAGGACAATGGCATTGGTATGAGCGAAGCGTTCCAGAAGCACATCTTTGAGGCGTTCAGCCGGGAAGAAAGCTCCACCGTCAGCGGCATTCAGGGTACCGGCCTGGGTATGTCCATCGCCAAGAACATTGTGGATATGATGGGCGGCACCATTGCGATCGAAAGTGAACCGGGCAAGGGCAGCGAATTCATCGTAGATCTCTGCTTCGCACTCAGCGGACAAAAGGTGGAGCCCAAGCAGCTCCCGCAGTTGGAAGGGCTGCGCGCATTGGTAGCAGACGACGATACCGACACCTGCCTGAGCGTCAGCACCATGCTGTCCAAGATCGGGATGCGGCCGGAGTGGACGATCTCCGGCCGGGAAGCGGTGATCCGCACCCGATACGCCATGGAGCAGGGCGACGAATTCAGCGTCTACATCATCGACTGGCTCATCCCCGATATGAACGGCATCGAGGTCGTGCGGCAGATCCGCAAGATGATCGGGAAAAGCTGCCCTATCATCATTCTGACGGCCTACGATTGGACGGATATTGAAGAGGAAGCCCGCGCTGCCGGAGTGACCGCCTTCTGCGAAAAGCCGCTGTTCCTTTCCGAACTGCGCAGAGTGCTGGCAGAACCGTACGGTGCAGAGCCTGCCTGTAAGCCAGCGCAGCCAGATGCCTCCGAGCTCAAGAGAAAGAAACTTTTGCTGGTGGAGGACAATGCCTTGAACCGTGAGCTCGCACTGGAGATCCTGAAGGAAGCGGGCTTTGCGGTAGACACTGCTGAGGATGGCGAGATCGCTGTCCAGAAGATGAAGCAGGCGGCCCCCGGGCAGTACGATTTGATCTTAATGGACATCCAGATGCCCAAGATGGACGGTTACGAGGCGACGCGGCAGATCCGCGCCCTGCCGGATGCTGCAAAGGCAGGCATTCCCATCTTTGCAATGACGGCAAATGCCTTTGAAGAAGACCGTCAGAATGCATTGAAGGCCGGTATGGACGGCCACATTGCAAAGCCGCTGGATATTCCGCATCTGCTGCAGGTCCTTGCAGATGTACTGAAATCATAACGGCTGCCAGCCAACAAAAACAAAAGCACCCGCAGCAGGCTTCGCAGAGGCTCTTGACCTCTGGAAGCGAATGCTGCGGGTGCTTTATTTCTTTTCTGTCTGACAGGCGTTTGGCTCACAAAATTTTGCGCAGCTCCTGCACAAGATCGCCGATCACGATGGGCTTGGACAAAAAGCCGTTCATGCCGCTTTCCAATGCGTTGCGGCGGTCCTCGTCGAAGGCGTTGGCGGTCATGGCAAGGATCGGGAGCTTTGCCCGGGCAGGGTCATCCAGTGCGCGGATCTTCCGGGTGGCGGTGTAGCCGTCCATCACCGGCATCTGCACATCCATCAGCACCAGATCATAGCTGCCCGGCGCTGCGGTGCTCACCTTTTCCACCGCCACTTCACCGTTTTCCGCCGTATCGACCCGGAAGCCGTACTCGCGCAGGATCTCCTGCGCGATCTCGCGGTTCAGCTCGTTGTCCTCTACCAGAAGGATATGTCTGTCCTTAAAGTCGGCGTTCTTTTCCGGCAGAAGCTCCTGCGATGCATCTGTCAGCTTCTGGCCGAGGGCGCTCATCAGAGTCTCGCGCAGGTCAGACAAGAACATGGGCTTGGAGCAGAAGGCGGTCACACCGGCGGCCTTTGCCTCTACCTCAATGTCAGACCAGTCGTAGGCCGTCAGGATGATGATGGGGGTATCGTCGTTCAGACTGCGTATCTGGCGGGTGACCTCGATGCCGTTCATATCCGGCAGCCGCCAGTCGATGATATAGGCGTGGTAGACATCGCTCATCTCGATGGACTGCCGCGCGCGCAGCACCGCTTCCTTGCCGGAAAGGGTCCACTCCGCGCGCATTCCCACCTTGACCAGCATCTTTGTCACGCTGTCGCAGGTGTTGAAATCGTCGTCCACCACCAGAGCCTTCAGACCCTCCAGTTCAACGATCTTTTCCACCGGGCGGTGCTCTGCCTGCACCCGCAGCGGCACACGAATGATAAACTCGCTGCCCTTGCCCTGCGCTGTCTGCACCTCGATGGTGCCGCCCATCATATCCACGATGTTCTTGGTGATGGCCATGCCAAGGCCGGTTCCTTGGATACGGCTGACCGTGGAGGTGCGCTCCCGCTCAAACGGCTCAAAGATTTTTTTGGCAAATTCTGGGCTCATGCCGATGCCGTTGTCCTTGATGCGGAACTCGTACTGCCCGCAGCCGCGCACCTGCCCGGCAAGCTGGCGCACCCGCACCGAGACCGTGCCGCCCGCCGGGGTAAACTTGATGGCGTTGGACAGCAGGTTCAGCAGGATCTGGTTCAGCCGGGTCTTATCGCAGTAGACATCCTCGTCGGTCACATCCATCGCGTCCATATAAAGTTCCAGCTGTTTTGCGTAGATCTGCCCGCTGACGATGGTTTTCAGATCGTGCAGCACCTCCGAAAGGTTGACTTCCACCTCTTCCAGATGGAGCTTTCCGCTTTCGATGCGGCTCATATCCAGCACATCGTTGATGAGCGAGAGCAGATGGTTGCTGGAAGCAAGGGTCTTGGCCAGATAATCCTTCACCCGCTCCTTGTCGTCGATATTGCTGATCGCCAGTGTGGTAAAGCCGATGATGGCGTTCATGGGGGTGCGGATGTCGTGGGACATATTGGAAAGGAAGGTGCTCTTGGCGCGGTTGGCAGTCTCGGCGGCGGCAACGGCATCCGAAAGCGCCTGATTCACCTGTTTGTCGGCGGTGCGGTCAGACATGACAAGGATGTATTTGGTCCTGCCCTCCACCTCGCTGCCTATGGCGATGTTATGGAACCAGCGGCGCTCTTTGGTTTCCAGATGCTCAAACTCGAGATCCCATTCCCGCTGCTGCCCGCTGAGAAGCCCATCCAGAAAGTTTTTGCCCTGCTCCGGGGCGCCCAGCTTGTCCAGAGCGAAGGCATTTTGCCGGACTTCTCTCCACGGGATGCCCAGCAGCCGCTCAATGTTCGGGCTGACATAATCCACCTTGGAGGTCTCTGCGTCCAACATCAGGAAAACGTCGTCCACGTTCAGCGAGAGCTTCTGGAACAATTCATCCCGGTACAGGAGCTTGGTGTTCTTCTGGCGCAGTGCGGCATGGCTTCTGCGCACAATGAGCAGAATGGCCAGCACCGCAAGACCTGCGGCGATGCCCGCTACGATCTGTATCGTATGGAACCACAGCTTATCCAGATTGGCATTGACGATCTTGGTCGGCACAAGTCCCACCATCGTCCAGCTCTGGACAGCAGTACCCTCGTAAACCAGATAATAGCTGATGTCGCCCAGTTTGACCTTCATGTTTCCGCTGCTGCCCTGTGCAAAGGCATTGGACAGATCCAGGATCTGCGCCTCGGAAAAATCGGAATGGTCGCGCAGCATCGCAATGAAGTTGTAGATCGTTTCCGTGCGGTTTACGGAATTGTCGATGACCACCCGCCCATCCGAGTAGATGACATAGTTGCTGGCATTGCCCTCAAAGGCAGAGCTGTCCAGCAATCTAAGCACCGCATCATTATAATAAGAGATGGCAATGGCATCGTAGGCAAAGCCCCGGTAGCTGCCCTGCGTTTCGGGACAGATGAACGCAAGCATCTGGGGCTTGCCGGGCAGCGCCGTGTTCACGACGATATCCTCATCGTGAGCGAGCCTTTCGTCCAGATTGGTCTGCAGGCCAAGATAGCCGGTCTCCCCGGTCACGGTCATGTAGTTGCCGTCATAGGTAAGAAAGTAGAATTCGGCAAATCCGGTGCTCTGCTGCGCTGCCTCGATATATGCCTGAATCTCTGCTTCATCCGAGGTACTTTCCAGAAAGCCGTTGTACAGATGCAGATAGGTCAGGTTCTTGCATACCATCTCTTTCAGCATATTGTTGGATTTATGCAGCACCTCTTCCAGATGCGAGGTACTTTCCTGATAGATGGTCTGGGACACAAACGAGATGTACTGAACGCTGAAACCTGCTATCAGCAAGACCAGAAGAAGGATGGCCGCAGCAGGGAGCCATTTTTGCCGGGGATGGCAGTTTCGTTTGGATTCGTGCTTTTCGTCTTCCATCCCGCTCACCTCAGTGTCATGTAGTTTTCAGGCTCTGCAAGCGCTGCGCCGCCGCCGGA
>ERZ826396.2997-NODE-2997-length-12216-cov-3.326947_pt1 | contig 12216 bp, 11 predicted proteins | sample MGYA00519926_ERZ826396 | MGnify/ENA primary metagenome ERZ826396 (study PRJEB31778, sample SAMEA3449230) | human gut metagenome | biome: human gut; feature: human-associated habitat; material: faeces | place: United Kingdom | collected 2010/2012 ...
TTCCAGAGCTGTTTCATCGAAGATCAAGTCAACCCCGTCCAGTTCCAGCATCTTCTGGTACTGCTTGGTGATCGCATTTCTTGGCTCTGTTAAAATACGGATCAGGGCTTCCTTATCCAGCATTTCCAGAGACACGACCACCGGCACACGTCCCACCAGCTCCGGTATCAGTCCATACTTGACCAGATCCTGCGGCAGGACCTGCTCCAGCAGCTTATCGATATCATCTTCATGTTTCTCTGCAATCTCCACATTGAATCCAATAGATTTCTGGTCGATCCGCTTCTCTATGATCTTATCGATTCCTTCAAAAGCTCCTCCGCAGATAAACAGGATGTTCGTAGTATCGATCTGGATCAGCTCCTGGTGCGGATGCTTGCGTCCTCCCTGCGGAGGCACATTTGCCACCGTACCCTCAATAATCTTAAGCAGCGCCTGCTGAACACCCTCTCCGGATACATCTCTGGTAATAGACGGATTTTCAGACTTCCTTGTAATCTTGTCAATCTCGTCGATATAGATGATCCCGTACTCCGCACGTTCGATGTCGCCGTCAGCAGCCTGGATGATCTTCAGAAGGATATTTTCCACATCCTCTCCTACATATCCGGCCTCCGTCAATGCTGTCGCATCTGCGATCGCAAACGGAACATTCAGGATCTTTGCAAGCGACTGCGCCAGCAGTGTCTTCCCGCAGCCGGTAGGTCCCAGCATCAGGATATTACTCTTGCCAAGTTCCACACCCAGATCCTTCCCGGCCATGATACGCTTATAGTGGTTGTAGACCGACACGGACAGCACCTTCTTGGCCTCGTCCTGACCGATCACATACTCATCCAGGAATTCCTTGATCTCTTCCGGCTTCAGAAGATTAATGTCTGAAAACGGATTCCAGGATCTCCCATTGTCATATTCAAATTCTTCTTCCAGAATCTCGGTACATACATCAATACATTCGTCACAGATGTATGCCCCGTTCGGTCCGGCAATTAATTTCCGGACCTGGCTCTGGGTCTTATTACAGAACGAACACCTGATCTGATCGTCGTTCTTTCCTATCATACTCTCACCTCATAATAAACTGCCTGCTAACGGCGTGAGATCACTTCGTCGATCAGACCGTATGCCTTCGCCTCTTCCGCAGTCATAAAATTATCTCTCTCGGTATCGATCCTGATCACGTCCAGCGGCTGTCCGGTATTCTCGGAAAGAATCTTATTCAGATTCTGTCTGGTCCGCAGGATATGTTCTGCCGCAATCTGGATCTCAGTTGCCTGTCCCTGGGCCCCGCCTGACGGCTGATGGATCATGATCTCCGCATTCGGCAGTGCAAGACGCTTTCCTTTGGTACCGCCTGCAAGAAGGAACGCACCCATGCTGGCCGCCATTCCCATACAGATCGTCTCCACGTCGCACTTGATATACTGCATGGTGTCGTAGATCGCCATCCCTGCCGTTACAGATCCTCCCGGACTGTTGATGTATAAATGGATATCCTTCTCCGGATCTTCGGCTTCCAGGAAGAGAAGCTGCGCCATAACGATGTTCGCCGACACATCTGTCACTTCTTCTCCCAGAAAAATGATCCTGTCTTTTAATAATCTTGAATAGATATCGTAGGAGCGCTCTCCCCTGCTTGTCTGTTCAATGACATAAGGTACTAAACTCATATACACGCCTCCTGTTGCTTAATTCCATATGTTATTTCTCTGTGGCATTTTCTACGAGGAAGGTAATCGCCTCCTGAACAGCCATATCTTCCTTCATCTGTTTCTTCTCGTTTTCACCCATAAATTCTTTGATCTTATCCAATTCCATCTTATAGGTGTCCGCCATCTTCTGAAGTTCTTCGTCCAGCTTCTCATCACTGATCTCAATGTTCTCTGCTTTTACGATCGCCTCCAGCACCAGACGGGTCTCAATTCTCTTTAAAGCCTGCGGACGTAATTCTTCCATCATCTTCTCTGCTGTCATTCCAGTAAACTGGAAGTACTGCTCCATGGTAAGTCCCTGTGACTGGATTCTCTGTGCAAACTCGTCTGCCATCTGAGAAGCCTGGGTATCGATCATAGCATCCGGGATCTCATAGGAAGCATTTTTAACCGCCTGCTCCACTGCCTGATCTTCCTGTTTTCTTCTTCCTTCAGAAGCTTTCTCTTCTTTAATCTTTGCCTTTACGTCTGCCTTATATTCATCCAGGGTATCAAACTCGGAAACCTCTGCCGCAAACTCGTCGTCGATCTCCGGCAGTTCTTTCGCCTTGATCTCATGTACAGTACACTTAAATACTGCATCCTTGCCTTTCAGATCCTCTGCATGGTAATCCTCCGGGAAAGTAACCTTTACTTCCAGCTCTTTCTCAGCCTCGGCACCGATCAGCTGATCCTCGAATCCCGGGATAAAGGAACCGGAACCAATGGTCAGCGGATAATTTTCACCCTTGCCGCCTTCAAAGCTTTCTCCATCTACAAATCCTTCAAAGTCCAGGATAATTTCATCTCCATCCTGCACACCGCGGTCAGTTACCGTAACGGTTCTTGCATTCTTCTCTGCCTCTTCCTGGATCTTTGCGTCTACTTCTTTCTGTGTCACACGCGTGGATACCTTATCTACTTCCAGTCCTTTATACTCGCCAAGTGTAACTTCCGGCTTGGTAGCTACTTTTGCCGTAAAGATAAACGGTTTGCCTTTTTCGATCTGTACAACCTGGATATCCGGTCTGGATACGATCTCCAGTTCGCACTCATCATAAGCATCCGCATATGCCTTCGGAATCAGCGCATTCGCCGCGTCATCATAGAAGATCTCTGCACCGTACATCTTTTCGATCATCTGACGCGGAACCTTTCCTTTACGGAAGCCCGGAAGGCTGATCTTGTTCTTCTGCTTCATATATGCACCCTGCAGTGCTTTTTCTAAATCATCAGCAGAAACCTCGATGGTCAGTTTCGCCATGTTTTTTTCTAATTTTTCTACCTGTAAACTCATCTACTTATTTCCTCCTGATTCTATCCCTGTCTGCCGGTAAGCGCAGGAAAGGGCATACTACATTACATTCACCACGAAATTATAACACAAACAATCTCAAATATCCACCCCTGTTTTTCGGGAAAAGGCCGGATTTTCCATCATTTTTCATCTTTTTACTGATAAAGGATAGCCTCTGCAATCTCACGCGCCTTATCCGGACCTGACAAAGCATCGATCAGCTTCAGCGCAAAGTCAATTGCTGTACCCGCACCGCGTCCTGTGATGATATTCCCATCTACAGTAGCCGGCATCCGGGTGATAACTGCTCCCTGGATCTGATTCTCCACCGCGGGGAAGCAGGTGATCCTTTTTCCTTTTAATATTCCCAGGTTTGCCAGGACGGTCGGAGCCGCACAGATCGCAGCCACATATTTTCCTTCCTCATAAAAGTCCTTCACTACTCTGCGCACGCCCGCATGGTCATTCAGATTTGTAGTCCCCGGCATACCTCCCGGAAGGACGATCATATCAGATTCCACAAAATTTACCTCTTCAAACAAATCCTCCGTCTGAACATTGATGCCGTGCGCACCGTGCACAATATATTCATCTGTCGCGGACACAGTTCCCACATAGATCTGGGCTCTTCTTAAGAGATCCACGACAGTCAGAGCTTCAATTTCTTCAAATCCGTCAGCCAGTATTACACTTACCTTTTTCATTCCTAATCATCCTCCTTATTTTATATTTCCATATTACCATCGTTTACATCCATTGTAAATTATTGTATGATGATACCGGAGTTAAAAGATCGGCGCTCCCCATCACATTACAAGACAGGAGGCATTTACCTTGGAAATCGAACGCAAATATCTGATCCTTCATCTGCCGGAGCATCTGGATGCTTACCCCTGCCGGATTATTGAACAGGGATATCTGAATACAAATCCGGTGATCCGCATCCGCCGGGATAACGACCGCTATGAGCTTACATATAAATCCGGGGGCCTGATGACCCGGGAAGAGTACAATCTTCCGCTTACAAAAGAGGCATATCATCATCTGCTCCCTAAGGTCGACGGACGGCTGATCCAGAAAAAACGCTTCATGATTCCTCTGGATGAACACCTTACCGCGGAACTGGATATCTTCGAAGGAGACCTTGCTCCTCTCGTTCTCGCAGAAGTCGAATTCTCCACAGAGGAAGAAGCACTTTCTTTCCTTCCCCCGGACTGGTTCGGCGAAGACGTCACCTTTTCCGGGAAATATCACAACAGCAATCTGAGCCGCATCGAATCATCACTCTAGACTCTTCCGACAAAAAAACCGGACGAACCATTGTCGCCGGTTTTCTCAAAAGCACCGCAGGCTCTGCGGATTAATCTCCCATTGCAAATGCGTCATGAACGGCATTCATGGCTTTTTCAATATCGTTCTTTGCCACCAGGACCGTGATCCGGATTTCAGATGTAGAGATCATGTTAATATTGACTCTGCTGCTGTACAATGCTTCAAACATTTTTGCAGCTACTCCCGGATTGCTCATCATTCCGGCGCCTACGATGGACAGCTTTGCCACATCCTCATTCCAGGTCACCTGCTGGATCGTCAGACGTTCTTTATTCTTTTCAAGAATTTTTATTGCCTCTTCCATATCATCTGAAGCCACGGTAAAGGAAATATCCTTTGTCCCTTCTCTTCCTACGGACTGCAGGATGATATCTACGTTAATATTGTTCTTCGCAAGTGTATCAAAGATCTGGAAAGCGATTCCCGGCCTGTCCTCCACGCCGATCACAGAAATTCTGGCTGTATTCTTATCGGCCGCCACACCTGTCACTAATAATTTTTCCATATTTGAAGCCTCCTTGACTACGGTACCCTCCGAGCGGTTCAGACTGGACCGTACCACTAATTCTACATTGTATTTTTTTGCCATTTCCACGGAACGGTTATGGAGCACCTTTGCTCCGAGGCTGGCAAGCTCAAGCATCTCATCATAAGTGATCACATCAAGCTTTTTCGCATTTTTCACAACCCGCGGATCTGCCGTAAACACACCATCCACATCGGTATAAATCTCGCAGCGGTCCGCATGGAGAGCTGCCGCCAGCGCCACCGCCGTCGTATCGGATCCGCCGCGTCCAAGAGTCGTGATGTCATCATACTTATTGACTCCCTGGAATCCTGTTACGATCACGATCTTCCGCGAGTCCAGCTCATGCTGGATCCGTTCGGTGTCTACTCTTTTGAACCGGGCATTTCCATAACGCGAGGTAGAATGCATCATCACCTGGAACGCATTGAGTGAAACAGCCGGCACATCCAGGGCATGCATGGCCATGGCCATCAGCGCTACAGATACCTGCTCCCCGGTCGTAAGCAGCATATCCATTTCTCTTTGCTTTGCTTTTGGATTGATATCCTTTGCCTTTTCAATCAGCTCATCCGTCGTGTCTCCCATGGCGGAAAGCACTACCACCACGTCATTTCCTTCTTTATATTCTTCTATACAGCGCCTGGCCACATTAAAGATTCTCTCTTTATCAGCCACGGAACTGCCGCCAAACTTTTTAACAACTAACATAATTCCTCCTGCAGTAAATGTCCGATCAGCCGAAATCCATCTTTCCATTCCCTTCCGGTTCCGGCAGCGGTTTTTTCACAATATATTCTCTCTCCCGGCTCTTCCTTTGTACTGTCATACAAAAGATAGGGTACCGGATCTGCGGTATGCGTCCGGACTTCAATAGGCGTGGGGTGGTCAGGCAAAAGCAGAAGCCTGAACTCCTCACCAGCATCCCTCAATCCTCCGATCACTGTTCCCAGTACTTTTTCATCGATCGCTTCGATTGCCTGGATCTTCTCCTCTATCTTTCCCTGATGTCCCATTTCATCCGGAGCCTCTACGTGGATATAAGCAAAATCGTAACCGCCTTCTGTCAGTGCCCTCACGGCGGCATTTGCCTTCCCGGAATAATTGGTATGAAGCCCTCCGTTCGCTCCTTCCACACGGATAATATCCATTCCGGCTCCTACGGCGATCCCCTTTAAAAGATCAACCGCTGAAATCATAACGCCTTTTTGTCCTGTCCTCTCTTTAAAGGAGGTTAGTTCCGGTCTTTTTCCCGCACCCCAGAACCATGCCGCATTAGCCGGCCGCTGGCCATTCCGGCGGCGTTCCTCATTTAACGGATGCCGTTCCAGGATTTCATAGCTTTTCTCCATCATCTCCCGCAGCACGGCATCTGACGGAAGATATTCCCCGATCCTTTTTCCAAGAATATCGTGGGGCGGAGTCAGATCCATGACCTGCCCCCGTTCCCATAAAAGCAGATGCCGGTAACTGGTCCCGGCATAAAGCCGGTAGCCATCCCGCAAAATGCCTTCCTTAAGCGCTTCTAAGAGAACAGCCGCATCTTCACTGCTGATCTCATCTGCACTGTGGTCCAGGATCGTCCGGTCTTTGTAAGCTCCCTCTTCCTCCGAGAGTGTCACAAGATTGCACCGGAATGACACATCCGTATCCTCCATCTTCACGCCAATACTCAGGGCCTCCAGAGGCGAACGCCCTGTATAATAAATCCTCGGATCATATCCTAAGACCGCCAGATTCGCCGTATCGCTTCCCGGCGCCATCCCCTTTGGCACCATGGAAGCCATTCCTATTTCAGATACCCTGGCAAGCCTGTCCATCACCGGCGTCTTTGCCGCCTCCAGTGTTGTACGCCCGCCAAGTTCCCCAAGAGCTCTCCCTGCCATACCATCGCCTAAAACAATGATATATTTCATTTCTTTACTCCTATCCTTTATGCTCCTCAATCCGGATCATATGTAAAATCTGGTCACGGTAGATTCCCGCTCTTGCTTCATAGTCTCCCTCTGTCATAACAGGAGTTACAAATCCAAACTCTTCCTTAAGCTCCGGGATCCGGATCATTTCTATTTCACCAAAGGAATCTTTAAGCGCAGACGTCATCTCTTCTGCGTCTCCCTTCATCCGCACAAAGAACCTGCGCCTGGAATCTGCCTTGTTTTCCAGATGGAGTTTATCCTGTTTCCACATCGTCATAATATTCCGGTTCAGATGCTTCGCCGCATCTACCACATCCGCCACTACGGCGCTGGCCGTAGGCAGTTTCCCCGCGCCGCTTCCGTAGAACATGGCGTCTCCAAGCACGTTTCCATGAACAAAAATAGAGTTAAACACTCCATTTACATTATAAAGAGGATGATCCGGGAAGATTATGCACGGCGCCACGATCGCATGCAGCCGGTTTCCCGCATAGCGCTTGCTGGACGCCAGCAGTTTAATGGTACCGCCCATCTTCCTGGCATACATCATGTCTTCCACCGTGATCTTCGTGATACCTTCGCAGTAGATATCCTCAAAATCCACCTGCTGCCCGGAGATCAGAGAAGAAAGGATCGCAATCTTCCTGCAGGCGTCATAGCCTTCCACATCTGCCTCCGGATTTCTCTCCGCATATCCGTAATTCTGCGCTTCCTTCAGCGCCTCCTCAAACTCGGAACCGTCGCTTGCCATTTTCGTCAGGATATAGTTTGTGGTTCCGTTGAGGATTCCTGTCACCTCGTCGATCTCATCGGCGGTCAGTGAAGAATTCAGCGGACGGATGATCGGAATTCCGCCGCCGCAGCTCGCCTCAAACAGGTAATTAATGTTATTCTTTCTTGCAAGCTCCAGAAGTTCCACGCCGTGTTCCGCAACCAGTTCCTTATTGGAAGTGCAGACACTCTTTCCTGCTTCCAGCGCTCTTCTTGTGAAGGTATAGGCAGGTTCCAGACCGCCCATAACTTCCACGATGATATCCACTTCCGGATCGTTGATGATCGTCTCAAAATCATGAACCAGAATTTCCTGTACCGGATCTCCCGGGAAATCTCTCAGATCCAGCACATATTTGATGTTGATCTCATCCCCTGCTTTTCTGTTGATACTTTCATGGTTGGTATCTATTACCTCTACCACTCCTGAGCCTACGGTGCCGTAACCCAGAACTGCAATCTGAACCATTGTTCTTCTCCTCCTCTATTCCCAGACCGTTCACTTCCACGTGCTGTCTGTCTTTTCATGTCATTTCTGCTGAATACTACTGTGCCTGCTGTCCAAGAATTTTAAAATAATGTACGCCCGGCAGACTCTCAATCTTTTCCACCATTGCCGACGCGTCTCCCACATCTCTGGCAATATCCACGCTGATCGTCAGCGACGCCACACCGTTCAGGGGGATGGACTGGTGGATCGTCAGTATATTTCCGTGGCATGCAGCAATCTGTTTCAGTACATCAGACAAAAGGCCCGGCGCATCATCCATCTGCAGCAGAAAGGTGATGGTCTTGCCTTTTGCATTGTCGTGAAACGGAAAGATATCATCTTTATATTTATAGAATGAGCTCCTGCTGATCCCTGCCCTCTCAGTCGCTTCCTGAACCGTAAGATGCCCGGTTTCCATGAGCTTCTTCGCCTCGATCACCTTCAGCAATACCTCAGGAACCGCTTTCTCTTTCAGGACATAGTATTTTGTTTTTCCTGTATTCATTGCTCTCTCCCGTTCATTATCGTATGCTTTCTATCTGTTTTCCCTGGAAATTCTCTCTGAGAAATACATTTGTTTTTACTAGAAAGATAGTAGCATATTCTGAACGGATATTCAAGCAAAACTTAAAAACTGCGTCCTCCGCCGCCATGACTTCTTCCGCTGGAGGAAGTATGAACGCTGCTTCCTCCTCCCGGACCGCCGGATCCCGGCGGCGGACCGGTGGGAATCCGGCGGGAAGTTACATGATGGCCGATCAGCGTATCACGGTTCGTTTCCAGCCTGATACCGCTGATCCGCCCGTAACCTCTGACATCCGATTTCACCTTCTTCTGATAGGAATAACGGACACTGAAAAATACCAGGCAGAACACTGTCACTCCGGCGATAGCCGCAAGCACAACCTCTACTGTCGTAATACTGCGGTAGCGGATGATTTTTCCATTCTCGTCAATCAGATAATCTCCGCTTGACACTCCCCGGGCGATGACCGCTTCCACATCGTCTGCCACGTCCTGGAAAGCGCCGGAATAATCCTGCTGGCTGACTTCGTCATACATATGATCCAGAAGTTCATCAATCTCCCGGTCGGACATATAGTACTGCATAATCCCCGCAGTAGAAATCCAAAGTTCCCTCTCTCCCATATCGATGAGAAACAGCGCACCGTTTTCATCTTTCTCCTCCGGGTAAACGCTGTCATAGAAATCGTCCGCATATTCTTCCTGGGTCTTCCCTTCGGTGTCCTCCGTCGTCACCATCAAAATATGTATCCGGTTCTGCGTCTCGATTTCCCGGCACCTCTGTTCCAGAGCCGCAGCTTCCTCAGCGGACAAAAGGCCGGCTTCATCATAAACATGCGTGGTCTCTGTCTCCTGTGCGGAAAGGGATATCGTTGGACAGAAAACCAACAAAACAAATGTCAGTATCAGAACAGCACTTCTTTTTATCATAAGAAATATCCTCCCAAAAGCGCCAGCAGAAAGACTGCGATCCCGCATACCGCTGAAACAAGAGACAGCTTTCCGTATGCAATGGGAAAATCTCCGCTGATCTTTCCGTTCTGTCCGTTCATTGCGTAGAAATAGATCTTCTGATCTTTTCCCCGATAAGTCACCGTCCAGACCGGCAGCATCACATAAGACCATTTCTCATCTTTCACACGAACGTCCAGGCTTTCACCTGTCATCGACACATATTCCCCGGCTGTCGAGCGCATTTCATTCTGTATCATCTGTTCCCTCTGATCCTTCGTCTCCCCGGCAAATACCTCCCATTCCATATCCCGCTTTTCCGCAAGAAATCCGGAAAGATATCCCATGGAGAACGGCTGCAGATCATCGATTCCATAAGGCTGCACGCTCTCCATCAGATCCCGGTTGGCTTTCTGCAGCGCATTATGGCCCAGTCCTTCCAGCGCAATGTCTCCTTTTCGCTCCACATCAAAAATGCTGGTTTCCGTATACTCCATCTCTCCGGCTCTCCAGGTCCGGACTTTCCTTCCCTTCGCTCTGTAATCCACATCGAAAGAGCCTCCGTACAGCCAGTACGGAAAATAGATACCGGAAACCTTCTCGATCTGCGCTTTGGAAAAGAAATCCTTTGGAATAAACAATTTTTTCCGCACGTCTTTCAGAAACCGGTCCACCGCTTCCTTGCGGTCAATGACAAACGGCAGGATCCTGTCCGGCAGATACTTTCCGGAAACCCGTCCGGAAAGCACGACGGGACTGTGGCAGTAAAAACAGAAAGTAGCCGCCGTTGTCCCGTCGGTCAGCAGTTCCGCGCCGCAGTTGGGGCAGGTATAGACCACCGCTTCGGAGGGCTCTTCCTCCCTGGCATCAGTCCCGGCGGCTGCTTTTGGATTTGCCTGCTCCGCTTCCACATCTGTGAATTCCGAAAGGCAGTAACCGCATTTGTACTTTTGTGTTTCAGGGTCGAAGACCAGTTCGCCCCCGCAGTTGGGGCATTTGTAAGAAATCACCGCCATATTGCATTCCCTCACTGACGCGGCTTGCCGCAGTTAGAACAGAAATTTCCGGTGTTTGCCGTCCCGCAGCTGCAGATCCATGCCGCAGCGGGACGCGGTTTTCCACAGTTTGTACAGAAATTGCCTGTATTCTCCGCACCACAGCCGCAGGTCCAGACTCCGCTGCCGTTCTGCATAGGATCCGGCTTGCCCTGCGGCGCTGCCTGATTCCAGTTCTGTCCCGGCTGGCTGTTCTGCATCTGTTGCATCTGCTGCATCTGTTGTGCATTGGCTGCGGACGCCGCATTCAGGATATTTCCTCCGCTCTGCATTCCCATGCCAAATCCCATAAACCCTGCCATGGATCCGTTGGGGTTGGAAGCTGCCACCTCCATCGCGCGTCCCGCAGCACCCTGCAGGTATCCTTCCCGAATGACAGGGTCCTGCAGCATTGCTCCCTGATTCCTCATATGGATCAGTTTCTGAGATTCCTCATCGTAAGAGATGCTGGCGATCGCCACCGACTGTACTTCCATTCCCCTGCGCGCCCGCCAGTTGTCATCCAACGCATCCGCCATATATCTGGAAAGCTCTGTGCTTTTTGACGCCACATAGGAGATCCGGATCCCGTCCGCTGACATCCGGTTGACCGCCACCTGAATTCCTTCCAGAAATTCATTGAGAAATTGTTCGTTGATGTCCTGAACCTCGACCCGCTCTGCATTTCTCGGAACTGCCTCCGCGTAAAACAGCAGCGGATCCACAATACGGATGGAATAGGTTCCATGCGCACGCAGGAACAGTTCCGCATTATAGAAACTGTCAAAATAGTTGACAGGATTTCTTGTTCCGAAGCGGATTCCTGTGATCTCCTGCAGATTAATATAGTACACTTTCTGAGACTGAGGCGTTCCGCCGCCGAAGCGGAAACGGTTGAAAGTATCCTTCAGCGCCTCCCCGAACTGGCCGCTGAACATGGAAGGCTGGGCGAAATCCTCGATGGTATAATATCCCGGCTCCGCCGTATAATCGATGATCCTTCCCCCGTCCGTCAGGATCATAAACTGGTTCTCATCCACATGGATTACAGAACCATTGGAAAGAACATCCGGGCTTCCCTTCTTTTCACGCCCTTTGCGCATGACAACACCTCTGGTACACACCGTCTGTGCGTCCATCTCGTAAGGTTCCACTACCTCCAGCCACTGATCCTCAAGACTTCCTTTTACTGTTGATACTGCTGCTCTGATAATTCCCATAATGACTACCTCCTATCCATACCGCAAAGCGTTGATAGAAAAAGACCGCCTGATGTCACGCTCCGCTGCATGTTCGCAGTCCGCTGACACCAGACGGTCTTTCACTTTCACTACCCGGTCGTCCGCCCGGTCTGTAATTTACTGTTCCTGTGCTTCTTTGTTTCCAAGTGCGATCCACTTCAGATACGCATTAATGAACAGGTCAATTCCACCATCCATCACCGCGTCCACATTTCCTGTCTCCGCATTGGTTCTGTGATCCTTGACCATAGTATACGGCTGCATAACGTAAGAACGGATCTGGTTTCCCCAGCCAATCTCCGTCACTTCGCCGCGGATTCCCGAAAGCTTTTCCTCCTGCTCCTGCAGTTTCAGCATATACAGCTTGGCGCGGAGCATCTGCATCGCCTTATCCTTGTTCTGGAACTGGGAACGCTCATTCTGACACTGTACCACGATA
>ERZ826396.2999-NODE-2999-length-12209-cov-3.677226_pt1 | contig 12209 bp, 9 predicted proteins | sample MGYA00519926_ERZ826396 | MGnify/ENA primary metagenome ERZ826396 (study PRJEB31778, sample SAMEA3449230) | human gut metagenome | biome: human gut; feature: human-associated habitat; material: faeces | place: United Kingdom | collected 2010/2012 ...
TCAACAACTTTTTTATTTCTTTTTTGCTGTTGTGAAGCAGTTCCTCACGCGACAGTTTATTTAGAATAGCATATTCTTTTCAGCTTGTCAACAGCTTTTTGATTTCTTTTTGCAATTTACTTTTTTCAAAGTTTTCGTCTGAATATTCCCATACTCATGCTCAAATTTTTATGCAAAACTTTTTATTTTTCATCCGCTCTGCCTCTGCATGCCACTCCTTAGTCTCTGTCTCGACCAGCGAACAAATGGTATCTTACCACGTCTTTTTGGAATTGTCAATGTTGTTTTTATATTTTGCGCAATTCAGAATATTCTGACATTAGTTCAGCCATCCGTATAGTCAGACGGATTTCATGCTCGCATGAAAAGACGGCTGATTATAAGGATGAGATGAGCGCCACTCTATGAACAAAATAGCTGCGCAGCAGCGACAAGTGCCGCAGGCACGCTTTTGCGAATGGCGCGGCTGAACGTCCCTTATTCCATTTCAAAATATAGCCTCAGCAATCGTTCTCCAACTTTTCCAAGACTTTTATTACAAGCAATTTCCCGTTCTTCCTTTTTCATCAAACGAACATCCTGACTGAAAATCGCAGTTATCTTTTCCTGAAACTCTTTTATTGTCTCTGCTTTATATACCTGTTTTTCATCTTCAAGCCATCCTTCATACACAGGAATGTTTCTTACTATTGTCGGAATTTCACAGGCAAGCGCTTCTAAAACAACGATTCCTTCCGTTTCCTCATAACTCATAAACGAAAACACGTCCGCCCCACAATATGCATCACGCAGTTCATCAGACTTTACGAATCCTGCAAACAATACATTATCCGGTTTCTTTGATATCGCCTCTTTGATTTCTGCTGTCACCAGGCTTTCATTGCCGCCTCCAAACCAGATAAACTGTACTTTTGGCATCATTCTGGCCAGTTCAAGAAAATCCAGAATTCCTTTTCTTCCAATCAAATGTCCCACAGATATCACAACCTTCTGCTCTTCCGGTAGCTGATATTTTGCACGGAATCGTCTTCTCCCCTCTGGATCAGGTTTGAAAAATTCTGTATCCACACCATTAGTAATCGAATAAATTTTTCGTTTCAGTCCATACCCTTCCAACAGTTTTCTGGAATACTCGGTTGGCGTCACAATAACATCACCCAAATTATAACAAAAGCAGATCCATTTTTTAAAAATCGGCGCTGCAAGATTAGAACCAATAAAGGAATTTTTAAAATCCTCCATTGTAGAATGCCCATAATAAATCACTTTTTTCTTCTGCATTTTTGCTATAAAGGCCGCAATCACTGAATCCGGAAAAACTGTATTCATATGAACCACGGTTGCTTCTTTCCACCTGGCTGCACGCGGTGCCTGTACTGCATTCAACATTTTCTCCTGATGCTCGATCGCTTTTCCGACACCACTTTTTTCTACAATCGGAAACCCACCTCTGTATATATATGTTTTCATAATCTTTACCCTATTCCTTTTATAATGAAAATAACATCTTAAATGCTGTCGTAAGCCCCAGACTGTAAAGTGCAATAGAAAATGGTTTTCCAAGTACAATAACTGCTGTAAACTGTTTCCACGTCATTTTTGTAGTTCCCGCAAGATAACACAAGAAATCATCCGGTGCCACCGGGAAAAAGATTGCAAGTGCAAATAATTTCAAAAATTTACCGTCCTTCTGGGTCCATCCATCATATTTTTCTATCATTTTTTCAGAAAACATTTTGTATAAAACCGGCCTTCCTATTGTCTTTGAAATTCCAAACACTGCAATTGATCCTATGCAGATACCAATATAATTATAAAGAAATCCTAGCCACGGCCCAAAAAAGATCACACCACCCAGGCAACTGACTCCACCCGGTAGGATTGGAATAATAACCTGCACAACCTGGATCAGAATAAAAACAAGCATTCCAGTATAACTGAATTTCCGGATAAATGTCTGCAAAGAATCTACCGAATTTAAAATGCCGCTTTTATAAGCCCAGATTGCAAGAAGCGTACATCCGGCCAGTCCGGCTATCGAAAGTAGATTAAAAAATCTAGTCAGATTTCTCTGTTTCTTAGGCTGCATTTTCATATCGGTATTTTCGTATTTGCTGTTTATAGATTTTTTCCACTCTTTCGGCAAAATTTCCGGAAGAAAATTTTTCTGCTGAAATAACAGCCTTGTTTTGCATCCTGCCTCTTGCATTTTCACCCATCCCCTTCCATTCTTGGATTCTCATAAGATAATCTTCTTTTTCATCATACTGCCATCCATTTTCCCCATCTGTCACAACTTGTTCCAGGCATCCGTCTCTTCTGCAAAGGAGTGGAATACCGCCGGCAAGCGCTTCTGCATAAGTCATTCCCTGTGTCTCGCTGGTAGAAGCACTGACAAAGAGATCTCCTGCCTGATAATAGCGTCCTACTTCTTCCGGTGTGATCATTCCCGTAAAAATCACATTTTTAGTGAGCTTTAGCTCTTCGACCTTTTTTTTCAGCTCCGGAAGATATGGTCCATCCCCTACAAGGACTAAAATCACCCCGGATTTTCCTGCATCTTGCTGATATTCCAGAAGCTCTTCTATGTTTTTTTCCTTTGCCATTCTGCCTACATATACCAACACCAGTGCATCCTGCGATATACCAAGCTGCATACGGATTTTTTTACGCCAGTCTTCTTTTTTACATAGCTGATATTTTTCCAGATGGATTCCAGATGGAATAACTTCCACCGGACAAGACACCTGATATCCTTCCAATATCTTACGGATCTTATCACTGGGTGCAATTAGGGTTTCTACCGCATTTGCAAGTTTCTTTGTCATCAACTGCACAATATTTCTTCCCCATACTTTCTGCGGTGAAAAATAATGGGTATAATCCTCATAAACCGTATGGTACGTATGTACAATCGGAACGTGAAGCTCAGATGCGATCTTTTTCGCTAAGAAAAATGTGGAAAATTCACACTGTGAATGCACAATATCCGGTTTCCACTCAAGCAACATTTCCATATAGTCACCTGCTGCCTTTGGAATTTTTAATCTTGCCTGCGGATAAATGCATCCAAGTCCAATTGATCCTGCATAAACCACATCGCCTTCTATATAAGAATGGCATGTTCTTGATAATGTAAGAATTTTTACTTCATGTCCTCTTTCTCTTAGCTGTCTGGAAAGATTCATAACTGAAGTAACAACACCGTTTATAACCGGTTCGTACCAGTCTGTTGTAATCAATACTCTCATTTATTAATTCCTCCCGTTATCTTTTTATGAGCATAGTTTAACAGGAGATTGTTAAGATATGGAAAGGGCATTTCTAAAGAATTTTTAAACAAATGCGAAATATTCATTCAAGACAATATTTCAAAAAAAGTGTATCACTTTTTAGAACTCTCTAAAAAATGATACACTTTCTATTTACTCACTTAATACATCCAATGCACTCATTGCCAAGAGCTGAACGGAAGCATGCAGATTTCTTTTTCCTTCTTCTCCGCCTGCTGCTACTGCAAACTCTTTTGTATGTGTCCCTACATTCTCTTTCAATTTCACATAAAACTGAATTGCCGGTATTTCATGGGTTACATTTCCAACATCAGTCGAACCGATTCCCTGAGTCAGGTCACGCTCTATATACTCTTCACCAATAAAGTCCATGTTTTTACGAACATACTGAACCAATTTCTTATCATTACGCACATCTTTGATAACTTCATCCAACTGTCTTTCTTCAACTTCTGTCCTGGTTGCAATTGCCGCTCCTTTCGCACAATCACGAATAGCACCAACCATTTCCATCATATAATCATATTCCAGTGAACGAATATTAAATACTGCTTTCGCTTCATCTGTTACAGTATTATGGGCCACTCCGCCTTCTGTAATAATTCCGTGTACTCTGCTGTAATCTTTAAAATGTAAGCGCATCATATCAACCGCATGGAACATTAACTGAACTCCACTCAGTGCATTTGCTCCCTTCCATGGGCAAGCTGCCGCATGGGCCGGTTTTCCTTTGAAGGTGAATTCCAATGTAATTGCTGCAAAAGAAATATCATCCGGCATAGATTCATCACCCGGATGCATCAGAAGTGCAGCATCAACTCCTTCAAATACTCCATGGCGAACCATAATCGCTTTGCCACTGCCCTTTTCTTCGGCCGGAGTACCTAATACTTTTAACACGCCACCTATCTCATGCTTTTCCATAACTTCCTTTAATACAATTCCTGCACCGGCTGCTGATGTTCCGATCAGATTATGTCCACAACCATGTCCGATTTCTGGAAGACAATCATATTCTCCCATAAGTGCTACTGTTTTCCCTGGTTTTCCAGAATCAAAAACTGCTTCAAAAGACGTCGGCATTTCTGCAATTCCTCGTTTAACAACAAAGCCATGGCTTTCCAACAGTTTGCAAAGTGCTTCCTGTGATTTATATTCTTTAAATGCCAGTTCAGGGTTTGCAAAAATATAATCACTTACTTTTTCAAATTCTTCCTTTTTCTCTTTTGCAAGATTACTGATTTCCTGTTTCATTAATTCTAAATTATCCATATTCTTCACCTCTCATTTTATCTGTATGGTTTTAGATCATTCCTTTTAAAGATAAGATAATATTAGGTTTTTCACAACATTTTTCAATGTAATCGCAATCACTCCCATTACAAAGCTTACCACTGTCGACTTTGCTAAATCCGGAAGTTTGCTTCCAATAGAAACCATATGTATAATTATGACAATTCCATAAATCACCAATACTATTTTAATTTGTTCTAAAATATTACTTAACCTATATTATTCACGGCACAGCTGTGAATAATATAGGTTAAATATAGAATATCATAAAACACTGTTTTTTCAAATATCATCTTACGCTTAACTTTATCCAGATTGTATTTCTGACCGAACGTCATTTTTTCTCATGGATTTTTTCCACACTTTTTGCTATACTATTCTCAATACTGGCACTATTAACGACATTACACAGGAGGTTCACATGAAGAAAGTGCTTCAAATATTTCAGAGAGATTTAAAGAGACTCTTACGTAGCCCTGCTGCTGCTCTCGTCATGGTGGGAGTCTGCATTCTCCCTTCTCTCTATGCATGGTTCAACATTGCCGCCAACATGGACCCTTACGGTAATACACAGAATGTGAAAGTAGCAATTGCAAACTGTGACACCGGCGGACACACCGGTTCGATGGATCTGAATGCCGGAGCCACCATCGTACAGAATCTGAAAGAAAATCATCAGCTTGGCTGGACCTTTGTTGATGAAAAGAAAGCCAAAAGCGGTGTCCGTTCCGGCAAATACTACGCTGCCATTGTAATCCCGGAGGATTTCAGTGAGTCTCTCCTCAGCATCCTTTCCGGGGATTTAAAGCAGCCGCAGCTCGACTATTATATTAATGAAAAGAAAAATGCGATCGCTCCGAAGATCACCGCCACCGGCGCAAGCACGATTCAGCAGCAGATCAATGACACCTTTTCGTCCGTTGCCGCTGACTCCATTGCGAAGATCGTGCAGAAATCGGCCGGTACACTGACCGGCAAGCTTGACGGAACAAATTCTACGCTGATGCAGGCGCTTACCGATACCCGTAAGAATCTTGCTGACTATCAGAACGCCCTGAAGGATTTCCAGGCTACGGTAAAAGACTCCGGTTCTTTGATCGATGACACTCTGAAAACACTGGACTCTGTAAATGCTGTTGTCTCTTCCGGTTCTGCTGCCCTTGCAGATTCATCAGATCTGCTTGCCACCAGCCGGACAGCAATCGGAACCTTTTCCACAGAATTTTCTACCAGCCTGTCAGATGGCGAGACGCTTTTAAATAATGTCTACACCTCCGTAGCCTTAAAGCTCGAAACTTTTGAGACAAAAGCCACACAGGTCAACACTGCGATCGGAGACAGTATTTCTTCTGCCAGCTCTTTAAATAAGAAAAATGCAGAAATTCTGGAAAAGCTTGCCGCCCTTCAGCAGCAGATCGGAAGTGATTCTTCCCTGTCCGGTATCGTCAGCGAAAAAATTGCAGAACTCCAGGCACAGAATGCTTCTCTTCAGGAACTCATTGATTCTCTTGGGAACAGCAATTCCAGCATAGGAAATGCACTGACTACAGCAAGTAATACCAGAAGTTCTCTTGAGACACTCACTGCCCAGAACCGACAGTCTCTGCAGAATTACAGAAGCAGTCTGAACCAGTCGCTTCTGCCACAGCTGAACCAGTCACTTGACGGGCTTGCCACATTAAGCGGAAGCCTTTCTTTTACTTTAACCGGTGTAAATCCGACGATCACACAGTTAAAGGTGATCCTTACCCAGTTAAAGAGCAGTTTAAACGAAAGTGCAGACGCACTTGGTCAGACCGGAGGAACTCTTGAAAGCGTAGATACTGCTCTGGAAAATATTACCGCTGACCTAAAAGCTCTGCAGAGCTCCGAAACCTACCAGCATCTGATCTCACTGGAAGGCATCGACTCAGATTCCATTTCTGATTTTATGTCCTCACCGGTTTCGATCAATTCAAAGGTACTTTATGATGTGGAAAATTACGGCTCCGGAATGACTCCGTTCTACACTAATCTGGCACTCTGGGTTGGCGGACTGATCCTGGTATCCATCCTGAAACAGGAAGTAGACAAAGACGAAACCATTTCCCGTTTTACTCCGACAACTGCTTATTTCGGACGTTGGATGCTCTTTGTCGTGGCCGGACTGATCCAGGGATTCATTGTGTGCATAGGAGATCTACTGCTTCTGAAAGTACAGTGTGTCCACCCGGTTGCATTTGTATGTGCCGGTATGCTCTGCTCTTTTGTATACGTCAACCTGATCTACGCAATGGCACTTACCTTCAAGCATATCGGAAAAGCGCTTGCCGTTGTTCTGGTCATCCTGCAGATCCCAGGTTCTTCCGGAACCTACCCAATCGAGATGACACCGGTCTTTTTCCAGAGACTGCACCCGCTTCTTCCGTTCTCTTACGGAATTGGCGCTATGCGTGAATGGATTCTTTGAACTATGTGGTGTGGCTGCTTTGAACGTCTGCCTGCTCCTGTTTATGAACGTCTGCTCCAGGACTATACGCAGAGAAAACCACCGGCTTCGCATCCTGAACATTGTTTTTTCTCTGCTGACCCTGCTGCTTTTCCTTCTCCTTGCATTCTTCATCGGACTGGTACTGAGACCACTTCTGATGAATCTGAACCATCTGTTCGACAAACGTCTTGCCGAAACAGACCTGATGTTGGGAGAGACTGCAACCGGGGAGCTCTCCCGCCCACAGCTTACACTGATGATGAAAACCATGATGCAGGACGAAGACGGACGGGCTGATTTTATCCAACGTGCCAACCGGTTCGAAAAACGGTATCCAAAGCTGATCCGTACCGGTTTTATCCTGATCCTTGTAATTCCGCTGATTTTTCTTCTTCTGATGTTCGGCCTGGAATCCAAGATCGTATACCTGACACTGTGGATCATTTCCCTGATCGTACTCGCCGTCTATCTGATCTGTGTGGAATATATTCACGACAAGACCTCCAGACAGCTTTCCTATATCCATCTGTCTGAAGAAGAATTTCTTAAAAAAGTAAAGGAGGGAAAAGACGAATGAGAAATATATGGACCATCTTCACAAGAGATATCCGGAAAATAAGAACAAATGTCATTGCGCTGATCGTCGTTCTCGGCGTCACAGTGGTTCCCTGCCTTTATGCATGGTTCAACATTGCGGCAAGCTGGGATCCCTATGGGAATACGGGGAATCTGAAGGTTGCCGTAGCAAGCGTAGATGAAGGCTATACCGGAAACCTGATCCCGCTCCAGCTGAATCTTGGCGATCAGGTATTGTCTGCTCTTCGGGAGAATACACAGCTCAACTGGGTATTTACAACCAAAAGTAAAGCAATGAAGGGTGTAAAATCCGGAGAATATTACGCAGAAATCGTAATCCCGGAAGATTTCAGTACGAACCTGATGAGTGTATTTTCCAGTGATATTAAAAAACCGGAGATTACCTATTACTCCAATGCAAAAGAAAATGCCATTGCGCCGAAGGTAACAGACAAAGGAGCAACCGCAGTCCAGACACAGGTCAACGAAGTATTTATCGAAACCATTTCCGATACGGTGCTGACCGCGCTCCAGACTGTTGCAAATACCGCAGACTCCAGGGATTCGGATGAGCTTGCAGGCACACTGATCACAAATCTGAATAAAATCGGTTCTGATCTGTCTGCCTCTTCGACGACCCTGCATTCCTTCTCACAGATGACCGATTCTGCGCAGCAGCTTCTGGACACAACTGCCGAATTCTTAAAAGCAACGAAAGAACAGGCTTCTGCAAATGCAGATACGCTTTCCGGTACACAGCAGTCCTTCTCCGGGATTCAGGAAACTCTGGACGGAGCTACAGACGGAATCAATGCTGCACTGACCTCTACCAAAAGCTTTTACGAACAGATGTCACAGACGATCGATCAGGCATTCCAGTCACAGTCACAGGATGCTTCTTCTGTTGCCAGCACCCTTGATCTTCTTGGAAGCCGCGTCAATGCGATCGTACAGTCTTACCAGGGAATCCGTGACAGCATTGCACAGATTGCAGATGCACACCCGGAGTTGTCTGATCTTACCGCACCGATTCTTGCTAAATTAGACGATTCCATTGCGGTTCAGGAAGAACTTCGTGATAAACTCACGAACGCAGCTTCCTCTCTGCGGGATACAGCAGGCAATGTAACAACCTCTAAAAAAGAGCTGGATGATCTGATCAGCTCCAGTATTTCCGGAATTGCAGCTGTCAAATCCGACTATGAAACCAATGTATCTGCTTCTTTAAAACAGCTGTCCGGCTCTCTTGGTTCCACCAAAAATGACCTGTCCGGACTGCTCTCCCAGCTCGGTGTAAGTGCAGATGGAATCTATACCCTTGCTTCTTCAGCCGGCTCTGATCTGTCGCAGATTCAGAAGGCTCTGGAAACCTCTTCTGAGCTTTTGAAAACAGCTTCCTCAAAGATCACAGATACCATCTCCAGACTTGGTCAGATAGAAGCAACCGGCGATTTCTCCGAACTGGAAGATCTGATTTCCGGCGATAAGGACAGTATCAGTTCTTTCCTCGCCGCACCGGTAGAGCTTAAGACCAACAAAGTGTACCCGATTGAAAATTACGGTTCTTCCATGGCACCATTCTACTCTACACTTTCCATCTGGATCGGCGGAATTGTCCTGGTTGCCATGCTCAAGGTCACTGTATCCGAAAACGGCACCACCGGACTTAAGCATCTGAAGCTCCATCAGATTTATCTTGGAAGATACCTTATCTTCCTGAGCCTTGGACTTTTGCAGAGTACTCTGATCTGCCTCGGTGATCTGTTCTACCTTGGTATCCAGTGCGAGCACCCGTTCCTCTTTCTCCTTGCCGGATGGGTATCAAGCATCGTATATGTCAACATCATTTACACGCTGACTGTCTCCTTTGGAGATATCGGAAAAGCAATCAGTGTTGTGCTTCTGGTTATGCAGGTAGCCGGAACCGGTGGAACCTTCCCAATCGAGGTTGCCCCGGGATTCTTCAAAGCGGTATATCCGCTACTGCCGTTTACCCACAGTATGGCAGCCCTGCGTGAAGCTGTCGGTGGGCTTTACGGTATGGATTACTGGATCGATCTTGGAAAGCTTTGTATCTTCCTTGTTGTATCCCTGATCGTGGGACTGGTGCTCAGGAAGCCGATCATTAAGGTGAATGAGGCGTTCTCAGAAAAACTGGAAGAGACGAAGATTATGTAAATATAGAAGTACTTGTCTTTTACATTTACATTAAAAAACTCTCTTATGAATGATTTAACGATCTTTCATAAGAGAGTTTTATTACCTATATGGTTCAAATATTTTACTCATAAAAATAGAATTCACATATGCCAGAAGGCTTCCGCCTATACTACTCCAGAATATACTTCCATAAAAAAGAGTTCTGTAATTATAAAGCGTTCCTCCAATACACACAATATCAAATAATATAATAATTACTGCATACGGCAGTTGTGATATTGGTATTAAAAAAGCATTTTTTATCATATTCTTTACTGTATTTTCAAAACAGGCTATCAGCGGAAATACAAATATCCATCCCCATAATAAAAATATGATGATTCCGGCTACCAGAATATTTATTATCTGTTGGTCCAACTTGATATATATTACTGCTATATACCAGTCATATCCAACAATACATCCTGTCCCAATTAACAAAAGCCAGATAATTGTACTTTGCTTAAAATTTTGACGAAATGCTTTTAAAAAGCTTTTTATAATATACCCTTCTTCCTTCTTTATAATTTTAAACATTACAGAATATAATGCGGTTGTGGACGCCCCTGCTGTAATAACAGGTACTGAACATACCAACCACAAAATATTCAAAATAAGGAAATCACATAATGTCGTGAGTATACGAATGATTCTATTATCTGTCATATTATTTGTTTAATATTCTACCTTCCACATATATCGACGAGTTGTGTAATCTATTCCTGTTGCTTCTGACAATGCTTTCATATAAACATTATTCAAAATAGGTGTAAACAAAAGATGATTAAAATATTCTGAAACTGAATCTTTTAGATTATCAAGACCAAGCTCTTTTGCATCCAGAATATATACTTTTTCACCTGCATATTTCTTTAAAAATGTAATTGCACGCTCATCAGCTTTTCTGGTTCTTCCATCTGCAACAAGGAGGAAAAATGCTCCATTTTTATCTGTAATTTCAAATGGTCCATGGAAAAAATCACAACTGTTAAATGTTGGAGATTGAATCTGCAGCATTTCGAGAATATTACAAGTTGAAAAAATATGACCAGAACCATAAGCTGGTCCACTTGCAAGCACTGTAATTGTTTTTTCATCTTTAACCTGATCTGCCCATTTCTTCGCTAACGGTCTGCAATATTCTCTTGCTCTCACATAAGCCGGCTGAATTTTTTCAAAAGCATCCATTGCATCTGTATAATTTTTATATCCTTCTGTAACATCTACAATTGCCATTGCAATTCGCAGTGCATTTCCCGCATTCGTTCTTCCCTGATCCTCATCGTCTTCCCAGATACTTCCATACTGAACATTATAATCGCAAACTTCTGTAAGCCCTGATTCATCAACATATTGGCTGATTGTAACAGCTCCAAGTTCTTTTGCGACTTTTGCAGCCTCTATTGTTTCCTTCGTTCCCCTCATAGATGTGATAACTGCAATCGTATTTTCTCCTACACATTTCGGTGCTGCAAATTCAAATTCACTGCTTGTGATCATCTGCGAACGTACTGCTGTAGATTCCCTGTCCATAAAATACTGCGCTGCATAATGTCCATCATTTGAGCCGCCAGCCGCAACCCATACAACATTTTTAAGACCACCTTTTTCTTCCATTTCTTTGACAATTTTTTCAATAAGCTCTCTGATTTCCATTTTCTTTTCCTCCTATTGATCTATATATTTTTTTAACATTTCAAAAGATATTTGCATTGCTTCATGTGGTGTTCTCATATACTTATCATTTAAAATTTCCAGACTTAACATTCCCTGGTAATTTACCTCATCCAACTCATGCAACATTCCCCTGATATCCAATTCTCCTTCTCCAAGAATTAAATGCCCATTAGGGATTCCATCCGCAACATGCACATGCCTTAGATACTTTCCCAAATCCTGAACTGCCTGTTTCATTGTTTCTTTTGAAAACCCCAGAGTTGCCGTATCTATCATGCCTTTTACCGCAGGTGACCCTACTTCCTCAATCATTCGTACTGCTTCTTTTGCAGTATGAGTTGTTGTATATTCGCGCGGTGAAGTTTCCAATACCATTTCAATGTTATATGCTTCTGCCATATCACCAAGAATTCTCATTGAATCAACAGAACGTTTCCATACATCTTCATCTTTCTCATCAATTGTCCCATATCCGCATAAAGTAACGATTGTATCTGCTTCCAGTTCAGCTGCTGTTTCAATTGTTTTTTTGAAGACGTTAATGCTTCGATTTCTTGCCGCAATATCAAATGCTGCAATATTTACAGGATACAAACATTGTTCCGGTGTTACACACACTGCTTTTAATCCGAAGTCTTTCAGTTTTTTCTTCAAACTTTTAATATCTCTGTATGTAATATCATCCATGTGAAAATGCGGAA
>ERZ826396.3000-NODE-3000-length-12196-cov-2.276089_pt1 | contig 12196 bp, 14 predicted proteins | sample MGYA00519926_ERZ826396 | MGnify/ENA primary metagenome ERZ826396 (study PRJEB31778, sample SAMEA3449230) | human gut metagenome | biome: human gut; feature: human-associated habitat; material: faeces | place: United Kingdom | collected 2010/2012 ...
AGAATGCGGTGTGCCGTTTTTCAATAGTATCAGGTGAATTTTCACCCTGTCTGAGTGAATATTCACTTTTTTCACTCAGTGATAGTGAATTTTCACTCTCATCACCGCAAACGAAAAGACGTGTAAAAACCATTTTCTGATTTTTACACGCCCTTCGTTTTCTTCTAAAAAACAGGCAAAGCAATATATTTATCCCACAAACTCATTATCACCACACAAATTCCCCACATGCTTTGCTTGTTTTTTATGCCGTTTCCGGCAATGAATAAGGCTCCCGGAGTTTTTATGTAACCGCCCTCCTGCCTTATCTGTCTCACAGTGTAACACAGCCTGCCCATTCACAGATCAAAATTTCCTAAACGCAGTGAAATTCGTCTTAAACGATGTCACACGTCGGTTTCTGGAACTTACTTTCCCTTTTTCTCCATGTATTTCTGGACAAATTCAGGTACTTCGGGCTCATGCAGGATGATAATGTACTTCTTGTTCACTGCATTTTTTACAGAACCCATTGCAATTTCTTTTACCAGTTTCGCAGCCTTTTCTTTCATCATAAAGATTCTCCTTTTTCAGTATTATATTTTATTCCTTTTACAAGGAAGAATACTGAGCGACTCCATCAGCGCAGCAATTGCAACAATTCCTCGCCAATCCGATCTCGGCAGCAGCATGCTCAATAAAACCACACCCAAACAAAATGCTACAGATGTTATTTTTTTCTCCATATTTTCTTTTGCACTCAGCAAAGGGGCTGCTTTTGTTCTTCCAGGAGCCTTTAACAGTAAAATCAAAATACTGATTCCCCACAAAACAACCAATATACCATTTCCCCTAGTTTCTATAATTAAGCTTGTCCAAAGAGTGATAAAACATAAAACAATCATAGCAATCAGGCATCTTTCCCTCGTTGAACAATGAATTCCTCCTGCCCAATAACGTAATCCGCAAAAAGAAAACAGACATAATCCAAATTCTATTTCTTTTCCAATCAAGATACTAATGAAAAGAAGTACTAAAAATTTAAAAACCGAATCTAGAAAAACACTGATACCATATTCTACAACTTTGCTTTCTTCTTCGCTCAATTTTAAAATACCTTTATTCCACTGGGCTATTTTCCCTGCCATTCTATCTATCATAATGTTTTCCTCTTTTTACAAACAATAGCATATCTTTTTTCGTTTGGTTCATTTTTTCCCAAACGCATCTAATTTCTTCCCAAACGCAAACATACAGTTATTCTTTTTCCGTTTTTTCATACTTCCTTTTTGCTTCATCTTTTTATTTCCTCATGATAATATAAGATATGTTCAGGAGGTTTTGATTATGACTATATTTAATTATTTTTCTCAATTTATGGCGACTGCAACATATATTTTGATGTGTCATTTGATACTTTCCAAACATATCAGCAGGAAAATCAATGCACTTTTATATGCCTATCTAATACTCGTTTGCATATTTCTCGCTCCTGTGCTTGGACAGTTTGGCATTCCCGTTTTTTTCATTGGATCGGATATTATCCTACTGTTCAATAAGCGAGACCGGGTTTTAAACCTGCTTCTTTTCCAGATCATCTGGGCGTGGAGCGTTTTGACAGATTATATGCTGACGATTCCACTGCGCCTGATTTTAGGTTATGATTTTTCCGCAATAGACAACTCCCTTCCCCTCACGCTCCTGTTCTCCATCCTCCACGCCCTCCTTTGCATCCTTCCGTGTCTGTTTATCGGCAACCGTCTGCACCGGAAGCTGGTCACGGATCAGAATGTAATCCCTCCGCAGATTCAGCTGCTTTTGTTTCTGGAGGTCACAATCTGTTCCTGTATTTTCCTGATCAACATCATTTTCGGCAGTCTGCTTCATTATCCGAGCGATATTCTGTTCTTCAACGGAATCCTGATTTTCTGCTTCGCAACAGCAAACGTCCTGATTTTTCTGATGCTTTACAACACACTGCAGGCCAACAAAAAGCTGGAGCTTCAGGCCCGTGAGCAGGAAAATCTGACACACTACATGGCACAGCTCGAAAATCATTATCAGGACATCCGGCGGTTCAAACACGATTACCTGAATATTCTTTCCACCATTACCGGCTACATCCAGGAAAACGATATGGACAAGCTTCGGAATTATTTTGATTCCAGTATCGTCACGAGCAGCAGCATTCTGGTCAATCAGGACGACACTCTTGCGCGTCTGTCGCTGATCAAGGTGACGGAGATCAAGGGTCTTTTGTATACAAAAATGGTACAGGCAATGAACCGTCAGCTGGATGTTTCCTTCGAGCTGACGCAGGAAATCACAGAACTTTCCACCGATTTGCTTACTCTTTCCAGAGTGCTGGGTATTTTTCTGGATAACGCGATCGAAGCTGCTTCCGAAACCGAACAGAAACGGTTTCATATTGCAATCGTGTGCAAGGTGCATTCTGTTATTTTTCATATTGAAAACTCGACGAAGCCGCTTCTTTTCCCTCTGGAAGAGCTTTTCAAGCCAAGTATTTCTTCCAAAGAAGCACACAGCGGTCTTGGACTTCCCACCGCAAATATGCTGATCGCCAATGCGCCGGAGCTGACCTCCAACACGATCTGCGAAAACGGTCTTTTTAAACAGATTCTTGTTGTTTCCAACTTCAAAAAGAATTATCATAATATATCGTGAGCATAGCTCACTCAATAATTTCGCCGTTCGCGATGAGCAGGCTTCGCCTGTTCCCGCTCTCTTGTGCTCATTATATCACAGGAAATCCCGCCATAAAATGGCAAATACTGCCCGGTTATACATTATCTTTGATAATGCCCTTTAAAATTTCTGCGGATTTTTTCAGCGCCAGGAGCTCGGTTTCGCTCAGCTCGATCGGCACAACCGCTTCAATTCCGTTTGCATCCACCACTGCCGGAATGCTGAGTACCACGTCGTAGAGACCGTATTCCCCGGTCATCAGGCTCGATACCGGCATGATCGACTTCTCATCCCGCACGATCGCCGAGCAGATTCTGACTACCGCCATCGCAATGCCGTAATAGGTTGCATGTTTTTTGGAAATGATTTCATATGCGCTGTTTTTCACATGATCGAAGATCCTCGTCATCGAATCTTCGTGGTTAAAATGTCCGCGCAGCTCACAAAAATCACTGATCTTCAGTCCGCCGACACGGGCATCGCTCCATGCTGCCAGTTCACTGTCCCCGTGCTCGCCGATGATATAGGCATGCACACTTCTGCTGTCCACATCCAGATGCTCCCCAAGCTCATATCGAAATCTTCCGGTATCCAGAACGGTTCCGGAGCCGATGACGCGGTTCGCGGGATAGCCCGATTCCTTCAGCGCAATATAGGTCAGGATGTCCACCGGGTTGGAAACGATCAGTAAAATACCTTCAAAATCCCGCTTTTTGATCTCACCGACAATCGACCGCATGATCTTTGCATTTTTCTGGATCAGATCCAGCCGTGTTTCCTCCGGCTTCTGGTTCGCTCCCGCTGTGATCACAATGATGGCTGCATCCGAAACGTCGTCATAGGTTCCTGCATATATTTTCATCGGGCTTGCAAATGCCATCCCATGACTGATATCCAGAGCCTCTCCCTCTGCCCGGTTCTGATCCGCATCGATCAGCACCATCTCGGAAAACAGCTTGCTCTGCATCAGAGCAAACGCAGAAGAGGAACCTACGAAGCCGCATCCTACCATTGCTACTTTTCTACTATTTATCGCCATTGATATTTCCTCCTATCTTTCCAACTTTTGCTTTCCTTCCGCTATCTTTCAGCGAACGACCTTTTCAAAATCTGACGCCGGGTGTTTGCAGATCGGACATACATAATCCTCCGGCAGCACTTCCCCGACATACTCATATCCACAAATCTTGCAGCGCCACACAGTCTGACCATTCTCAGTCTTTCCGACCGCTTCCGGCTTCGGCTTGATCTCCTTTAGATAATATTCATAGGTTACAGATGGATCCTTGCTCAAAACATCCATATCCGTGATCTCTCCGATGAACATCGTATGGGAGCCGAGGTCTACCATATGATCTACCTTTGCCGAAATATATGCATTTGTGCCCTCTGTCACATAATAAATTCCATTTTCGCTACGCCTGCAGGCTTCGTATCCCTCAAACTTGTCCACATCCCTGCCGGACTGAAAACCGAACCGTTTAAACAGCTCAAAATCTGCTGCCTGGCTGATGACTGAGACTGTGAATTCCCCCGTGTTCACAATCATATCATGGGTCGCATTTGCCTTATTTATACAGATACTCAGCTGATTCGGCACAGATGCCGCCTGAATCGCCGTATTGATGATGCAGCCGTTATCCTTTTTTCCTTCTTTCGCAGTTAAAACAAATAATCCATAGCTTAATTTATACATCGCTTCTTTATTCATTTTGATTCCTCCCGTCTATTTCTTTATTTGTATTATATCTGAATCCTATCCCATCGTCAATATAATAATAGTAATTATTACTATTATTATTTACAGTGTTTCTCCTTCATCTTTTTCAGATACTGCGCCTTCAGCTGATTTTCTTCCTCCAGTCGTCTGATTTCCTCCTGCAGATGCTGCACATATTCCCGGGTCAGCTTCACTCCGCCGCGCACCGCCACATCAGAATGCTGCTCCATTTCATCCAGCCACTGCATCAGCGACTTTTCCCTGATATCATTATAGGTATTGTCCGGTCTCGTAAACATGAATTCCTCCTTAAATCCCTGATGCAGAGCCGGATCCTTTATCCGGCATACGGCACATACTCAAAGCAGTCACTGATGGAAACACCGTTAATTCTTCCTTCCCACTCGTCTTCGGAAGGATGCTCCAGCTCAAACTCGCAAATTCGTCCGTCATCCAGCATTGCTTCCGCATATGCTTCGCCATCTGTTTTCAGAAGGACAAAATGCGTTCCGGCAGGGAGCGTCTCTTTCTGTCCGCTGCCGCGTTTTGTATTCGCCTCCCGCACAGACAGCTCCATATCAATGGACGAGGTCAGCTCCACTTTCCAGTCTGTATAAGTGGAAACAATTGTCCACAACAAATCCTCTGTTTTCGGAATTCCATCTTCCTCTACATGGAATTTCTTGTAAGCCTCATAGGTTCCAAGAATATCAAAGCGTTTGCTCAGCACAAAGCTCTCCGGGTCAAAGGGCTGATTCGGATCAATTCCAAGATAATCTGCTGTTACAAGTCTCAGATCATTTTTCATCAGTTCAAAAATCTGCAGATATTTACCGTCACCTTCTCCCATTGTTTCCAGATACAGCCATGTTTTCCCGTTCTGTGTCCGGATCAGATATCCATAGGCGCTGTAGCCACATCCGCCATAATAATCGGAGTCCATAAACATCTCCGTATCATAGCTGTTGCCGTCGCAGTGAATCACGATAGAGTCCGCATAATCATACTCATCCCGGTCTGCAGAATAGGAAATTTCCTCCTCTGCACCGTCTCCATCCAGATCCACCAGGCAGATTTCATCTTCTGCGATCGGAATCGCCCATTGATCCGAATTTTTCTGATATTGCTTTCGGATCAGCTCCGGATATTCTGTAAAGGACAAGCTTACGGCCTGCTCTCCTGACGCATAGGGTGCCAGCACATAAGTGTTAAAATAAACGGTAATGCCATCACCTGACAGCGTCCACAACGGCTCCCCGTATTCCTCTTTATCGCCATAGAATACATTTTTTACGGTATCCGGATAATCCTCATAGAAACCGTATTCGTCTTTTCTTTCTTCCAGCTTTGCGCATACCTCTTTATAAAAGGTATCGTAATCGGACACCACATCGGAAAGCTTCAAATCCTCGCCGGATTTTACGTCATAATTACAGGTCTCCTTAAAGCTGTAGGGATGTGCACCTCCCAGCCATTCATTGGTTTCCATATAATAACTCAAAACAAGGGAATCGGCTCTGGTGAAGGTAACATTTCCTTCGATGGAAAGCCCTGTCATTCCCGCTCCCTCATCCCAAAGCTCCCTGTTATCCGAAATTACATTTTTGTAGGCCCCCATCTGACTTTTGTAAGTCTTCCGGTTCCATTCCTCCAGGGAAGCGCAAAGAGCATCATGCCCTTCCTCTATAACCAGGATCTTCGGTATATCAATGCTGATGAGGGTTTCATAGCTGTCCTGATCATATTCTGCCTCATAATCATAATCGACAAGCATTGGCAAAACTGTCGCTGCACCAGTTTCAGCGGCAGCTTCTTCCTGCTCGTCTGCAGGCGTGTTTTCCTGCACGGTTTCCTGCTTGTTTTCCCGTTCTGCCTTGTGTGTCTCTTTTGCTGTCTGCTCTGCAGTTTCCTGTATCGCCGGCTGTTTCTCTGCTGTCTTTTGTCCACAGCCTCCGGCAAAAATTAAGGAAATGCACAATAATACAGAAATAAGCCTTCTCTTTTTCATTTTTCCCCCGTTCTGATGCATCCGCATCGTAAGCTTATAAAAGCTTATCCAAAAATTCGTTTTCACAGTTTCCAGCGCTGCAATACGCTTTTAAGGCAGCCTTTAAGGCTTCATATCTTTGCCTTTTTTCCTCTTTGGCAAAATGTACTTCACGGAACTGCTCCGGATTATTTTCATAATCCAAAGCTTCCTCTCCAAACTGCTCACTGGTCAGGTCAAACCGCCAGTCCCCGATTACATTATAACAATGATAATTCCCGCCCGGGCGCAAAACTCCGTATACCTTTCCTCCAAAAATATCCTGGGCAAGAAAAGCGGTAATGGAACATTGCCCCAAGGTAGGATTTTCCTTTGTCCAGTCTTTCCGCATCCGCGGTGCACAGGTATCTGCACACCAGAGCTTTGACAGGGCGTCATACAGCTGTCGCGGGTTACGGATCCCCGGATATTCTTCTGTTATTGCCGGAGCATCTGCATGCTTCCAACCCCAAAATTGATAGCTCATAGCCTTATATCTTCCTTTTATATTGTTCTGTTTTCTGCACGATCCGGCATCCGAGATATCCGCACAGGATTCCCAGAAGCGCTCCACCCAGAATATCTGTTGGATAATGTACATACAAATACATTCTGGAAAATGCAATGAAAGCTGCCAAAACCAATGCTGCCTTCCACAGGTACTTTTCCCCTGCAAAATAGAGCGCCGATGCAGCGGCAAAGGACACTGCAGTATGTCCCGAAGGAAAGGAATAATCTGACGGATACGGAATCAAAAGTCTGACGGCATCATTGATATCGCAGGGGCGGATCCTTCTCACCAGATTTTTCAGAAACAGATTGCAGAGTATCCCGTCCAGAATCAATGCTGCTCCCAGGATCAGACCGGTTTTTCGCGTTTTCGGGATCAGGAGCAAAATAACTGTAAGTACAATCCATATTACACCTCCGTTTCCAAAGCTGGTGATAAACGGCATGAGCACATCCCCTGCCGGGGTTCTGAGGGTTTGAATCCCGTCCAGAATCCAAAATTCAAGATTCATGATCCAAAGTCTCCATTCGTTTTGTAAATTGTTTCCAATGTCTTTGTCTATATCATACCATATCAAATGTCCAATCATCCACCCCTGCAGTTACTTTTGGGTAAAACAATCCCGGCAGCGTCAGGACTGCTGTCTGACCACTGCCGGGATTCCTTTGATATCCTTCTATAAAATTTACCGGAAAATCATCTGTGCAAAGTCTGCAAAGCACGGTCTCCACACATTCCAGTCCTATCGGTTTTCAAATACCGGTACCTGTTATATCCGTTTTTATTTCGTTTGCAGCCGGGTAAGGATGCTGCTTATATCCATCATCTTTTCGACTGCAGTAAACGCAACGTTCTCTCCATCGTGGATGAGGCTCCAGGTTTCTCCATATGCCCTCTTTTCAAGAAGCTCCGAAAGAAGGAAGGTGGAGGTTGCTCTCTTTGTAGCGAAAATAATCCTTCTCACGCCCTGTTTCCTGAGTGCTTCGATGTCCACCATTTTTCCCGTCAGCATGGCAAAATCGGAATCCGTCGCAATTGCCAGCACGTCTTTCTTCTGCGCGGTAGCAAAAATCATATCTTTTCCGTCCTGACCTACTACCTGATAAAAATGTCCTTGTACGGGAGCCTTGTATCCTGTGCTTTTTCCATTTCCCTGTACCGGCTCTGATGCAGATGTCTGCATTCTGTATTCCACAGGTGCTGCGGTTTCACCGGGAGATGTCGGCTGTCCGGAACCCAATATAGTGCTCGTCGGTTCATCCTTTGTCATATCCGCACCGGGTGCGTAATATTCAATTTTACCTGTCGTCAGGTTGGAGGTATCCGGCTCTGTCTCCGCACCGTTTACAGGAATTGTTCCGGATAAGAAATCTCCATTATGGCTGCCGCCGTTACCGATTCCTGCGCCTGCTCCATCCCATCCATCTGTTGGGCCGCCTTGTACCTTCAGCGCTGCATCTCCTGAAATAGAAATCTTTTCTCCTTTGCCAGATATGCCTCCGCCTCCGCCGATGCCTGCTCCATTGGTGCCGCCGGCAGCTGTGACCTCGCCGCCGGTGATGGTGATGTTACTGCCATCGCCTTCTTGACCGCCACCAATGCCTGCCCCATAATCGCCGCCGTTAGCTGTTACCTTGCCGCCGGCGATCGTGATGTTTTTGCCGCCTTCATAGAAGCCTCCACCGATGCCTGCCCCATACTGTCCACCGGTGGCGATCAGCTTGCCGTTTCCATTTTCATCCGTAATGGTCAGTTTGCCGTCTCCGCTCTTTTCCAGACCGGCATGCTCCCTACCACTCTTAAGGGTATTTGTGCCATCCAGCTCGATGTTTACATTGCCTTTTCCGCTTGTGGCAATAGCAGCACTACTTGTGCCGATATTTACATTGGAGATCGTCACGTTTGCAGTCGCATTCTCAGCCGCATTGATCGTGATGGTGTTGCTCGTCTCCGCAGAACTACCACGCTGTGTAATCACAGGCGCCTCATCCGGCACGGCAGAGCCGCTGCCCTGCGTTACCGTCTGTCCGGAATTGTCTGCGTTTACCGTAACGCTGCCATCTTCCAGATACCAGTTGGCGGCATAGGTTGTCATGGGCAGGCTTACGCTCATGACCAGGGCGATCATACTTGCTGTCAGCTTTTTTCTCTTCATTGGGTTTCCTCCCTCTTTTCCTTTTTCATTTTTACATTATCCCCTGCAATGAAAATTCATAGTGCATGGCAAGTGCTTTGAACAGCTTCTGCATCACCTGTTCAGAGATCGTGCGGATATCGAGTCCCTCCACGAATCGAATCACCCGCCCGATTTCTTCCTCTGGAACGTTATAGGCCCGAAGGCTCATCGTGAAAAATAAGCGAAGCTTCTTCTCCAATGTCAGCTCTGCATCACACGGATGCGCCATGTAACCTCGCATGATGCCTGCAGATCCGATCTCCAGCTCGTAAAAGTCACGCTCTGTCAGCTCCGGCTGATAGGATCCGAAAATCTGATACAGCTCCTTCGCCGTTTCCTTCTGAATGTATTCGCAGGCTTCCTTTTGCGTATATGCTTCCAGATAGATTTCCCGCAGGTTCTCGTTCAGTTCTGTGAGCGTCATCTGGATCGCGGTTTCCACTGCGTAGACATAAACGGGAGGAAGCTTTACACTTGCTGCACTTCTTGCCATCGAAAACTGATTCTCAAACATGAACTGCACAAGCTCTGTCAGCACGCCGTCCTTTGCACGGAAAATGTTCTGGAAGCTGCTGCTGGACACGCCGGACTTCTCGATGATTTCCGCCATAGTTGTCTTTTTGTACCCCTGCTCCAGGAAGAGTTTTACGCATACCTGCAGGATGCGTTTCTTTGTTGGTTCGCTTAAACTTGTTGCCATTTGCCCCGTCCTCATTCTATGTGACTATCTTGGTTTCTTCATCTGGTCTATATACCAAATGTAGCAGGAAATAGAGGTTCTTGTCAAGGAGTTTCTGGTTCGTGTACCAATGCAGTGTGACAGACCAGAATTTTATGAAATCGATGAAAGAACGTTGCGGTTGTGATTGCCGCCGCCAGTATATCGCTGATCGGCTCAGCCAAAAAGACAGCAAATACTTTGTTCTGGATAAAATGCGGCAGGATAAAGATCAACGGAATCAACAAGATCAGTTTTCTTAAGCAGGCAAGCAATAAGCTGACCTTTGCCTGTCCCAATGCCATGAAGCTCTGCTGACAGGCAACCTGAAAGCCAAGAGAGAATATGCCCGCCATATAAATTCTCAATTCCCATGCAGTATATGTGATCAATTCTGTGTTATTCGAAAAAATACCTGCAAATCCCTTCGGGAACAGAAGCATCATCAACCAGAAACATCCCGTAAAAACGGTGCAAGCTGTAAATTGTGTAAAAAATGCTTTTTTTACCCGATCTCTGTTTCCTGCACCAAAGTTATAACTCATGATCGGCTGTCCGCCCTGACAAATTCCCTGTAACGGTAATGTTGCAAGCTGGCTGACACTTGTAATAATTGTCATCGCTCCTACTGCAAGGTCTCCGCCATATCTTGATAAGCTGGAGGTAAAGCTGATAGACAGAATGCTTTCCGTGGACAACATAACAAAGGTAGAGATACCAAGGGCAAGACATGGTAAGAGGATTTCCTTTTGCAATTTAAAGTTTTCTTTTCTAAGATGCAGGATCGTTTTCTTTCCTGACAGGAAACGAAGGATCCATATTGCCCCTACAGCCTGACTCAAAACAGTTGCAAGCGCAGCACCCTTTACTCCAAGATGAAATCCAAAGATAAAGATCGGATCCAGAATAATATTGATCACAGCACCAATCACAGTTGTCATCATGCTGATCTTCGCAAATCCCTGTGTCGTGATAAAGGGATTCATTCCCATCACGATCAGGACAAAAATACTTCCAAGAATATAAATCCTTGCATAATCCACCCCATAAGGAAGTGTCTGATCACTTGCACCAAACAGCGTCAGCAGCTGTGGTGCAAACGCAAAAAATAGCACAGTCAAAGCAACTGCCATAAGCAGAAGAATCACAAAACAGTTTCCAAGAATCTTTTCCGCTGTCTTATTGTCTTTCTTTCCCATGGAAATTGCAGCGCGCGGAGCACCTCCGGACCCTGCAAGCATGGCACAGGCATTGATCAGCATCAGGATCGGTGTAAACAATCCGACACCCGTTAATGCTGCGGCACCAACGCCCGGAATGTGTCCAATATAAATACGGTCAACAATATTATATAAAAGGTTGATAATCTGTGCCACAACAGCCGGTATGGCCAGCCGTGCCAGAAGACGGGGTATTTTTTCTGTTTCCATAGCTTGTGTGTTTGACTTATCGTTCATATCTATACGTTCCTTTCTGATTTCCATGTTCTAAAAACAGCCATAGCACTGATAAATATCCGGATTATGGCTGTTTTTATACTTTCAATGTCTCACCGTCAATTCAGCGATCTACCACCTGCAGTACACAGGCACAATAACCGGGCTCAGGCTGATAGCAATGGATGATAAGATTCTTGTCTATCTCCGGACTGTAATCATGAAGCGTATGCTTCGTACCGTTCAAAGTGGTTTACCACATGATTCATCAGCTTTTTCGCCAATCTCTGTCTGCGATATGCCTCATATCACAGTAAATACTTCTTCATCGTATTCTCTACATAGCCAATTACATTTTTCCACGCTAGATCTCCTACGTAAAAATTGCTTTTCTGAAACTGCGCCCAAAGCTCTGCCATTTGCAAATCGTCAGATATCAAATGTAATGTAGCTTCAATATTATCCTTGCTAAAAATAGTTTTCCGCTTTTCACAGGTGGCAGAAAATGCATCGTATAAAACATCTTGTCCAACGTAGCTTCCAGCATTACGCGAATGCCCGGGTAATCAAACTCTTCCATAATAGTTCTTGTGCTTTTAATTTGAAATCTAACATTATCTTCCAGCGGGATGTTACAAATTTCTTCAATTATCCTCTGTACATCAGCCTCATTTAATGGTAATGCTTTTACTAATCACACTAACACCTCCACGTACTTCATCACTTCATCTCGAATTTCCATCATATCCGCATATACAATCAGCTGCGATAGCTTTTTGTCCTTCGATGACATATATTCCTTGATAGCCGTTTGAAATACTTGTACTTCATACTTATTACGATTCCTTATCAAATCGCAAATGCAACGCTCCTGATCATAAACCTTAACCAAATTTCCACTGCTGGATGCAATCTCACAAATTC
>ERZ826396.3005-NODE-3005-length-12171-cov-3.352757_pt1 | contig 12171 bp, 10 predicted proteins | sample MGYA00519926_ERZ826396 | MGnify/ENA primary metagenome ERZ826396 (study PRJEB31778, sample SAMEA3449230) | human gut metagenome | biome: human gut; feature: human-associated habitat; material: faeces | place: United Kingdom | collected 2010/2012 ...
CATCGGCGGCTTCTACATAATAGAAGCCGCCGATCCCCTTTACAATCAATCCGTTTATCTGCAAAACAGATCCCACTTTTCGTATACTAAATTTCTTGCAGCACTCAGCCCGCTGGGGTCGTATCCGGCAGCGTTGTCTCCCCACCAATGATGCCGCCGGAACTCACTGTGATTGTTATCGTAGAGCCATATGCAGCAGTTCTTCCGTCGGAAGGATCCTGCATGAACACGTTGCCGGAAGGCGTATTCAGGCTCGTGGCGGTTTTCACCTCCACTTTGAAGCCGTATGCCTTTAGTTCCTCCTCAGCGGCGGCCTGCGTCATGCCGCGCACATTCGGCACAGATACTTTGAAGTTGGAATAGGAATACTTTTCATTGGTCTGTGTACCCGTCGTGAAATCAAAGATGGATTCATACACCGTTTCACCATTTAAAGTAACGGTAAATTTACGGCCTGTTCCGCTGCCTTTTACATCGATACTCACAGGGCTGCCGTTGAGCAAAACCGTTTGATCATATACCGTTTCCGTGCCATCCAAATAGGCACGGATGGTGGCCTCCGTATTTTTCACATTGGGCATGCTCGCCAGCGTAATGGTATACTGCTTCGGCTCACCGCTGCCATCGCTGAGCGTTACGCTGATTTTTGTATTCTTAGCAACCATCGTGCCATGGGGAACGCTCTGCTCGATCACTGTATCTTTTGGTGCGTCGCTGCTTTCATACTGAAAATTGGTATCCAGCTGAAGCCCTACGCTCTCCAGCATCATTTTGGCATTTTCAACCGTCATGGTAGAAAGGTTTGGCACCTCAGAGGAGTTGGTATCCTTACCGCTATTGACCTGGATATAGATCGTTGTATCAGCGGACACCTTATTCCCCGCCGCGGGAACCGTTTGGACAACCTGGCCCTCCTTCAACTCCGCGTCATAAACACTGATCGGACTGCTGGAAACATTCAAAAAGCCTTTTTCAATCAATTGCTGTCTTGCGTCGTCAAAATAGGAGCCGCGGATATCGGGAATTTCAAGATCTCCACTGTTGCCGACCAGCTTAACAACGATCTTTCCGCCTTTGCGCATCTTTTTCCCTTCGGAATAGGCGGGCGACTGCTCGACAATCGTATTCGGCGCTTTGGTTGAATCGGTGACTTTTTCATCAGATACCACAATATTATAATTCGCGTATTTATCCTCTAAATGAGGCTGAATATCGTTATAATAATTTAAGCCTACCAACTGGGGAATTTCAACCCGGCCTCCGCCTAATACCCCTGTGCCAAACATAACGCCGATGATAATGCCGACAACCGCAAGGCCAGCCACAATCCCGATCAGGATAGGCAGCGTTTTCTTACGAGAGGAGGCCTCGTCGTCATAGGTATCCTCCGGCTCTGGTGGAACAACAGGGCGCACCTTGCCGGTATCCTCAATATATTTGGTGGGCTCATTATCCACGAAACAAGCATAGTTAAATTTAATATTCGGATTGCGCTTAAATTCATCTAAATCCAGCAGCATTTCGGCGGCAGACTGATAGCGGTCGCGCACATCTTTCTGCATCGCTTTCATCGTGATCTGCTCCAGGCCGACTGGAATTTGATCGTTAAGCTCGCGCGGGCTCTTTGGATCGGATTGCAGCTGCATAATTGCAACGGAAACGGCGCTATCCGATTGGAAGGGAAGCTGCCCCGTCAGCATCTCATAGAGCACGACGCCTACGGAATAGAGATCCGCTTTATCATCCGTAATTTCGCCGCGCGCCTGCTCCGGGCTGATATAATGAACGGAGCCAATCGCGCTCTCCGTCATTGTGCGGGTTTCGCTGCGGCTGAAGCGGGCAATACCAAAATCTGTTACCTTGATGTTGCCATTTTGCAGGAGCATGATATTCTGCGGCTTGATATCACGGTGCACGATTCCTTTATCATGTGCATGCTGAAGCGCGCGCAGGATCTGTGTGACAAAATGAACCGCTTCTTTCCAGTTAATTACCTTTTGCTGCTCAATATACTCCTTAAGCGTGATACCCTCGACATACTCCATCACAATATACTGGAGCCTGTCTCCAAAACTTACATCATACACTTTTACGATATTCGGGTGAGAGAGCACAGCAATTGCCTTCGACTCATTTTTGAAGCGGCGGCGGAACTCCTCATTCTGTAGGAACTCCTCTTTCAGAATTTTAACGGCTACGATCCGGTCGTCAATATTATCATAGGCCTTATAAACGACGGCCATCCCGCCGACACCGATGATCTCCTGAATTTCATAACGGCCGTCCAGCCGCTTCCCAACATAATTCTCCATGTGTAACCATCCTTTCGTAGAAGCCGGAAATGACTGCGCATCAATACGTAATAGCAACCACTGTGATATTGTCGCCGCCACCGTGCTGATTGGCAAGGTCAACCATTTGCTGTGCGGATTCATAATATCCGCTCGTTTGGGTTATCTGAAAAATTTCATCTGTTTCCAGATAGTTGGTCAGCCCATCTGTGCACAGGAGCAGCACGTCTTCCGGCTCCATCCTGTCCTCACAGAAATCTATATCAACTGCCTCATCGACACCTAAGGCACGCGTAATGATGTTTTTCCTCGGATGCGCTTTCGCCTCATTGGGGGTCAGCTTTCCGGTTTCCACCAGTTCCTGAACAATGGAATGATCCCGAGTCATCTGCATAATTCCCTTTGGGGATACCTTATAAGCGCGGCTGTCTCCCGCATGGACAATGCGGATCATTTGGTCTGACAATACCGCGGCGACCACCGTTGTGCCCATGCCATGCAGTTCGGGGTTTGCGCTGGCTAAATCAAAAATGCTAACGTTTGCCGCAGTCACGGCGGAAACCAGCATATTTTTAATGGAGTTGCCGCTCATCCCATCGCGATACTGCGCATTGATCTGCTGGGAAATCATTTTCACCGCGGTTGAGCTTGCAACGCTGCCGCCGGCCGCGCCCCCCATCCCATCACATACCACGGCCCAAGCCACACCGCCAGGCAATTCGCCTGCAGCGTAGGAATCCTGATTGGACTCGCGCACTCTGCCGATATCCGTTTTTGCCACAATTCTCACACGTTCTCCTCCCTTTGCCGGGATAAATATCCGCGTCTCAACTGCCCGCAAGAGGCATTGATATCCGCGCCAAGCGTGCGGCGGATCGTCACCTGAATACCATTTTGCTCCAAAAGCTTTGCAAACCGCTCCAACCGCTCCCGTGGGCTGCGGCGATAAGCATTCTCCCGCACCTCGTTGGCCGGGATCAGATTAACGTGGCACAGCATCCCACGCAGGCGGCGGGCAAGCTCCAGCGCACAAGCGTCGGAATCGTTCACATCTTGGATCATGGCATATTCAAAGGAGATTCTGCGGGAGGTTTTCGCCGCATATCTCCTGCACGCATGCAATAATTCATCTACACCCCAACGGTGATTGACCGGCATAATCCGGGAACGCACCGCGTCGTTTGGGGCATGCAGGGAGACGGAGAGCGTTAATTGCAAATGATATTCCAGCAGCTTCTCAATCCCGGGCACAATTCCGCAGGTTGAGAGCGAAATATTCCGCATGCTGAGATTCAGCCCGTTGACATCCGTGGCCAACTGCAAAAAACGAAGCACGTTTTCAAAATTATCCAACGGCTCCCCCATTCCCATTAATACGACGTGGGAGACGCGGACATTCCAATCACGCTGCGCAGCATAAATTTGCCCCAGCATTTCGGACGGCGCCAAATTTCGAACAAAGCCCCCGATTGTGGATGCGCAAAAGGAACAGCCCATTTTACAGCCGACCTGAGAGGATACGCAAAGCGTATAGCCGTATTTATAGCGCATCAAAACGGATTCAATCAAAGCACCGTCATGCAGCCTATAAAGATATTTCACGGTTTCATCATAGGAGGAAACCAACCTTTTTTCAATATTGCAGCCTAAGATCGAAAAATGATCGCGCAGGAATTCGCGGAAAGCTTTTGGCTGATCGGTCATTTCCTCAAAATCAGAAACGCCTCGTTTATGCAGCCAGGCATACACCTGAGAAACACGGTAGGATGGCTGGGCAGCTGGAGCCAGCGCCTGTTTGAGTTGCTCTGCCGTCATCGACCGGATATCCTTCGAATTCAAACGCTCACCTCTTGAAACACTGCAATATAAAATCCATCGCGCCCACCCGCTTCGGGGAATAGGGTGAAAAAGCCGTTGTCATCCTTTCGGGCATTCAACTGCTCGGGCAAATCAGGCGCAACGGGGCGGAAAGAAGCGTTTTCCTGTAAAAATCGCAAGCAGACCGCTTCGTTTTCCTCGGGATTCAAGGTGCAGGTAGAATACACCAGCCTGCCGCCCTTTTTTACATAACGAGCGGCGTTACGGAGTATAAGGTACTGCAAATCAGGCAATTTGTCAACCTCTCCCTGCGGTTTATAGCGAATTTCCGGTTTTCTGCGCACAATTCCAAAGCCAGAGCAAGGCACATCGCAAAGCACCCTGTCCGCTTTTCCATAAGCTTCATTGTAGCAGGAAGCATCCGCCACAGCAGGGTAGACCGACGTAATTCCAAGCCGTGCAGCGCCTTGCTCAATCAATGCCGTGCGGGAGGGATACAGGTCAAAGGAACACACCGATCCTTCCCCACGCATGCGCTCAGCAACGGTAAAGCTTTTGCCGCCCGGCGCAGCACAAAGATCGAAAACCGTTTCCCCCGGCTGGGCATCCAAGGCCTTGCAGCAAAGCTGGGAGGAAATATCCTGCACATGGAAAAGCCCATCCTGATAGGCTTTTGTGCGCTCGATCGCACCCGCGCGATCTAAAACCAAAGCATCTTCCACATCCGCGGCGGCATGGGCCGCCACATGATCCTGCCGGAGCAGAACGGTCAGCTTTTCCGCTGTTGTCTGCAATGTGTTAACACGCACCGTTAGAGGAGCAGGCGCCATGCAGGCCTCCAAAATAGAAAGCGTATTCTCCCGCCCATAGGCATTGAGCCATTTCTCAATCAACCATTCTGGAAAAGAATAACGGATGGAAAGCATCTGAAGCGCATCTGCCTCCTGCTCCGGCAGGCAAATCCCCGCATCGCTCACCTTTCGAAGCACAGCATTGACCAGCCCGGCAGCAAAGGCGCAGCCGTTTTGCTTGACAAGGGAAACACTCTCGCAAACCGCCGCGGAGGAAGGAATCCGTTCCATAAAAAGGAGCTGACACACGCCGAGCCGCAGGGCGGCCAGCACCTCAGGCTTGAGCTTTTTCAGCGGCTGCTTTAAGTAGAGGGAGAGCTGATAGTCAATGGTATAAAGCCGCTCCTCAACGCCATATACCAGCGCGGAAACAAGCGCCGCATCCCGCGCCGGGAGCTCATTGCGGCGCAAGGCGGCATCCAGTGTCAAATTGGAATACGCCGCATCGCGCTGCATTCGGACGAGAATCTCCATCGCAATTTGGCGAGCATTTTTCCCCATGAGAATCCCTCCTTGATTGAAAACTAATCATCCCGCCGGCCCGCAAAAATCGCAAGCAGACGCAGCAGATTGGCAAGGGAAACAACAAGCGCTGCAACATAGGTCATCGCTGCGGCGCGCAATACGCTGCGTGCTCCCGGCAGTTCCTCCCCGGAGAGCATCCCCGTATCATCGATCACACGGATTGCACGGCGGCTTGCGTTAAACTCCACCGGCAGCGTCGCAAGCTGAAAAATTACAACCAGAGAATATAGCAGTAGGCCCACATTCACCAACAAATCCGCGCCAAAGATCAAGCCGGCTACCGCGAGCGGGATACCAAGCTTTGAGCCAAGGTTGCAAACGGGAAGAATCGCATTACGAATTTTGATCGGCAGGTAGCCTTTGGCATGCTGAACGGCATGGCAGGCGACGCCGATCGCCGCCACAGAAGCGCTTCCATATACCCCATCGGAAAGGCGAATCACATTGGCGCGTGGGTCATAGTGATCCGTCAGGTTGCCGGCAATGCGCTCAATGCGCACATCCATTAGGCCGTAGTGGCGCAGCACGTTCATCGCCGCGTCCGCCCCGGTCATGCCGCTCGTCACGCGCACCTGTGCATATTTTGCATAAGCGCGTTTCACCCCGATCTGGGCAATCAGGGCCAAAATCATGGCTGGCACGACTAAAATCAAATAATAATAATCCAGATGGAACAAAAAAAAGTTCATCCACAATCCTCCGGTCAATCAAATAAAAATAGGGTTACTCTCCCAGTCTCGTCCCCTTCGGGATCGGGTGGCCGCGCAGATAGTCAGAGGCATCCATGCGCTTACCTCCCTCCGCCTGAATGCACAGAAGCGATAATACCGCCCCATCCCCGCAGGCAACGCAAATCTCACCGTCCACACCGGTTACCGTGCCGTAGGGGAGCGTGCTTTCGCGCCCTGTCATCCGGGAGCCATGCACTTTCATCCGCTTGCCGGACAGGCTTGTAACAGCCACCGGCCAGGGGGACAGGCCGCGAATTTGATTGTGAATTTCCCGCGCGGGCTTTGACCAGTCAATCGGGCAGAGGGATTTATCGAGCATCGGCGCATAGGTCGATTCGCCGTCCTCCTGTGGAACCCGCTGGAGCGTGCCAGCCTGAAGGGAGTAAAGCGTATCGGATAGAAGCTGCGCCCCCAGCCCGGAGAGCTTGTCATGCAGCTCGCCCGCCGTTTCATCCTCACCAATTTCCGTTTCCGCCTTCAGGAGCATGTCGCCCGTATCCAGACCAGCGTCCATAAACATGGTTGTCACGCCGGTTTTCTGATCGCCCCGCAGGATCGACCACTGGATCGGCGCCGCGCCGCGCAGCCGCGGCAACAACGATGCATGAACATTGATGCACCCATATGGGGGGAGATCCAGCACCGCCTGAGGCAAAATTTTACCATATGCCACCACCACAATGAGCTCAGGATCCAGCGCCTTGAGCTGAGCAAAGGCTGCCTCCGTTTTAACAGAGGCAGGCTGGTAAACGGGAATACCGGCTTTCAGCGCCGCCTGTTTGACCGGCGGCGGCATCACAGAATAGCCTCTCCCCTTGGGCTTATCGGGCTGTGTGAACACGCCTGATACCTCATGCCCATCTTGAATGAGCCGCTCCAGGCAGGGCACTGCAAATTCCGGCGTTCCCATAAAAATAATGCGCATGATTCTATCGCTCCTTTTGCCTTTCTATCGTTTGACCGTTGACTGAATAGACGCTTCCGGCGCCAAACGCTCCGTGAAAAGGATGCCGTCCAAATGATCGATCTCATGGCAGAAGCAACGCGCTTTCAATCCATCGCCCTTATAGATACACCATTTGCCCTCCCGATTCTGCGCCTTGACCTTGACGACTGCCGGGCGAATGGTTTCCCCATATTCTCCAGGCAAGGATAAACATCCCTCGCTCTCGCGCTGCTCACCCTCTGCTTCTATAATCTCCGGGTTAACAAGCTCCAGAAGGCCGTCGCCCACATCGACTACGACGACGCGGCGCAAAACGCCGACCTGTACGGCAGCAAGGCCGACGCCCTCCGCGCTATAAAGCGTTTGTCTCATATCGTCTAAAAGCTCGGCAAGCCTTGCGTCAAATTTTTCAACCGGCCGGCTTTTCTTTTTTAAAACCGGATCGCCCTCCACCACGATTTTTCTCAATGCCATATGGCACCCATCCTTTCCTATGTTCTCCTCTGTTTTACAAAATAAATATGGCTGACATATGAAGAATCTATCATTGAAACATAAAATTTTTAATAAATATTCTCCGGATTCAGGTCGGCATATACCGTTACTTCCCTAAACCGCGCATCCTTTGGGAACTGTGTGAGGAGGGTTTCAATCATGGATCGAAACCCCTTCGTATTGCGGCACTTGACAATCAGCCGATAGCGAAATTTATTGCTCAGCTTTGCAATTCGCGGCGGCATGGGGCCGAGCACAATAAATTTCTGCTCCGGATATTCCAGCTGGCTCAGGGATTTCATCAGTTCCAAAAAGCATTTGGAGGCCGCCGCTACCTGCGCCTCCTTTTCCCCGACAAACCCGATACAGAGCAAATCGCAATACGGCGGATAAACCATCGCTTTACGCAATAGGATTTCCGTTTGATAAAATGCATCATAATCCTGTTTCGCCGCCAGGCGGATCACTGGGTTTTCCGGCGTGAGCGTTTGGATGACGGCGCGCCCTTTGATCGCACCGCGGCCGGACCGCCCCACTACCTGGGTGAGCAGCGCAAAAGCACGCTCTAGGCTGCGGTAATCGTCGTTATAAAGCTGCTGATCGGCGGAGATCACGCCGACGAGCGTTACCCGCGGAAAGTCAAGCCCTTTTGCCACCATTTGCGTGCCGAGCATAATCTCATACTCTCCATGAGAAAAAGCCGCAAGCTTATCTTCATGCGCATAGCGGGCCATCGTCGTATCCGCATCCATGCGCAAAATCCGCGCTTTAGGGAAAAGCAACGCCAGCTCCTCTTCCACCCGCTGCGTTCCAAAGCCTGCATAGCGCACGTCCTGCTCCCCGCATTCCGGGCAGGTATCCCGAAACGGCTCAGAATAGCCACAGTAATGGCACATCAGCCGACCATTTGCCCGGTGATAGGTGAGCGATATGCTGCAATTTGGGCAGGTAACCACGTGGCCGCAGGAACGGCAGGCCACAAAAGTGTGGTAACCACGGCGGTTCATGAGGAGGATTGACTGCTCGCCAGCCTCCAGATTTTTTTGCAATTCAGCGGCCAGCCTGCGGCTGATCGCCGTGCGGTTGCCCGCCGCGTTCTCCTCACACAAATCAACCGTGATCACTTCGGGCAGCACGGCGTTTCCATAGCGTTCATCCAATCGATTGAGCGAATACCGGCCGCTTTTCGCGGCGGCATAGCTTTCCACAGAAGGAGTGGCCGAGGCCAAAATCAGCAGCGCATTTTGCTGGGCACAGCGGAACTTCGCCACATCACGCGCATGGTAACGGGGTGCGGACTCAGATTTGTAGGTATGCTCCTGCTCCTCATCCATGATAATCAAACCAAGATTCTCAAACGGCGCAAACACAGCGCAGCGTGTGCCGACCACAATGCCCGCCTCTCCATTTTTGACACGTTTCCACTCATCCATACGTTCCCCCATGGATAATGCGCTATGGAATACGGCAACCTGCTTCCCATAGCGGCCTTTAAAAATGGCCAGTGTCTGCGGGGTGAGAGCAATTTCAGGCACCATGACAATCACGCCCCGGCCTTGTGCAGATACTTCGTCAATCATCCGTAGGAATACCTGTGTTTTACCGCTGCCCGTCACGCCAAAGAGGAGCGAAACGCCGCCGCGGCCCAAACGGTATTGGGCATTGAGCTCTTCAAAGGCCGCCTGCTGCTTTCGCGTCAAGCAAATAGGCGCCTGGGGGACCTGCTCTGCTTCCGGCTGCCTAGCCGGATCGCGGTAAATCTCATTTTCATAGTAATCTATCAGGTTCTTTTTTTCAAGTGCCGCAACAACGGCCGGGGTTACGCCTGTGAAATAACACAGCTCCTTCACCGAAGCGCAGCCCACATCCAGGAGGACGTCCATCACAGCGCGCTGCTTTTGGGTAAGGGAAGGCAAGAGCTGCTCTAGCTCCTCCCCCGCAACGCACAGGCGCACCATGCGCACCGTTGCATCCCCAATGCGCTGCGCGGCCTCGTCATTGCGAACGACCAGCTGTTTTTTCAAAAGGCGTTTGAAAACATCGCTGCCTTTCTCAAGACCTGTCAGCTGCATAATCCGCTCCTCGCCGACATAGGCTTGCCGCTTGTGCAGCAATTGCAACACCTCGCGCTCATCCGACGGAAATGTGTCCAGAACCAGATCCCCTATTTCCGGAGCGATCCGATATTGCATTTTGTGCCGGAGATTAATTCCGGACGGTAAAATCGTGCGGACCGCCTCATAAAGCGTGCAAAAAGTATGCGCCTTGAGCCAAACTGCCAGGCGCAGCATGTTCGCATTTAAAAGAGGCTCTTCATCCAGCACGCAGGAAAGCTGCTTGAGCCTACCGGACGGTTCTTCCTCAGAAAGGGAAAAAAGCATACCAAACCGCTTCTGGTTTCCCCTGCCAAAGGGAACGCTGACGCGGCAGCCAGGCCGCGCACGCTCCCGCAGGCTCTCCGGAACGCAGTAATCGTATGCTTTATCAAAATGATAGGAAACGTTTTCCAACGCCACCTTTGCGATGAGAACAGGGGCCATGGGATCTCTCCTTTACCTGCTGCCTGAGGCGGCTTACAGGTCGCGGATTTCCTCAGGCTCAATAATCTCATATTTCCCAGCAAGCATTTCGCCTAGGGCGATGCTCACGGGCTTTTCCGTCAGATGATCCCCATTGAAGTGCGCTTCGTCCGCAATGGCACGCGCGCGCTTCGCAGTGGCCGTTACCAGAGAATAACGGCTGACATGGTTTTTCAACAATACGCTCAAATCCGGATTAAACATGCTCCAATACCTCTTTTACAAATGAATTCATACGGGCGGCCTTCAAATTTTCCGCCTGGATAATGGCACAGATATCACTGACCGCATAGTCTACAATATCATTCACCACAACATAGTCATATTCATGCGCACGGCCAATTTCATCCTGCGCTATCCGCATACGTGTTTTGATATCCTTCTCGCATTCACTTTCGCGGTTGCGCAGCCGCTCCTCCAACGTTTGCATGGAGGGGGGCATTAGGAAAATGCTCACCACATCCGGATATAGCCGGCGGATTTTTTCCGCTCCCTGCACCTCAATTTTCAGGATGACGGTTTTCCCCTCTTCCAGCCACTGATCGACCGGATCGCGGGGCGTGCCGTAATACTGCTCGCCGTATTGCGCGTATTCTAAAATTTCCTGGCGCTCCAGCTTATTGAGAAAATAATCCTTCGTTACAAAATAATAGTGAAACCCATCGATCTCCCAATCCCGTGCCGCACGGGTCGTTAGGGAAATGGAAAGCTGCACATTGGGATCGCGCTTTGCAAGCTGCTCCAAAATCGTATCCTTCCCAGAACCGGACGGACCGGACAGGATAAAAAGCATCCCCCTCTTTTTGTCACTCATCGTCCGGCGCACCCTCCTCCGTATCAATTTCATCCTCATCGTCGTTGAGGCGGTTTGCAACCGTTTCAGATTGCAGATAGGTAAGGATCACATGATCGCTATCCGTGATGATCACAGCGCGCGTCCGCCGCCCATGCGTTGCGTCAATGAGTGTGCCGCGCTCCTTGCAATCCTGAATAATCCGCTTGATGGGCGCAGATTCCGGGCTGACGATCGCAACCAAACGGTTGGCGTTGACCATATTGCCAAAGCCGATATTGATGAGCTTCATTCACTTTCTCCTCCCGCATTTTTACTGTTCCTGCCATAAGCCGCTCTGTTGGAAAAACGCGATTATTCAATATTCTGCACCTGTTCACGAATTTTTTCAATCTCCGCCTTGATATCCAAAACCTTGCGGGCAATCTCCACATCCTGCGCTTTGGAGCCGATGGTGTTGGCCTCCCGGTTCATCTCCTGCACCAGGAAATCCATCTTCCTGCCAATTGCCTCGCCCGCTTCAAAAAAAGCGTGCAGCTGATCGATATGGCTGCGGAGCCTGACCGTTTCTTCATCCACGGCAACTTTATCGGCATAGATTGCAGCTTCCATCAAAATCCGCTGCTCGTCCACCTGCGCATCCGCCAGCACCTCCTGCATTTTGGCATAGAGCTTTTCGCGGTAGGCACGCACGGTTTCCGGCGAACGCTGCTCAATGAATGCAACGCAATGGAGAATGGTATCCATCCGAGAAAAGATATCAGCCCGCAACCGAGCGCCCTCCTGCTCACGCATGGATACACAGGAGTCCACAGCGCGCTGGGCCACCGTGCGCACAGCGCCCCAGATTTTTTCTTCATCCGCCTCAGCTTTATGGATCGAAAACACATCGCTGTAGCGCCCTAAAGCGGAAGCGGAAATATCATCCCGCAGCCCATACCGCTCCATCAGCTCGCGCAGCGCGGCAACATATCCATCTGCAAGGGAATGGTTGACCTGCACGGTAACGTCCGCATCCTCCAGCGTATCGATCTGGACAAAGCAATCCACCTTGCCGCGGGAGATAAGCGGCTGCACAAACCGCTTCAGCCTATCTTCCAAAAAGCCGTAGCTTCTCGGCACCTTCGCGCTGAATTCGAGAT
>ERZ826396.3007-NODE-3007-length-12159-cov-3.214392_pt1 | contig 12159 bp, 8 predicted proteins | sample MGYA00519926_ERZ826396 | MGnify/ENA primary metagenome ERZ826396 (study PRJEB31778, sample SAMEA3449230) | human gut metagenome | biome: human gut; feature: human-associated habitat; material: faeces | place: United Kingdom | collected 2010/2012 ...
GAGACGGACCTTTATGGAAAGGCAAAGCGCCGCGAGAAAGTAAGCCTTGCCGGCAAGACTTATGATGCAGTGTGGCTCCTTGCAAAATACATCAGTCTGACACTTCAGGATTTTGAAAATATTCAGTATCTGACATTTACAACTCCGGAGACGGATGTGGATATGGCGAAGATGCTCAAAGGGATCGGTCAACATATTGGCGTAGACAAGGAAATCATCAATGTTCAGGATTATAAAGAAAGCTTTTGTCAGTATATGATTTTTCAGCCAAAAGAATTATGGCAGTATGAATCTGCACTGTTCTATTGTGATGAAGATCGAATCAAGGCATATATGCTTCGAAGGCTCCGAGTGGATGCAAGCCACGGCATGAATTCATTTGTGACAGTCGATGAAGTGGCAAATGCCCAGAGAAAGGAACTGGAAGCGCTTTATCCGATTATGAATAAGGAAAAGAGCCCGGACGAAAGTTTCAAGTCTATGATTGAAAATGTGTTCGAAAAAAAGGTTATTTCTTCGGTATATTTAACAGGAGAAGGATTTGAGAAGAACTGGTACCCGAATTCTCTCCGGGTGCTTTGCAACGGCAGACGTGCCTTTATGGGAAATAATCTTTACAGCAAGGGAGCCTGCTATAAATCTATCCGGAAATGCGAGCCAAATGATGACGGACCGATTTATTTAGATGAGACAAAACTGACAGAGAGGATTTGTCTGCGTATGCGTGTGGATGGTCAGGAGGGGTGGTATCCGCTTGTGACATGGGGAACGCATTGGTATGAAGCAGATGGACAGTGGGAAGTGCTCCTGGAGGACGCTTCTGATATTGAAATTTTAGTGGAAAGTCTGGTAGACGAAGAAGTACAGGTGGAGAAAGTATCGCTGGAAGGTCTTCCGAAGAGAACAGATTATTCTTTAAGACTTCAAGTAGAGGCTATGTTTTTAGATGAACGTACCTGTAAATTGACATTTCGCGATGTGGGATTTGGCGAATTCTTCACCCCGACAGATTTCCGGGTGGAGAAGACAATTCAGTTAGGAGGAATCAATGGGCAGTTTAATTCTATGTCATAGTAAACGTGCAAAGCGCCCGTACGAGATTTCCCGGGTGCATATGCGGATTTATACAATTGAAGAATTATGTTATTATCTGTGTAATAATTTGTATTTAATTGATTATACAATTATGAACCGGAGACTGTGTGACTGGTTGGAAGACGAACTTGGTCTTGCAAAAATGGCGGAGGATCTGCGCCGTGATCTGGATCAGAATGCGACATTAGAAGAGTTCGTACTTACAATATTGAAAGGATCTGTGATTTATGCACCATCAGAGATCGGGAAGATTCAGAATCTTTTGGAGCAGCTGAAAAACCAAAGAGATGTAGAACGTGCGAAGTATAAGGCGGACAGTTTAATGAAATCAGGAGAATATGAGTCTGCGATTTTGGTGTATCAATCCATTTTAAGTCAGGACTGGGATGAGTCCGTGAATAAAAAATTCTATGGAAAAATATACGGCTGTCTCGGTAGCGCTTATGGATACCTGTTTCTTTATAAAGAAGCAGCACTGATGTTTAAGGAGGCTTACAGCATCTGTGAGGAAGAAGATATGCTGAAAGCATATATTTATTGCTGCTATCGGGGACTTCCGGAAAAAGATTATGTAAAAATGTTATCCGGGAATTCGATGTTTCTTTCAATGTCTGCAAAGATTAAAGCAGAGATGGAGGAAGCAAAGAAGGAAAATGATCTGGATTTTTCTGATGAGAAGCTGATTACGTGGAAAAGCGAGAACCGCAGGATTGACAAGAAGTCCTGAATATGTTACTATAACAAAGCAATTTAGCGTGGTAAAGTAATCAATTGGTAAATTGATAAAAGATTACACCGCATCGCAAAGCAATAGGAGATTCGAAAGAAAAAGGTATTTCTCGAGGTTGAATTCGAATCGGGATTTGCGAAAAAAGCTTTGAGTTCAGGAGGATAATAAAGATGAAAAAGAGAGCTGCACTTTTAGTTGCACTTTCACTGGCAGTTGTTACGGTTCTTGCCGGCTGTGGTGGAAAGGACAGTAGTAAATCGGCAGATTCAAAAGATTCTGCAGCTACATTTGAAGAAAAAAAAGAAGGAGATACATTTACGGTAGGATTCGATCAGGATTTTCCACCGATGGGATTTGTAGGAGACGACGGTGAGTATACAGGATTTGATTTAGAGCTGGCCAAGGAAGTATGTGACCGCAATGGCTGGGAATTCAATCCGGAACCGATTGCCTGGGATTCTAAAGATGCACTTTTGAAATCCGGAGAGATTGACTGTATCTGGAACGGATTTACCATGAATGGAAGAGAAGATGAATATACATGGTCAGAGCCTTATCTTGATAATCAGCAGGTATTTGTCGTAAGAGCAGATTCTGGAATCAATTCCGAAAAGGATCTTGCAGGAAAGACTGTTGATGTACAGACAGATTCTTCCGCAGAGGCAGCATTAAAAGATAATACAGAACTTAGCTCTACATTTTCAACAGAAATCATTCCGGATTACAATACAGGATTTATGAATCTGGAATCAGGAGCTGTTGATGCTGTCGCAATGGATATTGTAGTAGCAAAGTATCAGATTGAATCACGTTCTGCAGAATTTAAGATTCTCGATTATGAAATTGCTTCTGAGCAGTACGGAGTTGGATTTGCAAAAGGAAATGATGCTGTAAAAGATCAGGTTCAGAAGACGCTGGAAGAGATGGCGGCAGACGGAACACTTGCAAAGATTTCTACAAAATGGTTTGGTGAAGATATCACAACAATTGGAAAATAAATAAACAGACTAACTGGAAAGACCGGGTCGTCCTGAAAACGGGTGACCCGTTTTTCTTGAAAAGCGATGACAATGATTCGCGAGGAGGAATTTTGGTATGGCAACATCAGTCATGTTACAAAAATTAGGAGAAGGAATGGTTACGTCACTGTGGATATTTGCAGTGACATTGATATTTTCTCTGCCGTTAGGACTTTTGATCTCTTTTGGCAGAATGTCAAAGAATAAGATTATCAGTACAATTTTTAAACTTTATATATCAGTGATGAGAGGAACTCCGCTGATGCTTCAGCTTATGGTAATCTATTTTGGACCGTTTTATATTTTGGGTGTACAGATTTCCCAGTCCTGGAAGAATATGGCTGTGGCAATTGGATTTGTACTGAACTATGCAGCATATTTTGCAGAAATTTATCGCGGGGGAATTGAGTCTATGCCGCAAGGACAGTATGAAGCTGCAAAGATACTTGGATACACAAAGGCTCAGACGTTCATAAGAATTATTCTTCCGCAGGTCATCAAACGAATCCTTCCGGCAATTACAAATGAGACCATTACACTTGTAAAGGATACATCTCTTGCATTTACAATCGGTGTGACAGAGATGTTTACGATGGCAAAAGCACTTGCTTCCGGCCAGGTATCCATGCTCCCATATGCATTTGCGGCTCTCTTCTATTACATACTGAATCTTGTGGTTGCATTTATTATGGAACGGATTGAGAAGAAAATGAATTATTATCGGTAGGAGGAAAAGTCATGAGTCTTCTGGAAATAAAAAATGTGAAGAAAAATTTTGGAGGAGTGGAAGTATTAAAAGACATTTCTCTAAAAGTAGATAAAGGAGAAGTGCTTGGAATTATCGGACCATCCGGTTCCGGAAAATCTACACTTCTTCGTTGCGCAACAGGACTTGAGACACCGGATGATGGAGAAATCAATTATGATGGAACATTTGGACTTGTGTTTCAGAATTTCAATTTGTTCCCACATTATTCGGTTATGAAGAATATCACAGATGCACCGCTTCGTGTGCAAAAGAGAAAAAAAGAGGAAGTGTACAAAGAGGCGAGAGAGCTGCTTGCGAAGATGGGACTTGCTGATAAGGAAAACGCTTATCCGTATCAGCTTTCGGGTGGGCAGCAGCAGAGAGTATCAATCGCCCGTGCACTTGCTATGAATCCGGATATTCTGTTTTTTGATGAACCGACTTCAGCACTGGATCCGGAGCTTACCGGCGAGATTCTGAAAGCCATCAAAGATCTGGCTGCAGAGCACATGACAATGGTGATCGTTACACATGAAATGAATTTTGCGAAAAATGTTTCAGATCATGTAATTTTCATGGATAACGGTTATATTGCTGTGGAAGGAACGCCGGAGGAGGTATTTGGTTCTTCTAACGAAAGAATGAAAGAATTCCTTGGGAAATTTAGCGAAAACTAATAAATGGAGTCTTAATATTAATAATACTAATAAATAAACCAAAATAAAAATAATGACTGAGTAAGACTTAAGGGCAGGTGGGGCAATTGCATTTCCATCTGCCTTGTATTATACTTAAAAACATCTGATGACTGATAGGAAGAAGGAGTTACATTCATGAGCAACTATGAGAAGATAACAACAGGTATGGGTGAAGAATGTGGTGTATTCGGAGCATATGATATGGATGGAGGAGATGTAGCACCATCTGTATATTATGGTTTATTTGCTTTGCAGCACAGAGGACAGGAAAGCTGTGGAATTGCAGTGACAGACACATACGGAGAGCGCAAAGTTCATTCGAAGAAGGGGCTTGGCCTTGTAAACGAAGTGTTTGATGAGGAAGCCTTAGAAGGGTTGAAAGGTAATCTTGGTGTCGGACATGTCCGTTATTCAACTGCAGGGGCAACGAAGGTAGAAAATGCTATGCCACTTGTTCTGAACTATGTGAAAGGTACTCTGGCAATTGCCCATAATGGTAATCTGACAAATGCTGTGGAGCTTCGTCATGAACTGGAATATACAGGAGCGATTTTCCAGACGACCATTGACTCAGAAGTAATCGCGTATCATATTGCAAGAGAACGACTGAAGACGGCAAAAGCAGAGGAAGCTGTCCGTAATGCCATGCAAAAGATAGAAGGTGCTTACGCACTGGTTGTGATTTCTCCAAGAAAAATGATTGGAGCGAGAGATCCGTTCGGACTACGTCCGCTTTGTATCGGAAAAAGAGACAATACATATTTTCTTGCATCAGAGAGCTGTGCGATCGCAGCAGTAGGCGGCGAATTTGTAAGAGATGTAGAACCAGGTGAGATTGTAAGCTTTACAAAGAATGGCATTACATCAGATAAATCTATGGCAATCTCTCCTAAGAAGCAGGCGAGATGTATTTTTGAGTATATTTATTTCGCTAGAACGGACAGTACAATTGATAAAGTTAATGTTTATCATTCTAGAATTACGGCAGGAAAAGCATTGGCACAGTCCTATCCGGTGGAGGCAGATCTTGTAGTTGGTGTGCCGGATTCCGGTCTGGTAGCTGCAAAAGGATATTCAGAAGAGTCAGGAATTCCTTATGGTATGGCTTTTCATAAGAATAGTTATGTGGGAAGAACATTTATCAAACCAAAGCAGAGCCAGAGGGAGAGCAGTGTTAAGATTAAACTAAATGTTATCGAGGAAGTAGTAAAAGGAAAGAGAATTGTCATGGTCGATGATTCTATCGTACGTGGTACAACCTGTGCGAATATTATAAAAATGCTGAAAAAGGCAGGAGCAACAGAAGTTCATGTAAGAATTAGTTCTCCACCGTTTTTACATCCTTGTTATTTTGGAACGGATGTACCGTCCAATGATCAGCTTATTGCACATTCTCATACGACGGAGGAAATCCGCGAGATGATCGGTGCTGACTCACTGGGGTATATGGAAATCGGTAAGTTGAAAGATATGGTCGGAGAGCTGGCGTATTGTGATGCATGCTTTACTGGAAATTATCCGATGAAAGTTCCGACAGAGGACATTTCTCATGCATTTGATTAATTGTGAAATGTGATTTTTTATTAAATGTGTTGATAGCAGGAGAAGGTATCCTGTATAATGATAATGTAGAAATAATATGTGAAGAAATCACTTAAATGTGGTATATCAGGGAGGAAGAAAAATGAGCTACGATAGATATGTAAGTCCGCTTTCAGAGCGCTACGCAAGTAAGGAGATGCAGTATGTATTTTCACCAGATAAAAAATTTAAGACGTGGAGAAGACTCTGGATCGCTCTGGCAGAGACAGAAAAAGAACTGGGACTGTCCATTACGCAGGAGCAGATCGATGAACTGAAAGCTCACGCAGAAGATATCAATTATGAGGTGGCAAAAGAACGTGAGAAAGTTGTGCGCCACGATGTAATGTCTCATGTGTATGCATATGGACAGCAGTGTCCGAAAGCGAAAGGAATTATTCATCTGGGAGCAACTTCATGCTATGTAGGAGATAATACAGATATTATTGTAATGTCTGAGGCACTTGAGATTGTAAGAAAAAAACTGATAAATGTTATTGCAGAACTTGCAAAATTTGCGAATAATTATAAAAATCAGCCGACACTTGCCTTTACACATTTTCAGCCGGCACAGCCGACAACGGTTGGAAAGCGTGCAACACTTTGGATGCAGGAATTCCTGATGGATCTTCAGGATCTGGAATATGTAAAAAGTACATTAAAGCTTCTTGGATCTAAGGGAACGACCGGAACTCAGGCAAGCTTTTTGGAACTTTTTGATGGAGATCAGGAAAAAATCGATCAGATTGATCCGATGATCGCAAAGAAGCTTGGATTCGAAGCATGTTATCCGGTATCAGGACAGACTTATTCCAGAAAAGTTGATACAAGAGTACTGAATGTACTGGCGGGAATTGCAGCCAGTGCACACAAATTCTCCAATGACATTCGCCTGCTCCAGCATTTGAAAGAAGTAGAGGAACCGTTTGAGAAGACACAGATAGGATCATCTGCTATGGCATACAAGAGAAATCCGATGAGAAGTGAGCGTATTGCATCTCTTTCCAGATATGTAATGATTGATGCACTTAATCCTGCGATTACATCTGCAACACAGTGGTTCGAGAGAACACTTGATGATTCTGCAAATAAGCGACTCAGCGTTCCGGAAGGATTCCTTGCAATTGACGGTATCCTGGATCTTTGTCTGAATGTTGTAGATGGACTGGTTGTATATCCGAAGGTTATTGAGAAACGGCTGATGTCTGAACTTCCGTTCATGGCAACTGAGAATATTATGATGGATGCAGTAAAAGCAGGTGGAGACAGACAGGAACTCCATGAGAGAATCCGTGAGCTTTCTATGGAGGCCGGACGTAATGTGAAGGAAAAAGGTCTGGATAACAACTTACTTGACCTGATTGCAGCAGATCCGGCATTTGGTCTGAATGAGGAAGAGTTAAAGAAGACGATGGATCCGGCAAAATATGTTGGACGTGCGCCGCTTCAGGTGGAAAATTTCCTGAAAAAAGTTGTGGATCCAGTTCTGGAAGCTAATAAAGATGTGCTTGGCATGACAGCAGAAATCAATGTATAAATATACAAAAAAATGTATTAAGAAGCGAGGAAACTCGCTTCTTTTTTAGTCCATTTTTGCGAATTGTCAAAATTAATCACTGTTTATATTAAAATTGGTTGCAAATTTTGTGTTAATAAACTATAATTCTATGTAAAAGAAGTTAGCAAGTTACAAACAACTTCGCAAAACTTCAAAATGTAACTAATGATGTCTATCTAAAGTGAAAAGGGGGAAGCTATATGGAGACATTAAATAACATTGTATTGACGATTCAGAATTACATGTCAAACTACATTTTGGTAATTGCACTTCTTGGAGCAGGACTTTGGTTCTCAATCAGACTTGGTTTTATCCAGGTTCGGGGATTTGGCGAAAGTATGAGAAGAACCTTTGGCGGTCTGTTTAGTAAAAAAGGCGCAGCTGGAAAAGACGGAATGTCATCATTCCAGGCATTGGCAACAGCTATTGCAGCTCAGGTAGGAACCGGTAATATCGCCGGAGCAGCTACCGCACTTGCAATCGGTGGAGCCGGAGCGATTTTCTGGATGTGGATCGCAGCATTCCTTGGAATGGCAACGATTTATGCAGAAGCGCTTATGGCACAGAAGTACAAAACAGTTGGTGCAGATGGTCAGGTCACAGGAGGACCGGTATACTACATTAGAGCAGCGTTCAAAGGAACATTCGGAAAAGTACTTGCAGCACTTTTTGCAATCTTGATCACATTAGCACTTGGATTTATGGGTAACGCAGTTCAGTCTAACTCTATCGCAGCAGCTTTCCATACAGCATTTGGTATTCCACAGTGGATTATGGGAGTTGTTGTAGCAGTGATTGCACTCTTTGTATTTGCAGGTGGTATTGAGCGTATCGCGAAAGTTACAGAAACAATCGTACCGCTTATGGCAGCACTTTATATCGTAGGTGCATTGATCGTTATTATTTACAATTACAAGAATATTCCTTATGCATTTGCATCTATTTTTGTTGGAGCATTTGCACCACAGTCTGTAGTCGGTGGAGCAGCCGGTGCAACTGTTAAGTTAGCTCTTACAAAAGGTGTAGCAAGAGGATTGTTCTCTAATGAAGCTGGTATGGGATCTACGCCGCATGCTCATGCAGTAGCAAAGGTTAATCATCCGGTAGAACAGGGATTTGTGGCTATGGCAGGTGTATTTATTGATACATTTATCGTATTGAACCTGACAGCATTGGTTATCCTGACAACAAAGTCTATTCCAACTGGAAAGACAGGAGCAGAACTTAGCCAGTATGCATTCTCTACATTATATGGAAAAGGCGGAAATATCTTTATTGCAATTTGCATGTTCTTCTTCGCATTTTCAACAATCATTGGTTGGTATTTCTTCGGTCAGGCCAATGTAAAATACTTATTTGGACCTAAGGCAGTAAAGATTTATTCAGTATTAGCAGCTGTTTGTGTATTCCTTGGATCTCTCGCAGAAGTTGATCTTGTTTGGAATATGGCAGATTGCTTCAACTCCTTAATGGTAATCCCGAATATCCTTGCATTGTTTGCATTGAGCAAGGTAATCAGCCAGGTACATAAAGATTACTTCAAAAACTTTAACAAAGCAAAATAGACTAATTAATAGAAAAAACATAAGCTAAGATAGTGTTAAGAAAAGAAGTCCGGCAGAATTAAAACTGCCGGGCTTCTTTGACGTTAAAAAGTGGTTGATTAATTTAGAAAAACAATGCATAAATATTCGGAAAATAACGATTAATGTATTATGATTAAAGAATATATATAAGAAAAGATTAGAATAAATAAAAAATAATCATTGTTTACAGAAAATTATGTTGAAAAAAAGATTAATTTCGGTTATACTAAAACTCGAGAAGCACGAATACATTATTACAAATGTCTTTCGAAAAGGAAAAAAAGGGGGTCGTTTTATGGAGACATTAAATAACATTGTATTGACGATTCAGAATTACATGTCAAACTACGTACTGATTATTGCACTGTTAGGTGCGGGCCTTTGGTTCTCGTTCAGACTTGGGTTTATCCAGGTAAGAGGATTTGGCGAAGGAATGAGAAGAACTTTTGGCGGTCTGTTCAGTAAGAAAGGAGAAGCCGGAGCGGATGGAATGTCATCATTCCAGGCATTGGCAACAGCAATTGCTGCACAGGTAGGAACCGGTAATATTGCCGGAGCAGCAACAGCACTTGCAATTGGAGGACCTGGAGCAATCTTCTGGATGTGGATCGCGGCATTCCTTGGAATGGCAACTATCTATGCAGAAGCAATTATGGCACAGAAGTATAAGACGGTCGGAGCGGACGGACAGGTCACAGGAGGACCGGTTTACTACATAAGAGCAGCATTCAAGGGGACGTTTGGAAAAGTTCTTGCTGGAATTTTTGCAATACTGATTACACTTGCACTTGGATTTATGGGTAATGCAGTACAGTCTAACTCTATTGCGGCATCATTCCATACAGCATTTGGTATTCCACAGTGGATCATGGGTCTTGTAGTAGCGGTGATTGCAATTTTCGTATTCATGGGTGGTATGAAACGAATTGCAAAAGTTACGGAGACAATTGTTCCGTTTATGGCAGCATTATATATTATCGGTTCATTAATCGTAATTATTTACAACTATAAAAACATTCCTTATGCATTTGCATCTATTTTTATCGGAGCATTTTCACCAAGTTCTGTAGTTGGTGGTGCAGCCGGTGCAACTGTAAAACTTGCTCTTACAAAAGGTGTTGCGAGAGGATTGTTCTCTAATGAAGCTGGTATGGGATCTACACCACATGCACATGCTGTAGCGAAAGTGGACCATCCGGTAGAGCAGGGATTTGTAGCTATGACAGGTGTATTTATTGATACATTTATAGTATTGAACCTGACAGCACTTGTAATATTGACAACAAAATCTATTCCAACTGGAAAAACGGGAGCTGAATTAAGCCAGTATGCATTCTCTACATTATATGGAAAAGGTGGAGATATCTTCGTAGCCATCTGTATGTTCTTCTTCGCATTTTCTACTATTATAGGATGGTATTTCTTTGGTCAGGCCAATATCAAATATTTGTTTGGACCAAAAGCAGTGAAAATCTATTCTGCAGCTGCAGCGGTTTGTGTGTTCCTTGGATCACTTGCAGAAGTTGATCTTGTATGGAATATGGCAGATTGTTTCAATTCTTTGATGGTAGTACCAAATATTCTTGCATTATTTGCGCTGAGCAAAGTAATCAGCCAGGTGCATGAAGATTACTTTAAAAACTTTAAAAAGAAAAATAATTCATAGATGGTGTCAATAAATAATTGAATAATTGATAGTAGAATCAGTAAACTCCAGTTGTAAATAAACTGGAGTTTACTGTGATAAAGCGCTAAATTAAGGAGTGCTAATAAATAAAAGTAGAACATCTTATAATAAAAAGGCAAAATTGTTTGTGAACTAATAGAATATTGTGAAAAACTGAATATATTATTTATAGACAAAACAAATGCAATGGCAATTGTGACCAAAAAGGGACGTTGCGAAATGTGCATAATGACTAAAAAAAGAAAGTTATGGCAAAAGGGTTGCAAATAAATTAACAATACGTTATTATAGATACAGGCAATGGGAGATATTCATTGTCTCTATAAAATAAAAGTGAATAGCGGGATGATCTTTCTTAAGAGAGAGTCTTTACTAAAGAAGACCGCCGAAGAGGCAAGCCAAGGTATGCTGGTGGACATATCAGGGGTGAAACTTTCAGGCAAAAGGACTGAGAAAGGGACTGCGTTCTGAATCTTGTGTTGAAAAGAAAGGCTATCTAAGAAGGACGGTCAAGACAAAAGACAGAAAGGCGATGCACACACAATATTGGTGTTGTATCGTCTTTTTTAAATCCTACCGGATAGCTGGGAAGAATGACACAATACTTATTTCATCTATGTAAGAAATTAAAAATGGAAGGCGGATAAAAAATGAAGAAAGATTACATTATAATAACGAACAATCCATTAGTTCCACAGATGCTTGATGAAGAGCATGAAGTGGATTATAGTGAGATTTCTTATGAGGATGTATTGGGGAAAGTTAGAGACAGGATACACGAAGGACATTTGCTTTTATCACATCCATTATCTGGAAGCGTGAAGCCGAATGAAACACCATATAAGTCGGTTATGATCTCACGTAAAGCCGGAAAACTGGATGAGAGGTCACTGTCAATTATAGAAGGAGCCATAAGATCCTGTGCAAAATTTGAGTTCAAGTCAGAAAAGTACAGAGAATTCATGCCAGAAACATTCAAAGACTTCCAGTTAATTGACTGGACCCTGTTACAAAGCGCTATTTCATCCGCAGATGTGTGGTAGGTCGAGTAGCGAGAGGTTGTTAAAGCATTTAGCTTACACAATAATATCAAAATTCTTGAAGGAGGGAACCATAAGTGAGAAGATTGGAAATGGGACACATTTACATTAAGGATATCCAGTTCGCAGCAGAGTCTAAGATCGAAGATGGAATTCTTTATGTAAACAAAGAAGCTGTAGAGGCTGTTGCTCTTGAGGATGAGCACATTAAGAGCGTATCATTTGATATTGCTAGACCAGGTGAGTCAGTGAGAATCACACCGGTTAAAGACGTTATCGAGCCACGTGTAAAGGTTGAAGGAAGAGGAGGAGTCTTCCCAGGAGTAATCAACAAAGTAGATACAGTTGGTGAAGGAAAAACTTATGCATTAAAAGGAATGGCTGTTGTAACAGCTGGTAAGATCGTTGGATTCCAGG